>ERZ1673752.1122-NODE-1122-length-39714-cov-11.872866_pt1 | contig 39714 bp, 33 predicted proteins | sample MGYA00580195_ERZ1673752 | MGnify/ENA primary metagenome ERZ1673752 (study PRJEB41218, sample SAMN15661744) | gut metagenome | host: Homo sapiens | place: Canada: London | collected 2015-08-20/2019-03-30 | study: EMG produced TPA metagenomics assembly of...
GTTTCCTTTGGCTCAACAAATTTTGCCTTTTCAACAAGAGTGTCAATTGCCTTTCTCTTTTCAAGGTCGTCTCTTACAACTTCCTTGTTTTGATTTAGCATGTAGTCTCTCATCTTTTCCATGTGTTCTTTGTCGTCTTTGAAGTATTCTTCAACTACTCTATTTACTTCTTCTTCGATTTCTTCGTCAGTGATTTCAATAGCTAAATCTTTTACAAGAGCTTCTAGGGCAAGATCGTTTTTAACAGTTCTTTCTGCTTCAGGTCTCATAGTTTTTTTGAAGTCGTCAAGACTTTGACCAATCATCTTGATGTAATCTTCAAAGCTAATGCCTTGAGCTCTAAGACTTTGGTCGTAATTTCTAATCATGTCGTCGATTTGAGCATTGATCATTGCTTCAGGGATTTCAACATCTACCATTTCGCCGATTTTGTCAATGGCTCTTCTTTGTTTTTCCATTTCAGAAGTTGTCTTAAATTCTTCTTCCTTCTTCTTTCTGATGTCAGCCTTAAATTCTTCAAGAGTGTCAAATTCAGAAATATCTTTTACAAATTCGTCATCAAGTTCTGGAAGTTCTTCATAAGAAATGCTGTTTAATTTAATTTCAAATTTTGCATCTTTTCCAGCTAAATCTTTTTGGTGGTAATCTTCTGGGAATTTAACAGTGATGTCAAATTCTTCATCAATATTGTGACCAATTAGTTGTTCTTCAAAGCCTGGGATAAATGTGTTGGAACCAATTTTAAGGTCTTGGCTTTCAGCTTCGCCACCTTCAAAATATTCTCCATCAACAGAGCCCTTGAAGTCGATGTTTACAGTGTCGCCATCTTCTACAGCTCTATCGTCAACATTTATAATTCTTGCATTCATTGCTCTTTCGTTTTCAACTTCAGAATCAATAAGTTCGTCAGTTACTTCAAGAGTTGGGTCTTCAATTTCAATTCCTTCGTAGTCCTTAAGTTCAACTTCAGGTTTAACATCAACAGATACCTTAACAACAACATCTTTGTCATCTTTTATGCTTTCTTCGTCAATGTCAATATTAGGTTGGTCAACTACCTTTAAATCTAATTCCTTAATAGCTTTTTCATATTCAGCTGGAAGAAGTTCGTTAATAGCATCTTCAAAGAATACATCTTTGCCGTACATATTTTCGATCATCTTTCTAGGAACATGACCCTTTCTAAATCCAGGTAATTGGAAGTGCTTTTTGTTTTTCTTGTACACTTCTGTTTCAGCATTATTTATATCTTCTCTTTTTAAAACAAGGTCAAAAAAGACAGTGTTTTTTTCTTTCTTTTTAATTTCCATTTTAATAGCCTCCTCGCTCTATGGCGTTTTTTTACATTTCTACATTATAACATAAGTTATTTTAAAAATATATTAAATCCCTCTGTCCTTTAGGATTTTAGAGAGAATTTCCATCTCTTCGTCATTAAGTGTGACACCCTTTGACATTTTTTCGTGGTTGGGGTCCCACTCTCTCAAGTCGTACTTAGCTGGTCTGTCGTTAAAAGAAACCTTGTTAAGCTCCTTAGTCCAGCCCTTGGCACTTTCAGATAAAACTCCCAAGTGCTCTGTAATTTCAAATTTAAAGTCGCTCATACTATCTAACCTTTTCTACTTCCTTTAAAACATTTTTTACTGCATCTTCAGAAGAAATTTCAGAATTTTCCATTTCTCTTCTAGTTGAATACTCAACTAAGCCTTCAGAAGATTTCTTGCCGCAAGTAATTCTTAGTGGAATACCAATTAAGTCTCTGTCCTTAAACTTAACTCCAGCTCTTTCCTTTCTGTCATCAAGAAGAACTTCGATACCTTTAGCCTTTAAGTCTTCATAAATCTTTTCTCCAAGCTTAACTTGGTCCTCATCCTTGACATTTACTATTGTGACAATTGCTTCATATGGTGCCACAGCCATTGGCCAGATGATTCCATTGTCATCATAATTTTGTTCTATTATAGCTGTTACAGATCTAGTAACACCTACACCATAGGAACCCATGTAAAAATAATTTGCCTTGCCATTTTCGTCAAGATAAGTTGCATTTAAAGCTTCTGAATATTTTGTACCCAATTTGAAAATATTTCCCACTTCAATGCCTCTGGCAAATTTATATTCTTCGTCAGTTCCAGGAACCTTGTCACCTTCAGCAACAAGAAGTAGGTCATCTACAACTTCACCTTCAAAGTCTCTGCCATAATTTGCATTGATGTAGTGGTATTCGTCTTCATTTGCTCCAACAACTAGGTTATCCATTTCTGTTACCCTCTTGTCGAAGATCATCCTAACATCAAGTCCAATAGGTCCAGTGTAACCTTTTTTAGTCTTAATAGCTTCGATGTCATCTTCTTCCATCATTCTTATGTCGTGTTCAGCAACTCCAGTGTATGAAACAAGCTTTGCCATATTTAATTCTCTGTCGCCAGGAATAAATACCAAAACTGGTTCATCTCCAAGCATTAAGTCAATTGCCTTGGCACACTTCTTTGGGTCAACTTTTAAAAAGTTAGAAACTTCTTCGATAGTGCTTGCATTAGGTGTGTGGACTTTTTCTAAATCTTTTTTGTCTTCAGTTTCAGGAAGTATATATTCAACAGGAGCCTTTTCTTCAGTTGCTCCAAATTTTCCAGACTCAGCATAAACAATTACGCCTTCTCCAGTTTCAGATAGGGCAATAAATTCGTGGGAGCCAGTGCCGCCCATGGCGCCATTGTCACCTTCAACGATTTTATAATCAAGCTCTAATCTGTCAAAAATTCTTTCATAAGCCTCATACATATTCATGTAAGCCTGGTGAAGTGTTTCTGGTGAAGTGTCGAAAGTATAGGCATCCTTCATGGAAAATTCTCTTGCCCTATTTATTCCAAATCTCGGTCTCTTTTCGTCTCTGTACTTAGTTTGAATTTGGTATAAATTTAGGGGAAGGTCCTTGTAAGACTTAACTTCATCTCTAATAAGAGTGGTAAAATACTCTTCCGCAGTTGGTCCAAGGCAGAACTCTCTGTCATTTCTGTCCTTTAACTTAAACATTTCGGGACCAAACTTTTCCCATCTACCAGACTCTTTCCAGATTTCAGCAGGTTGAATAGCTGACATCAAAATTTCCATTGAGCCAGCTCTGTCCATCTCTTCACGAACTATATTTTCAATTTTTCGAATGGATCTATAGCCAAGTGGCAAGTATGTATAGATACCACTAGCAGATTTTCTAATCATACCAGCTCTTAGGAGAAACTTGTGTGATGCAATCTCTGCATCTTGTGGATCCTCCCTAAGAGTAGGCATATAAAGTTTTGATAATCTCATATTACCTCCATAATAAAAGTATTATAATAAATAAAATAAATTTCCACAAGTTTTATGAAAAAATCTCGTGGCACGCTATTTTTATTATACTATAAAGCTTGTAATACTTCACATTTTTGTGGAAAATTTTTAGATTTTTAAGGCTTAAATAAATTCTTTTGCAAAAGTCACAAAAATTTTTCCCATTTTAATGTATAATAGATAATTGTTTCATAAAAAATAAATAGGAGGACATTATAATGAAGAAAAAAGATATAAGTGGAATTTTATTTTCAGCACTCATTGCAGCTTGCGCCTATTTTTTAGGCAAAAAATTTCCCGTAATTGGTGGACCAGTCTTTGGAATACTCTTTGGAATCATTTTAAATAATTTCAATAGACCAGAGTCTCTTGAAGCTGGTATAAAATTCACATCAAAAAAAGTTTTGCAACTTGCCGTAGTTCTCTTGGGCTTTGGACTAAACCTAGGAGAGATTATAGTTGTTGGAAAGTCATCCCTACTTATTATTCTCTCAACAATTTCCACTGCACTTATAATTGCCTTTGCAGCAGCAAAAGTTTTAAATATTGATTCTGACATTGCCACCCTAGTTGGCGTTGGCTCATCAATTTGCGGCGGATCTGCAATTGCTGCAACAGCACCAGTTATTAATGCCAAGGACGAGGACATTGCCACATCAATTTCTGTAATATTTTTATTTAACATAATTGCAGCACTGATCTTCCCAACTCTTGGCGTTAAGCTTGGCATGACTCACACAGGCTTTGGCATGTGGGCAGGCACAGCCATTAACGACACATCATCTGTTGTGGCAGCATCAGGCACTTGGTCAACAATGTTTAATGACGACACAGCCCTTAACTACGCAACAATTGTAAAACTAACTAGAACTCTCGCAATTATTCCAATTACCCTTGTCCTTGGAATAATAAAATCAAAGGACAGCAAGGAAAAAGTAAATCCACTAAAGGCTTTCCCAACATTTATTTTATTTTTCCTACTTGCATCAATCATCACAACACTTTTGCCCCTTCCAGAAACTTTCTTGTCAAGCATGAAATTTTTGTCAAAATTTTTCATCATCATGGCAATGTCAGCAATTGGACTTAACACAGACATAAAAAAATTAATTTCCCAAGGTGGCAAGGCAATCGTGGAGGGCGCCCTTTGCTGGATAGGAATAATTTGTGTCAGCCTCTTGATGCAGCACATACTTAGCATTTGGTAAAATATTAAAAATTTATAAAAGAAAAAGAAGTTTAACTTGTAAAAGATTACGGCTAAACTTCTTTTTTATTGCAGTTTTTATTTTGGCAGAAAAAATAAAAGCCCTGGCGGACTTTTACTTTTCACCTTTTATATTTTATGAATTAAATTCTTTGTACTCTCTCTTGGCCTCTTCTTGTTCTTCTGGTATGACCTTGATGCTTGCCTTGACTATTCTCTTGTCTGCCACCGCAAGTTCTGTCAAGATGCAGCCTGAAGTCTTTACGCTAAGCTTTTTCTTTTCATTTTCTTCTGGAATAAAGCCCAGCTTTTCAATTATAAGCCCAGAGATTGTCTCGTGGTTTTCTGAATAAAGTGATGTGCCCAACTCATCGTTTATGTCTTCGATATCCATAGACCCGTCAACTATATATTCGTTGTCAGAAATTTTTTCTAGGGAGTGGTTTTCCTTGTCGTACTCGTCTTCAATTTCGCCTACGATTTCTTCTACTATGTCTTCCACTGTAACCATGCCTGAAAATCCACCGTACTCGTCAATTAGTATTGCCACATAATTTTTGGAAGCTTGAAGTTCCTTTAAGAGCATGTCGATTTTTTTGGTTTCAGGCACAAAGTAAGGTGCCTTTATGCACTTGTCCAAGTCAATGGACTCGTAATCATTTTTTGCATATTCTACGAAAAGGTCCTTGATGTAAACTGTTCCCAGAATATTGTCTGTATTTTCTCTAAAGACTGGCATCCTTGAGTAGCCCATCTTTAGAATTTCTGTAACTGTATCTGTGTTAAATTCGTCATAGTCCACCATGTAAATTGATGTCCTTGGCGTCATTATTTCGTATGCCAACTTGTCGTCAAAGTCCATTATGTTTACTATCATCTCTTCACCAGCTGAGTTAATTACTCCTTGCTGAGTGGAAACTTTTATATAGGATTTTAATTCTTCTTCAGAAATTTTTTCTTCAACATCTTCAGAATATTTGCCCATCATCTTTAAAACTAATGCCGTTGAGAAGGACAAAAGTTTTACAAAGGGATAAAATATTTTTGATGCAAAGGCAATTATATTGCTGGATTTAAGGGCAACTTTCTCTGAATTTTGAAGGGCTATTCTCTTTGGCACAAGTTCTCCAAAAACAAGGGTGATGTAAGATAATAAAAATGTCACCAAAATAAAGGACACTGTAAAGCCATAAGGTAGGCCCCTATCACTTAAATAGACTCCAAAAACTTGTGAGATACTTGTAGCTGCAGAACCAGATGAGAAAAATCCCGCTAGAGTTATTGCAACTTGTATTGTAGACAAGAATCTCGTTTGGTCAGATGAGATAGAGAGTAGGGTCTTTGCCCTCTTGTCTCCCTCTTCTGCCAATTCTTTTATTTTATTATTATTAACTGAAACCATTGCCATTTCTGCTGAGGCAAAAAATGCGTTAATTCCTGTAAGTATTGCGATTAATATTAGCTTAGCCCACAAGGCGCCATCGTCCATTAACATCTTCCTCCATATCTTTTAGACTAATTATATCAAAGAATTTGTGATTATAACAGAAAAGAATGTCCATAAGAAGCTTTTTATTGAAAATTTTTATGTTATAATTATTTCCATGATGGAGGTGTATAATGAAAAAATTTAAAAGAATAATAATTTTGGTTCTCCTACTTGCAGTGGCACTTTTTGCAACTTTCTTTGCTGGCAAAAAAACTATGAAAGCTGAAATGGAACCAGATATCACTTCGACTTTAATTTTTAATAAATTAGTTGGCGCCAAGGAACTTACAACATTAAAATATCACTACACAAATATGGGACAGTTTGAAAATCAAAATACTTTTTACGGCTATAAAATTCCCTTTACATCAAAAAAATTCATAGTCTCCTACGATGGAGTCATAAGCGCAGGCGTTGACCTGGAAAAAATGAAGGTGGACCTTGATGGCAAAAGTATTGAAATAAAAATTCCACCGGCAAAAATTTTGAGCCACGAAATTTACGAGGACTCATTAAAGGTTTTTGACGAGAGAGAATCTATTTTTAATCGAATTGACATTGAGGACTACAACAATTTCTCCAAGGATCAAAAGAAAGAAGTGGAAGAGACTGCCATTAAGAGAGGTCTCTTAAGAGACGCTGACGAAGAATCTAAGAAGGCAATAGAAGAAATCCTCTTGGCTGACACTCTCTTAAGTGACTACAAAATCAAGATCACAAGAGACGATTCTTTAAAATAAATTTAATAAGGTCAAAAAAAAGGGCATTCTTTCGAATGTCCTCAGATTGTAGACAAACCCAGGAATATTTTCTGGGTTTTTTGCATTTTAATGTATTTGATAAAAAAAACCATTAATTTATTCAAAGTTAAATCTTTATTAGGACTCAATTTATATAGCAGTATTCCTAATTTTTTCTTTGAATTAGATGATTATATTAAAAGAGCAGGCTTTTTTGCCTGCCTTGTCATCAATCTGAAGCTGTGTCACCACAGCTCTTTATTATTAATTATCTTTAATAATTTATTTTATCCAGTATCCCCTTGAAATATGCTATTACTATTCCGTAGTTTGTTATTGGTATGCTTTTTTCTTTTGTACTCTCGATTCTACTCCTAATATTTTTTGCATTGAGCATGCAGCCGCCACATTGGATTATGAGGTCGTAATCCGAAATATTTTCTGGTAAGACTGAACCTGAACTCACATCAACCTGTAAGCCTTGGCCAACTTTCTTTCTTATCATGTTTGGAATTTTTATTCTTCCAATGTCTTCTTCTGCTGGGGCATGGGTGCAGCACTCTGCTATTAATATTTTTGAATTCTCATTTATTTTTTTTAGAGCTTCTACTCCCTTGATGTATTCATCAATGTCACCCTTTAGTTTTGCAAATAAGACTGAGAAGGATGTTAGCTTAACATCTCTTGGGATTTTTTCATAAACTTCTAAGAAGACAGAGGAGTCTGCAACTACTAGGTCTGGCTTCTTATTTAAAAGTCCTAGGATATCAGGAAGCTCTTCAAGCTTTACCATGGAAACCAGGGCGTTCCTATCAAGGAGTTCACGAATTGTTTGAACTTGTGGAAGGATAATCCTGTTTTTTGGTGCTGCAATGTCTTGGGGAATTACTAAGAGGACTAGGTCCTTCTCTTCCACCATGCCGTCAAAAAGTCTCTCTTCCTTCTTTGGTTTAAATTTCAAGAGTTCCTCTAAGAGCTTATCAAAACCAATTTTTTTTAGGGCAGAAACTTCCACTATTTTATAAGAAGAAAAATCTTCTCTTATTTTTTTTATTTCTTCTTCTGATAAGAGGTCAATTTTATTTATTACAAGAAGGATTGGAGTGTCCTTAAACTTTTTTAGCATTTCCCTTTCAGGTCCTGTTTGGGTATCTGATACAACTAGGACTCCAATGTCAGTTTTCGATATAACTTCGTCAGTTCTCTTCATCCTCTTTTGTCCAAGGACTGTTTCGTCTCCTATGCCTGGCGTGTCCATTAAAAGACATGGCCCCAAGCTCTTAATCTCCATTGACTTGTAAACTGGATCTGTAGTTGTCCCCTCTTGGTTTGAAACAATGGAAATATCTCGGCCAGAAAATTCATTTATTATTGAGCTCTTGCCCGAATTTACCTTTCCAAAAAATCCTATGTGGATCCTGTTACCAGAATTTGTCTTATTAAGTTCCATTAAAATCTAAAGTCTCTCTTTCCAACTTCTTCCATTTCGCTTATATATTCTTTAGCCTTCTTCTTTACAATTTCATTTGGAATTTTTTCAAGTTCTCTTGCAATTAAGTCTTCGCTAAGTTCTCTTGTCTTTTCATTTCCATAATCTAGCATGTATTCCTTCAAAGTCATAAGGGCATTAGGCTGACAACAATTTAAGATTTGTCCTGACTTGCAAAGTTGCATGAACCTGTCGCCAGTTCTTCCTTCCCTATAGCAGGCTGTACAAAAACTTGGGATATAACCAAGTTCCATTAGCCAATCCACAACTTCTTCAAGAGTCCTATTATCTGCAACATCAAATTGAGCAGAGTTATCTTCTTCTAATTCTTCCTCAACATATCCACCAACAGAAGTTCTTGATCCACCAGAAATTTGACTTACACCTAGTTCAAGAGCGCGTTCTCTAACTTTTTGTGACTCTCTAGTTGAGATTATCATTCCAGTGTAAGGTACTGAAACCCTAATTAGGGCAATTAGTTTTTCAAAAATATCATCAGCAAGTTCATTTTTAAAATCACTTGGATCAATGTCATCGGCAGGTTGGATTCTTGGAACAGAAATTGTGTGAGGTCCAACTCCAAATCTTGCTTCCAAGTGTTCTGCGTGCATTAAGAGTCCAACTAATTCATACTTATAAGTTTCTAGTCCAAATAAAACTCCAATCCCAACGTCGTCGATGCCAGCTTCCATGGCCCTATCCATGGATTCAGTGTGGTAGGCGTAATTATGCTTTGGTCCTGTTGGGTGAAGTTCTTCATAGGACTTCTTGTTGTAGGTTTCTTGGAAGAGGATGTAGGTTCCAATTTCTGCATCCTTTAATTTTTTATAATTTTCCACAGTAGTAGCAGCAATATTTATGTTGACCCTTCTTATTTGACCATTTTCATGTTTAATAGAATAAATTGTCTTAATGGATTCCAAAATATATTCCATTGTATTGTTCACAGGGTCTTCACCAAGTTCAAGGGCAAGTCTCTTGTGGCCCATGTCTTGAAGGGCTATAACTTCACTTTTAATTTCTTCTTGAGATAATTTTTTTCTTCTAATTGATTTATTTTTTGCATGGTAAGGGCAATAAACACAACCATTAATACAATAGTTTGAAAGATAAAGGGGGGCAAACAAAACAATCCTGTTGCCGTAGTGGTCTTCCTTAATTTTCTTTGCAAGCTTATAAATTTCTTCTTGGTAAGACTTGTCTTCAGCAAGTAGAAGTAAAGCCGCCTCTCTGTGGTTTAGTCCCTTTTCCTTCTTTGCCTTTTCAAGGACTTCATCTAAGAGGTCCTTATTATTCTTGTTTTTTTCTGCATAGTCAAGAGTGTCTAAGATCTCTTGATGGTTTATAAATTCATCTGCAATTTTTGAATCTAGCTTGTACAATTTCTTCACTATTCCTTAATCCTTACTTATAATCTCCTCTAGATTTGGAAATCTTATATCCAATTTTCTCTAGTTTTTTCTCTAGTCCCATAAAGTCGTCAGAGTTTTGAACTTCTGTACCGATTTTATTGTCGTAAAGCTTATAATTTTTTCTAAGTTTCTCTGCCCCAACATTGGGCATTAAAACATTGGCCCCTGCCAAAATTCCCTTTTCTCGTCCAAATTCGTCAATACTTCCCAGGGCAGTTGTTGATGGCAAGAGAAGTTTCTCGTCAGCAATCCTTACAATGGATAAAATTTTAAGAACATCTTCTAACTTGCCGCCTTCAAAGTCCCTGAAAGGAGTGTCATGTTGGGGTATGAAGGGTCCAATTCCCACCATCTGAGGTCTTAATTTTAAAATAAATTTTAAATCCTCATATAAATTTTCAAGCCTTTGATAAGGTGAACCCACCATCATGCCACAACCTGTTTGAAAGCCCAAGTCCTTTAATTTTAGAATGGAATCAATCCTGTTTTCAAACTTCATAGAGCTTGGATGAAGCCTTTGGTAGTGAGACTTGGAATAGGTTTCATGCCGCAATAGGTACCTGTCAGCCCCCATATTTTTCAAGGCCTCAAAGTCCTGAAAATCTCTTTCACCAAGAGAAAGTGTTATGGCAACATCAGGAAACTTTTCTTTGATATGATAAATAATTTCTTTTAAGTAATCAAGGCTATAAAAGTCATCTTCGCCACCCTGCATGACAATGGTTTTTATCCCCAGGTCCACTGAGTGGCTGGCAAGGTCCAAGATTTCTTCCTTAGACAACCTAAGCCTCTTGGTATTTTTGTTGGCCAACCTAAGACCACAATAGTAACAATTGTTTTTGCAATAAGTGGAAATTTCTATTAGACCCCTAATGTAAATCTCTCGGCCAAAGTTTTTTACTGCTAGGTCTCTTGCAAAGGCATATAAATCTTCGGCTTCAACTTTATCCAAATTCATTAGGTGGGAAAAATCTTCAAAGCTAATCTCCTTGGTATTATAAAATTTTTCACATATCTTTAAAGTTTTCAACGGCCATCTTCCATTCATCTTACCCGAAAATAATTTTTTAACTACAATTACAGTATTATATTATATCAAATTTTGTTCATTCTAAAAAACATAATGAAATAAAAAATTTTTGCACTTAAGAATATCAAAAGATGCAATTAGGATAAAGAATTTCCATTTTATAATTCTTTTTTAGCCTACAATATAAATTTCTATAAAAAAATGGACACAGTAAAGACTGCATCCATTTTTGAGAAAATGAAGATAATTTAGTAATTTTTAATTCTTCTTAGCCAAGGAATTTAAAATTTCTTGATAATCATTTGCTGCCAAGAAAATTTGAACATAGGCCCAGTGATTTTCTTTGACATCAGTGAAACTATTAAAGTCCTTAATAATCTTTTCTAAATCTTTTTTGTTAATAGAACGACCATCATAGTGGTTTAAAATTGTAACGGCTTCTGCCCTAGTAATAACACCATCTGGTTTAAAACTTCCATCTGGATAGCCAACAATGTGTCCATTACCATAAACTTGATTGATTGCATCTTCAAATTTGTGACCCTTGATATCTGCAAAAGGAGCGGTCTTGTTGTTCTTCTTATCAATGCCAGCTATGGCTCTAGCAAATTCTGCCCTAGTTATTGGCTCATTAGGTCTAAAGTTGCCATTCTCGTCTGCGAACATCAAGTTGTTTTTAACCATAGCATTTATGGCTGCATTATACCATCCATTAGGTGTGTCTTTGAAGTTAGGCTTGTCCTTATTGTCTAAGTCTAATCCAGCCAAGACTCCTATCATAGAAGCTGCTTCAGCACGACTTATCTTTCCCTCAGGACGGAAACTCTTGTCACCGTAGCCAAAAATATAGGCTCCATGTTTTGATTTAGGTTTTTCATTTGGAGCATTTTCTATTGCGCTTTCAGTAACTTCTACCATGTCACCATTTTCAAAATAAGTTTTCTCTGCAAACTTAACTAATACAATAGGTTTAATATATTTTGCCTTGTCCGGTAATTTAGTTATTACAATTTCATAACCACCATCCACAGCCTTAACAGAGTAGTCCTCTCTTGGAAGCTCTTGTTTTTTGTATTTAGGTGTAGCTGTTGAAGTTATATCTACTTCCTTCGAAGGTTTCATAGCATTAAAATCATCTACAGTTACATAGTTAAGCTTGAAGAAGAATTTTTCATTTTCTCCAATCTTTCCTGCATCTTTTAAAGTAGATTTAATTCTTATTTTATTGTCCTTAAGGGCAACATATTTTTTATTGTTATGTGGGTTTAACTTATCCCTATCTCCAGAAACCTCAAAGTTAACAAGGGCTTTTTTAGTATAATCTCTAAATAAGCCAGATTTTTTACCATCAACTTTTTTAAATGGCATTGCTTCAATTTCTGCCACTTCTTCTTCACTTATTGAATTAGAATCTTTTGCTAATAATTCTTTTGCCCTAGCTATAGAGTTTTTAATTTGAGATTTTACTTGATTGTCACCATATTCTATTGCTTCATTATCAAGAACTTTATCGTCCATTGTATCTAAATAGACTTTCAATTCTTCCTTGGCCTTTTTAACCCTTGCTGCAAACTTCTCATTTGCATTTTGATCTTCGCCACCTGTACCTGGTCTTTGACTTTCTTCTCTTTCTTTATTGGTCTTGTCAGACTTTAAGGCTATTTGCGTATAATTTTTAACTGAACTTGCATAGGCTTGTCCTGGTACTGAACCTAGCATTAAAGAAAAGCCTAAAAGGCAAGAAACAAAACCTAGTGACAACTTACTCATTCCATTACGAGGTTTTTCATTTATTTTTTTCATTTTTCCTCCTTAAATAATAAGAGAAACGCGCTTACAAAAATTAGTAAAAATCTATAAGTTTTTCCTACTTATATAAGACAAAGAAGTTTGTAAATAAAAACTTTCTAGTATTTCTACATATACTTAAATCATAGTATTTGTCACTTGATTTTGTTTATTATTTTATCTTTCTTTTTTTAATAATCCTTCTTCATTAAAATATTTTTAATTTTATTGCGATTGGATAAATGTTTTTCTTTAATATATCCTCGCTTTATCTGTCTTTTTAGATATCCTTATCTTTTAATTTTAAAAGATACTACTTTAATTCAATGACTGTTTTAAAATAGTATCTTTTAAGAATATTTTTTTATTTTTCAACTTCTAATAATTTTTTTACTTCTTCCATGTCTACATGGTCAAGTGAAGCTACTGACCACTTTGGCAAATAATCCTTATCTATTACCCTTGACCTAATGCCCTCTTTCATGTCTCCAGTTTTTACTGCATAGTTTAAAATTTTTAGGTCAAGGTCCACAGTTTCATGGTAGGTCAAATTTTTACATAAAAAATATTTTTCAAATTGAAGCTTAAGCATAAACTGTGACCTGGACTTTAAGTCATAGTAGATTTCTCTTGCAAATTCATCTTCAAGATTTTCTTCTAAGGTCTTATAAATTTCTTCTAGGCTATCCTTATTAAAATATTTTTCGATTTTGTCAAAATTTTTATCTACAAAAGTTTCTTTTAAGGGCAAATTATATTTCTCGCCATAGATTTTTAATTTTTCAATTAATTCTTCTCCCTCATAAATTTCTGAAAAATCAAAAAGTTTTTCCATTATTTTTTCATAATCCTCTGAATTTATATAGACATGGGCAAAATCATATTTAATTAAATCTGAAGCTTCAAGGCTTCTGCCGAGAAGGCCCACATAATGACCCAAGGCCCTTGGGAGTTTAGAGATAAATTTTCCCACACCAACATCTGGCACAAAGCCGAGACCAGTTTCTGGCATGGCCCAGTTTACAGAGTCATGGCAAATTATATAGTCGGAGTTTATGCTGAGGCCGAGGCCGCCGCCCATAACTATGCCCCTCCAATTGCTTATTATTGGTTTTTTGTAGGAGGCAATATACTTGTCTAGCTCAAATTCTGTGGCGAAAAACTCATCTTTTTTCTGGCAAGAATCATTATTAATATAGTTATTGTAAAGGTTCTTTAAATCTCCGCCAGCACAAAAGGCATTTTCACTTAAGCTGTCAAATAAAACTGCCCTTATATTGTCATCATCTTCCCATTTTTCTAAAATTTCTCTAATTTTTATTATCATTTCAAAATTAAGGGCATTTAATTTTTCAGGTCTGTTTAAATAAATTACGCCCACCTTATTTATAACTTTTGTAATAATTAATTCCTTCATTTCATCACCATCTTTTCCTTATTTTTATTTTATACCCAAAGAACAAAGAATAACAAAAAAATAGATCTCATATAAGTGAAATCTATTTTTCAAAATTTTATTTTTTAAAATTATTTTCCAGGAAAAATCTTAAAATTAAATAATATAGGACGTAGGAGACGCCTGCCACTGGCCAAATTATCCATGACTTGTCCCATTTATTTGTGACAAGGGAATAGCCAAGATAAATTGCCGTCATAAGAATCCAAAAGGCTGTGATAAAGGGCTCTATCTTCTTCTTAAGCTCCTTATTTTTTCTAGTAAAGTCCTCCTCTTCCAAAAGTGCTTTTAAGGCGCTCATAGGAATATTGGCTCTCAGCAAAAAATTTACTCCAAGGGCAACAAGTGCCAATAAAAAGGCCGTTGATATTGCCATAACCATGTCTTCAGCTGAAAAAATCATGCCTATAAAAAGTGGAAGGACTGAGGCAACTATAAGTAAGATGCCAATTATGTTGTTCTTGACAAAAGAATCGTGAAACTTTTCCATTCTATCCCTCGCCATGCCATCAACTCCATAATCAGTATCAATGGCTTCACTTTCTATAAATTCATATTTTTTTAAGGTCATCCCTTCTCTTACAAAAATCCCAACTGCAACAATTATAAATAAAAATAATACTGTAAGAGAAAGTCCAACAACTACATTTTCCGACACTGGCAAAAGTAAGCTTTCATAGGCTTGTGAAAGAATTACTAATAAAATTGGTGAAATTATGCAAAGAGAAACTCCAAGGGCAAGGTTTTTTGCTGAAATTTCCTTTAAGGCTAAATAATCACTTGCCATCTCCATGGAAACTTTTCTCATCTTGCTTTCTTCATAGTCCTCATCTAAAAATTCTGGGTCTTCTATTTCATCCTTGATGAGATAATCTGTAGTCACACCAAAAATTTTGCTGAGCTTTAAAATTTTATCCATGTCGGGAATGGATTGTGCTCCTTCGTACTTTGAAATAGATTGTCTGCTTACGCCAAGTTTTTCTGCAAGTTCTTCTTGTGACCAAGAATTTTTCTTTCTAAGATTTATAATTTTGTCTGCTAAAATCATAGCCTTACCTCCTTTTCTGAGTAAATTTTATAAAAATTTATGGTGGCAAGCCATAAATAGTGCTTGTCAATTTGTAAACTCATGGTTGCAAGTATGCTAATTTTCAAATTTTTGACTTTTACCTTTATTTTACAAAGTATTTTTCTATGAAATATATATTTTATTTAAAGATAGTGTAAATTTTTTATAAATTTTTCCAATAAAAAAATCCCGACTCTCGTCAGGATCTTATTTTTTATTTTGTGACATATCTACAATTAAATTTGCCACGCTTTCGAAGTCAAAGGCAGATGAATTTATTAAGAGGTCGTAATTCGCTCTGTCGCCCCAAACCTTTCCAGTGTTTCTGCCGTAATGGTTCGCTCTTCTGTTGTTTTCTCTTTCAAGCTTTAGCTGGAGCTTGTCTTCTTTTACCTTGTAAGTATTTAAAATTCTCTCTTCCTTAAATTCTTGAGAAGCATAAATAAATACAGATAACTTTGGGAAATCTTCTAAGACAAAGTCTCCGCACTTGCCAAAGATTATTGCCTTTTTATTTTTTGCAATTTCCCTTATAGTCCTTGAGTCCAAGAGAAAGGCTGCGTCATTTGTTGCAATGTCCTCTTGGGAGTAGGAATAATTTTGTCTATATAAGTCGTAAATAGTTCCCTGCAAGAAGGAATCGTCTTTCTTTATCTCTTCGGGTTTTACCTTTCCTTCAAGGCTCATGAGCTCAATTAATTTCTCGTCATAAAGTTCATAGTTTAATTTTTCGGCAACTTTTTTTGCAATTTCGTTAGCACCGCTGCCATACTCTCCGTCAATGGTAATTATCTTCTTACCAGCCTTTTGGAAAATTTTTTCAAATAGTGACATATCTTCACCTCTCAAAGATTGTATATCATAAATGTGAAATCTATTTTAATTAATATAAAATTCTTGTGAAAAATTTTAGCGTCCTTCCAGTTTTTTCTGCAAAAAAACTTCTATTGGCAGTTGGGCAATAAGTGTTGCCACAAAAATAATTATTCCACCAATAATTTCTCTCTCACTCATGCTTTGTGAAAGAATGAGCCAGCCAAAGACCGCTCCAAAAACTGATTCAAGGGAGGAAATCATAGAGGCAACAACTGGGTCCAGTTCCTTTAGTGCCATTAGCTGAATTGTAAATCCAACGCCTGATGACAAGATCCCCACATACAAAATAGCTAGGTAGGACTTTAAAATTGCACTCATATCTATTCCCTCAAAAATAAGAGCAGCTATTAGGGAGAAAAATCCACAAACTGCAAATTGAATTAAGGAAACTAAAACTGCATTAGTGTCCTTGGAAAACTCTGATAGCATTAAAATGTGAATGGCAAAAACAATTGAACCAAAAATTGTAATCAAATCGCCAATATTCATGCTAAGGCTTCCCTTTACTGACATGAGATAAGTTCCAATCATGGCAAGAACTATACACAATTGAAGTTTTTTATTTATTTTCTTTCCATAAAAGAGTCCAATTATTGGAATGAATACAATGTAAAGGGCTGTGAGAAAACTTGCCTTGCCTGCAGTTGTATAAACTAGGCCAATTTGTTGAAAGTTAATGCCAAAAGTAAAGACAAGGCCACAAAGGACTCCACCCCTTATGGTTCTCTTCATGTCAAATTTTTGCTCTCTATAGGATTTTGATGTTTTATTAAAAAATACATAGGTTAGGTACAAAAAAATTATAGCAACAAGAGACCTAGCTGCTGTAAAGGTAAAGGGCCCTATATGTTCCATGCCCTGAGCCTGTGCCACAAAGGCAAGTCCCCAAATTATTGATGTGATAAATAACATTATTGAAGCTTTTAATTCTTTACCCATTAAAACACCACCCAAAAAAACACCAATCCAGCGTTATCAACTAAATTGATGCTATTATTTTATAATTTAATAATATCATAATTTATCCCGAAAAAACAGTGATGTATTAAGTATATTTTCCTCTTATCTTTAATTATTTAGATTAGACCTTTTGCAAATCTCATGTATAATTAAGGTAGAGGTGAAATATGATTAAATTTAATTTGTATAAAGAAGGGGGACTCAAAGTCCACTTTGTAAAAAAAGATGGGGAACTTCCAGAAGAGATTAAAGAATATCTCGAAAAGAAAAAATTTTCTTATAAGTTTAAGGAAAATTTATACCTTCCTAGTTTTCTTGAAGAATCAGAAATTTTTATGGGATTAGGTGAAGATGAACTTGACCTTGAAGATGTGAGAAATCTTTTCTTTGAGCTGGGAAATATTTTAAGAGACAATGAAGAACATGAAGTTGAAATTAAAATGCCAGACCTTGGTATGTGCAACAGAAAAACTATAATGGCAGCCTATGAAGGTCTTCGCCAAGGTGAATATGAGTTCACTAAAAAAACTGATGTCAAAGAAAAAAAGGCTGACTTTGAACTTACAGTGAACTACTCTGCCTTTAAGGGCCCTGAAGAAAAACTTCGTGCTGGCTTAAATAAAATGGAAAATATTATGGATGGAGTCTTTCTTGCAAGAGACCTTGTAAATGAAAGGGCCAATGTAATTTATCCAGAAAGTCTTGCTAATATTGCAGTTGAAAAATTAGAAGACCTTGGTGTAAAGGTAAGGGTTTATGAAGAAGATGAAATAGAAAAAATTGGCATGAAGGCCTTTTTAAGAGTGGCAGCAGGAGCTACTAACCGTCCAAGACTTATTGTAATGGAATATAAAAATGCTGAGACAGAAAAAATTGCCCTAGTTGGCAAGGGACTAACTTACGATTCTGGTGGTTACAACATAAAAACACCTGCCGGCATGAACTACATGCACTGCGACATGGGTGGTGCAGGCACAGTTATTGGGACAATATATGCCCTTGCAAAGAACAAGGCCAAGGTAAATGTAGTGGGAGTAGTTGCTGCTTGCGAAAATATGATTTCAGGCACATCCTACAAGTCTGGCGATGTAATTGACTCCATGAAGGGGCTTACAATTGAAGTGGCAAACACTGACGCCGAAGGAAGAATTACCCTTGCCGATGCAGTCCACTATGCCACAAATGATCTTGGAGCAGAAAAAATTATTGACCTTGCAACACTTACTGGTGCAGTTACAATTGCCCTTGGAGAAGTTTACACAGGTGCTGTTACAAACAATGAGGACTTCTACAATGAAGTCCTTGAAGCAGGAAAATTATCTGGCGAAAAAATGTGGGCCTTCCCTTATGATGAGGACTACAAAAAATTAAATAAGTCAGAAGTTGCAGACATCAAAAACACTTCAGGTAGAGATGCAGGCTCTGTTACAGCAGGACTATTTGTTGGCGAGTTTGTAAAAGAAGGCACGCCTTGGGTTCATCTTGACATAGCAGCAACAGCTTATAGAAATAAAAAATCAGGCTACCTACCAAAGAATGCAACTGGAGTTCACGTAAAGACATTAAACAATTTACTGGACCCAACAGATTGCTAAAATATTTTTAATCAAAACCACTGGCTAAGGCTAGTGGTTTTTTCAATTAAAAAACTCACCTTATTTCTAAGATGAGTCCTCATATATCTTCTAAATTTATTTCACCATGCAAGCTATAAATCTCTGGTCCATTATTTTCTGATTTTCCCATATTTTCCCTTATAGAATAAGTAAGATAAAAGCTAAAGCCTTCTATACCTTTATAGTCTTTAGCCAATTCAAAATCTTCTGAGAGAATTTGATATTCATAAAATTCTCTAATATTTGCATCTTCCAATAATTTAAAATTAATTTCATAATCTTTAGGGTCTTTAAATTTTATTTTATCATCTTTATCTAACAATAATGTGAAAGAAAACTGGCTATTCAATTTTCTTCCATGAAAGTCGTTATCTTTACTAATGATTACATCTCTATAAAGGTCATTAGAATTTTTATTGATAATATTTGCTTTTACTTCTTCACTCATAACATTGGAATTATTCTTATCATCTATTTTTTCATTATTAGTTTTATTTCTAAAGTATATTAACAATGATAAAGATAAAATAATTATCAAAGCTATTCCTGCTTTTTTTCGCATCAATAATACCTCCATTAAAAATAACAAGCTGTCTTATCTCTTTATCTAATTAAACTATATATAGTAGTCCTTTGCTTGTCAAATTTATTCTTATTCATGTTTCTTAATCTAATTTAATTTGTATTTTTAAGAATTTAAACCATAAAATTTTTATTTTCAAGAAATTACTGGTGCTATAATGTTTGAAAAAGGAGTGATTTTTATAAATAAGCTACATATTGCAAAAAATTCCCTGCAAGAAACTTTAATTGTTCCCTTGTATGGTAGAAAAATTTGCTCTGAAAAGTTTCCAGACCTTTATTCGGATTCCTTTGCTAATCAATTATGTAATAGTTTGGACTACGATTTTTCTGAACTTGAAAAAAAGAAAAATTCTCTTTTATACGAATTTGGTGCTTTAGAAGCCGCTATGCGTCAATTGGATTTTATTTGGGAAATTAAAAAATATTTAGAAAAATGTCCTTATGCAACAATTGTCAATTTAGGCTGTGGCTTAGATGAAACAGGAAAATTTTGTGACAATGGTCTTTGCAAAATTGTAAATATAGATTTCCCAGATGTAATTTCTCTTCGAAATAAATTAATCCCTTCAGGTCCTAGAGAAGTAAATATGTCTTGTGACTTAAAAAACTTTTGCTGGATGAATAAACTAAATAATAAAGATGGAATTATATTATTTGCAGCAGGAGTATTTCATTATTTTAAGAGAAGTGAAGTGGAATATTTATTACTTGAGCTGTCAAAAAAATTTAAAAACGCTTGTATTATTTTTGATACTGTTGGAAAGTTTGGAATAAAACTTATGAAAACAACTTTAAAAAATATGAATATTTCAAATGTGAAAGGACTATTTTATTTAGATAATCCTAAAAGAGAGCTCAATTTGTCTAATAATATAAAAGTTTCATCAAAACCTTATATGTTGGGATATTATAATATGAAATGTAGAAATATAAAAATTTCTCATAGAATTCTTGCTAAACTCTGTGATAGCATCCTTAAAATGAATATAGTTAAAATTGATTTTATTTAAAAAAACCTCTCGAAGATAATCTTCAAGAGGTTAATTATTTTATAGGAAAACTCCGCCGTATGCAACAAATAGTGGTGCGAATACAAGGGATACAACAGTAATAAGTTTAATTAGAATATTAAGAGAAGGTCCTGATGTATCTTTGAATGGGTCACCAACAGTATCTCCAGTTACAGCTGCCTTGTGAGCTTCTGAACCTTTGCCACCGTGCGCTCCACCTTCAATGTATTTCTTTGCATTGTCCCAAGCTCCACCAGCGTTTGACATAAAGATTGCCATTAGTACGCCTGTTACAAGAGCTCCTGCTTGAAGTCCACCTAGGGCTTCTGTTCCAAGTAGTATTCCTACTAGTACTGGAACTATTACTGCTATAAGTCCTGGTACGATCATTTGCTTTAGGGCTGCTCCTGTTGAGATGTCTACACATCTTGCATAGTCAGGAGTTCCTGTGCCTTCCATGATGCCAGGTATTTCTTTAAATTGTCTTCTTACTTCGTCAATCATTTCTGATGCTGCATTACCTACTGCTGACATTGTTAGTGCAGAGAAGGCAAATGGTAGCATACCACCAACGAATGTTGCAGCTATAACTTCTGGCTTAGAAATATCAATTCCACTTAGTCCAGTTGCGTTAATATAAGAAACGAAAAGTGCAAGGGCAGTAAGTGCTGCTGAACCTATTGCAAATCCCTTTCCTATTGCTGCTGTTGTATTACCAACAGAGTCAAGTGAGTCTGTGATTTCACGAACGTCTTCTGGTAGGTCGCACATTTCTGCAATACCACCAGCGTTATCAGCGATTGGTCCGTAAGCATCTACGGCAATTGTCATACCAGTTGTTGAAAGCATACCAACAGCTGCTAGTGAAATTCCGTAAAGTCCAATAACTGGATCTGCGCTTCCGCCAGCTCCAAGGAAGGATGCTATAATTCCAATAGCGATAACAATAATTGGTCCAACTGTTGACATCATACCAACAGAAAGTCCAGCAATAATATTTGTAGAAGCTCCAGTTTGTGATTCCGCGCCAATTCTCTTTACTGGTGCATAGTCATCAGCTGTGTAATATTCTGTGAATTTAGAAATAATTAGACCAACTGCAATACCAATAATTACTGGTGCAAAGGGTGCAAAGCTTCCGAAAATTACATTTGATAAAATAGCTGAAGCAACCATAGTAACAGCTGCTGCTACATATTCTCCTGCGTTAAGAGCTTTTTGTGGGTTCTTGTCTCCCTTTACAAAGAAAGCTGCTACAATTGATGCTAAAATACCAACTGTTGCAACAAGAAGACCAAATTTAACTCCATCTTCTCCATAAGCTACTACTCCAAGAGTGATAACTGATAGAAGAGCTCCTACATAGGATTCAAATAAGTCAGCGCCCATTCCAGCTACGTCCCCAACGTTATCTCCTACGTTATCAGCAATAACTGCAGGGTTTCTTGGGTCGTCTTCTGGGATACCAGCTTCAACCTTACCTACAAGGTCAGCTCCAACGTCGGCTGCCTTAGTGTAGATACCTCCACCTACTCTTGCGAAAAGTGCAATAGAAGATGCTCCAAGTGAAAATCCTGTAATAATTTCAGTTTGTCCATTTGTAAAGAAGTATGCGCAAGTAATACCAATGATTCCTAGACCAACAACGCACATTCCCATTACAACTCCACCTGAAAAGGCTACATCAAGTGCTTTACCTAGGCCACCCTTCCATGCTGCGTTAGTTGTTCTAACATTTGCCTTTGTGGCAACTTTCATACCAACATAACCAGCAGCTACTGAAAAGATAGCTCCAACAACGAAACAAATAGCAGTTGGGATTGATTTAAGTCCTACTGCCAAGATAATTGCAAGTACAATGACAAAAACAACAAGAGCCTTATATTCCCTTGTTAAAAATGCCATAGCTCCTTCTGAAATGTAAGAAGAAATTTCCTTCATTCTTTCATTTCCGGCATCTTGTTTTGACACGAAGCTTGCCTTATAAAAAGCAAATAGTAGTGCCAAAACGCCGACTATAGGAGCTAGATATAAAGTATTCATTATAATCCTCCTTAAATTTTAATTGCAATGTATTTATAAAACACTCGCCAACAAAAATACAATTGCAATAAAGACCACTATAGGAAGTAGAAAAAATATCATTCCTATTTTCTTCCTAATTTTAATTAAATTGCAGCTAAAATAATAAGTGCAAGTGCAAAAACGATGCTTGAAATCATCACAATTTTATTTTGGATGTCTTTTTTACTAGAACCTTTATGTGAGCCCCACATAGTAGTTTCTTCACCTTGAAGAGTTCCAAGACCAGCTTGATCTGATTCCATTTGTGCTACTACAGCTATTATAATAATGCTTGTAATAATAATTATAATAGATAATAAAGTTTGCAAACAACTACCTCCCTTAAATTTCTATAACATATAAATTCTAACACAGCAAGCCATTCTTATCAACGAATTTATACGATTTTTGACGATTTTTGGCAATTTTTTAAGAGCTTAGCTCATTTTTTAGAGAATTTTCAATTAAATCTTCCCTATCTTGCATGGCAAGAAGAGTTTTTTCTATTAATTCATCAAGCTCCCAACCTAAATTTTCTGCCCCTCTTTTTATTACATCACGAGAACAACCTTCAGCAAATTTTTTGTCCTTAAATTTTTTCTTCACACTTTTTAAATTCATGTCCTTAGTGCTCTTAGAGGGTCTCATGAGAGATGCAGCGTAGATTAAACCTGTAAGCTCGTCTACTGCAAAGAGGACCTTTTCCATAAAAAGCTCCGGCTCAACGCTTGAACAAAGACCGTGGCCGTGAGATAAAATTGCGTGGACTAGTTCATCACTTCCACCTGCGCCCTTTAAAATCTCTGGCGTGTTTTTTAAATGCTCTTCAGGATATTTTTCATAATCAACATCGTGAAGAAGACCTGCCATTTGCCAAAAGTCCACATTGTCCTTGTCAAATTCCTCTGCAAAATATCCCATTACACTTTCAAGAGTTAGGGCATGTCTTATGTGAAAGTCATCTTTGTTGTATTCCTTTAAAAGTTTTAGGCCATCTTCTCTACTTATTCCACTATTCATATCGCCACTTCCTTTTTAACTATCTTAACACAATAATTTTTGAATTTCACTTTTTTCTACTTGTGTTATAATGAATATAAGAATGCAATGATTACGGAGGTTTTTATGAAAAAAAATGTTGGCATAATGGGATTTGGAAGAATCGGCAGAGATGCTCTTAGAATTTGGGCTCTAAGAGATGATTGTAACTTCGAAGTTACTCATGTAGCCGTTAGAAACTTAGAAAAAACTTTAAAGGAAAGAACTCACCTATTTAAATTTGATTCTATTTATAGAAGATTCCCTGGTGAAATTGAATTTACTGATGACGGAATGATTATAAATGGAAAGAAAGTTACTTTTGTTGAATCAAAAACTCCAGACCAAATGAATTGGAAGGAACTTGGCGTTGATATTGTCATCGACTCTTCAGGTGCCTTCAAGGATGAAGACAAGGCTAGAGGACATCTTACTAGCGGTGCAAAAAAAGTTGTCTTAACTTCTCCAGGCAAGGGCGACATGCTTACTGTTGTAATGGGAGTTAACGACGACAAGTATGATCCAGCTGCCCACGACATTATTTCCAACGCATCTTGTACTACAAACTGTCTTGCTCCAGTTACAAAAGTTATTTTAGAAAACTTTGGCATCAAGAAGGGACTTATGTCCACAGTTCACGCCTACACTAATGACCAAAATATTCACGATGGCGTTCACAAAAAGGACATGCGTCGTGCAAGAATGGGTGCTGAAAATATTATTCCTACTTCAACTGGTGCAGCTAAGGCTGTTGGAAAAGTTATTCCAGAAGTTGACGGAATTTTAACTGGCTTTGCCCTAAGGGTTCCTGTTCCAACTGGCTCTCTTGTTGATGTTACTTTTGAACTTGAAAAGGAAGCTACTGTTGAAGAAATCAATGCAGCAATGAAAAAGGCAGCTGAAAATGAATTAAAGGGCATCCTTGAATATTCTGAAGACGAACTTGTTTCATCTGACATCATTGGAAACACTCACTCTTCTATTTTCGATTCACTTCTTACAACAGTTAACGGAAAAATGGTTAAATTAATTTCTTGGTACGACAACGAATGGGGTTACACTGAAAGAGTTATTGATTTGACAGAAAAAATTGCAGAATCTCTATAATTTTTAAAAAGGCTTCATTGAGCCAGCCTTTTATTTTAAAAGGAGCCAAAGTTTTTACACTCTGGCTCCTTTTTTTAATCTTTAATAACTGTTCCATGATTTCTAGGATTATTTGTGTTTAAAATTTTTATGGTAATATTTTTTTCTTCAACGGGCCTTATGGCATCTCCTTGGTAGACCTGAGCCCCCTTATCTATTATTTCCTTTAGCTCCTTAAAATTTAGCTTGTCAATTGTCTTTGCCTCAGGGTCCTTATTTGGGTCCGATGTCATTATTCCATTTACATCAGTCCAGTTTTCGTAGACTTTTGAGTCTAGGGCGTAGGCTATAAGACTTCCTGTGTAGTCGCTGCCGCCCCTTGTGAAAGTTACAATGTCGCCATTGTTGTCGCTGCCATAAAAGCCTGGCACCACTGCCTTTTGGTTGTCGCCAATGTGGATTCTTATTGCCTCTCTTGATTTTTTTAAATCAACTTGTCCTTCCTCGTCAAAAATTATTATGTCCTTGGCATCTATGAAGTCGTAATCCAAATATTTTGACAAAAGTTTTGCATTTAAAAACTCGCCTCTGCTGACGATGAAGTCCTTGTTATTTGAATTTTTTATCTGGTCAAATACAAATTTTAGTTCCTCGTCCCAAAATTTTTCAAGCTTTAAGTCCTCTGCAATTTCAGAAAATCTTTTTTCAACTTTTTCAAGTTGTGTGTCCCTATAGGCTCTTTGGACAACTAGCTCTTCTTCAAGAGATTTTATAATTTTTTCAAGGTCCTCAATTTTTGCATTTTTATCAGATAGAGAAATCAATTCATCTGTGACCTTTGTGTCTTCCTTAAATCTTCTTCCCGGTGCAGAAACTACAATTACATCTCTGTCTTCCTTGGAGAAAATAATTTTTTTCACCTTGGCAAATTGTCCCGCATCCTTTAAGGAGCTGCCGCCAAATTTTGAAACAGACTTGCCTTCTATTGTTTCAATGGCAAAAGGTGTCTCTTGATATACGCAGTAGTTTAGCCAGTTGGAGAAGAACAAGTTTCCCGCAGATCTCCATCTAATTTTTATTTCCTTCTTTGGGTCATTGTCCTCATAATAATTTTGTGGTGGAGCAATTTTCTTGCCCTGAGAAATATCTCTGATGTATTCATTGTGTAATGTGTCCTTGTCATATTCCCAGTGGCCAAAGTTAAATACAAAGCGGTTGTCCTTTGTAGTGGCAAGGGAAACTCCAGTGTCAGGTCTTGCTGCAAGGACTTCTAAGTCTTCTATGTCCTCTAAGTCTTCTGCCTTAACATAAGTGTGCCTTGATGTTGGAACTAAAAATGTGTCGTCAAAACCCTTGACGATTTTATTGTCCTTTAGCTTGTCAAATTCAAAGACTCCAAATATTTTTCCGTCTGACACCTTGTGGTCAATCTTGTAATAATGGTAGAGGGCTGCTTGGGCTGACCAGCATATAAACATTGTGGAGTAGACATTTTCCTTGGCAAATTCAAAAATTGTCTTTAATTCCTCCCAATACTTTATTTTTTCATAGGCAATAGTTTCAATTGGGGCTCCAGTTATTATCATTGCGTCGTACTTCTTGTGCTTAATATCTTCATAGGTTTTGTAGAAGGCTCTTAGTCTTTTTAAATCGCTATTTGCTGGATTGTAGGACTCCATTCTCACAAGGTCAATATTTATTTGAAGGGCTGTGTTAGATAACATCCTCAAAAGTTGAAGCTCTGTCTCTTCCTTTTTTGGCATTAAATTTACAATGGCAATGCTAAGAGGTCTTATGTCCTGCTCCTTGGCAGATGAATCTCTCATTGTAAAAATATTTTCTCTCTCTAAAACTTCTTCAACTATTAAATCTTTAGGTATTATTAAGGGCATTTTTTATTCCTCTCCTCTATAAAATTTGTACTTGTGAGTGAATTTAAAATTTTTAGGTGCCTTTATAGAATAAAAAAAGCTCCCGTCCCATAAGGACGAAAGCTTCGTGATACCACCTTAATTCTCCCTTATCTCGCAATAAGGGACTCTTCAAGTACTGCCATACTCTATCGCTATAACGGGCGAGCCCGTACTCATCTAAATATCGACAAGCACTCGAGAAAGACCATGTTCACTTATTTTTCTTCTACTTCTTTCACCAAACAAAGCTCTCTGTAATCAGTCCAACAAGTTACTCTTCTCTCTGTTGAGTTTAAATTTTATACTATGATAGCACCTAATATTATTTATGTCAAATAATTTTATTTTGCTTGCGGATTAAAATTTTGTCAGGAAAATTTTCTATAAAGAAAAATTTTTTAAATAGCTAATAATTTTTTCAGGGTCAAAATTTTACCATGAATAAATTTTGAGACCAAGAACTTCTTATAAAAATCAAAAAAAAGAGAGACCGCAGCCTCTCTTAATAGTATAGTTAGATTTTTTTCTTTAAGCTTCCTTCTTAATTACATCAATTATAGAACCATCTCTGTATTCTACAACGGCAACTACTTCGTCAGAGAACTTAATTTCTTCAGGTTTACCTGTAAGTTTTTCTGCCATTTGTTGCAATTCTTTGATGTCTTTAATTTCAAGTCCAGCTTCTTCAAATTTTTCGATTAAATCTTTTCTCTTTGGATTAACAGCAATGCCGTAGTCTGTACATACTACATCAACGGATTCGCCTGGTGTACAAACTGTTGTAACCTTATCCATGATAATTGGATTTCTTGACCTTACAAGTGGTGCAAGTATAAGTGACATCTTTGCTCCAGGTGCAGTGTCTTGGTGTCCACCAACTGCTTGGTTGATTACTCCGTCTGATCTTGTCATTACATTGACATTGAAGTCTGTGTCGATTTCAAGTGCGCCAAGTAGTACAAAGTCAAGAGTGTTAACTGCTGGTGTTGGGTTATTTGGATTTGCATAAGATGATGCTGTTTGTTCAAAGTGCTTTGGATTTTCGCGAATTGATCTTACTGCATCAAGGTCAAAGGATTGTGTATCGTAAATACCATCGATAAGACCTTCTTCAAGCATTGTCACCATATATCCAGTGATTCCACCAAGGGCCATTGATGCCTTAATCTTGTCCTTCTTCATTTCTTCACGAAGAAGTTTTGCCACTGCAAGTGTTGAACCTGCTGCTCCAGTTTGGAATCTAAAGCCATCTTTATAAAGTCCAGATGCCTTAATTGCCTTTACAGCATTGTTGGCAATTAATAAATCTCTTGGGTTGTCGTTAAATCTAATTGAGCCAGAAACAATTCCCTTTGGATCTCCAATTGCGTCAACTTCAACTACATAATCAACATACATCATGCCAATTGATGCAGGAATGTTAGGGAAAGGTACAAGATTATCTGTGATTGCAATTACGCAGTCAGCATACTGGGCATCAACAATGGCATAGCCTAGTGAGCCACAAGCAGCTTTTCCCTCTCTACCATTCATGTTGCCATATTCATCACAAGATGGTGCAGCTAAAAAGGCTACATCAATGTGAAGTTCGCCATCTTCAATTGCTCTTGCACGGCCACCGTGAGAACGAATTATACATGGTTTTTTAAGGATTCCTTGTGAGATTTTTTCTCCAAGTTCTCCCCTAAGTCCTGATGATTGAATGCCAGTGATTACACCTTTCTCAATTAGTGGAATTAGTTTGTCGTGGCAAGGTGAAAGTGATGATGGAGCAAGAGTTAAGTCTTTAATGCCCATATCAGCTATAACTTGCATAACCATATTTACAACATAGTCGCCATTTCTTAGGTGGTGGTGGAAGGAAATTGTCATTCCATCTTTAAGTCCACTTTTCTTTACGGCTTCTTCAATAGAGCCTAAAAGTTTACTTTCATCTCTTCTTCCATATCTAATTTTTGGAGAAGCCTTTCTATCAGTTCTAAGATATTTGCCTTCGCCTTTAAAAGGAACAAGTTCGCCAATGCCTTCAAGGTATTCAGGGATATCTCTTCCTACTGCATTTTTATTATAGTTCATCAATATCCTCCTTCTTTAGCACTCCACTTGCTACTGCAAGGTCAAGAACTCTTTGTGCTCCAGCAATAACTGGATAGTCAACCATTTTTCCGTCAACTGTAATAACTCCAGAGCCCTTTCTTTCAGCTTCCTTTGAACCGGCTATAATTCTTAGTGACTTAGTAATGTCCTTTTCTGTTGGTGTGTAAACTTCATTTACAACAGCAATTTGTTTAGGGTGAATTACAGACTTGCCATCAAAGCCAAGGTCCTTTATAAATTGAACTTCTTCTCTAAAGGCATCCATGTCGCTTAAGTTTGTGTTAACTGTATCGAAACAAGCAATGCCTGCATTTCTTGCTGCAAGTACGATTTGACTTCTTGCTGCAAAAAGTTCCCAACCATGCTTAGACCTTTGTGTCTTTAAATTTGTAACATAGTCGGCAGCTCCAAGGGCAATACCCATCATTCTAGGTGATGCCTTGGCAATATCAACTGCATTGATTACACCAGTTGGAGATTCAATGGCAGCCATCATAAGAGTTCTACCAAGGCAGCCCATTTCTTCTTCCACTTCAGTTATTATTTCGTCTACATCTTTTACATCTTGTGCAGTTTCTGATTTTGGCAATCTAATTACATCTACTCCAGCTTTAACCACTGCCTTAATATCTTCGCGTCCAAAAGGTGTGTCAAGGGCATTTATTCTTACAACAACTTCAGTTTTTCCGTAGTCTAAAGTTTTAAGTGCATTGTAAACTAAAAATCTTGCCGCATCTTTTTGATTGATACTCGTTGCATCTTCAAGGTCGATCATAATTGAATCAGGGCCATAAATGTGAGCATCAGTGATGTTTGCAGGGTTGTTACCTGGAAGAAACATCATTGTTCTTCTTAATCTCTCTTTCAAAATATCAGCTCCAATTATATTCTGTACTTTCAGCTGCTCTAAAGCATGCTGCTTCTACTCTTGCTTTAATAGTGTAGTCCAAGGCTCCCTTGTCTACTGCTGTAACTTTTGCGTTTTCTACCTTTAATTCTTCTAAGGTATCTCTAATAACTTTTTCAATTTGTTTGCCAAATTGTTTTTTCACTGAACTTTCTAGTTCAATGGAAATGCCTTCGCCGTTGTCAACTGTTATTAAAATATCATTTGACTCAAGAGTTCCAGCCATTGCTTCTTTTTTTAGTTTCAAAAATATCCCTCCTACTACATGAGCGTTCCAAAGAGTATTGATCCTATAACAAGTATAATACCTCCGCCAAGTCTTGATGAAAGTTGTGCATAAGAAATTAAATCCATTCTGTCAGCTGCTCCAAGAACTGCCAAGTCACCAGATCCACCTCTGTTTGCCATACAAAGTCCTGCAGTAACAGCAGAGTCAACAAAGAAGAATCCTACAAGGTGTCCAACAAGTCCTGAACCAATAACAGCGCCAACAACAATTAAAAATGACATAACAACATTTCCAAAAGTGATAGCGTCTCTTAGTTCAACTAAGTCAGTTTCAACACCAACCCCAACCATAATTAAGATTACAATGTTTTTTGTAAAGAAAGATTGAACTTCCTTAGCAGCTTGTCTAAGTGGTCCAGGAACAATTCCAAGTCCATTAGCAAGAGCAACAATAATAATCATAAAGGCAAAGGGATGAATTGGCACTGAAGGAACTAGTGGATCCCAAACTTTATCAGCTACAAGTCTACCTAGTTGGTAGAAAGTAAGAGCCATTAAAATTGCTCCAGCGTAGTCCTTTAATTGTGTAATGAACTTTTCTTCATTTTGTTCAATTTCAGGAGCTGATCTCATAAGAGTTTTCTTATCTCCTGTAAGGCCTGGCTTACTGTTACCAATCTTATTTAAAATACCACCGGCAATAATAGCGAAGATATTTGCAATTGTAAGAATTGAAATAGCAAAGCCGTAGTAGTTTGCAGCAGCATCTCCAGTAACTCTTTCATAAATTTGACTTAGAGGAACAGCACCTGCACCATTTCCTCCACCCATTACAGGAAGAACGTATTTTAAAACAGTTTCAGATGGAGAAACTCCAAAGAAAAGTCCCCCAATAATACCAAGAATGGCAGCACCTAAAACTCCACCAAGGATTGCTGGAATATATCCTGCAAAAGACTTGATCATAAGATCTCTATTAAGTCCTAGAAGTGAACCAGAGATAAGCATTATGATAAAGAAGTTTAATAGTCCCATAGGCTTTGAGTTAACAGATGAAATAAGTTCTACATATTCTTCTGGTATAACATTTAGATAAACTAAAACTGCTGTACCCAAGAAGGCAAGAACAAGTCCACCACCAACATAAGTGTTCCAGATTGGAATAATCTCGCCAATTTCATATAAAATAATACCTATTGCGAACATAAGGGCAACGCCGCCCGCTAAATCTTTTGACAAAACTCCCGTGTATGTTGCTATGAAAACAATTATTGCTAAAACCAATAACATTGGAAGATTAAGTCCAAAATATTTTTTCTTCATCGAAAAACCTCCTTTACATTTACTTTTATAATACCCTAAAAACTCATTGTTACGCAATAAGATAAAGCCTATTTCTCGCAGTTTGCAGCAAATGTTATGTTGTAGGTCCAACAAAATTATTTTGTGACAACGCTTTTAAAATAGCAATTAATTTTGAAAAAATAAGGTCATTGCTTGTTTTTCTTTAAATTTATTAGGTTAATATATTGAATTAATTTTACTTTGAAAAACAAGAAGTACTTTAATAAAAGCAGTCCTTTAAAATTAAATTTATTTAAAAAACCTTTTTACCTCATCTATAAAAACTTTAGTAGCTTGGGACTTGTATATATCTGGGATTGTTAGAATTGCAGTGTACCAAATATTTTCTTCTGTCCCAGATAAATTAAAGCTGTCATAATTTTTATCTTGGCTAAAGATGTTTAAATAGTCCTTGGGTATTATAGTAATCCCCATTCCATTGGCAGCAAGTCTTTTTGCAGTTTCAAAGTTTTTTGTAGTAAAGACGACATCTGGGCTTATACCATAAGATTTTATCGTTCTGTCTTGAACCTTTCTTATGCCCTTATTAATATCTAGAAGAATAAATTTTTCTCCCTCAAGATCTCTCAAATCCACATAACTTTTTCCATCTTTAACTTTTATTTTGTCTGAATCTTTTAAATAAGCTTTTGGAGTTACTAAGAGAAATTCGTCTTCCTTTAGGATTTCATAATTTATTTTCTCATTCATTTCCTTTTTATGGACATGAGTGAGTGCAAAATCAACATTTCCACCTAGTACCAAGTTTTCAAGTACTCTTGTGTTCTCTTCTCTAATAATAATTTCGATATTCGGATAATTTTTATTGAATTTTGGCAGAATGTTTGGAAGAATATTCATCCCCATATATCTTGCTATGCCTATAACTAGTCTCCCAGCCTTTAACTCATTTATATGAGTAATTTCAGACTTGAAGTCGCTGTAAATATCTAGTATTTCCTTTGCCATGAGATAATATTTTTCTCCTGCATAGGTTAATTTCATTCCCCTTGGCTCACGAATAAATAAATGTGTGCCCAATTCCCTTTCTATTCTTTGAAGGGCTTGACTAAGACTTGGTTGAGCAATAAAAAGCTCTTCTGCCGCCTTAGAAATTGACTGTGTATCAGCTATAGTTTTAATATAAAGCAATTCTTTATCGTTCATAATTCACTCCCATAGTTAAAAACTATATGACCTATTTCTAATTCATATTTGTTATATAGCTTCTTTAGTACGATAATATTTTATATATATGAAGACTTTATGTCAATTACATAACGGGAGGTAAATTATGTTATCATTAGTAGGTTTTTTATTAGTTTTAGCAATTATAGTTTTGCTATTAAAGGGAAAAATGAGTCCCATTGTTGTTCTTGTTTTAGTTCCTAGTTTAGCCGCTCTTTTAATTGGAACTAATATTGCCGATCTTAAAGAAATGATTGGCGCAGGTATGAAAACAGTTTCTAACAACTCTATTTTATTTATTTTCTCAATTATCTTCTTCTGCATTATGAGTGATGTTGGAGTATTTGATGTCATAGTAGATAAACTTGTTGCTATGGCGGGAGAAAATGTAATTGCAATCACAGTTGCAACAGGAATAATAGGTATAATAGCTCATCTTGACGGTGCTACAGCAACAACTGTACTTATTACTATCCCAACAATGTATCCTATATACAAGAGAATGGGAATAAGGCCTCAAGTTTTACTTTGTTTAACTGCTTGTTCCATGGGTGTTATGAACCTTTTACCATGGGGTGGACCTGTCGCAAGAGCTGCAACAGTTCTTGGTGTTGATGCAACTGGACTTTGGTTAAAATTAATACCAATTCAAATTTTTGGTATAGTTTCTACAATAACTTTGGCTGTTATCCTCGGTACTATAGAGAAGAAAAGAGGGGCAGGAACAACTTTGAAGATTGACTCTTCAGTTGTTGAAAAGACTAAAGAAGAACTTGACCCAAGATTTAAGAAGCTTCTCCCATTAAATATTATTTTAACTATTGCTGTAATTGGTCTTTTAATGGTGGATGTCCTTCAATCTTATTATGTATTTATGATTGGACTATCTCTTGCTCTTTGCATTAACTATCCTAGCCTTAAGGCACAGAATGAAAAAATTAAGGAGCACGCTGCATCTGCTTTAACTATCTCCGCAACAATTTTATCAGCAGGTATTATGGTCGGTATAATGGACGGAACTGGAATGATTGAAGCAATGGCAATTACTCTTACAAATATTATTCCAAGTGCCCTTGGCAGATTTACTCACTTAATCTTTGGCTTCCTAGCACTTCCTATGGGAATGTTAGTAGGTACTGATGCTTACTTCTTTGGACTAATGCCACCAATTATTGAAGTTGGAAAGGCTTTTGGCGTAGAAGGAATAAACACAGCTATGGCAATGTTAATTGGAAAGAATGTATCTCTAATGATATCTCCACTTGTTCCTGCAACTTATCTTGCACTTGGACTAGTTGAAGATCTAGAATTAAAAGACCACATTAAGTTCTCTTTCAAATATCTATACCCTGTATCCGTTTTAATGGTTATAGCTGGTTTAGTATTTGGAATAATACATCTATAAAGTTAAGATTAAAAGCCGGCTTAGAGCCGGTTTTTTTGTACCCTTCTTTTACTATAAACTTGCTTTGCTATTTAGGTATTCTTTTTGGTTTTACAATTCATTCATTTTTATAATTAATAAACATTTCATAGGCACAAATCCTTTTTCATTGACAATAAAAAAAGAGCAAGCTTTGGATAATGATCCCAAAAGTTAGTTCTTAAATCTAACTTTTGGAGGTCAGTTAACCTTGCCTGCTCTCATAATTTATAGAGATTTGTCTAAAAATTCTTTTACCTTTTCTATAAATTCAATGTAATTTACTTTCACATAATCTTTTTTATTGTAACTTGATATTAAATCGCCTGTTATAAATCCATTTTCTATAGTGGCTCTAACAGCTTTCTTTAATTTTACACCAAATTCTTCTAATTCTTTATTTCCATCAAGTTGGCCCCTCTTTTCAAGACCTGATGCCCAAGTAAATATTAGTGCAACTGAGTTTGTTGAAGTGATCTCACCCTCTTGATATCTTCTGTAGTGATCAGTTACTGTTCCATGTGCTGCTTCATATAGATAAGTTCCGTTTCCAATTATCGAAGATTCCATTAGTGATAGTGATCCATAAACTGCAGAAATCATATCACTCATTACATCGCCGTCATAATTTTTTAGAGCCCAAAGAATGTTACCCTTTGATTTCATAATTTGTGCTATGGCATTATCGATTAAGTAATAATTGTAAACTAATCCATTCTTTTCGAATTCTTTTCTATATTCTTCAAAAGTTTCGTTAAATATTTCTTTAAAAACAGAATCATAACCTGGAACTACTGTGTCCTTAGTTGAAAAAATTAAATTCATCTTTTTTTCAAGTGCATATTTAAAACACTCATGTGCAAAATATTTTATTGACTCAACTTTGTTATATTGAGTTAAAAATATTGCATCGTAATCCGGTTTATATGAATATTTATTTTCTCCATTAATTGAAACATTTAATTCTTCGCCTTTTTTTAGGCTAAAAGATTTTGAAACATATATATCTCCAAAGGAATGTCTTGCTATTGCTATTGGTTCCTTCCATGTTGGGATTAAAATGTCCAAACAATCAAAGGTAATAGGTTCTCTAAACATTACTCCGTCAAGATATGCTCTTATTGTAGCATTTGGCGATGGATAGATTTTTTTTAGGTCAAATTCCTTTACTCTGTCTTCGTTGGCTGTGATAGTAGCACACTTAACGCCTACCTTGTGTTTTTCTACAGCCTTTGCTGAATCAAGTGTAACCTCATCATCAGTGTCATTTCTGTTTTCCATTGATAAATCATAGTAGTCAACTTTTAAATCAATGTAAGGTTCAAGTAATTCTTTTTTTATATCTTTCCAGATGACCCTAGTCATCTCATCTCCATCCATTTCAACTATTGGATTTTTCATTTTAATTTTTTCCAAAATATTCACCTCTTGTAAAAATTCTATCAAAACACCCCTTATAAAACTAATATTAAAAAACAAGTGTAGGTATAGAGTATGCCTATATGTATTTTTTTCCTTTGTAAATTTTCCTTCTTCATCAAATACTACAAGTTATTCCATTTCTATTTTGGGTTGTTATTTTCTTGAAAATATTTTTCTCTTTTTTATATTTATTAGCTTATTTTGTGGCATAAGTTTCTCAAATCACTTATACTAATATCTGGGGCTTTAAGTGATTATTTTCTATTAATGCCCTTGATTCTGGTAAAAATATTTATTTATATAAGGCAAATTTTAAGGAGAATTTAATGAAAAAATTTTGTAAAATCTTTTCTGTCATTTTGTTGGCGACAAGTCTTTTGATTCCAAGTTCAGTCCTGGCATCTGAAAGAAATGATAAAATTGATGCTTTAAAAAGTTCTGGCGTGGTGAAGGGTTATCCTGATGGAAGTCTTGGTCTAGAGAAAAAACATTACTCGTGCAGAAATTGCTGTTGTCCTTACGCAAGTAAAGGGCGTAAATGCCAAGGCTAGTGGCAAGCAAGTTTTTAAGGACCTAGGCAAGGATCATTGGGCTAGGCCCTATGTTGAAGCTGCCTGTCAAATAAAAAATCCCCAAGGCATTCCTGCCCTTGCTGGCTATCCTGATGGAAGTTTTAAAGCTTCTAATAATATTAGCTATGCTGAAATTTTAAAAATTTTAGTTGCTGCTAACAAAGCTGACTTGACAAGTTCTGATGTGGATAAGGCAACATGGCCTTCTTCATGGATAAATTGGGCAAATTCCATGGGAATTATTGGACCAAATAGTGGCATTGGAAATTTTAATCCCAATGATTATGCTCCTCGTGGCGATGTATTTGTCATGATTTTTAATTCTTTATCAAATGAAGGCAAGCCTTCGAAGTTAAATTCCTTGGAAAATTCTAAAAAGAATGCAAAGGAAACAATTGAAATAGAAGTGCCTGGATATATTGGCACAAATCCCTCAGAAAATCCTAAGGCTGTTACTAATAATACTGACAATAAAAAAACTGCGGGAAAAAGCAATATGGAAATAATAAATTCCTTTAACAATGGCGAAAGTTTTAACCACGATAGATTTCATCAAGAGTTTTTAGGTCTGGTAAATGCAGACCGTCAAAAATTAGGCCTCAATCCTCTTAGCTGGGCTGATGATTTAGATAGGGGATGCATTGCTCGTTCTGAAGAGCTGGCAAAATATGGTTCCATTACTGTCAATGGAATGAGTCATGTTCGCTTAGATGGAAGTAAGTGGGATACAGCTGTGGATTATTTAGAGCCTCAGCTTAAAACAACTACTCGTGGTGAAAATCTCGCTAATCTGGCTTATTCCTATAGCGGCGATGAAATGATGGCAGATCTTAATACGATATTGACTGATGAAAAGGCAATGGCAGAAAAGTTTTATACAAATTGGTGGAATTCTCCAGGTCATCGAGACAATATGATGGATCCCAACTATACTTGTCTAAGTGTTCAAATCAGGGCAAGCAATAATATAAGAAAGGGCGGCCTTGGTAAAAATAGTTACTTCATTGTTGGAACAACTCTTTTTAGAGGAGATTATAGGGATTATGGCAAGAAGAATGACTTCGGAAACTTTGATAGCTTTGACAACTTTGATGGCTTTAATGGATTTGGAAATAATAAATACTATATAGAATATTGATAAAAACCCCCAAGATTATGTCTCTTATAATCTTTGGGGGGTTCTTTTATTCTTGTTCACTTTTTAAAATTTCCCTTACTTTTTCCTTTAACTCATCTAGGCTGTGTCTTTCTTCCTTGATGCAGGTCCTTGCTATGTCATCACAAACTATGCACTTTCTCTCGGCAAGTCCCAGGCTTGATCTTGATATTTGCCTGAAGTCCCTATCGTAGATGTCGATGTCGAGAAGTCTTCCGCCAAGGCTCTTTTCTTCAAGCTCAATCATTTTTTCTTTTATAAATTTTCCTTCTCCATCAATGACTGCAAGGTATTCCATTCCAGTTTTTAGGTTTTGATACTCTTCAAAAATAATTCTTATTTTATTATTCTCTAAAATTTTTTTTATCTTCTTTATATATTTTTCATGAAAAGCCACTGCCTCATGAAAATTTTTTTCTTCGCCAGGAATATTAAGCATAAAGGATAGGACTGGCAGGTCATATTTTTCCGTCAAGGCTTTTATCTTGTAGTATCTCTTTTCCTTTGCCTCAAGCATTTCTCTCATGGCAATAATTTTAGAGTCTTTCATTTATAATCCTCTGCCCTTCCTCTGATTTTAGTGCCTCAATTGTGGCATCAGGCAAGTACTTATAGGCTTCTTCAAATTTCCTTTCTTTTAAAAGTTTTCTAACCCGTGATGCAGAAATTACCTCGCCGCCACTTTCTATTCTAGGAATTTCTACCAACTCTACTCCATATTGTGGCAAAATTTTCTTCATTGTCTCATTGTAATGTTTTGTCACCACATCCTTGTCCTCTGTGCCCACAAATCTCTTTTTAATGTTTAAGGCTTTGACAAAGTAGCTTCCAAAAATTTTTGTGTCAAGCTCTGAATATGCCTTTAAAATTGTCTTCTCGTCTTTATAAAAATAGGTTGGGAAGGTGTTTTTTGAAATGATGTAGTCGTTGCCCCTGTGAAGAATTACATTGTCAAACTTTGCTACTTCCTCAGCCACAATTTTATAGCGAAATTCATAGGGAAAAGTTGAGCCATCTTCTTCCACCATAAAGATGTGGAGGAGGTCCGTCATTTTTCTCGCCTTCTCAATTAAGTAGAGGTGACCCTTAGTCATGGGGTTTGCGTTTATTACTATTGCCCCAGACTCCCTATCATCTTCCATGCTTTTTAAAAGCTCATAGAGTTTTTCGATTTTATTGTCAAGGAGTGCCACATCTTCAGTCTCTTCCACAAGTGAAAAGCCGAAGTCAGAAAATATTTTTATATTTTTCGGCTTTGTGAATATAAAGAGGTGGCTCTCGCCCCTTTCATACTGATAAGCTATTAGCCTTGTTATAATTGCGTTGGTTATTCCCATGCCCTGGTAGGTCTCGTCAATGGCAAAGCACTTTAAAACTCTTCCAGCAGCTGAACCTGTGCCCACAATTTTGTCGCCATCAAAGGCTGCAAGAGTGTAGTCCACATCCTTTTCGTAATTAATGTCAAAGTCCTTTAAAAATTTTTCAATATTCTTTTTTTCGAATTTCATCACTTGTCTATACTCAATCACAGTAATCCTCCAATAGATAAAAATAAAGACTTAAAATTAAAAAGTCGGCGCAGCCACCTGGACTTAAGTTTCTCCTTTTAAACTCCTCATTAATTTTTTCAATCTCCCTCATGCCCTCTGAAGTCATGTAAAATTTGTTCGCAAGGACATAGTTGGCGCGTTCTTTTAAAAATTCAAGTCCTTCCATGCCGCCCCTCTTAATAATATTTGAGTCCTCAATAAAGGTCATGTAATAATAAAGGGTGCCTGTAAGAGCGTAGTCAAAATTCACTTCTTTTTCAGCCTTCTTCAAAAATTCTAAACCGAGAAGGGCCTTTGCAAAGCCCTCTTCAGCCTCTTCTCTTATGCCCTTGACTCCGTACTTTTTAAAATTTTCTTCGCCGTGACTTGTGGCAGATTTTTTATTTAACTCATCAGTAATTCCCCTGTTCAAATAAGAAACTCTAGCAATAATTTTTTCCAAGGAAAAATTTTCTTTTTTCATCTCAATGGCAGTGGCGTAGACCATAAGTCCCAGAGAAAAAATAATTCCCTTGTGGGTGTTGGCACCAGCTGTTGCCTTTTTCATCTTTTCTTCATAAATCACGCCAAATTTTCTGAGCTCTTTATAATCTTCGCCATCTGAATTTTCGCCAAGCTCATAGGCAATTTTAAAGTAGTCGTGAAGGACTAAAGCTGAATTTATAAAATCTATGTAATTCATGTCCACGTGGGCGCCCTGATCTATTAAAGTGACAAGCCCAGGCTTTGGACTCAGTGACACTTCATAGATGAGCGCATAGGTGGACAGTCTCGCAATAATATCTGAATTTATCATAAACCCTCCAATTTCATTATAATAAATAAAAAAATTTTCATCTACCTTTTATTTTTGTAGGGTCGACAGCATTATTTTGATAAAAATTTTTAAATTATATTTAGTCAAATTTTTATGCCAAAAAAACCGAGGTCGCCCTCGGTCTTAAATTATTCTTTTTAGATTATTTATGAATATTCTAATTTGTACTTATCAAGTTATAATTTTTCTAAATTTTTATAAAAGATTATTTAATTTCAATCTTTTTATTTTTCTTTTCTTCAGTTTTTTTAGGAATTGTAATTTCTAGAATTCCACCTTCAAGTTTTGCTGACATATTTTCTTCGTCTATATCTTTAAAGAACATCCTTCTCATCATCTTTGATGACTTTCTTTCTCTGTGAATGTAATTTTTTTCCTTGTTTTCTTCATTAACTTCTTCATTTTTTTCAGCTGAAATTGTAAGTTTGCCTTCCTCAAAGTCTATGTCGATTTCATCTTTAGAAAATCCAGGAAGTTCAGCTTCAACTTTGTAGTCCTTGTCTTCGTCAATAACATCAACCTTAAAAGTTGCAGCTCTCATTGCCTTTTGAGGTGTGAAGTCGTCGTTAAAGAAAGAATCTATCATGTCATAAAAATCATCAAATCTTGTATCTCTCAAATTATTTTTTTCATATGGTCTAATACTCATTTAAAAACTCCCCTTTATATTTAAATTATTAGCAGCCGATGAACTCATCTGCTAACTATTTATAGTATAGGGCATTGGTCAAAGAATGTCAATAGTGTTTTTGACTTTTTTTGACCTTTCTTTAAAAAATTTTTTAACTTTTCTTGCAATCGAGTAGGGTTAAATAAATAGCCCTCTCACACCACCGTACGTGCCGTTCGGCA
>ERZ1673752.1125-NODE-1125-length-39681-cov-12.529652_pt1 | contig 39681 bp, 35 predicted proteins | sample MGYA00580195_ERZ1673752 | MGnify/ENA primary metagenome ERZ1673752 (study PRJEB41218, sample SAMN15661744) | gut metagenome | host: Homo sapiens | place: Canada: London | collected 2015-08-20/2019-03-30 | study: EMG produced TPA metagenomics assembly of...
GTCGCCTGCGGCGACAGCTCTCCCAGAGGGAGAGCCAAGGGGCTGTGCGAATACGCACAATTCAGCATATTTCGATGGCACCTTCTATTGACTGCACTGATTCAAAGGCAACGTCCAACAAATTTGATACTTACAACAACGGGCGGCGCGTACCTAAGTGCACGTAAGGTGACCGTATGCGAATGAAGAAACTTTCAAAAGGCACCAAACGTACCCAGCGCCCCTTTTCTCCCCATTCTTTTCCGGCAAGGCGGAAAAGAATGGGCCGCCGGAGGCGCGTCGGAAACGACATCGACGGAACGAGACGCCGCTATGCGCGGCGCCTCTTATCCTCTGAGCCCGTTTCCTCCTTTCCAATCCGCAAACGCTTCGCTGGTTTGTGGATTGGGTTCAACGGGGGATATATTTGGTTATTCCTTCAGCAGCGCTTCTCCTGCCTTGTAAATATCTCCTGCGCCGATGGTCAGGATGATATCGCCCGGCTGGGCGGTGCGGCGCAGATAGGCTGTGACGTCCTGCAGGCTCGGGCAGTAGACGGAGCCGGGGATCTCGTTTGCCAGATCCTGCGAGCTGACGCCCACGGTGTTCTGCTCACGTGCGGCGTAGATATCGGTCAGAACGGCCTGATCGACCGCGCGCAGCTCGTCGACAAAGTCCTGAAACAGCGCCTTGGTGCGCGAATAGGTGTGCGGCTGGAACGCGCAGAGGATGCGCTTGTACTTCATCAGTCGGACAGCCTGCAGCAGCGCGTGCAGCTCGTTGGGATGGTGGGCGTAGTCGTCATAGATGTCCGCGCCGTGATAGCTGCCCTTGTACTCCAGCCGGCGGCCTGCGCCGTGGAAGCTGGCCAGTGCAGCGGTCGTGTCCGCGCCGGAAATGCCGAATTTCCACGCCACCGCGCAGGCGGCCAGCGCGTTCATGGCGTTGTGCTGCCCGATGACGCCGAGCTGCAGATGTGCATACCGCGCGCCGCCGCAGAACACGTCAAAGGAACTGAAATCATCGGAGAAGTTCGCACCGTATACGTCGTTATGCGCTTCGAAGCCGAAGCTGAGATAGGACATCCCGGCGAGCGTGTCGCGGGTGTTCTTATCATCGCCGTTGGCAACGATCAGCCCGCCCTCCGGCACGAGCGCGGCGAAGGTGCGGAAGGAATGCTCCACATCCTCCAGATCCTTGAAAAAGTCCAGATGGTCGGCGTCCACGTCCAGAATGACCGCAACGGTCGGGAAGAAGTTCAGGAAGGAGTTGCAGTATTCGCAGCTCTCGAGAATGATCGTGTCGCCCTTGCCGACGCGGTGGCCCGCGCCGAGCAGCGGCAGAAAGCCGCCGATCATGATCGTCGGGTCGCGCTGCGCCTGCATGAAAATGTGCGTCAGCATCGAGGTCGTGGTCGTCTTGCCGTGCGTACCGGCCACGCAGATGGCGTTTTTATAGGCCTGCATGATATAGCCCCAGGCCTGCGCGCGCTCAAAAATGGGAATGCCCCTGGCGCGGGCCGCGGCGATCTCCGGATTGTCGTTGTGCGCGGCGGCCGTGCGGATGAGGCAGTCGGCGTCCGTGATATTCTCGGCCCGGTGGCCGATGGAGACGGCGATGCCCTTGGAGATCAGCTCGTCCGTGGAGACGGACGCGTTCATGTCAGAGCCGGAGATCTCCATCCCCATGCGCCGCAGCACGAGACCCAGCGGCCGCATCGACACGCCGCCGATGCCGACCAGATGACAGTGCTTGCCGGGCTGGAGATAGTCTTCAATATGATAACTGGAAGCATGTTCCATGTTCGGTTCCCCCAAAAATCTGATTGCAAGCGCGTGCATTCGCGCTTATAATGAAACGGACAGAAGTTTCTGCCGCAGACGATATCAGCAATATATTATATACGGATTGCGGCAATAAAACAAGAAGTTTTTCGGATTTTATGCACGGAAAGGGGCAAAACGGCATGCGGCCGGACGGGATCTTGAAAACGTTGGAAGACGCGGGCTTTGAGGCGCGCTATGTCGGCGGCTGCGTGCGCGACACGCTGCTGGGCCGCCCCATCCACGACTGGGATATTGCCTCGCAGGCGCTGCCGGAGCAGGTGCTGGCGCTCTTTGACCGCTGCGTCCCGACCGGGCTGCGGCACGGCACGGTCACGGTTTTTCTGGACGGGACGAGCGCCGAGGTCACGACCTACCGACTGGACGGCGCTTATCAGGACGGGCGGCACCCGGAGGAGGTGCGGTTCGTGCGGTGCTTGGCGGACGATCTGGCCCGCCGGGATTTTACGATCAATGCCATGGCCATGGATCTGCGCGGCACGGTCACCGACCTTTACGGCGGGCGGGACGATCTTGCCCGCGGGATCATCCGCTGCGTCGGCGACCCGGAGACCCGCTTTCGCGAGGATGCGCTGCGCATGCTGCGCGCGTACCGGTTTTCCGCACAGCTGGGGTTTCGGCTCGATCCGGAGACGGAGGCGGCCATTGCCCGCTGCGCGAGCCTCTGCGCGGCGCTTTCCCGTGAGCGCGTCCGCGAGGAAGCGGAAAAGACGCTGCTGTCCGACCGGCCGGAGCTGTTTGGACGGATGCTGGAGGATGGGCTGCTCACGGCCTGCATGACGGCGCAGCAGGCGGATTTTTCTTCCCTGCGCACCTGCCCCGGAACGCCGGCCGCCCGCTGGACGGCGGCAAAGCGCATCTGCCCGGCGCTGCAGCCGCAGGCGTTCCGCCTGCCCGCAAAGCTCTGCCGGCTGATCGAACTGACAGCGGAAACATGGCAGACCGGATGCAACGAGCTGCAGTGGAAACGCCTGATCGCCGCGCACGGCTGGGAAACGGCGCAGCTGCAGGCGGACATGCAGGGAAGCGACGCGGTCCGCCGGATCGAAAAGAGCGGCGACTGCGTCACGCTGCGCCAGCTTGCCGTATGCGGCGCAGATTTCCCACAGCTTCACGGCCGCGAGATCGGCCAGATGCTGCACCTGCTTCTATCCTATGTGCTGGAGCACCCGGAACAGAACACGAGATCCTGCCTCCTTGCAGCCGCGCCGCAGCTTTGGCAGGCGGAACATGAAAACAATGGTTGACTTTTGCCAGTGTCATCTGCTATAATAATGCAGCAATGGAGGCTTAGCTCAGCTGGTTAGAGCGCCTGCTTCACACGCAGGAGGTCGACGGTTCGAGTCCGCCAGTCTCCACCACGTCGTCACGGACTGCGCAAGTTCGCGACGACTTTTTTATGCTGCGCATGAAAAAGTCATCTCTCATCTGCTCCGTCGTGTCTTCTCTCAAACTCGTGACCGCTGTCGCTGGGTCACGATTTTGTTTTTCTAATTTGACAGTTGACCAATAGCATTCACATTTTCAGGTGAATTTGCCCGAATCTCTTGCGAAAAGGCGTGCTTCATGGTAGAGTAATTCCTGTATACTGGATACAGCGAAAAGGCGGGAAGCGGAGTGAAGAGAGTTTTATGCTATGGAGATTCGAACACGTGGGGGTACATTCCCGGGCTGGGGGTACGCCATCCGGAGGATGTCCGGTGGACCGGGGTCGCCGCAAAGCTGCTCGGGCCGGACTACAGGATCATCGAAGAAGGCATGAACGGCAGAACGACAACGTTTGACGATCCGTATTATGACTTCCACAACGGAAAACGGGGCCTTGGCTATGCCCTGTGCGCGCATGCGCCGCTCGATCTGGTCGTGGTGGGGCTGGGTTCAAACGACCTGAAATTCACGGATGCGATCGGCTCCAGCAAAGGACTGCAGGAGCTGCTCCGGCTGATCAGGAATGCTTCGGCCTGCTATCCGGATTCGATCAGCGAGATCTTCCCGAACGGCACAAAGATACTGGTCATATCGCCGATCCATCTGCACCCGGAGGTGGACAGGCAGGGGCCGGAGTTTGATTTCTACGGCAAGTATGAGCAGTCCTGCCTGTTTGCAAAGTATTTTCAGCCTGCTGCAGAGCTGTACCATGCAGCATTTCTGGATGCGGCGGCATACGCGGCGGCATCCCCGACAGACGGCGTTCATATGGAGCCGGAGGGACACCGAGCGCTTGGCGAAGCGATCGCAGAAAAAATTCAGGAGATCTTTTCATAAAAAACGGCGGAGAGCGCAGGCTGCGCTCTCCGCTTTTTCCATTGACGCGCGGCTGCGCAACGAGCGGCAAAAAGGCGCAGGTTCAGCTCTGTGAATTTTCTGCGGAAGCCGGTATAATCAAAATATATCTAAAACAAGGTGGGATGTTCCTGTGCAATATGGACATTTTGACAATAAGAATCGGGAATATGTGATCGACCGGATCGATCTGCCGGTTTCATGGACGAATTACATCGGGCAGAAGGACATGTACGGCGTCTTCAACCACACGGCGGGCGGATATCTGCTGTGCGGCTCTTCGGAGTATCACCGCATCACGCGCTTCCGCCCGAACGGCGTGCCGATGGACGGGCCGGGGCACTATGTCTACATCCGCGACGAGGAAACCGGGGAGTTCTGGACGATCTCGTGGCAGCCGACCGGGGAGGACAGGACGAAATATACCTGCCGCCACGGCCTCGGCTATGTCCGCTATCTCTGCGAGTATGGAGATATTCACGCCGAGCAGACGCTGTTTGTCGCGATGGACGACCCGGTCGAGATCTGGGACGTGCTGCTGCGCAATGACGGCGGGAAGCCGCGCAGGCTCTCTGTTTTTTCCTATGCCGAGTTCAGCTTCCACCAGATCGACATGGACAACCGCAATTTCCAGATGAGCCTGTATGCCGCGGGCAGCCGCTATGCGCGGGATATGATCGAATACGAGCTGCACTATGAGCAGGACAGCTATCAGTTCTTTGCGTCGGATTTTGTGCCGGACGGCTTTGAGTGCCTGCGGGACCGCTTTATCGGCCCGTACCGGACGGAGCGTGACCCCATCGCGGTGGAGCGCGGCGCGTGCACCGGCTCGTTTGAGCAGGGCGGCAACCACTGTGCGGTCCTCATGAAGCGGCTGTCTTTGCAGCCGGGCGAGACGGCGAAGCTTTTGTTCCTGCTTGGTGAGGGGAATGCCGACGCGGGTGCGCGGATGCGGGAGAAATATACGCGCGCACGCGCGGAATCGGATTTCGCGCGCCTTGCCGCCTTCTGGGACAAAAAGCTGAGTGCTCTGCAGGTCTCGACGCCGAACGAGGGCATGAACACGGAAGTGAACATCTGGAACCTCTATCAGAGCGAGATCAACGTGATGTTCTCGCGCTTTACCTCCTTTATTGAGGTCGGCGGGCGCGTCGGCCTCGGCTACCGCGATACGGCGCAGGACGCTATGATGACGCCGCACGCGAACCCCGAAAAATGCCGCAGCCGCCTTGTGGAGCTGCTGCGCGCGCTGACGAGCAGCGGCTATGGACTGCATCTGTTTGAGCCGCGCTGGTTCGAGCCGGAGCAGCCGAAGCCGTCCTTCAAATCGCCGACGGTCATCCCGACGCCCGATAAGAGCCAGATCGTTCACGGGCTGAAGGACGCCTGTGCGGACGATGCGCTGTGGCTGGTGGCTTCGGTCGTGCAGTATGTGAAGGAGACCGGCGAGCGGGGCTTTTTGGACGAAGTCGTGACCTATGCCGACGGCGGCGAGGGAACGGTCTATGAGCACCTGAAAAAAATCCTGGACTTCTCCGCCCGTGAAGTCGGACAGAACGGCATCTGCAAGGGCCTGCGCGCGGACTGGAACGACTGCCTGAATCTCGGCGGCGGCGAGAGCGCGATGGTCAGCTTCCTGCACCACTGGGCGCTCGGGAAATTTGTGGAGCTGGCGCGCTGGCTGGGCGAAGACGCGGACGCCGCGCACTATGAAGCCATGGCCGCGCAGGTGCGCGAGCGCTGCGAGACCGTCCTGTGGGACGGCAGCTGGTACATCCGCGGCATTACCGCGGACGGTAGGAAGATCGGCACGCAGCAGGACGCGGAAGGGCGCGTGCACATGGAGAGCAACACCTGGGCGGTCCTCTCCGGCGCGGCGTCGCGCGAGCGCGGGCTGGCCGCCATGGACAGCGTCAACGAGTATCTCTACACGCCCTACGGTCTTCTTTTGAATGCCCCGAGCTATACGAAGATCGACGACAGCATCGGCTTCGTGACCCGGGTCTATCCGGGTCTGAAGGAAAACGGCGCGATCTTCAGCCATCCGAACCCGTGGGCGTGGTGCGCCGAAGCGATGCTGGGCCGCGGAAGCCGGGCGATGAAGTTCTATAACGCGCTCTGCCCGGCGCTGCAGAACGATCAGATCGAGGTGCGCGAGGCGGAACCCTATACCTATTGCCAGTTCATCGTCGGCCGGGATCACACCGCCTTCGGCCGGGCCAGACATCCGTTCATGACCGGCTCGTCCGGCTGGGCGTATTATGCCGCGACGCAGTATCTGCTGGGCGTGCGGCCGGAATTTGACGGGCTGACGGTCGATCCGTGCATCCCGGCGGACTGGAAGGAGTTTACCGTCACGCGGCGCTGGCGCGGGGCGACGTATTATATTCACGTGACGAATCCGGACGGCGCAGAGAAGGGCGTGCGCTCCATTCTGGCGGGCGGCCAGCCGGTCAGGCGGCTGCCGATCCTGCCTGCGGGCGCGGAATGCCATGCGGAAGTTGTGATGGGATAAGGAGGATGAGAACCATGATCAAATTCGGGACCGGCGGCTGGCGCGCCGTCATCGCGGATGAATTTACGCGGGAGAATATCCGCCTGCTTATGGCAGGGCTTTGCAGCCGGATGCTGAAGGAAGGGTATGCCGGGGCGGAGATCTGCGTGGGCTATGACCGCCGGTTTTTATCCAAGGAGTCGGCCCACTGGGCGGCGGAGGTCCTGGCGGGCTATGGCTTCCGGCCGTTCGTTATTAACCGCTCGTCGCCGACGCCGCTCATCATGTTCACGGTCAAGACGCACCATATGCCGTATGGCATTGCCGTCACGGCCAGCCACAATCCGGCGATCTATAACGGCATCAAGGTCTTTACCGTCGGCGGCCGCGACGCGGATGCGGAGGTGACGCGCGATATCGAGCGGGAGATCAGCCTCCTGACACCGGCGGACGTCAAAAGCGTCGACTATGACGAAGCGCTTGCCGCCGGGCAGATCACAGAGGGCAACACCATGAATGAATATCTGGACAGTATCCTTGCCTCCGTCGACGTGGACGCCATCAAGCGCGCGGGGCTGCGCATTGCGCTCGACCCCATGTACGGCGTTAGCCAGACAGGTCTACAGATGCTCCTCATGACCTGCCGGTGCGAGCTGGAGGTCATCCATGACCGCCACGACACGCTCTTCGGCGGTAAGCTGCCCGCGCCGAACGTCGATACGCTCCGCCCGCTGTCGCAGGTGGTCGTCGACCGGCACTGCGGCCTCGGCATCGCGACCGACGGCGACGCCGACCGTCTCGGCGTCATTGATGAGAAGGGGAACTTTATCCATCCCAACAAGCTGCTCGTCCTGCTGGACTATTATCTCGTGCGCTACCGCGGCTGGAAGGGGCCGTGCGTGCGCAATAACTCCACCACGCATCTGCTTGACCGCGTGGCAAAGGGGCTTGGCCAGACGTGCTATGAGGTCCCGGTCGGATTCAAGTGGGTCTCGGCCAAAATGACCGGGACGGACGCCGTCATCGGCGGCGAATCCTCCGGCGGCATGGCCGTGCGCGGCCACATCTCCGGCAAGGACGGGATCTATGCCGCGGCGCTGCTCGTAGAGATGCTCGCGGTGACGGGCAAGACCGTCTCGGAGCTGTTTGCCGAGATCACGGCACAGTACGGCGACCCCAGCTGGGCGGAAGCGGATTTCCGCATGACGCCGAAGCGGAAGGAGGAGCTGAAAGAGCTGCTGTTTGAGCAGGAAGCCCTGCCGGATTTTGCAGCCGCGATCGACCACGTCAGCCGGGAGGACGGCTGCAAGGTCTATTTTGCCGACGGCAGCTGGGTCATCTGCCGATTCTCCGGCACGGAGCCGCTGCTGCGCATGGCCGCGGAAGCAGACGAGCCGTCTGCCGCCGAGGGCTATATCTGCGCCTGGCGCGAACTGCTGAAGCTGTAAGAAAACAACAAGGCCGCCCCGATCGGGGCGGCCTTGCGCAGTTGAGAAACGAATTATTGCAGCCGGTTGCGGTATTCGTTGGCGCTGACGCCTTCGAGCTTTTTGAAGGTGCGGGCAAAGTGGCCGTTGTCGGAATAGCCGACAAGCTCGGCAATGTCGCCGATCTTCAGGCTTGGGTCGGCCAGCAGCTCTTTGGCTTTCTGGATGCGGATGGTGTTGAGAAGGTCGTAGAAGTTTTTTCCTGTGTGCTTGTTGAGCAGCTTGGACAGGTGCCACTGGGAGACATAGCACTCGTCGGCGACCTCCTGCAGGGTGAGCTTGCGGGCATACTGCTGCTCGAGAAAGGCGAGCGCCTGCTTGACAAGGAAGCTTCCGGCCTGTCCGGCGGGCGGCGCGGGTTCTTCCTTCGGCTGCGCGGGCGCTTCCGGCTCCGGCGCACCGGTCTGCTGGCGGAGCTTGGCTGTCATGGCGGCGAGCGCTTCATGAAGCTCGTCCATCTTGGAGGGCTTCAGCAGAAAGCGCGTGACGCCCAGCCGGATGGCCTGCTGCGCATAGGAAAAATCACGGTAGCCGGTCAGGACCGTGATCTGGGTGTCCGGGAACTCGCTCCGCAGCCCGGCGAGCATCGTCAGGCCATCGGGGCCGGGCATTTTGATGTCGGTAAAGACGATATCCGGGTGCAGCTGCCGGATGAGCGCGGAGCCGCTGGCGGCGTCATAGGCCGTACCGGCGACGCTGCAGCCATAGTCCGCCCACTTGACCATGCGGCGCATACCCTCGACGATGATATCCTCATCGTCGATCAAGACGACTTTGTACATCTTCTATCCTCTGTTCTGCGCCGGTGCGGGTCCCGCACCGGCGTCCGTTTTGGTGATATATACCATGCTTTTGCGGCGTTGTCAAGCCAGCGGCGTGCCGCCGAGCCAGACGGCCTTCTGATTCAGCCGGTCGTCGCAGACGATAAAATCGGCCAGCTTTCCGGGTGCGATCGAGCCGATCTCATCTTCGCACCCAATCTCCTGCGCGGGAATGAGCGTGGCGGAGAGAATGGCCTGCTCTTTCGGAATGCCAAATTCCACAGCTTTTTGCATGCAGCCCCAGAGATTCGTTGCCGAGCCCGCGAGCGTACCGTCCGCGAGATGCGCCGCGCCGTCGTGAAGCCACACGTCCTGCCCGCCGAGCGTATACTGCCCGTCCGGCATGCCGCAGCAGCGCAGCGCGTCGGAAATGAGGCAGATCCTGCCCGGGAACAGCCGGAACGCCATGCGCACGGCGCTGGGGTGGACGTGGTGCCCGTCGCAGATCAGCTCCGCAACAACATTTTCGCGTTCTGAAGCCGCGCCGATGGGGCCGGGATGGCGGTGATGGATGCCGGGCATGGCGTTATAGAGGTGCGTCAGATGGCGTGCGCCCGCGTCAAAGACGGCGGCGGCTTCGTCATAGGTGCAGCCCGTGTGCGCGATGGAGACGGTGCAGAGCTGCGCGGCCTGTGCAGTGAAGTCAACTGCGCCGGGCAGCTCTGCGGCGACATCCGCAATGCGGATGAGTCCTTCGGAGACATCGTATAGATGCTTGAATGCGCCAAAGTCCGGATCTCGCAGATACGCGCCGTTCTGTGCGCCCTTTTTCTTCTCGGAGAAGAATGGCCCCTCCATCTGAATGCCCATGAGCCGTGCGCAGCTGGAGGGCTGCTCATTCCTGAGCCGGACGGCCGTTTTATACGCCGTTTCCAGCACGTCATAGGGCAGCGTCATGGACGCGGGCGCGAAGCTCGTCACGCCGTTTGCGGCCAGATACTGCGCCATCTTGACAAGACCGTCATAGTCGCCGTCCGAAAAATCCGCGCCGGAATTGCCGTGGGTATGCACGTCAACAAGGCCGGGGATGACATACTGATCTTGCAGATCGACGCCGTCCTCCGCGGGAGCATCGGGCAGAATTTCGGTGAATTTCCCGCCTTCCACCCGGAAGCTGCCGTGCCGGAACCGGCCGTCAAGAAACAGGTTTGCATTTTTGAAGAGCATCTTTGAATCCCTCCAAGGGCAGATTGCTTTATACGGACAGCCGGGATGCGGCTGCTTCGTCGCAGATGACCGTGACGTCGGGATGGAACTGCAAAATCGAGCCGGGCACCTCGGGCTTCACCGGGCCATAGAAGACCTTGTGGAGGATGTCCGCCTTGTCCGCGCCCGTGATGATCATGACGATCTTCCTTGCGGCCATGACGGTGCCGATGCCCATGGTGAGCGCGGCGGTCGGGACCTCGTCGAGGGAGGGGAAGAAGCGCTGGTTAGCCTTGCGGGTCATTTCGGTCAGCTGCACCTCGTGCGTCACGATGGGGAAGTGGTCGCACGGCTCGTTGAAGCCGATATGACCGTCGTGGCCGAGACCGAGCAGCTGCATGTCGATGCCGCCCCAGTCTTCAATCCTGCGCTCATACGCAAGGCACATGGCCGGGATATCAGCGGAAAGGCCGTCGGGGACGATGGTGTTCTCTCGCTTGATGGAGATATGATCGAACAGATTCTCCTGCATGAAGCGGCGGTAGCTCTGCGGATGGTCGGGCGCAAGTCCCTTATATTCATCTAGGTTTGCCGAGCGGACGCGGGAAAAATCGATCTTCCCGGCCTTCTCGCGGGCGATCAGCTCCCGGTACAGGGGCAGCGGCGTGGAGCCGGTGGCAAGGCCGAGGACGCAGGCGGGCTTGGTGCGGATGAGATCCTCAAACAGATCGGCAGCTGCGCTGCCCGCTTCTTCGGGCGTTTTGACTTGGATAAGATTCAGATGCAGCATGATAGTTCCTTTCGACACGCTCAGCCCTTGATGGCGCCGGCGGTCAGACCCTTGATGATATTTTTCTGCAGCAGCACATAGACGATGAGCACCGGAATGACGACCAGTACGACCGACGAGGCCATAAGACCGTAGTTGACACCGGCCTGCGAGCTGATCTCGTTGAGAAGCCCCGTGATGGCGCGCTCCTGCGGGTAGCGCAGGAAGAACGACTGGGTAAACAGGTCATTATAGCTCCAGAGGAAGGCGAAGATCGCGACGGTCGCAAACGAGGATTTTGCCGCCGGGATGATGATATGGAAATAGATCTGGAAGACGCTGCAGCCGTCAAGATACGCGCTCTCCTCCAGTTCGATCGGCACGGACTGGATAAACCCGGACAGCACGACGATGGCAAAGCAGAGGTTGCCCGCGATCTGCGGCAGGATGACAGAGAGCAGACTCAGCCAGCGGTTTCCTGTACCGGCGATGCCCATCATGACCTCCAGCCGGAAGACCGGGATGATGGTGGAAAAGACGGGGAACATCATGCCTGCCATAATGAGACCCTGGCAGAGCTTCCGCAGCCGGAAGCGGTAGCGCACAAGACCGTAGGCTGCAAGCCCGGCCAGCAGCACGACGAAGATCGTGACGGTGCCGGAGATGAGAAAGCTGTTAAGATAGGCGTTCTTGAAGTCCGACCGCTGCCATGCGGTCAGGTAGTTTTCCCACGTGAACGCATCTCCGAGCGGGAGGGAGAACGAATCGCTGAGGATGAGGCCCTTTTTGCGGAAGGAATTGAGGATGACCCAGAGGAAGGGGTATACCGTGGTGAGACCCCAGAAGCAGAGGACAAGATAGGTAAGTATTTTGGAGACCGAAGCTTTTCCAGGCTGCATATTCCCGTCCTCCTTAAACGTCGTCCGACTGGCGGAAGACGCGGTTTGCAATGTTGGAGAGCACGACGCCGAGCACGACGATCAGCACCGCGATGGTGGAGCCGTAGTCGACATTCATGCGGTTGAAGGTCTGGTCATACATATAGGTGCCGGTCAGCCAGCCCTTATTTTCCGGCATGCCTGCGCCGAACATGACCCACGGCAGATCAAAGACCTTCAAAGCGCCTGTAATGGCGAGCACAACACAGGTGCACAGCACGTTGCGGAGCATGGGAAGCGTAATATAGCGCGTCTTTTTCCAGCCGGATGCGCCGTCGAGCGCGGCGGCCTCGTAAAGCTCCTGCGGGATGTTGTTGAGACCTGTGATGATGATGACGAAGTAGAAGCCGACGTACTGCCACATGACGGGCATGAACATCGTAAAGAGATAATGCGCCTGATCCTTCCAGTCGAGCCATTCGACGATGAGCTTGCCGTTGGGCTTTACCTCGCTCGGCAGCTTTCCGAGGGCGAGCAGCACCTGATTGACCATGCCGCCCTTGTAGAGGAAGATCAGATTGAACATGAGGCCGAGCGCCGTCGCGGAGATGACGATCGGGAAAAAGTAAATGGTGCGGAAGACCTGCTGGCCGACGCGGATGGTGTCGACGAGCAGCGCGAGGATGAGCGCGATGCCGACCTGAAAGATGACCGTGCAGACGATCATCAGCGCCGTGTTTTTAAGCGCCGTGCGCATGTTCGGGTCGGTGAACAGACGTGCGTAGTTTTCATACCACGGTTCGTTCACGCCCTCCGCCGCGCGGCCGAGACCGCCGATGTTCAGGAAGGTGTTGATGATATTCTGGATGAACGGATAGTAGAGATAGACCGCCAGAAACAAAAATGCCGGGATCAGGAACACGAACAGCGGCGCTTTGCGTTTATATATCGTAGAAAGCACTTGGCTTCACCAACCTCTTTTTGGAGATCCAGGGGCGTTTTCAGGGAAATGGCAGGGCTGCGAGGCCGCAGCCCTGCCATTTGCATAAGGAATCAGTTCAGCGCGATGGCGGAGAGAACGGCGTCTTCGGCGCTCATCTTGCCGGTGACAACGTTCTGGATGTTGCCGAACAGGTCAGCCTTGGCTTCGCCGGTGATGGTGTCCTGCACGGCGCCGACGACGGCCGTGATGTTGGCGTTGGCGTCAGCCGCGGACTGCTGCAGGGCGTTCAGGCCGGACGGCTTCGCGCCGTTGACCAGAGCCGTGACTTCGGTGGTGACGAAGGTGCTGAGAACGTCGTCGGAGGTCAGATGCTCGACGAACTTGACAGCGGCCTCACGCTTGGCGGGATCGTCCCATGCCTTGCGGGTGATGAAGTAGCCCATGGAGATGCCGCCGATGGCCTCGGAGGCCTTGCGCTCGCCCTTGCCGGGGACGTAGGCGATCTGGTAATCCTCCAGTGTGTCGGCGTGGTTCTCGGTGAAGTAGCCGACCTTCCAGGAGCCGTCAATGAGGAAGGCAGCCTCGCCCTCGCCGAACATGGCGACGGTCTCGGCGTCGGAAGCGGTCAGAGTGTTCTGCGGGAAGAAGCCGCGCTCATAGAGATCCTTGATATCGTTCAGAGCGGCGACCCACTTTTCGCCCGCGGCATCCAGTGTGCCGTCCGTGACGGTCGGGATATCGAGCTGGTTGTCGACGGTGCCGTTATTCATGACGGCAAACTCAAACCAGTAATGCGGGACCTCGACGAGGGAGCAGGCGATGGGGGTGAAGCCATTGTCAAGAATGGTCTGGCAGTCGGTCAGGAACTGGTCCCACGTGTAGTCGGGGCCGGGAACGGCGACGCCACAGGCGTCAAGCACGGACTTGTTGACGAACATGTTCTCCCAGAAGCCGGAGGACGGAACGGCGTAATGCTTGCCGTCGGCGGCGGTGGCCATCATGCTGTCCTTCATGTTGGCCGCATAATCGGGATATTCGGCGCGGATCTCGTCGATGGAGACGACCTTGCCGGCGCTGATGAAGGGCTCTGCGTCCGCGTTCGTGAAGAAGAACAGGACGTCCGGCTCGGAGCCGGTCTCAAAGTCGGTCAGGACCTTGGCCTTCCATTCCTCGTTGGAGGTGGCGGAGCCGTCGTTGACGGTGTTGCCGGTCTCGGCTTCGTAGCTGGCAACGGCGTTTTCAAAGTTGGCGCGGTTGCCGTCGTCGCCGCCGTAGGAGGTCACGATGTTCAGCGTGACGGGCGCGGCAGGCGTTTCAGTCTCGGTATCGGTATCGGCGGGGGTCTGCGTGTCGGCGGCGGGATCAACCGGCGCAGCCGTGTCTGCGGGCTTGCTGCTGGAACAGGCGGCGAAGCTCAGGACCAGAGCAAGAGCGAGAAGCAATGCAAGGATCTTTTTCATGGATGGTTCTTCCTCTCAGTTCATTTTATTGTGACATTTCACCGATGTCACGGTCCTTATTATAGAATACTTCGTGATTTTGTATAAGAGCTGCAATTGCTGTTTCTTGCCCGTTGTTGTGCGGTTTGGCGCAATGACCACAAACAGCGTCAAAGCGGGATGGAAATTTGGGCAAGAATCACGTTCGGCGCGGATTGGAAAATGGAGACGGACGCGTCCTCGCCGTAGAGCAGGCGGAGCCGGTCGCGCACGTTCCGCAATCCCATGCTGCGGCGGGAGGCGGGCGTCACGTCGGAGTGAAGCAGCTGGTCGAGTTTTTCGGCATCCTCCGCGCGGATGACGCCGTCGTGCTCCGCCTCGAGAAGGAGCTTTCCGTCCTGCCGGAGCGCGCGCAGCGTCAACCGGCCGCCGCGGTGCGGGACGATATCGTGCTCGACCGCGTTTTCCACGATGGGCTGCAGAATGAGCCGCGGAATGAGGACGGGCAGCAGCGTCTCGTCCAGCTCCTTTTCCACCTGCAGCCGCTCGCCGAGCCGCTCGCGGATGATATAGAGATAGGCGTCGAGATAGCCCAGCTCCTCGCGCAGCGGGATCATGCCCTGCCCGTCGCGGCCGAGCGCGCCGTCGAGCATGGTGGAAAGGGCGTCGACCATTTTGCAGACCTGTTCGTTTTCGGCCAGACGCGCCTCCCAGTTGATGATCTCGAGGGTGTTATTGAGAAAGTGCGGATTGATCTGCGACTGCAGCGCCTTGATGCGCGCCTGCTGCAGGGCCTGCTGCTCCTGATAGAGCCGCTCGAACTGGCGCTGCAGCTCCATGGACATGCGGTTGAACTGGTCGAAGATCCGCTGAAACTCCGTGCTGTTGGCGCGGGCTGCGATCTGATAGCCGCGCTCGCCGCTCTGGACACGGGCGGCGGCATCGGTCATCTGCGCCATGGGGACGGTGATGAAATGGTAAAACAACCAGATGACGAGCAGCAGCAGGGGGATCCCGAGAAGAAGCAGCAGCGCGACCGCCGTGCGCAGCCCCGGCATCGAGCTCCACAGATCATGCCGTGTGGCCGCGGCCTCGACGGTGAGCGTGTGCCCGGCAAATTCTGCGGTAGAGGAGACGGAGATCTCCCGTTCGCCGGGCAGCGGGTCGGGCTGCGTATCGAGAAGCGGCCAGTCGATCGTGTCGAGTGTGATATCGGCGCGGGAAACGCCCGTGATGGCGGTGAAGGCGCGGCAGAGCGTATCCATATCGCACTGCATGACAAGGGCGGCATAGGGCTGGAACTGCGCGTCCAGAAGATTGCGGGCCATATAGACCTCGCCGTCCTGCTGCAAAAAATAAATGCCGGTGTCGACCTCAGACAGGCTCTCCAGAACGGCCGGGCGGACGGATTCGCGGTAGTCGCGGACAAGGCGGTAGCTCGTGGTGCGGTAGGAGGCCATGTAGTAATAGAGGCTCTCCGGGTGGTCATAGAAGGTCAGAAAGACGGCCTTGAAATTTTCGTCGCGGGCAAAGTTCTGTGAGAAATAGGAGGAAACGGCCTTATAGAGCGCCTGCCGGTCTTCGGTGCGGACATAGTCGCGGTAGGCGCTGCGGATCTCACCGCCGTAGCTGACGGCCTTGGAGGCTTCCAGCGCGGCCGACCAGCGCAGGACGGTCTGCTCCATGGCATGATCGACGCTGACCTGCATGCCGGAGCGCAGATTCTTTTCATAGCTGCGCGACAGAAGCACGCCTGAGGTCGCCACGATCATGAGGATCGGCAAAACCCAGCAGGTGAGAATGATGATCATGACGCCCCATTTCAGAGAGATCTGCTTTTTCTGCCGCATAGCCTTTACCTCCGCGCCGGTTTTCTTCACTATATCATAAACGCCGCCCGTTTTGCACGTCCGGGCAAAAAAACTCCGCAGCGCACTGGGGCGCTGCGGAGGAAACAGATTTGTTACATGGAGATCCAGCCGAAGGCGTTGGCGACGGAGCTGATCAGGATGATCGCTGCGAAGAACGGGCAGAGGAACCGGATCATGGTGTTGAAGATCTTTTTGCGGCGGAACGTGCTCTCGCCGAGCAGAACCTCCTGCTCCACACGGTCAAGCCCGACAACGCGGGAGACGAGCAGGCAGATGCAGATGGCCGCAATCGGCATCATGACGGAGTTCGTCAGGAAATCAAAGAAATCGAGGAACTGCATCCCGATGAGCGTCACGCCCGCAAGCGGGCCATAGCCCAGCGAGGACAGCGTGCCCAGCGCCAGCATGACGACGCCGACGACGATGGTGGCCTTGTGCCGTCCCCAGCCAAGCTCGTCCTGGAAGGTCGAGACGGCGCTCTCGGTCAGCGCGATGGAGCTGGTCAGAGCGGCGAACAGCACCAGAACGAAGAACAGAATGCCGATGGCGGTGCCAAGGCCCATGGAGTCAAAGACCTTGGGGATGGTGATGAACATGAGCGACGGCCCGGCATTCAGCGCGCCCGGATCGCCGCCGGAGAAGGCGAACACGGCGGGGATGATCATAAGGCCTGCCATGATGGCGATGGCGGTATCGAAAATTTCCACGTTGCGCGTGGACGCTTCGATGGAAATGTCCTTTTTCATGTAGGAGCCGAAGGTGATGAGAATGCCCATCGCGATGGACAGAGAATAGAACATCTGCCCCATGGCGGCCACGACGGTCATCCACGAGAAGTTCTCCAGATTCGGCACGAGGAAATACTTGACGCCCTCCAGCGCGCCCGGACGCGTGATGGAATAGACCGCGATGATGACGGACAGGACGACAAGGATCGGCATCATGACCTTGGAAACGCGCTCAATGCCGTTCTGGACGCCGGCAAAAATAATGACGAGCGTCAGAAGCGCGAAGATCACAAAGCAGAGCTCTGTAGATACGCCGTTGGAAATGAAATCGCCGAAATAGCCGTCGGCAGCCAGCTGGCTGCCCTGACCGGTCACGTAGCCGAACAGGTATTTGATGACCCAGCCGCCGATGACCGAGTAATACGGCACGATCAGGATGGGGATGATCGCGTTGATCCAGCCACCAAATTTCAGCCAGCCGGACTTGCCGAATGCGGCGAACGCGCCGACCGGGCTTTTGCCGGTCATCCGGCCGAGCGACGTCTCCGCCACGATCATGGTGTAGCCGAAGGTCAGGGCCAGAATGATATAGATCAGCAGAAAAATGCCGCCGCCGTATTTCGCGGCCAGATACGGGAAGCGCCAGATGTTGCCAAGACCGACCGAAGCGCCAGCCGCGGACAGAACGAATCCGATCTTCCCGGAAAATGTACTTCTTTTGTGTTTTCCCTTTTGCATGCGGTTCTCCTCTCTTTCGCGGCGCTGTCCGCGCGCGCGACCGTATTAGTGTAGCACAGGTGCGGACAAAAAACAATCCCCCGCGGACAAACAAAGCCCGCGGAGGTGCAGAAAAAACAAAGCGCGTCAGTTCATTTCTTCGATATAATACACATAATCGAGCGAGCGCAGCGCCTCGATGATCTCGCCGTGCTTTTTATACTGTTTCAGCTCGGCGCTGTCCACGGTGAACGAGACGGTAAACACGCTCAGGCCGGAATTGAGGTACGCGGGATTGGACTCCAGATCGTCGATGCGGATGCCGAGCGCGCGGACGGTCGAGATGAAATCCGGCAGATCGCCCTTGTTCTTGAGTTCCAGATGCACCTCAAAGTGGTTGGAGCGGTCCTTGAGAAGCGTTTCGAGTGCCGGCAGGCCGGACATACTGCAAAGAAGCGCCAGAAACAGAAGCAGCGCCAGCGTATATAACCCCGCGCCGAGGCAAAGCCCCACAATGCCGCAGCACCACAGGCCGACGGATGTGGTCAGTCCCTTGATCTGGTTTTTGGAGCTGAAAAGAATGGAGTTGCCGCTGATCGTCGTGATGCCGATCACAGCTGCGGCGGACAGAAGCGGCAGCGTGACGCCCGCCGTCTGCATGAGAAAGCGGTCAGCCAGCATCGTAGCCGTCCCGGCAAGGCTCACAAGGATGAACGTGCGCAGACCGGCCGAATGGCGCTTGCTGGAGCGCTCACAGCCGATGATGGCGGACAGCGCCATGCTCAGCGCCAGCCGCAGAAGGATCGACCCGATGGTGAGATCTGCGCTCCACGCGCCCAAAAGCGATGCGATCCAGTCCTGTTTCATATGCATTACCTCCTGAGATAGAAAAATCTGCGCTGCGCCTGCGTCTGCGCAAGCTGCTCTTCGGCGGCTTCGGTGAAGGCGGCCTCGTCCTCATGCATGGCGGTCTCGTGCGCGGGCAGCTCCTGTTGGATCTTCTGGATGCGCTCAATGAGCAGCTGGACGTCGGTCTTCTTTTCGCCGGTTTCCGTGGTCTCTTCCACGACGGCGACGTCCTCGAGCTTTGTGGAGTACGATTTTGACAGATACAGCGCGAGCTTCGCGCAGCCCGGCCCGATCAGCTCATACAGGACGCTCGACGCGAGGATGACGGTCTGCAGGTCGCTGCCCATGACGCCGCCGAGCGTCCGCGCGCCGAGCGCAGCCAGGCCGATGGCCACGCCCGCCTGCGGGATGAGGGCAAGCCCGAGATAATTGCGGACCAGCGGCGGCTTGCCGACAGCCCGGCAGCCCAGCCATGCGCCCGCGTATTTGCCGAGAATACGGACGAAGAAATACCCGACGCCGATGACGAGCAGCGGCACGCCGTCAAGATTCCCGGCGGCAGAAAACAGCGCGTCCAGCCGGAACGACATGCCGGAGCGGACGAAAAACAGAAGAAGGATCGGCGGACTGAAATAATTGAGCTGCTTGAAGAGCTTGTCGTCCTCCGCGATATTCGTGTAGACCGTGCCCATCATCATGCAGCCGAGCAGCGGCGAAACATCCAGCAGCGTACACGCGCCGCAGAACGTGAACAGAAGCGCGATGGAGATGATGAGCTTATTGTCGGTCGAGCGCTTCTGCGGCATGAGGAGCTTCATAAAAAGCCCGAACACCCCGCCGAGCGCGAGAACCAGCAGATTCAGGATGACCGGCTCCGCCAGCGTCCGCAGGGAAAATCCGCTTCCGCCCGCCGCCGAAGCCAGCGCGACGGAGATGGCGACGGAGTACAGAACCAGCCCGACCACGTCGTCCAGCGCGACGACCTGCAGAAGTGTGTCGACAAAATCGCCCTTCGCGCCGGTCTGCCGGATGGTCATCATGGTAGAAGCCGGAGCCGTGGCCGAGGCGAGTGCCGCGAGGACGATGGAAAACGCCAGATCGAGCCGCAGAACGAAAAACGTCAGGATGAACACGAAGACCGAAGCCAGCACGGCCTCCAGAATCGTGACCCAGACGACGGCAAGGCCGTTCTTTTTCAGCGTGGAGAGCTTGAAAAACTCGCCGGTGGAGAAGGCGATGAACGCCAGCGCGATATCGGACAGAAAATCCGTGCCGTCGATGATCGACTGCGGGACGAGACCCAGAACATACGGCCCGATCAGGATGCCCGCGAGAATGTAGGCGGTCACGTTCGGCAGGCGGAGAAGCTTTGTGAGCCGCGTCATGAGAAAGCCGGAGAACAGCATCAGCGCGACGGCAAGAATGATCGCCGAGACCGGGCTGAGACCGGCGATAAACTGAGAAAGCTGCACAGACCTCACCTCCCATGGCAGCCAGAGTTTCCCATAGTCTATCATATTCTCGCCGCCGGTGCAAGCACCGCGATCCGTCAGGTTTTTTCCGCGGGCAGGCAGAAAGGGCTTGCAATCCGGCGGCCGAACCGATACCATATACATGGAAAAAGAAACGGAGGGATGCGGTATGATCCGGACCGTCGGCATCGTCAGCCTGTCGAGAGGGCTCCTGGGTGAGCCGTTTATGCAGCACGAGGCAGCGCTCGGCCTTTCGCGCCTGCAGGCCTACGGCCTGCGGGTCAAGTTCCTGCCGCATGCCCGCGACGGGGTGGACGCCCTGCGCCGGCACCCGGAGTGGCGGGCGGAGGACCTGCTGCAGGCCTTCCGCGACCCGGAGATCGATCTGATCCTCTGCGCCATCGGCGGCGACGACACCTACCGCCTCGCGCCGTATCTGTTTGAACAGGACGCGCTGCAGAAGGCCGTGACGCAGAAGCCCTTCCTCGGCTTTTCCGACACGACGATCGACCATTTCATGCTCCATAAGGTCGGCCTGCCGACATTCTACGGGCAGGCGTTCCTGCCGGATATCTGTGAATTGGACAAAGAAATGCTGCCCTATACCCGGCAGTATTTTGAGGAGCTTCTCACGAGCGGCTGCATCCGCTGCATCCACCCGAGCGGGGTCTGGTACGAGAGCCGGAAGTCCTATGACGCGTCGCAGCTCGGTATCCCGCTGCGCGCGCACGAAGAGGCGGGCAGCTTCCGTCTGCTGCAGGGCAGCGGGCAGTTCCGGGGCGAGATCCTCGGCGGCTGCATCGACAGTATCTTTGACATGTTCGACCCGACGCGCTACGCGGACATGCCGGAGATCTGCCGGAGGTACGGCCTGTTCCCGTCCGAGGCGGAATGGCAGGGAAAGATCCTGCTGCTGGAATCAAGCGAGGAGCAGATGGAGCCTGCAAAGTACCGCCGGGCGCTGGAATATCTGAAGGAGGCCGGGGTATTTGCGGCGGTCAGCGGCGTGCTGGTCGGCAAGCCGATGGACGGCGTCTGGCAGGCGGAATATGAAGCGCTTCTGCCGCAGGTGATCGCCGATCCGGAGCTTCCGGTCGTATGCGGTGTTCCTGTCGGTCATGCGCTGCCGCGCTGCATCGTGCCGTTCGGCGTGACGGCGCAGGTGGATGTCCCGGCACAGAAAATCGAGTTTTTATAAGTATAAGAGCATAGAAGGAGGCAGTTTTATGTACAGACAAGCGCCCGCGCTGGTCATTATGGCAGCCGGGATGGGCAGCCGCTTCGGCGGACTGAAACAGATGGAGCCGGTGGACAAAGAGGGCCACAGCATCATCGATTTTTCCATGTATGACGCGTACCGCGCGGGCTTCCGCGATCTGGTCTTTATCATCAAGCGCGAGCATGACGCGCTGTTCCGCGAGCGGATCGGCAGCCGCATGGAGCGGTTCTTCCACGTTTCGTATGTCTATCAGGAGCTGACGGACATCCCGGACGGCTGCGCCGTGCCGGAGGGCCGCGTCAAGCCCTGGGGGACGGGGCAGGCCGTCGCCTGCTGCCGGAACGTGCTGCACGGGCCGTTCGCTGTTATCAATTCCGACGATTACTACGGCCGCACGGCCTTTCAGGAGATCTATGACTTCCTGAGCGGCAACGACGACCCGCACCGCTATGCGATGGTCGGCTACCGCGTAAAGAATACCGTGACGAAGTTCGGCTCCGTGGCGCGCGGCGTGTGCGAGGTACAAAACGGCCTTCTGACCGGCGTCACCGAGCGGACAAAGATCGTCCAGTGCGGGGACAAGATCGCTTTCACCGAGGACGGCGAGCACTATACCGCCCTGCCCGGCGACACGATCGTATCCATGAACATCTGGGGCTTCACGGAGCAGATGGTGACCGAGCTCTGGGCGCGGATGCCCGCGTTCTTCCGGACGGACGTCGCGCAGAACCCGCTGAAGAGCGAGTTTTATCTGCCAGTGGTCGTCAACCAGCAGCTGCAGGAGGGCGTGGCCAGCGTAAAGGTCCTGCCGTGCGAGGAGGTCTGGCACGGCGTGACCTACCGCGAGGATCTGCCGTCTGTCAAGGAGGCCATCTGCGCGCTCAAGGCCGCGGGCGTCTATGAAGAGCGCCTCTGGCCGGACGCGGACTGAACGGGATATACACCCTTTCGGGCGGGAATGAAAAGAAAGGAAGGAATGACCCATGAAACAGAGCGCATATTACGGACATGAGTCGCAGCTGTTCGGCGTGGAGGAATACCGGCTGGTGGGCGGCAAGGGCGACGGCATGCGCCTTCTGAACGTCCGAAACGGCAAGGGGCTGGAGTTCACCGTCTCCGCCGACCGCTGCGCGGATATCACCAAGCTGTTTTTCCGCGGAGAAAACTACGGCTTTTTCTCGGTCAACGGCTATGTGGCACCCGCATACTACGATGACAAGGGGAACGGCTGGGAGAAGAGCTTCACGGCCGGCTTCCTGACGACCTGCGGCCTGCTCGCCGTTGGCTCGCCCTGCACGGACGAGGGACAGGCGCTGCCGCTGCACGGCGCGATCGACAACATTCCGGCTGAACGGATCAGCTGGGATATGGACGAGGAGAAGATCTGGATCAAGGCGACCATGCGCCACGCGCAGATCTTTGCGGAAAAGCTCCTGATGACGCGCACGATCACGTGCTCGAAAACCACCAACGAGATCACCGTCACGGATGAGATCGAAAACATCGGCGATGCAGCCTCGCCCGTCATGCTGCTGTATCATATGAACATGGGCTATCCGCTGCTCTGCGAGCAGTCGGAGCTGTTCATCCCGGCGCAGGAGGTCCTGCCGCGCAACGACCATGCGGCCGAGGACATTGACACGTGGTACAAAATTCTGCCGCCCACGCCCGGCTTTGAAGAGCAGTGCTATTATCACGAGTTCAAGGGCCATCCCGGCGTTGCGGGCATTTTTAACCACGCGGGCGGCTATGGCCTCGCGATCAGGTATGATTCGTCCAGCCTCGACTGCTTCACGCAGTGGAAGAAGATGGGCTATAAGGATTACGTCATGGGCATGGAGCCGGGCAACAGCTACCCGGACGGCCGCGACGTGATGCGCCGCACCGGCCGCCTCAAATTCATCGAGCCGGGCGAGAAAAAGACCTACGGCATCCGCCTCAGCATGCTCGAAGGCGAGGCCGCCTGGCAGGCACTGAAAAACGAAGCGAAATAAGGCTATGCAAAAAAACTGCCGCGGCCAAGACTGGCCGCGGCAGTTTCATTTTTACTGTCTGGATTTCATGAGCGTGCGCATTCTTGCTGCGTGGTCGAGCTGGCGCTTGCGCATGCGTAGGCTCTTCGGCGTGACCTCCAGCAGCTCGTCGTCGGCAAGGTATTCCATGCACTGCTCGAGCGAGAGGACAGTCGGCGGGACGAGGCGGATGGCCGCGTCGGAACCGGCGGCGCGCATGTTCGTCAGCTGCTTTTTCTTGCAGACGTTGACGGTCATGTCCTCGTTGCGGTTGCACTGGCCGACGATCATACCGGCGTAGACCTCAACGCCCGGCCCGATGAACATGGAGCCGCGGTCCTGCACGCCGCCGATGCCGTAGGCGGTGGACTCGCCGGTCTCGAACGCGACGAGCGAGCCGGTCAGGCGGCGCGCGATCTCGCCCTTGACGGGCGCGTAGCTGTCAAGCGTCGAGGCCATGATGCCCTCGCCGCGGGTGTCGGTCAGAAATTCGTTGCGGTAGCCGAACAGGCCGCGCGTCGGGACGAGGAACTCCAGCCGCATGCGGCTGCCGACCGGCGTCATGGAGACGAGATCGCCCTTGCGCTGGGAGATCTTGTCGATGACGGAGCCGACGGAGGTCTCCGGCACGTCCGCAATCATGCGCTCGATCGGCTCGCAGAGCTTGCCATCGATGGTCTTGTTCAGAACGTGCGGCGTGGAGACCTGGAACTCATAGCCCTCGCGGCGCATGGTCTCAATGAGGATGGACAGGTGCATCTCGCCGCGGCCTGCAACGTTGAAGGCGTCGGTGCCCATCTCGGTCACGTGCAGGGAAACATCCTTCAGAAGCTCACGCTGCAGGCGGTCGCGCAGGTTGCGCGACGTGACATACTTGCCCTCGCGGCCCGCGAACGGAGAATCGTTGACGGAGAACGTCATCTCGATGGTCGGGTCGGAGATCTTGACGAACGGCAGCGGCTCGACGGTCTCAAGGTCGCAGAGCGTGCGGCCGATGGTGATGTCGGAAATGCCGGAGAAGGCGACGATCTCGCCCGCCGAAGCCTCCTGAATGGGGCTGCGGCCAAGGCCGGTGAACTCATACAGGGCGACGACCTTTTCCTTCTTCTTGAGCTCGGGGTTATGATAGTCGCAGACGATGACTTCCTGATTCTGGTGGATCGTGCCGCGCTCGATGCGGCCGATGCCCATACGGCCGACAAACTCGTTATAGTCGATGGAGGAGACCAGCACCTGCAGAGGCCCGTTGGGGTCGCCCGTGGGCGGGTCAATGTAGTTCACGATGGTCTCGAACAGAGGGGTCAGGTCGGTGCCCTTTTCGTCCGGGCCGTAGGACGACGTGCCCTCGCGCGCGGAACAGAAGATGGTGGGGGAGTCGAACTGCTCCTCCGTGGCGTTGAGGTCAAGCAGCAGCTCGAGGACCTCGTCCATGACCTCGTGGATGCGCGCATCCGGCCGGTCAATCTTGTTGACGACGACGATGACCTTGTGGCCAAGCTCCAGTGCCTTCTGCAGAACGAAGCGTGTCTGCGGCATGGGGCCTTCGGCTGCGTCGACCAGCAGCAGAACGCCGTCGACCATCTTGAGGATACGCTCGACCTCGCCGGAGAAATCGGCGTGGCCCGGGGTATCGACGATGTTGATCTTGTAGCCCTTATAGTGAACGGCCGTGTTTTTTGCAAGGATGGTGATGCCGCGCTCGCGCTCGAGATCGCCGGAGTCCATGACCCGGTCGACAACGGCCTGATTCTCGCGGTAAACGCCGCCCTGCTTCAGCATCTGGTCGACCAGCGTGGTCTTGCCGTGGTCAACGTGTGCGATGATTGCAATATTACGAATTTTATCCTGCGTCATACTTGGCGCCCCTTCCTTCTTGGCCTGGAAAATCTCACAAAAAAGAATTTTAGCACAGGGAAGCCGGAAATACAAGGTTTTTCTGCAAGAATCTCGTGTAAAATCAACACTTTTACGTGGGATTTTTTGTGCATGCGCACAACAGCCGCGCCTGCGGAGACAAACGGCGCGCCTGCGGCATACAATGGGGCGAAGGAGGGAAGCTGCATGCAGCCACTTACGGAAAAACAGACGCAGCGGGTATGGAGCCGCGTGATGAACGCGCAGGCCGTCCCGGCTGCCGGTATGACCGATATGACGACGGCCGGCGAGACCGGTCAGACGGCCCTGACGCCGGAGAAGCTTCTGGAGCTGATCGCGGGCGAGCGCGCGGACAGCGCGCTCTACGCCCATCTTGCCTGCCGGATGAAGGGCCGGGCGCAGGCGATGCTGCGGGAGCTTTCGCGGCAGGAGGCCTGCCACGCGAAAAAGCTCGGCGCGATCTATTTCCTGCAGACCGGGAAGAAAGCCTGCCCGGCGAGGCCGGAGCCGCCCTGCGTCACCTGCATCAATGAGACGCTCCGCCAGCAGTACACTGCGGAGCACGCCGCGCACGAAAGCTATGAGGCGCTCGCCGAATCGGCCGGGACGCACCGGTGCACGCTCCTGAAAATGGCCGAAGAGGAATGTGAACACGCGCAGACGATCCTCTGCATTCTGCAGAACTGCCTGTAAAAAATTTTTTCTTTTTCTGCAACATTCCGCCTGCCCCAGCTGTATACAGGGCAGAACGGCAAATGAGCCGTCAGAAAAATTACCAAAGCAATTTCAGGAGGAACCAAAGTTATGAAAAAGGTATTCGCATTTGTATTGACCGCAGCCATGCTGCTGAGCCTTGCCGCGTGCAGCACCGCTGCAAAGACGGACCGCGTGGACGAAACGCCCGCCGCAGAACAGACGCAGACCGACAACACACAGATTCCGAACCCGTGGACGGATTACGATTCGCTGGACGAAGCCATTGCCGCGGCAGGCTTTGACTGCACCATCCCCGACGCGATCGATGGATGCAGCGAAAAGGCATTCCGCGTTCTGGATGCGGACGGCGAGACGATGCTGGAAGTCATCTACGCGGACGGCGAAACGGAGATCGCCCGCGTGCGCAAGGCACCCGGCACCGAGAACATCAGCGGCGACTATAACGCCTACGATGCGCAGGACGTTGCCGTCGGCGATGTGACCGTCACGATGAAGTCGGCGGACGGCCTCGTGAAGCTTGCAATCTGGCAGGACGGCGGCTATACTTACGCTGTATCCGTGGAGGCCGGCCTTTCCGCCGATGCCATGGCGGAGCTGGTATCCCAGATCGGGTAACAGACAACAGGCCGTGCAGAGCTTCTGCACGGCCTTCATAAGGAGAACAGGATGGAACAATGTCTTCGATTGTACCCGGCGGGGCTGGCCGGGATGCTGTGGCGCGCGGCGATATGGCTCTTTTCCGGGAGCGAAACACCGGCAGAACCGATGCGCAGCCGCACGGAGGTAAATGCCCGCGCCGAGCAGCTGCTGGACCGATACGGAAACAGCCTGCTGCGCTATGCATATTCGTATCTTCACAATATGGAGGACGCCGAGGAGGTCCTGCAGGACACGCTCATGCAGTTTCTGAAGACCGCGCCCGTCTTTCTGAGCCGGGAGCATGAAAAGGCGTGGCTGCTGCGCGTGGCGGCCAATCTCAGCAAGAATCGCCTCAGCTATAATAAGCTCCGCCAGACGGACGAGCTGAACGAGGAGCTGACGGCGGAGGGGCGCGAGGATCTGTCGTTCGTGTGGGATGCGGTGCGGCAGCTGCCGGAAAGCTGCCGTGAGGCTGTGCACCTGTTCTATTATGAGGGACTGAGCACGAAGCAGATCGCGTCCGTCCTGCAGCGGAAGGAATCGACCGTCCGCTCCGACCTGCATCGCGGGCGCGAGCAGCTGAAGACGATCCTGAAGGAGGCGTATGACTTTGAAGTATGACGAGCTGATGGACAAGATCGAAGTGACGGACGCCATGCGCGCGCGTATTCTGACCCGCGTTTCCGGCGCGGCAAAAAAGAAGTCTGCCGCAAGGCGCTGGGCGCTGGCCGCGGCGTGCTTCACCGTGCTTCTGCTGGGCGCACTGACCGTGCCGAAGCTTCTGACCGGCGATCCGGCGCAGGCGGAGCCGGAGCAGGGCGTGATGACCGCAAACGGGATGGAAGAGGTCGCGAACGCGCAGGCGCTGGCCGACGCGGTCGGCTTCCCGGTGTCGGAGGCGACAGAGCTTCCCTTTGAACCGCTGACCGTACACTATACGAGCTACTGGGGCCAGATGGCGGAGATCAGCTATGAGGCAGGCGATCAGACCGCCGAACTCCGCAAATCGCCGGGCACGGATGAGAACTCCGGCGACTATACTGTGTATCCTGCAACAGAGCAGCTGACGGTCGCTGATCTCGATATCCAGCTGCGCGGTGACGCGCAGGACGCGTACACGCTGGCCGTCTGGACGGACGGGCAGTATGCCTATTCCCTGCGCCTGTCGCAGGGGCAGACCGCGGAGGTCTGGCAGCAGATCATCATGGGGGTGCAGTAGCATGCAGGAAAATCCGATATCGGCCGTGCAGATCTGGATCAACGAGCAGGAAAAGCTGGTCTCCTGCCACGAGATCCCTGGCGGCCGCGCGCGGCAGTTTGTCAGCACGGACGCGTTTCAGGCGTTTATCCTGAGCCTGATCGGGGAAAGCTTCCGTTTTATGTAGAACTGTGTTAAGATAGAAGAAAAACGGAGGTGTTATGCATGGAACGCAGGAACAATTATGAGATCCAGGCCGCGCAGGCGCGGGCGCTGTTCTGCGCGCGCGACCTGAACGAGGTCGTCCGGCGGCACGATCTGCGGGCGGACGCGGCGTATCTCTATCTGACGCTTCTGTCAGAACCGTACCGCGTCAGCCGCATGAGCGGGCATATCGAGCGCCGGATCGGCACGGACTGGCGCAGCGCCGACAGTTTCGACGAGGCGCTGACGATCTTTGATCTCCTGTGCGACGCAAAGCCCGGCCGGCGCGCGGCGGGAACATGGAAAACGACGCTGGAATTTGGCCATCATGTGCACCGGGAGCTGGTGGAGGCGGAGAAGGCGGATGCATTGGAGCGGCTGTACGACCGGCAGCCGGAGCTTTTCTCGGCGGCCTGCATGCGCCTTGGCGGGCAGGCGATGGAGGGGGCGGATCTGGCGTTCTCCCTGCCGTTTTTTGAGGATATCCGGATCGCCCTGCAATTCTGGCACGGCGACGAGGAATTTGCCCCGCGCCTGCGCATCCTCTGGGACGCAAACGCCGACCAGTATCTCAAATACGAGACCATGTACTACGCCGCCGCCGTCATCAAAAGCCGCCTGCGGGAATATGCATAAATGCAAAACAAAAAGCTCTGCCGACCGGCAGAGCTTTTTTATGCGATAGTATCACATCACGCGCTCGACGGCGTGGTAGAGGCTGCGGATGGCGAGCTCGTAGTCGGTCTCCTTGACGGCGATGATGATGTTCAGCTCGCTGGAGCCCTGGTCGATCATGCGGATGTTGATGTTGGCGTCGGCGATAACGCGGAAGATGCGCGCGGCGGTGCCCTTGGCGTAGATCATGCCCTGACCGACGACGGCGATGAGGGCCAGGCCGTCCTCGACGCTCACGTGGTCGGGGTGCAGCTGCGTCTCGATCTCGTGCAGGATCTCGTCTCGCGCGGGCGCGAGGGCTGCGGTGGAGACGATGATGGAGACCGTGTCGATGCCTGACGGGCAGTGCTCAAACGAAATGCCGTGGCTGGCGAAGATCTCAAGGAGCTTTGCCACGAAGCCGATCTCGCCGTTCATCATGGACTTCTCCACATAGACGCTGCTGAAGCCCTTGTGGCCGGCGATGCCCGTGACCTTGCGCTTGTGCGCGTTCGAGGGGAGCGTGGGGACGATGAAGGTGCCGGGATCGGAGGGGCGGTTGGTGTTGCGGATGTTGATGGGGATGTTCGCCTGCCGGACGGGGAAGACCGCGTCCTCATGCAGGACGGACGCGCCCATGTAGGAAAGCTCGCGCAGCTCGCGGTAGGTGATATAGTCGATGATGTGCGGGTTTTCCACGATGCGCGGGTCTGCGGCCAGCACGCCGGAGACGTCCGTCCAGTTTTCATACAGCTCTGCGCCGACCGCGCGCGCGACGATGGAGCCCGTCACGTCGGAGCCGCCGCGGGAGAAGGTGTGGATCGTGCCGTCAGGCAGCGCACCATAGAAGCCGGGGACGACGGCGCGCTCCACGTTGACGAGCGCGTGGCCGATGGCTGTGTTGGTGGCCTCGGCGTCAAAGCTGCCGTCCGCGCGGAACAGGACCATCTGCGCCGCATCGACGAACGGAACGCCGAGATACGCGGCCAGCAGCTTGGAGTTGAGATATTCGCCGCGGCTTGCCATGTAGTCGCGCTGCGGCGCGGTGCGCAGGTGGGCGGCGATGGCGTCAAAGTCGGCGCTCAGATCGGCCTGCAGCTGCAGCTGGGCGATGATATCGTCAAAGCGCTGCCGGATCTGCGCCAGCGTGGGCAGAAAATCCTCGCCCGCGCAGGCGGCGTCATAGCAGCGATAGAGAAGATCCGTGACCTTAATATCGTCGGAGCAGCGCTTGCCGGGCGCGGAGGCGACGACATAGCGGCGGGCGGGATTTTCGCGGATGATGGCCGCGACCTTTTCAAACTGTCCGGCGGTGGCCAGCGAGCTGCCGCCGAACTTCACAACAATGGGACCCATAATCAAACTCCTGTCTTTCGTTCTATTCTGCCAGCGCGCGTTCGAGCACGGCGGCGTGCAGCGCCGCCGCGGTGACGGCAGCGCGGATATCCGGTAAAAATTGCGGGGAATGGAGCGGCGCGGCGCAGCCTGCGCCGACGTGATAGAAGCAGCCGCGCGCGGCGGTGAGATAATACCCAAAATCCTCGGTCATGAGCGTGGGCTGCTGCAAGACTGTGACGTTCTCCTCGCCCAGCAACTGCACGGCGGTGTCGTGGACCAGCTGCGAAGCGCCGTCGTCATTCACAACGCCGGGATAGCTCTCGTGCAGCTGTACGCCAATTTGCGTGCCGGTCTGCGCAGCGATCTCTGCCGCCGCATCCGTGACCAGCCTGCGCATGCGCGCGCGGCTGTCCGGGCCAAGCGTGCGGAGGATGCCGGTCAGCTGTGCGGTGTCGGCCACGACGTTGATGGCCGTCCCGGCCTGCAGCGTGCCGACGGTGACGGCGCAGCGCTCGCCGTTCAGCGCACTCCGGAGATCAACGAGCCGGACGGCGAGCCGCGCTGCGGCCTGCAGGGCGTCAATGCCCTTTTCCGGCTCTGCGCCGTGGGCGCTTTTGCCGTGAACGGTGATGGAAAACGTATCGGACGCGGCATAGAATTTGCCGTACCGGACCCCGACAGTCCCAAGCGGCAGCTCCGGCGAGACGTGCGCGCCGAACACGGCGTCCACGCCGCGCAGGCAGCCTGCGTCCACGAACCGCTGCGCGCCGCCGCTGCCCTCTTCGTCCGGCTGGAATAAGAACCGGACAGAGCCGCAGAGTGTCTCACGGTGCGCCGCGAGGAGTATGGCCGCGCCAACGGCGGCCGTCATGTGGATATCATGCCCGCAGGCGTGCATGACGCCGGGCGTCCGGGAGGAAAAATCCGCGCCGGTCGCCTCAGCGACCGGGAGCGCGTCCATATCGGCGCGCAGGGCGGCGGTTTTGCCGGGTCTTGCGCCGTGCAGCGTCGCGCAGAGCGCCGTTCCGAACGGGTTTTCGACGGTCAAGCCCAGCGGCTCAAGAATGCTTCTGAGGTAAGCGGAGGTCTTGAACTCCTGATTGCCGAGCTCCGGCGCGCGGTGCAGCGTCTGCCGGACGGCCTGCAGAAAGCTCTGCAGAGAGGAGGCTTCGGAAAGAAAGTCCGTCATCGGGAACCTCCTTCCGCGCGCAGCGCGCGGACGAACCGCTCCAGCCGGTCAAGCCCCTCGCGCAGCTGGTCGTTTCCGTAGCAATACGTCAGACGGATATAGCCCTCCGCGCCGAAGCAGCTGCCGGGCGTGGCGGCAAGTCCCGCCTCGCGGATCATGCGCGTGCAGAACTCTGCGGAGGTAAGGCCAAATTCCTCAATGGAAGGGAACACATAGAACGCACCGTCCGGCGTGCAGACCGGAAGCTGCATATCCCGCAGGCGCTGCAGAACATAGCCGCGGCGCGCGCGGTAGGTCTCGAGCATCGGCGTAATGTCGCAATCCAGCGCGCGGATGCAGGCGGTCTGGAACGGCGCGGGCGTGGAGACGACCATGAACTGATGCAGAAGCTCCAGCCGCTCCTTGACAGAAGCGTCGGACAGCAGATACCCCATCCGCCAGCCGGTCATGGCATACGGTTTGGAAAAGCTCTGTACGAGCAGGATCTGCTGCCGCAGGTCGCGGAACTCCGCGAAGCTGTGATAGCTGCCGGTATAGTCCAGCTGCCGGTATACATCGTCACAGATGACGAAGATCTCCCGGCCCTGCACGGCGTCATGGACGGCCTGCAGGCTTTTTTCATTGTACACGCAGCCGGTGGGGTTGTTGGGGGAGTTCAGGACGATGGCCTTCGTGCGCGGCGTGGTGAGGGCGCGCAGCCGATCGGCATCCAGCTGGAAGCCGTCCGGCGCGGTGTCATACGGGACGAAAACCCCGCGGCACAGGCCGATGATCTGCTCGTAGAGAACAAACGCGGGTGTCGGGACGATGACCTCGTCGCCCGGATTCAGAATGCCGAACAGGGCGACAAACAGCGCCTCCGTCGCACCGGCGGTCAGGATGACCTCGTCCGGCGTATAGTCCATGCCGTTTTTTTCGCGCTCGAAGCGGGCAATGGCTTCGCGCAGGGGATAGGCGCCGTTATTGTCGATATAATGCGTCTGCCCGGCGGCCAGCGCCTCGGGCACGGCGCCGCAGACGGGCTGCGGCGTGGCGAAATCCGGCTCGCCGAGTGTCAGGGCGATGCAGCCGGGTGTCTTGTTGGCAAGCTTGGAAAATTCCCGGATGGCGCTGCGCTTTGCACCGTAGACGGCTTCATTCAGCAGCATCACAGTCTCCCCTTTGCCTGCGTGAACGTTTCGTCCACATCGAGCGTCGCCAGATAATCGGCGTACGTCTCCGCCCGGCGGATGCACTGCACGCTGCCGTCTTCCCTCAGAAGCAGCTCCGCGCAGCGCAGCTTGCCATTATAATTATAGCCCATGGCGTGCCCGTGCGCACCGGCGCACGAGATGACGAGCATGTCGCCCTCTTCCACGGCGGGAAGCGGGCGGTCGACGGTAAATTTGTCGTTATTTTCGCACAGAGAGCCGACGACGTCAACTGTCTGCTCTGCCGGGGCGTTCTCCTTGCCGAGGACCGTGACCGGGTGGTACGCGCCGTACATGGCCGGGCGCATGAGATCGCAGGCCGTGGCGTCCACGCCGATATATTCCTTGTAAATATGCTTTTTGCCGACCACGGTGGTGACCAGATGGCCGTAGGGGCCTGTCATATAGCGTCCCATCTCGGTGCACAGGCGCACCGAAATGCCCGCGGGCGTCAGAATTTCTTCATACGCCTGCCGGACGCCCTCGCCGACGGCGAGAATGTCGACCGCCGTTTCCTCCGGCCGGTAGGGGATGCCCACGCCGCCGGACAGGTCGACGAACTCGATCGTGACGCCGACGGTGTCGCGGATCTCACGCACCAGCCAGAACAGCTCGCGCGCGAGCGCCGGATAATACCCGTTTTCCAGCGAGCAGCTTGCAGCCATGCAGTGCAGGCCGAAATGCTGCACGCCCTTTTCCTTCAGAATGGCATACGCCTGCAACAGCTGCTGCTTCGTCATGCCGAATTTGGAGTCGTACAGGTGGCCCATAATGTCGTTCGTGATCTGGAATTTGCCGGGGTTATAGCGGCAGCAGACAGTATCGGGAATGCCGATGGCGCGCTCCATGTGGTCGATCTGGGTCAGATCGTCCAGATTGATGATCGCGCCGACGGCGGCGGCCGCGCGGTATTCCTGCGGCAGCGTCTCGTTGGAGGAGAGGATGATGCGCTGCCCCGTCATGCCGGAGCGCTCAGCCAGCATCAGCTCCGGCACCGAAGCGCAGTCCGCGCCGCAGCCAAGCTCTGCCAGCAGCCGCAGGATCGCCGGGGTCGGCGTCGCCTTGACGGCAAAATACTCACAAAAGCCGGGGTTCCACGAAAAGGCCCGGTACAGCTCCTGCACGCAGCGGCGGATACCGGCTTCGTCATAGATATAAAAGGGCGTGGGATACGTCTCACGCCAGGTCTGTGCCTGAGAAAGCGTAAAGGGGAGCATACCGGTACCTCCAACTGTCAGATCGACCGCAGCGCCGGTTCCAGCGCTGTTTTCATGGTGGTCTTGCTGTCTTTTTCCTTGATGACGCGCGCCGGGCACCCGGCGACGACCATGTTGGCCGGGACGTCATCCACGACGACGGCACCTGCCGCGACGACCGCGTTTTCGCCAACGTGTACACCCTCGATCACGACGGCGTTTGCGCCGATGAGTACGCCGTCGTCAATGACGACGGGCTTTGCGGAGGCCGGTTCGATGACACCGGCCAGCACTGCGCCCGCGCCCACGTGGCAGTTTTTGCCGACGGTTGCGCGGCCGCCGAGGATCGCGCCCATGTCGATCATGCTGCCCTCGCCGATGACGGCTCCAATATTGATGACCGCGCCCATCATGATGACGGCGCCCCTGCCGATCGTGACCTGCTCGCGGATGATGGCACCCGGCTCGATGCGGGCGGGGATGTCCTTGAGGTCGAGCATGGGGATGGCGCTGTTGCGGCAGTCGTTTTCGATCACGACGTCGGCGATCTTTTCCCGGTTGGCCTCGAGGATCGGGCCAAGCTCGCGCCAGTCGCCGAAGACGATCTTGTCGCCTGCGCCGAAGACCTTCGCGGAGCCGTAATCGACCGGCGCGTTTTCTTTGATATAGAGTTTCACAGGCGTCTTTTTTTCGGCCTGCGCGATATACTGGATGATCTCCTGTGCGTTCATTGTGCGTCCTCCCTGTTAATGAGATCCTGCATCGTGTAAAGTCCCGCCGGTTTTCCGACGAGGAAGCGGGCGGCCTGCATCGCGCCGTCGGCGAAGAGTGCGCGGTCCCGCGCCTCATGGCGGAGCGTCAGCACCTCGGAGCCGGTGGCGATGAGAATTTCGTGCGTGCCGGCGAGATTGCCGAGCCGCAGCGAGTGGATGCCAATCTGCTTCTTTTCCCGCTTGCCGTTTTCATGGCGGCCGATGACAAATTCCGCGTCCGGACGGACGGAGGCGATGCTGTCTGCCAGCGTCAGCGCCGTGCCGCTCGGGACGTCGAGCTTCTGGTTGTGGTGCATCTCGACGATCTCAATGTCCGCATCCGGGAACATCGCGGCTGCGCGGCGGGCAAGATCGGCCAGCACCGCAATGCCGAGCGAATAGTTGGAGGCGAAGAAGACCGGGATCTCGGCGGCAGCCGCCTGGATCTGCGCGCGCTCGGGCTCTGTCTGGCCGGTCGTAGCGATGAGGAGGGGGAGCTTTCGCGCGAGACAATAGTCTACCAGCGCGCCGGTGGCGCTGTGGTGGGAGAAATCGACCACGCAGTCGGCAGGTCCCTGATAATCGGAGAGCGTCTGCCAGCAGCCGTTTTCGTTTGCGGGATACTCCGGGCTGACGCGCGCGGCAACCTCGTTTCCGGCGGCCGCGCAGATGAGCTGGCCCATGCGGCCGGTCGCGCCGTGTACAATGATCTGCATGGTATCTTCCTCCTTATACGTTCAGTCCCTGCGCGCGCATGCACGACAGAAGGACTTCCCGGTGCGCGGGCTCCATCGTCGTCAGCGGCAGGCGCAGATGATCCTCGCAGAAGCCGAGCGCGGCCATCGCGGCCTTGACCGGGATGGGGTTGACCTCGGAGAACAGGGCGTGGATGAGCGGCAGAAGCTCGCACTGCAGCGCGGCGCTCCCGGCGACGTCGCCATTCCAGAACCGGGTGCAGATCTCCACGGTCTTGCGGGGCAGAACGTTCGACAGAACGGAAATGACACCGCTGCCGCCCACGGAGAGGATGGGGACGATCTGATCGTCGTTGCCGGAGTAGATGCTGAGCGAATCGCCTACGAGAGAGGCCGTGGTCACGATGCTGGAAATGTCGCCGTTGGCCTCCTTGATGCCGGCAATTCTCGGGTGCTGCGCGAGCTTCTGATAGGTGGCGGGCTGGATGTTGACGCCCGTGCGGGACGGGACGTTATAGACGATGATGGGCTTCGTCGAGGCGTCGGCGATGGCGGTGTACATCTGGACAAGGCCGTTCTGCGTGGCCTTGTTGTAGTAGGGTGTCACGACGAGCATGGCGTCGCAGCCGACCTCGCAGGCGTACTTTGTCAGGCTGACGGCGTAGGCCGTGTCGTTGGAGCCGGTGCCGGCGATGATGGGGATGCGGCCTGCCGCGCGCTCTGCGCTGTAGCGCAGGACCTCGCGGTGCTCTTCGTCGGTCAGCGTGGAGCCTTCGCCGGTGGTGCCTGCGATGACGAGGGCGTTCACGCCCTCATCGATCTGCCAGTCGATGAGACGGCCGAGCGCCGGATAGTCGACGCCTTCAGCGGTCAGCGGGGTGATGAGGGCGGTTGCAACGCCGCGGAAGATGGGATTGGAAGTCATAATGCAGTCTCCTTTGTTAGCGTCGCTTGACAAGGGCACACATGGTTTTCCCGGGCCTGAACGACGCCTGATTTCGTTATTCTCGTTGATGGGCGGCAGCCCATCTGCCTCGTCTGCCTTGTCAGCCGCCGTCCATGCTCCGGGAAAACTCGCAGACCCGCAGGGCGTTCTGGCGCGTTTTTCACAAGGCAGAGGACGCAGGCTTGCTGGCGCAAGTCAAGGACGATAACGCCGCGAAAGACGTGTCAGAACGTCCTGCGGGCATGTGCGCCCTTGTCAAACGACGCTATAATTCGCCATTTACTGCAATCTGAGGACAAAAAACGCGGCATATGCAAGGTGCATTTGCCGCGTCCGTCATCCGGTATTCTGCCCGTCTTCCGATGAAAAGAATCTGGCAGGAATCCGCAATTAATTCATAGCTCTCCGCAAATGCGACAGTCAGACGGATGTTCTCCGCATGCCCAGAAAAGCTTCGCCTGCTTTCCTTCGGCGGCAGCCCCTTTCACCGAAGCAACGGCCCTGCGACGGCCTTACACTCCGGATACTCTTGACTTCCGCACCTCTATCCTTTAACTGCAATATTTGGTTGTTCAAAGAATAGCATCAAACAGAGAATTTGTCGATTGACGCTTTTCACAAACTTTGCCGGATTTTTGTGGATTTCTTACACAGAAAGACGCCTCACGCGCCGAAATAGGCGCGGATGGTCTGCATGCGCTCGCTCTGGGCGACGTGGAAGGGACAGCGGCTGTCACAGTGGCCGCAGCCGATGCAGTCGCCCGCGGTCTTTTCAAGCGTCAGATAGTGCTCCTTTGCCAGCTTATCGCCGAGCTGGGCCAGATCGTAATACTTGTTGATGAGCGCGATATCCAGCCCCGCGGGACACGGGTGACAGTGGCGGCAGTAGACGCAGCTGCCCATGGCCGAGGCGGGTGCGAAGCCGCTGATGCAGGCATAGTCGCGTGCGTCGGCGTCGGCGGAGAAATACTCCAGGACTTCCCGCAGCTCCTGCTCGCTGCCATAGCCGGGCAGGACGGTGAGAACGCCGGGCTTATCGAGCGCGTACTGGATGCACTGCGTCTTGCTGAGTGCGACGCCGAAGGGGGACTTGGCCGCGTCGAGCAGCTGGCCGCCGCAGAACGGCTTCATGACGGAAATGCCGATGCCCTCCTGCTGGCAGCGGCGGTAGAGCGCCTGCCTCCGGCTGCGCGCCGATGACGGAGGAGCCCATGCCGAGGACACTGATCTTCTCGCCGCCGTGCGGCAGTGTACGGTATTCCATAGTGCGCGTTCCTTCCTGATTGTCAGTTCTTTTTCTCCGCCTCGCTCCGCAGGCGGATGATCTCGTCGCGGAGGACGGCGGCGTATTCGTATTCCATCATGTGCGCGGCCTTGCGCATCTGGCTTTCGAGCTTCTCGATCTCACGCGAGAGCTCCTGCCGCGTCATCTTGACGCCGCGCTTGCCCTTGTGCTCGGCCGCAGGCGAAGTGGAGATCTCGATGAGATCGCGGATGGATTTAACGATGGTCTTCGGCACGATGCCGTGCGCTTTGTTGTAGTCGTCCTGGATCTGGCGGCGGCGCGCCGTCTCGTCCATGGCCGCGCGCATGGCGGGCGTGATCTTGTCCGCGTAGAGAAGGACACGGCCCTGTGCGTTTCTGGCGGCGCGGCCGATGGTCTGGATGAGGCTCGTCTCCGAACGCAAAAAACCCTCCTTGTCCGCGTCGAGAATGGCGATGAGCGACACCTCGGGCAGATCAAGACCCTCGCGCAGCAGGTTGATGCCGACCAGCACGTCGAATTTTGCCATGCGCAGATCGCGGATGATCTCCATGCGCTCCATCGCGCCGATATCCGAGTGCATATAGCGCACGCGGATGCCGTTTTCGGTCAGGTATTTGGTCAGATCCTCGGCCATTTTCTTGGTCAGCGTCGTGACGAGCGTGCGCTCGCCCTTGTCCGTCGTGGCGTTGATCTCGCCGATCAGATCGTCGATCTGCCCCTCGATGGGGCGGACAAAGACCTCGGGGTCGAGAAGGCCGGTAGGCCGTATCACCTGCTCGGCGATCTGACCGGCGCGGCTGCGCTCATACTCCGCGGGCGTGGCCGAGACATAGATGGCCTGATGGATGCGGTCTGTAAACTCGTCAAACGTGAGCGGGCGGTTGTCGTAGGCCGAGGGCAGGCGGAAGCCAAAGTCCACGAGGCTCTTTTTGCGGGCGTGGTCGCCGTTATACATGGCGCGCACCTGCGGGAGCGTGACGTGGCTCTCGTCGACGAAGAGGATGAAATCGTCCGGGAAGTAGTCGATCAGCGTCGTCGGCGGCGTGCCGGGAGCACGGCCGGCGATGACGCGGGAATAGTTCTCAATGCCGGTGCAGAAGCCAATCTCCTGCATCATTTCCAGATCATACTGCGTCCGCTGGCGGATGCGCTGCGCCTCGAGCAGCTTGTCGTGCTCCTCAAAGAAGCGCACGCGCTCCCACATCTCCGCTTCGATGTCCCGCATGGCGCGGGCCATTTTTTCCTTGGAAGCGACATAGTGCGAGGCCGGATAGATGGCGACATGGCTGAGAATGCGCTCCGGCATGCCGGTGGTGGCGTTGATCTCGGAGATGCGGTCGATCTCGTCGCCGAAAAACTCAATGCGGATGGCGCGCCCGGCCCAGTAGGCGGGATAGACCTCCAGCGTGTCGCCGCGCACGCGGTAGGCGTTGCGGGAGAAGTTGATATCGTTGCGCTCGTAGCGGATCTCGGTCAGCTTGCGCATCAGGTCGTCCCGGTCGTATTCCATGCCGGGGCGCAGGGAGATGACCATGTTTTTATAGTCGATCGGGTCGCCCAGACCGTAGATGCAGGAGACGGAGGAGACCACGATCACGTCCCGCCGCTCGGACAGAGCGCTCGTCGCGCTGTGGCGCAGGCGCTCGATCTCGTCGTTGATGGCGGAATCCTTTTCGATATACGTATCCGTCTGGGCGATATACGCCTCAGGCTGGTAATAATCGTAGTAAGAAATAAAATATTCCACGGCGTTTTCCGGGAAAAACTCGCGGAACTCCGAGCACAGCTGGGCGGCGAGCGTCTTGTTGTGCGCGAGCACCAGCGTGGGCCGGTTGAGATTGGCGATGATGTTCGCCATGGTGAAGGTCTTGCCGGAGCCGGTGACGCCGAGCAGGACCTGATCGCTCAGACCCAGTTTCAGGCCCTGCGTCAGCGTCTCGATCGCCTGCGGCTGGTCGCCGGTGGGCCTGAATTGTGAGTGCAGCTTAAAATCCATAGGTTCCCTCCAGAAGCCCGTCGTCGCGCATGGAGACGAAATCGTCGTCGGCGACAATGATATGATCGGCCAGCACAACGCCGACCGCGTCCAGCGCAGCTTTCAGGACCATCGTGGTCTGCCGGTCCTCCTGACTTGGCAGCGCCAGCCCACTGGGGTGGTTGTGCGCCAGCACGACGGAGGTCGCGTTGGAGTCCAGCGCGGCCTTGACGACCTTGCGCGCGGCGATGGACGCGACGTTGACGCCGCCGCGGTGGATGCACACGCAGTCGAGCGCCTTGCATTTGGCGTCGAGACACAGCAGATACACGACCTCCTCGCGCTCGCCGTGGAAAAACGGCAGCAGGTACTGCCCGCATTTGGAGGTGGTGTCGAGCACCTGGATCTGCATGCTGCGGCTCATGAGGCACCGGCGCGCGACCTGCGGCACGAGCAGGAGCAGCTGCGCGGCAGCCTCGCCCACGCCGTCAATTTTCCGGAGCTCCGCCTCCGGCGCGGAAAAGACACCGTCGAGCGTACCGAAGCGCTTCAAAAGTGCATGCGCCGCCGGGTTCGTATCGCCGCGCGGCGCGGCGTAGTAAAGCAGCATTTCCAACACCTGCACATCCGAAAGAGAATCCATGCCGCTCGTCTTCAATTGTTTCCGCATCCGCTCGCGGTGGCCTTCATGAATGGACATGGCGTATCTCCTTTTTTAATATATTAGGTGCAGCCGATAAAAACTGCTGTCAAAATTTGCTGAATGGTACGTATTCGCATAGCTCACTTGGCTCTCCCTCTGGGAGAGCTGTCGCCGCAGGCGACTGAGAGGGCTTGGGGGCAGCGCTTACCCTCTCCGTCTTCGCTTCGCTCAGACACCTCTCCCAACGGGAGA
>ERZ1673752.1129-NODE-1129-length-39452-cov-12.340635_pt1 | contig 39452 bp, 30 predicted proteins | sample MGYA00580195_ERZ1673752 | MGnify/ENA primary metagenome ERZ1673752 (study PRJEB41218, sample SAMN15661744) | gut metagenome | host: Homo sapiens | place: Canada: London | collected 2015-08-20/2019-03-30 | study: EMG produced TPA metagenomics assembly of...
CCCTTATCGCATGGATTACGATTAGGCTCTGGACACACTTTCTTGCCTATAACCCGCAGAATGCGTATCGAGCGGCATAAAAAAACGGCTCTGGAATTCCCAGAGCCGTTCGATCTCATGGTGGAGACGATGGGGATCGAACCCACGACCTCAGCATTGCGAACGCTGCGCTCTCCCAACTGAGCTACGTCCCCATGATTTCAAGATGAAACGCAGGCAGAACGCCTCGCATTTCGTCCTTCAACATTGTACGCATGCAAATTTTCTTGTCAAACGATTATGTTGATATGGTCGATGATCATAACGCGAAGAACCATATCGCATGTGGTCATGGCGTATCGATCGCATCGTGCAACAAGGAAGAGAGCGCGTCGAGGATGTTGCGGTGTCGTGTTCCCGCATGTATCGTGCGTAAGCTATAATGGCACGAACTGTTATTCAGCGTTAAAAGGCAGCTTCCATGGCAGACATCCAAATGAGATTCGGCAAAGACATGCTCGTGCTCTCGACGGGCTTCGCGCGCATCTTCGAGCAGCAAGGTTTCGACCTCAAGACAGAAGAGGCTTACGTTGATCTGTGCGAGCCAGAACTGATCGAGCAGGCCTATCAGATGGAGAAGATGATCGGCACGCCGTGCTTGTGCACCGCGACCGAATGCATCACGAACGCCCGCCTCGCGCACGAGAAATTCGAGGGTCGCGGTCCCGAGATCGCGGAGGGTGCTTGGGAGATGATCGATTCTTTCACACCGCAACATAGCCTTGCAGTGATCGGACCGACCGGCCTGCCGCTCGACGAGTCGAGTGCGCCTTCGCTCAAGGCGTCGCGCAAGCAGTATCAGGATGCTGTCGCTGAGCTGGCGAACTATCCCTTCGATGCGCTCTATTTCAGTGATTTTTCCAATGGTTACGATGCGCAGTGCGCGCTCATCGCTGCGCGTGCGATCTATGATGGTCCGATCTTCCTTTCGTTCGAGCTCACCGATGAAGGCACGCTGCCTTCTGCATCGCACACGCTCGAAGAGGCGGTTCGCTTGGCGGATGAATATGGGGCCGATGTGATCGGTGTTGCATCAGGGGCTCGTCCGGAGAAGCTCGAGGCTGTGGTGGCGACGTTGCGCGAAGCGACCGCGAAACCGATCATCGTCGAGCTGGTGGTGCGCGAGCTCATCGAGCGTGCGCTCAACCCTGATGCGGACAATCCGTACTATTCGCCCGATACCATGGTCGAGGCTGCGTTGAAGCTACATGCCTGGGGCGTGCAGTTCGTGCGCGCGGCTGGCATGGCGAGCCCTGCCTACACCGGCGCGCTCGTCGCGACGCTCTCGGGCCTCGATGTCGTGGTGTAGGGGGCAACATGGGTAAGCTCGAGAAAAGTCCCGACTTCGGCGTGCTGCAAGAGTTCGTTGATAGCCTGTTCGTCGATACGGAAGAGGTTCCGCGGCTCGATATCGTGGTGCAGGCCGAAGCGCTCGACTTGAATCCTGATCTGCAAGAGATCGTCTCGCTCTTGCCGCCGGGCACTTACACGCGCGATAAGCTCTGCGATCAGTTCAACTCGTCGCTCTCATCACATGGGTGGGGATACTATTACGGAGCCGTTCATTAAGAGCGGCTCTTTTTTGGCGTCCCATTCATCGGTTCTTCGCGACTGTTATTGTTGTTCGTATCAGGTCGTTCATCGCATTCCCGCCGTTCTTCTCGTGTCGTTCACTCCGCCCCCTCGCTGCTTGTCGGGGCGGGTATGCTGTTCAGTGGTTTTTTTGAGCCATATGGCAATAAATATCTATGTCAAGACTTGTATCCTATATTTTCTGTTCATACTATATCTATACTGACTTGAGCGCACAGACCACAAGATATTGTGCATAACATGCGTAAAAGTCGTGGAAAACTAGGGGAAAAGAACAAAACGCCTCGTCACGCTCGACGGGCACGAACGCAGATCAAACACAGAACAATTAGGAGAGAAGCTGCATGATTACATCAATTATCAAACGTGATGGTAGAGAGACGACGTTCGATCAGACCAAGATCGTCGATGCGATCGAGAAGGCTTTCCAGGCTTCTGGAGCCATGCAGGATCGCGCGGTCGCCGAACAGATCACGGAAGCAGTCATCGCCAAGCTCGAGCATGGGGCGATCGAGGGCACGCCTACGGTCGAAGGTGTGCAGGACCTCGTTGAAGAGGCGCTCATCGAAGCGAACTTCAGCCAGACCGCGAAGGCCTACATCCTGTATCGCGCCGAGCGCAATCGCGTGCGCGATGTGAACAGCCGCCTCGTTCAGACCTTGAAGGACATCACGTTCTCGAAGGCTAGCGATTCCGACATGAAGCGCGAGAACGCCAATATCGACGCCGACACTGCTATGGGCACCATGCTCAAGTACGGTTCCGAATCCGCCAAGCAGTTCTACGAGATGTGCGTCATCGATCCGCGCTTCGCTCGCGCGCATCGTGAAGGCGATATCCACATCCACGACATGGACTTCTACACCCTCACTACCACCTGCTGCCAGATCGACCTTCGTCGTCTGTTCAAGGGTGGTTTCTCAACGGGCCACGGCGTGCTGCGCGAGCCGAACGATATCGCCAGCTATTCCGCGCTGGCATGCATCGCTATCCAGTCGAATCAGAACGACCAGCACGGTGGTCAGTCCATCTGCGACTTCGATTACGGCTTGGCGCTGGGCGTGAAGAAGACCTTCAAGCGTCTTTACAAGAAGCATCTGTTCGAGGCACTCAGCTTGCTCACCGATCTCGAGAACCCGAAAGAGACCGCCGAGATGATCATCGGTCGCGTCGAAGGGGAGACGGGTAAGGTCGCAAGCCTGGTCATGGATGCCACTTTCGAAGGAGCGCTCGAATCCGAACTCGCCGACCTGGGTGTCGAGGCAGACGTTGCCAAGCGCGCGATGAACTACGCCGAATCCTGTGCGAAGCAGGATACCGATCGCACCACCTTCCAGGCTATGGAGGCGCTTGTCCACAACTTGAACACCATGCACTCTCGTGCGGGTGCGCAGACGCCGTTCTCTTCGATCAACTACGGCATGGATACCTCCGCAGAAGGTCGCATGGTCATCAAGAACATTCTGCTGGCGACCGAAGAAGGTCTCGGCAGCGGCGAGACTCCCATCTTCCCGGTCCAGATCTTCCGCGTGAAGGAAGGCATCAATTACAATCCAGGCGATCCGAACTACGATCTGTTCAAGCTCGCCATGCGCTGCTCGGCGAAGCGTCTGTTCCCGAACTTCAGCTTCGTGGACGCACCGTTCAACCTGCAGTATTACAAGGGTACGCCCGAGACCGAGATCTCCTACATGGGTTGCCGTACGCGCGTCATGGGCAACGTGTACGACCCTGAACGCGAGATCACCACGGGTCGCGGCAACCTCAGCTTCACCTCCATCAACCTTCCGCGTCTCGCCATCCGTTCGAAGGGTGACCGCGAGCTGTTCTTCGACCTGCTCGATGCGAAGCTCTCGCTCGTCGTCGGTCAGCTCGACGAACGTTTTGCCATCCAGGCGAGCAAACATGTCTACAACGCTCCGTTCCTGATGGGTCAGGGCGTATGGATCGATTCCGAGAAGCTCTCCATGAACGACACGCAGGAAGAAGTGCTCAAGCACGGTACGCTCACGGTCGGCTTCATCGGTCTGGCTGAAGCGCTCGTCGCGCTCACGGGTAGCCATCATGCGCAGGATCCTGAATCTCAGAAGCTGGGTCTTGAGATCGTTGGCCACATGCGCGGCTATCTCGATCGCCTGAGTCAGGAGCGCAAGATGAACTACTCGCTCATCGCAACGCCTGCTGAAGGTCTATCCGGCCGTTTCGTCCGCATGGACCGCGAGCGCTACGGCTCGATCCCGGGCGTTACCGATCGTGATTACTACACCAACGGCTTCCACGTGCCGGTCTATTACGACATCAACGCGTTCGACAAGATCTCGCTCGAAGCTCCGTATCATGCGCTCACCAACGGTGGTCACATCTCGTACGTCGAGCTCGATGGCGATCCGTCGAACAACCTCGAAGCGTTCGAGTCCATCATCCGTCATATGAAGGAATCCGGCATCGGCTATGGTTCGGTCAACCATCCGGTCGACCGCGACCCGGTGTGCGGCTTCAACGGCATCATCGGCGATCGTTGCCCGAAGTGCGGCCGCACGGAGGACGATAACGTCCGCTTCGAGCGCATCCGCCGCATCACAGGTTACCTGGTCGGCACGCTCGATCGCTTCAACGATGCGAAGCGCGCCGAGGAATCCGATCGCGTCAAGCACTCGGTCGAGTAATGACCACATTGCGGATGTACGGAACCGCACCTGAGTCCATCGTCGATGGGCCCGGGCTGCGGTTCTCCGTATTCGTGCAGGGGTGTTCGCATCGCTGCCCGGGGTGTCACAATCCAGAATCTCAGCCAGCTGAAGGTGGGTATCTGTGCGAGCCCGCGGATATCGTGCGCGAGATCCACAAGAATCGACTCGTGCATGGTGTCACGCTGACCGGTGGAGAGCCGTTCGAGCAGACCGAGGGCATGTTCGAGCTCGCGCAGCTGTTGCGCGCGGAAGGCTACGATCTTTGGATCTATTCGGGGTATCTGTTCGAGGAATTGATGAACGGGCATCCTCACGAAAAGGCACCCGATCTGCTGGCGTTATGCGATGTGTTGGTGGATGGTCCGTTCGTCCAGTCGCTCACGAGTTATGAACTGCGGTGGAAGGGTTCATCGAACCAGCGTGTCATCGACTTGCCTGCAACGCTGAAGCAGGGAAGCGTGGTCTTGTGGCAGTCCGAAACGCTCGATTTCAGCGCGCCAAGTTCGTGGTAGTGGGGGAGATGAGGGCATAAGAAAGTCACCCTCCTAGGATGAACCCACCTAAGGAAGGTGGGTGTTCGCAGCGAACTTCCTGGCTTTCGTATCAACGGACACGAATCCCCATTTCGCACGCAATGTAGAACTCCCTAGTATTAGTCATCGGTCCATCGCGTTATAGAGGGTGACTACCCACAGTATATAAGGTTTGGGATAAAATAAAAAGCCAAATCAACCGTAGGAAAGCGTTTGTTTGCTAGCTGATACCATCATACTGTTCTCGACCCAGGATGAAGTCATGCGCTACCGCAAGCGCATGGCGTCTACCTGCGACGATGCGTCGCTAGGGGTCACCGTCACCACGCCGGAAGCTTTGATCGAGGAATTGTGGGATGTGTGGGGAAGTCGTGAGCGACTCGTTACGTCGACCCAACGCACCATCATCATCAAAGCATTGCTCGATGGCCAAGAAGATTGGGTGCCTTCGATGGGCACCGTTTCGCTGCTCGCTCCGTTTTTGGGTGAATATCTCACGTTCGTGGACGATCGTTTTTCTGAGTCGCATGCAGAAGCGCTGACTTCGACCGAAGAGAGCATCGTCACCTTCGTGCGCCGTTATGAGGCAGCGCTTCGAGAAGCGCTGCTCATCGAGCCCGCTCAGGCGCTCATCAAGCTCGCGCCCCTCGTGAAGCTCGCATCTGTGATCGTCCGCACGCAGCAAGATCCCCCAGCTTATCTCATGGACTTTCTTGAGGGTGTTTCCGATCGGGTCGAGCGCAGGGATCCGCAGCTCGAACCCGATGATGGGCAAGATCCTGTGAAAGCTTCGTATCTTCTGCTTCGGCCTCAGGGTCGAACTGCAGAGGCGTACCTCATCGCGCGTACGCTCGATAAGAGCAGAGTGGCAGGCTCTACGATCATCATCACCGCACCGGACCCGACAGAGCTCTTCGATTCGATGGAAGATGCGCTGATCGAGCGAGGATTCACGGTCTCCCTCGAGGCGACGCGATCGTTTCAAGATACGCTGTTCGGACGAGCGTTCGATGCGACCGTCGTGCTCTGCGGACTCTCGCAGGAACACTCTCGCGAGGCTGTGCTGCAGGCTGCTGCCACGTATCTTGGCTCGCCTTATGCTCAGCTTTCTTCGGTCAAACGCGAGCGTTTGCTCGCTTCGATGCGCGCCGATCGCACGTTGTCGCTCGATGATATGCGCGACGCGCTTCGCAGTGCTTCTCGTTCGTTCGAATACTTCGAGGCGCTCACCGAGGAGAGCGATGCGGGCATCCTCTTCGGTTTCTTCGAGGACCTCGTTCATCGCATGCAGCTCGACCCTGTCGTGCGTGAATCCGAACTTGCGGTGCTCGCTCGCATGAAGAGTCTTTATGCCGAGGCGCGCAAGCTCGGGCAAGAGCCCACTCAACTGTTCGAGCTCATCGATGCGCTGGCCGTTCCTTACACGCGCACTTCTGTGCCCGCAGGTGGCCTCGCATCTCGCCAGTGCTCTTCTGACGGTGATGGCGATCTACCCATCGAGGCTTCTCTTGCGGATGAACCGCGCGAGCACGTTCTGTTCACGTCGCTGGAGCGAGCCGCAGCGCTGCCTGCCGCATGTTGTGACGTGGTCGTCATGGCCGGCCTCGACAGCGCGAGCTATAGCGGTGCGCAACAACGCTCGACGCTCACGGAATTCCTCGATCGCTTCGATTCGCCACGTGTCGACGATACGATCGAGATCATGGAAGCGCGATTCGAGCGCGCTCTGCGTCTTGCGCGTCGCTTCGTCATCTTCGAATACGCCCTGCAGAGCGTGAGCGGTGAAGAGCATTATCCTGCGTTCTTCCTCGAATCGTTCTTGAATGCACGATCGCTTCGCGAAGAGCCTGTTGAAGAGCGCACCATGGGTGAGGAATGCTTCGATCTTGCAGCGCGCATGGAGCCGCTCACCCCCGCTTCGATCGAAGAAGAGCCGAAGGTGGTGCGAGGGAGCCTTCCCATGCGAGATCGCGCGCGCCTGCTTCCCTTCGTGCTCGATCGTGAAGGCAACGAACGCCCGGTCGTCTCCGCTTCTGCGCTCGAAGAGTATCTCAATTGTCCCTATTCATGGTTCGTCAAGCGGAAGCTGAATCTCGACGATGCCGAAGAAGAATTCGGCGCGCGCGAACAAGGGACGTTCGTGCATAGCGTTTTCCAGGCATTTTATGACGAGTGGACCGCGCGCGGTCATGATCGCGTGAGACCCGATACACTCGAAGAGGCGCAAGGTCTTCTGGCAGACGTGTTCGATCGGCTCGTGCTCGAACAGGCGGATCGACAGCCGGGGGATCGGTATATCGCTGTGAGCGAGCTTGAACGCGAGCAGATCGCGCAGCTCAAACGCCAGGTGTGCGAGAATCTTTCTTTCCAGGCGAGCGTCTTTCCGTCGTATCACGTGGAAGGCCACGAGGTCGCGCTCTCTGTTGAAGAGCAGCTCGTCTATGGAGGGGCGATCGTCCATGGTCGCATCGATCGTGTCGATGTTGACGAGAACGGTAACTTCGTGATCATCGATTACAAGGGTTCGCTCGAAGGCCATGAAGCAGGATATGCGGTCCCCGAGGATGCAGAAGAGGAGCCGTTCGTTGCCCCTGGCAAGATCCAGGCGCTCTTGTATGCGCAAGCTCTCAAGCGTCGCGACCCTGGCCGCCATCCTAAGGCTGCGGTCTATTTGAGCTATCGTGCGAAGAGCCCGAAGGAGCTCTTGCGCGGATCGATCGCTGAGACGCTTCCGAGCGCGCTCTTGCACTCGAACAACGCCAGCGTGGTCGAAGGCGATCTCGAACGTTATCTCGATCTTGTGGAGCACGAACTTGCGAAAACGGTCGAGCGCATGGTCTCGGGAGATATCGCCCCCGACCCACGCGATGCGCGCGCATGCAAATACTGCCCTGTGCTCTCCTGCGAAAAGAGGATCGATGGATCTCAGTAGCGCTACATCGGGTCAACAGCAGATCATCACGACGCTCGACGCACCCTTGTCGGTCGCGGCAGGTGCGGGCAGCGGTAAGACCTTCACGCTCACGAATCGCATCGCCTATGCATTGATCGGGGAAACAGGAGAGGCATCGTCCTTCATCGGCAACGTCGATGAAGTCCTGGCGATCACCTTCAGCCGGTCGGGCGCTGCCGAGCTCAAGTCACGCATCCGTTCGCTCCTGCAGGCAGAAGGGCTCGAGGACCAGGCGTGTGCAGTCGAGGACGCCTGGGTCACCACGATCCATGGTATGTGCGCACGCATCTTGCGTGAGCATGCGCTCGAGCTTGGCATCGATCCCGCTTTCCAGGTCGTCGAAGATATCGAGTCGGAAGAGCTGTGGCAGCAAGCGCTCGAGAGCGCGCTCCAGCGCTGGGCCGATGAAGATTCAGCGCCACGCATCAAGCGCCTGATCGAACTGTTCCCTCGATCGAAGGGTCCGCAGGGTCCTTCGGGCATCGCGGTCTTCCTGACCAGGCTCTGGGAGAAAACGCTCAGCATGCCCGATGGATTCGAGAGCATCCATCTTCCCGAGCCGAGCGTCGATCTTGCGGAGGCGTTGCGCACGCTCATCGAGTTGGGCGAAGAGTTCCAAGCCATCTCGCGAACGTGGACCAAGCTCGGTCGTTACGACCAGGGCTACCTTGATGCGCTCGATGCAGCGCTCGATGCGGCGCGAGCATACCAGCAGCGCATCGACCTCGTGTCCGCTTCGTTCGCAGACGAGCGCTTCGATGCCCAGGAGTATCTCGAGCTCATCCTTTCATTCCCGAAGACATCGGAGAAGTATCAGGCGAAGGGCCCCGATGCTGATTTCTTCGCGTCGTATCGCTGCACCTATCGCGATATCGCGCGCAGCGTCATGCAAGATGCAGCCGCCGTGCTCTCGGCCGATATGCTCGAGCTGCTCAAGCTCGTCGACTACGAATATCAGCGACTCAAGGGCCCGGGGCGCCTCGATAATACCGATCTGCTCCGATCGTGCTGCGATGCTCTGCACCTCGACCCTGCGTTACGCGCTTCCTATCAGCGGCGATTCAAGCTCATCATGGTCGATGAATTCCAGGATACGGATTCGTTGCAGGTCGCTATCATCGATCATCTTTCGCGCGACCATGGCGCGAATGTGATGACGGTAGGGGATGCGCAACAGAGCATCTATCGGTTCCGTGGCGCGGATGTGGAGGTCTTCTTTCGCCATCGTGAAACGCAGCGCGCTGTTCACCAGCGCTTCCAAGCGCTCTCGCTCCCGGATAATTTCCGTAGTCATGGCGATATCCTGAAGTTCGTCGATGCGATCTTCTCGAAGCCGTCGTTCTTCGGCGATGAATTCCTCTCCTTGCTCCCGAAGGGTAAGGAGAACCAGATCGACGATCCGCTCTTCGCCGATCGTCCTCGCGTGAAGATGAGCGTGATCGAGAACAGGCGAGGCGGTGCGTCGGCGAACGACGTGCGGGAGCTGACGGCTCGTCGTATCGCGCAGCATTTCTCGGAGCTTCGCGCAGCAGGCGTTTCGCCGGGGAAGATGGTCATCCTGCTCGGATCGATGTCGAACGTCGATCTTTACGCGCGTGCGCTCGCGGATGAAGGCTTCGAGAGCCTCGTCACCGCAGGGTCGGTCTTCGCGCGCATGCCTGAGGTGAACATCGTCAAAGCGCTCTTGATCGCGCTCGCAGACCATACGAACTCCACGGCGCTCTACCAGGTACTGTCCTCTCCGCTCTTCGATCTTTCCGATGCGGCCCTCTTCGCGCTCGGCCATCTTCGCTTCAGCGAAGAGGAGCATGGCCGCGCCTCGTTCGCTGCGCGCTTCTGGCGCTTGCTCGCCGCGTTCGAGGCTGATGGCGATCGCGCTGTTCTTCAACTGCTCGACCCCTGCGATCTTGCGCAGGAAGATCTGCGCGAAGCGATGCGCGTTCTCGAGCTCTTCCGGTCGCTCTTGCAAGACCTTAGCAAGCGCGGGGTCCATGACGCGCTTCACGCGTTGATCCTCGACGCGGGATGGTTCTATCGCCTCGAGACCGCAGGTACCGAAGGCCTCGCGGTCGCGGCGAACCTCTTCAAGGCGCTCGAATTCGTGCGGGATTGGGAACATCAGCATCGAACGCTTCACCAGATCGCAGACGATTTCGCGGCGTTTTTGGAAGTTTCCAAGCAAACGCCTGGCGTGTTAGCTACGCCCGAGAGCGAGTTCGTGCGCATCATGACCATTCATGCGAGCAAAGGCCTCGAGTTCGATCATGTCGCGGTCGCCGAGATCCGCTCGGGGCTTCCGAAGGCCTCACCGCTCCGGGTCGAACCCTATGGGGATGAGATCTTGTTCTCGCTCAAGCCCGTCGTTTCGGCTTCTGCGAAAGCGACGTTCGATGGTTTGATGGGATTCACCTCCGATGAAGAGAGCGATCAGATCCCGACATGCCAGGACCCCTCTTCTCTTTCGCCTGTTGAGGTATCCGATCTGCTCGATGCGCGCATCCAGCGCGGGGAAATCGACGATGCGCAGCGTTTGCTCTATGTCGCGCTCACGCGTGCGGTGAAGTCGCTCTATCTTTGTTTAGGATTCGAGGGCAATGCGAAGTTCGACTATGCGAAGAAGGGCATCTTCGGCCTGCTGCATGAAGCGATCGATTGGGAGCGTACCGCTGAACCTACTACCTTCACGTTCGACTTCGGGGGGAGCAGACCCGCGCTCGTCAGCCATGAGGTCTTGGCGCAAGGTATCGCCGAGGAGGAGGTTAGCGCGCAGCAAGAGCGCACCTTCTCAGTGGTGAAGCGCCAGCGCGCTGCTTCGGTCGCGGTACCGAGCGTTTCGGTGCGCGACGATGTGGTCTCGTATTCGTCGATCGCGCCCGATCATGGTCCAGCGCTCGAACAGGGCGATACGGCCGATCATAAGATCTCCGAAGAGCCGTTCATCGACGATCTTTCGGCAGCGCTGAAGCAGGAGAGCGCGGTCGCGCTCGGAACAGCGTTCCATCGTCTTGCGCAACGTGCGATCGAATCGCGTCGCTTCGTTGGAGCGCCCGCCGAAGTGCCCGAAGAGGCGCTCGCGGTGCAGGCAGCTTCATGCGATCTTTCGCCCGACCAGGCACAGCGCTTGCGCTTCGCTCTCGATCGCTGGTTCGGAAGCGACCTTTGCGCTCGTTTCATGGCGTGCGACCAGGTGCGCGCGGAGGTTCCTTTCATGCTCGAGATCGAGCGAGAGGATGCGCGCATCTTCCTCGAGGGAGAGATCGACGGGCTCGCGTTCGATCCGAATGAGCCGGCCAAGCGCGCGCTGTTCATCGATTACAAGACAGGTGGCAACGATCAGGAATCAGCGGCATGCCTCTACGAAAAGCACCTGCTCCAAGCCCAGTGCTATGCGCTCGCGCTCATGCGCCAGGGCTTCGATGAGGTCGAGGCGTATTTCATTCGTGTGGAGCGTGCTTGCCCAGCCGATCAGTCGCAACCGCAGGTGGTACCATATACGTTCGCTCAGAGCGACCGAGACGCGCTCGAAGAGGCGGTCATGGCAGCATACCGCGTGACGAAGAGGTAGAGGATGGACACGCTCTTTTCGGATATGGAAGACGAAACGCGTCTTGCGCACGCGCCGCTCGCGGTACGCATGCGCCCTCGTACGCTCGATGAAGTGGTAGGACAGACCGATGCGCTCGGGGAAGGCACCTGGCTGCGGGGTGCCATAGAGAACGACGCGCTCTCATCCATCATCCTGTACGGGCCAGCGGGTACGGGCAAGACCTCGCTCGCGCGCGTCATCGCTAAGAGCACGAACGCCACCTTCGTCGAAGTCTCCGCCATCGGTGGCACGGTCTCGGATCTGCGCAAGGTCATCGCGGAGGCGGACAAGCGCCTCATCCATCGCAATCTGCGCACGATCCTGTTCATCGACGAGATCCATCGCTTCAATCGCGCGCAGCAAGATGCACTGCTCCATGCGGTCGAAGACGGCATCGTGGTGCTGATCGGCGCGACCACGGAGAACCCGTTCTTCGAGGTGAACTCCGCGCTCATCTCGCGTTCGCGTTTGATCGAGCTCCATAGTCTCTCCGATGACAACATCCGCGAGATCCTGAACCGTGCGCTCAGTGACGATCGCGGTCTGGCAGGCGCCTACGAGCTCGACGACGAAGCAGCGGATGCGATCCTTACGCTCTCCGCTGGCGATGCCCGTGCTGCGCTCACCACGCTCTCGCTCGCAGCGGACGTAGCCAAGGCGCAGAAGTCGTCGCACATCACGCGCGAGACGGTATCCATCGCGATGCCGTACCATAATCTGCCCTACGACAAAGACCGCGATATGCACTACGACATCATCTCGGCCTTCATCAAATCGATGCGCGGCTCCGACCCAGATGCGGCGCTCTATTGGCTCGCGCGCATGATCGACGGGGGAGAGGATCCGAAGTTCATCGCGCGGCGCATCTTCATCCTTGCCTCGGAAGACATCGGCAATGCTGATCCGCAGGCCATCTTGGTAGCGGAAGCGGCGTTCAAGGCAGCTGAAGTGATCGGATACCCCGAATGCGGCATCAATCTCGCGCAAGCTGCGATCTATATGGCGCTCGCTCCGAAATCGAACGCCTCTTCCCAGGCGTACTTCAAAGCGCTCTCGGAAGTGAAGAAAGGTCCAGCCCGTGCGGTACCTAACCACTTGCGCGACCGTCATCGTCCCGGTAGCGACGAATACGGTCCATACCTCTATCCTCACAACTACCCTGGAGCCAAGGTCGAACAGCAATATTTGCCTGATGGGCTTGAGAGAGGTTGCTTCTACGAGCCGAGCGAGCGTGGCTGGGAACGTTACCGGATTGATTACTCCGCGAAAGACTTTTCAGACTTATAAAAGGGTATAATCGAGGAAATTTGGTTTGGAAGGAAGGGTGTCGTCATGGAGAATCTCGTTCCCATCGGACTTTTTATCCTCTGTCTGGCCGGTGCGGCCGCTCTCGCTGCGCTCGCTTATTTCTTGTTCATCCTGGTCAAGATCATTCGTAATTGCGTTTTCGAGAAGGTCAATCCTTTGCTCGATGATGCGAAGGAATTGATGACGCAAGCTAAGCCCATCGTTGGTCGTGTCGAACCGATGATGGATCGCATCACGCTCACTATCGACGCAGCGAACCTCGAGATCATGCGTGTCGATCAGATCATGGAAGACGTGAACAACATCACGGGTAATGTCTCGAAGGCTACCAGCTCGGTCGATAAGGTCACGCAGGCTCCGCTCAATCTCATCGCGAAGGCCACCGCTGCTATCCGCGAACGCATCAACCCGGTGAAGGATACGGCAGAGGGTACTGCGGGCGTCGTGCTCAACAACGTCGACAATGGTCTGGAGGTCGTGGGTGAGAAGGTCGCTTCCATGCAGGAAGATAACATCGAACGTCGTGCTGATCGCGAAGCAGCCCAGGCGGTGCGCGATGAAGCCATGGCCCAGACCAACACCACTGCTGCGAATCTGAAAGAAGCGATGTACATCAAGGCGAATGCCGATTCGGCAGGCGTCAAGTAGTCTTTATCGAGGGTAACGCGCATGAAGCATGTCGATCCTTCGGATCGTGAATCACTGTCCGAAGATAAGGAATATCGCGAAACAGCGATCAAGGCGATGAGGGCGGGGCGATGGTTCTTCATCGCCGCGCTCATCGTCTTGTTGGGTATCATCATCTATTACACTGGCATCGTCCTCAACGTTCTTTCCATCCCTGTCGGTATCATCCTGTGGTCGATCGTCATCGTGTTCTGCTTGCGTGGCATCGTCGATGGTCTTGAAAAACGGGGTCTGAAACGCATCTTCGGCACCATCATCGCCTATCTCATCATGTTCTTGGTCCTAGCGGGCTGCATCATCCTGGCGTTCTCGCCGCTTTTCGGCGTGGGCACGCAGTTCGATTCGCTCGTGCAGAGCATCCCGACCTACATCAATCAGGTGCGCGACTGGAGCAATCATGTGTATGGTCAATATGCAGAGCTCTTCCAGGATGCGAACATCCAGGAATACCTCAATAGTGCCTTCGCTTCGCTGTCCAGCTGGGCATCTTCGCTCGCTTCTCAGAGCGCACAAGGCGTCGCAGCCTTCGGTTCGGGCGTGGCGAACACGCTGCTCGTCATCGGTTTCGCGCTCGTCGTCGCCTTCTGGATCCTGCTCGAGCTTCCTGCTATCGGCAAGGAAGCGCATCGCCTGCTCGGTTCGCGTCATGGTGAAGACCTGATGATGTTCGAGATCACCTTCACCCGTGTGATGGGCGGCTACATCAAGGCCACCATCATCCAGTGCGGCATCATCGCGTTGTGCTGCGGCATCGGCTTCACCATCATGGGTCTGCCCAGTGCTGCCGCGCTCGGTCTCATCGTCGGCATCGTGAATATCATCCCGGTCATCGGTCCGTGGATCGCAGCGGTGCTCGTGGTCATCGTGGGTATCTTCGTCAGTCCGCTCATCGCCATCATCGCGCTCGTGTTCACCATCGTCATCCAGCAGGTCGTCTACACCTTCATCTCGCCGAAGCTCATGTCCAATTCGGTCGACATCCATCCGGCGCTCGTCATCCTCGCGCTCATGGTCGGCTCGGCCATCGGCTTCGCTATGAGCGGTTTCATCGGCAGCTTCATCGGTATGCTGCTCTCGATCCCGCTGGCGGCTGCGGCGAAATCCATCTTCGTGTATTACTTCGAGAAGCGTACGGGCCGTGCGATCCTCGCACCTGAAGGCATCTTCTTCAAGGGGGAGACGAAGGGTGGCGAAGTGAATCCGCTTGCCGACGCAACGGGTGAAATGCCCAAGATCGACCCCGACCAACATGCGCAATAGCTTCATTCTTATCTTCATTGTTGGTATGATGCAGAGAATCCAATAGCGTTACGATCAAGCTCGATAGAAAGTTTGTCCATGGAATATATGACCACGGCGGAGATCCGCGAAAAGTATCTGAAATTCTTTGAGGAGAAGGGATGCAAGCGCATGCCTTCTTCTTCGCTTATTCCCGACGATCCGTCGCTGTTGCTCACGGCTGCGGGCATGGTGCAGTTCAAGCCCTACTTCTTGCAGCAAAAGCAGCTCGAAGCGCCCTATATCGGCACCACGACGGTGCAGAAATGCGTTCGCACCAACGACATCGACATCATCGGTACCACGGGTAGGCACCTGAGCTTCTTCGAGATGCTCGGCAACTTCTCCTTCGGCGAATACTTCAAGGAAGAGATGTGCAAGTGGGCACTGGAGTTCTCTACGGATGTGCTCGGTCTTCCCATGGATCGCCTCTATTTCACGGTCTTCGAAGACGATGACGAGACCATCGAGATCTGGAAGGCGCTCGGCGTCGATCCGAGCCACATCTCCAAGCTCGGCGAAGACGACAACTTCTGGCGCGCAGGTCCGACAGGTCCGTGCGGTCCTTGCTCTGAGCTCTATTACGATCAGGGCCCTGAAGTAGGCTGCGGCAGCCCCGATTGTGCTCCGGGTTGCGATTGCGACCGTTTCTTGGAATACTGGAACTGCGTGTTCACCCAATACGATGCTCAGGAAGATGGCACGCTCGTGCCGTTGCCGAAGAAGAACATCGACACCGGTATGGGTCTCGAGCGCATCGCAGCCATCATGCAGGGCGTGGACAACAACTATGACACCGATATCCTGCGCGACCTCATCGCGGTGGGCGAGGATCTCTCGCATACCACCTACAAGCAGGATCCTGCTACCGATCTGGCGCTGCGCATCATCGCCGATCACAGCCGTGCGGTCACCTTCATGATCGCCGATGGCATCCTTCCATCCAACGAGGGCCGCGGATATGTGCTGCGTCGCTTGCTGCGCCGTGCGGTCATGAAAGCTCATTCCATCGGCATCGAGGGTGCGTTCCTTGGTCACTATATCGAGAAGATCATCGAGCTGATGGGCTCGGTCTATCCCGAGATCGTCGAGAACAAGGCGCTCATCCAGCGTATCGTCCTTTCTGAAGAAGAGCGCTTCGGTGAAACGCTCAAGCAGGGTCAGGCTTATCTCGAAGAGGCGCTCGACGTGCTCGATGGCACGGTGCTGCCAGGCGATCGCGCGTTCGTTCTGCATGACACGTACGGTTTTCCCATCGAGGTCACGCAAGAGATCTGCGCCGATCGCGGTATCGAGGTCGATCAGGATGGATTCGCGGCCGCCATGGAAGAGCAGCGTCAGCGTGCGCGCGCCGCGAACGTGGACGATGCCGATGCGGCTTGGTCGACGTTCGGCGGCATCTATGTCGAACTGCTCGCGAAGCTCGGTCCGACCTCGTTCACGGGCTACGATCAGCTCGAATCATCAGCCATCATCGACGCGCTCGTGCATGACGGGCAGGTGGTCGATGTGCTCGAGGCGGGCATGGAAGGCGACATCATCCTCAACACCACGCCTTTCTACGCTGAAATGGGCGGCGAGGTCGGCGATACGGGCATCATCTTCAGCGGTACCGACTCCGCAGAAGTGCTCGACACGAAGGCGCCCGAAGCGGGTCTTATCGTGCACAAGGTGAAGGTCGGCACAGGTTCGTTCAAGGTCGGCCAGGAAGTGACCGCATCGGTCGATGCGAAGCGCCGTGCCTCCATCACGCGCAATCACACCTGTACGCACATCCTTCATGCAGCCCTGCGCGAAGTGTTGGGCGCGCATGTGAAGCAAGCGGGTAGCTACGTTGGTCCCGATCGCTTGCGTTTCGACTTCACGCATTTCGAGGCGCTCACTCCTGAACAGATCGCCGCGGTCGAATCGCTGGCGAATTCCTATATCATGCAGGCTATTCCTACCACGCGTTACGAGACCTCGCTCGACGAGGCGCGCAATTCGGGCGTCACTGCGCTCTTCGGCGAGAAGTACGGCGAGACCGTGCGTGTCGTCGAGGTCGGTCAGTTCTCGCGCGAACTGTGCGGCGGATGTCACGTGAACAACACGGCCGAGATCGGCTTCGTCAAGATCATCAGTGAAGGAAGCGTGGGCGCGAGCCTGCGTCGTATCGAGGCGGTCACCAGCTATGGTGCGCTCGAGTACGTCAATGGCATCGAGGCGGAACTGCGCGAAGCAGCTCAGGTCCTTTCCGTACCACCTTTGGATGTTGCTGAACGTGCTGCATCGAACCTGGCGTCGTTCAAAGAATTGCAGACACGTTTCAAGCGTTCGCAGAATGCTGCAGCCGACAATGGCGTCACGGCTCTTATCGATCAGGTCGTCGACGCGCCTGCGGGCTATCCGGTCGTCGTCGCTCAGGTCGACGTGCGCGATCCAGGCATGATGCGCAACTTGTGGGATGTCGTGCGCTCGCGCATGTCCGCGCCAGGAGCAGCGGTGCTCATCGGCGTGAAGGACGATCGTCCGATCCTGCTGGCGGCCGGTACCGACGAAGCGGTGGCTGCTGGTTTCAATGCGGGCAATATCATCAAGACCATCGCCCCGCTCGTTGCTGGTGGCGGCGGCGGCAAGCCCACCATGGCGCAAGCTGGCGGTAAGGATGTCTCGGGTATCCCTGCAGCGCTCGATAAAGCGCGCAGTGAACTCGGCATCGCGTAGCGAAAGCATTCGTCAAGCTGTAATGAGGGTCATGGCGCTCGATATCGGCGAGGTTCGTTGCGGCATCGCTATCAGCGATCCGGCGATGCGCGTCGCATCGCCGGTGTGCGTGCTTCCCACTGCTGAAGTAGTGGCCAATGCAGCACCTTTCAAGCGCGTCATCGAAGACTGGGAACCCGAGCTCTTGCTCTCAGGACTTCCGCTCACGCTCAGCGGAGAACAAGGCCCTCAAGCGAAGCGTATCCAGGAGCAAGCGCGCATCATCGCTGAAGCGCTCGGTCTTCCGTTGGAATTCTGTGACGAGCGTCTCAGTTCCACCGAAGCGAAGCGCGCGCTACGCGAACAAGGCATGAACGAGAAGACCATGCGTGGTAAGGTTGATAGCGTCGCTGCGTCGATCTTCCTTCAAGCATGGCTCGATGCTCGTCAATGATTGCAAAACGAAAGGTCCATCGTGCTCAATCGTAAGGTCACGTACTCAAGCAAATCTAATCATGCGGCTCGTGCGGCACATGCGCGCGGAGAGCGTGAATTCAGCAAATACGATACCTCGCTCATCAAGCCGAAGCGACCGAAGACTCCGCTCTATATCGGTATCGGTGTTGCCATTCTGGTCATCATCATGCTGGTCTTCACGATGGTGAATTGCATGGGTTCGTGTGATAAGAACCCCAACATGCTGCCTGATGGGGAAGAGGTACGCATCGAGATCCCCGAGGGGTCGACCACGCCGCAGATCGCTGCCATCCTCTATGATGCGGGCATCATCGAGAACCAGAAAGCCTTCAGCGACGAGGTTTCCAAGCGCGGTTATGCTTCTTCACTGAAGTCGGGCATCTATACGTTCACGGGCGGTACGCCACTTGCTGAAGTGGTCGAACACTTGAATGCGGGTCCGAACGCGGCGGATAATAGCTATGTCATTCCCGAGGGGTATACCATCGAGCGTACGGCGAAGGCGGTCTCTGAAGCGTATGGCGGGTCGATCAGCGAAGCTGACTTCCTGGCTGCTGCGCGCGATGCCTCGCGTTTCGAGGATGAATTTCCCTTCGTGAAGGATGCCTACGACGATTCGCTCGAGGGCTTCCTCTTCCCGAAGACCTACGAGGTGATCGCGGGCAGCACGGCAGACGATGTCGTCGCGCAGATGCTCACGCAGTACCAGCTCGAGGTGCAGGAGCTCGACTATACCTATCCACACGAGCAGGGCTTGAGCGATTACGAGACGCTCATCCTCGCTTCGATCATCGAGCGCGAAGCAGCGCACGACAACAAAGCGAAGGTGGCTTCGGTCTTCTATAACCGTCTCGCGATCGACATGGCGCTCCAGTCGGATGCGACCACGGCGTACGCGATCGGGGGCGATCCTACTCCGGATGATCTCAAGATCGAAGGTCCGTTCAACACCTACCTCAATATAGGTTTGCCTCCTGGACCCATCTGCTCACCGGGCATGGATTCGCTCGAAGCAGCTTGCCATCCTGAAGCTACCGATTACTTCTATTTCTACTTCAAGGACAACGGTCAGGGTGGCTTGGATTACTTCTTCAGCAAGACCTACGAGGAGCATCAGGCTGCCATCAACGGATAGCGTCGTTGTCTCGAAGGGGGACGCGTGGGGCTGTATGAGCCAGATAGATATTTCTCTTCGGTCGCCCGCATCGATGTGGAATGGGATCTTGCGCGCCTCGGATTGACCCATGTCTTCCTCGACGTCGACAACACCATTCGTCGCCGCGATAACGATGAAGTGCCTCGTGCGGTGCGCGCGTGGCTCGTGAAAGCGCGCGATAAGGGAATCTCGCTCTGCCTGCTCAGCAACAACTTCCATGACGATATCTACGATCTTGCGCGCGATCTCGACCTTCCCGTGGTGGCGAAAGCGATGAAGCCGTTGCCCTTCGGGTTCCAGCGTGCGATGAAGTTCGTGGACGCAACGCCCGAGACGAGCGTCATGGTGGGCGATCAGCTGCTCACCGATGTGGTGGGGGCTCACGTAGTGGGTATGAAGGCATATCTCGTTCGTCCGCTCGTGGATGTCGATCTCAAGCATACGGTGGTGATGCGCCGTATCGAAGAACGCCTTCTGCGCGAGAAGGTTCCGCAGGGCGAGCCGCTTGCCGATCCTGGTGCGTGCGTGGTCTCTGAAGAGGCGAGCGCGCTCGATCGCCAGCAGGATTAACGCCGCGTTAATTACCTCCGTTCGTATCAGAGATTTTGCTAGACTGGATGATGCGAACCACTAGAATAAGTCTAGGGAAACTTCCGATTCGCGCTCATCGCTGAGCGCATGTTCCAATAAGGATGGTTATGGAATACGTATCTGCTGGTGAAAGCCATGGTCCTGCGCTGACGGCAATCGTCTCGGGTGTTCCTGCGGGTCTTACGATCTCAGAGAAGAACATCAACTCCGACTTGGCTCGCCGCCAGGGCGGTTATGGCCGCGGCGGTAGACAGAAGATCGAGAAGGATCGCGTGCAGATCCTCTCCGGCGTTCGTTTCGGACGTACGCTCGGTTCTCCTATCGCGCTCATGATCCAGAACGACGATTGGGTGAACTGGACCGATCGTATGGCCATCTTCGGTGATGCTCCCAAGGATCTCGTGCGTGAGGTCACGCCGCGCCCGGGGCATGCCGATCTGCTCGGCGTGCTGAAGAACGACATGACGGATTGTCGCAACATCCTCGAACGCTCGAGCGCGCGTGAGACCGCCATTCGCGTCGCCGCTTCGGGCATCGCGCGTGAATTTCTCGCCGAAGTGGGCGTGGAGGTCTATTCTTATGTCGTTTCGATCGGCGGGGTCGGCATGGAAGAGGAAGACCCCATGCGCGACGCGGCCGATTATCGTCCGCTCGCTATCGAGATGAGCGAACTGCGCTGTCCTGATGAAGCGGCGACGGAGGCCATGAAAGCGCGCATCGATGAAGCGAAGGAGCTCGGGCAGAGCCTGGGCGGCACCTTCCGCGTGGTCGTGAACGGGTTGCTCCCGACTCTCGGTGGCTTCGAGGAATCTCGCAACCGTCTCACGTCCAAGCTCGGGGGAGCGCTCTTCTCCATCCCGGCCATCAAAGGCGTCGAGTTCGGTATCGGCTTCGAGAATGCCGCTGTGCTCGGTCGCGAAGCTCACGACGAGATCTACCTTGACTCGAAGAAGGGCTTCATGCGTTCGACCAATCGCGCGGGCGGTCTTGAAGGAGGCATGACCACGGGCATGCCGCTCATCATGACTGCTGCCATGAAACCCATCCCGACGCAGATCGACCCGCTGAACACCGTCAATCTTGATACGCTCGAAGTCGATAAGGCTTCTACGGAGCGAAGCGACGTGTGCGCGGTCCCGGCAGCCGCCGTGGTAGCAGAGGCTGAAGTGGCCTTCGTGCTCGCGCAGGCGTACCTCGATAAATTCGGAGCGGACAACATGACCGACATCAAGGCGAACATCGAGGCCTTCAAAAAACGAATCAAGACCATGTCACGCTAGACCAACGACAAGGAAAGAGGGGCACATGACGAACGAAACCACGCACGCAGGGGGCTATGCTCTCACCAAACCAGTATTCTTCATCGGCTTCATGGGTGCAGGCAAGACCAGCGTCTCCCAGCAGCTCGCGGTCCAATATGGTCTTGCGTCCATCGACGCGGATGAATACTTGGAACTGCGCGAAGATCGTATCATCGCCGACATCTTCGCAGAAGATGGGGAAGAGGTGTTCCGCGATATCGAGACCGACGTGCTGCGCGACCTGGCTGGTCGTTCCCCGCGCTTGATCGGCTGCGGTGGTGGCGTGGTCACCAAGCGCGCTGAGAACGCCGAGATCATGCGCGATAACGGCTACGTGGTCTATTTGCAGGTCACGGCTGATGAGGCTGCTCGACGCATCCCGAACACCGACTCGCGTCCCATGTTCAAGAATCTCGATACGGCGCGCAAGACCATCGTCGAGCGCATCCCGCAGTACGAGGCGGCTGCGCATTATTCGATCGATACGGAGGGCCGTGCGGTCACCGATATCGCGCAGGAGATCGCTGAGCACTTGCTCGAAACCGGCATCATGGTCGAAGAAGCGTAGAGGCATGAGCAAGGTCGTCGTCGACATAGCAGGGCATGCCCCTTACGACGTGCGCGTCATGCCTGGTGCGATCGCAAGTCTGGGCGCCACGCTGCGCGAGCTCGATGCGAACCCGCAGGCGCTCATCATCACCGATGGTGAGGTGGCCGCGCGCTACCTCGATCCCGTGCGCGTATCGCTCGAAGCAGTCGACTATCACTGTTCGGTCATCACGGTCCCTTCAGGAGAAGAAGCGAAATCCATCGCGTGCGCTGCCGAGATATGGAACGCCATGGCCGACTGCAAGCTCAATCGCGACTCGCTCGTGGTGGCACTGGGCGGTGGGGTCGTGGGCGATCTGGCGGGCTTCACAGGCTCGACCTTCATGCGCGGGCTTTCAGTGGTGCAAGTGCCCACCACGCTACTCTCTATGGTGGATTCTTCCGTGGGCGGCAAGACGGCCATCAACCTCGATGCGGGAAAGAACCTGGTCGGAACCTTTTGTCAGCCACTCTACGTGTGCGCCGATCTCGATACGCTCTCCACGCTGCCTGAACGTGAATGGGCGTGCGGATGCGCCGAGATCGCGAAATCCGCGCTCATCGATTCGGATGATTTCTTCTTCTGGTTGTGCGCGCATGCCGAAGAGCTGGCCGCACGCGATATGGCTGTCACGCAAGAGGCGGTGGTTCGCAGCGTCGTCTTCAAAGCGCAGGTGGTCGCAGCCGACGAACAGGAAACCAAGGGCGTGCGCGAATGTCTCAACTACGGTCATACGCTCGCTCATGCGATCGAGACCGAGGCGGGCTATGGTCGGTATTCCCATGGCGCTGCGGTAGCTGAAGGCATGCGTTTCGCGGCGCGTTTGGCGGCAGCCCGCTTGGGAACGCCGGTCGACCTGGTGCGCTCGCAGGATGAATTGCTCGATGCGCTGGGGTTGCCGGCGCTCGACTTCCATGCCGATCCGAATCGTCTGCTCGAGCTGATGTTCTCCGACAAGAAGGTGCGCTCGAACACGCTACGCTTCGTGCTCCCGCGTGATGTGGGGGAATGGGAAGTGGCAACGCTCGAGCCGGAGTTCGTTCTGGAGCATCTCGTCGCTTGGCAACAGAGCCTTTCTTAGCGAGGGGCCTTATGATGGATGAAGCTGGACTGAAACGCGCGCGCCTCGATGCCTCTCGTGCTCGCATCGCGCGCATTCGAGAAGCGCTCGCTGCGCGCGAGATCGATGCGCTCTATTTGCGCGATCTTCCCAACATCGCCTGGGTCACCGCCTTCGACGGTGTGTTCGATGATGAGTCTGCCCATGCGCTCCTCATCACGCAAGAAGGGGCATGGTTGCACTCTGATTCGCGCTATATCTCAGCTCTCGAAGCAGCTGCGGAAGGGAGCGCTATCGCGCTCTCGACCTGTTCGAGCGGTCATGCGAAATGGGCATTCGGCTTGCTCGAAGCATCTGCCCGCATGGCGATAGAGGATACGCTCACCTTACGAGAATTCCATGCGCTCGAGTCTGCGCTCGCAGAGACGGGAAGTACGGTCGAACTCGTGCAGACCACGGGGCTCGTCGAAGGTCTGCGCAGCGTGAAGGATGAACTTGAGATCGCGCTCATGCGCGAAGCGCAGCGCATCACGGATGCGGGTTTCTCTTTCATCGTCGAGTTCATCGAGCCGGGCATGACCGAGGCGCAGGTGCAACGTGCGCTCGATACGTTCATGCTCGAACAGGGTGCGGAAGGACTGGCGTTCCCGACCATCGTCGCCACGGGCGATCATGCGGCGAGCCCGCATGCGATCCCGGGCGATCGCGTCATCGAAGTAGGGGATGCGGTGGTCATGGATTTCGGCGCGCGCTATGGCGGCTATTGCTCGGACATGACGCGTACGATCTTCATCGGCGAGCCGCACGAGAAGCTACGCTCGGCGTGGGAGACGATGCGTGAAGCTAACGAGCGCTGCGAAGCGGCGGTCCGTGCCGGCAAGACGGGCGCGGAGATCCATGCGCTCGCTGAAGATATCCTCGCTCGGGGCGGCTTCGCGAAGAAGATGGGACATGGTCTGGGGCATAGCTTGGGTCTCTACATCCACGAAGATCCAGCGCTCTCGCCACGCAACACCGATCCGCTGCCTGCAGGAGCGGTGCTCACCGTAGAGCCTGGCATCTATCTTCCGGGCGAATTCGGCATGCGACTCGAAGATTTCGGGGTCGTCACCGAAACGGGTTTTGAGGTTATCACCCAAAGTACGCACGAGATGGTTATAATAGACCCACAATCACGCTGAATGACGAGTCAAGAAACGAGGAACACCTGTGGCAATCTCTACAGCAGACTTCCGTAACGGAATGTGCATCGAATATAAGGACAAACTCTGGGTCATCATCGAATTCCAGCATGTCAAGCCAGGCAAGGGCGGCGCGTTCGTCCGCACTAAGCTGCGCGATATCCGTTCGGGCCGCGTGGTCGACTACACGTTCAATTCCGGTACCAAGTTCGACTCGCTTCGTCTCGAGAAGAAGGTCATGCAGTACCTCTACAACGACGGTGCCGATTTCCATTTCATGGACCCCAACACCTACGATCAGATCGCGCTGGCTGCCGATATCGTGGGTGAGACCCAGCAGTGGCTCAAGGAGAACGATGAGGTGACGTTGCTCTATGCGGGCGATGAACTGATCGGTCTGGAGCCGCAGATGTTCGTCGAGCTCGAGGTCACCGACACCGAGCCTGGTTTCAAGGGCGACACGGTGCAGGGTGGCACGAAACCTGCGACGCTCGAGACGGGCGCTACCATCCAGGTTCCCATGTTCATCGACAATGGCGACATCCTGCGCATCGATACGCGCGACGGTCGTTATGTCACCCGCGTCTAATCTTTAGTCACTCTGACCTAAAATACCGACTTTTGCGAGGCGCGATAGGCGCCTCGTGTCGTATAATAATCGTTCACCATCAAGCCACCCGCTCATGGGTGCACTTTGACAAGGAGGTGCGAGTCACTTTGGCAAAACTTCAACTTATGGACACCACGATCCGCGACGGACAGCAGAGCCTCTGGGCAACGCGTATGTCCATCGGCGACATGCTGCCCATTTTGCCCAAGATGGATCGCGTTGGATACTGGGCCATCGAAGCTTGGGGCGGTGCGACGTTCGATACGTGCCTGCGCTTCCTCGACGAAAACCCTTGGGATCGCTTGAGGCTCATCAAGTCCAAAACGCCTAACACGCGTCTTTCCATGCTCTCGCGTGGTCAGAATCTGGTCGGTTACAAGCACTATTCGCGCGAAATCTGCTTCCGCTTCATCGAAGCTGCTCATCGCAATGGCATCGATGTCTTCCGCGTATTCGACGCTCTGAACGACATCCGCAATGTCGTCGACAACGCAGAAGCCATCAAGGAATGCGGCGCGCATTTCGAAGGTGCGATCTCCTATACCGTCTCTCCTGTCCATACGCTCGATAGCTTCCTGGAATACGGTCAGCAGCTGAAGGATCTGGGCGCGGATTCCATCGCCATCAAGGATATGGCGGGCATGCTCACGCCGTATCGTACCGAGCGCATCGTGAAGGCCTTCAACGCCGAGATCGGTCTGCCCGTGCACGTGCATTGCCACTATGTCGGCGGCATGGCACCGGCCAACATCATCAAATCCGCTGAAGCAGGCGCTGCTATCGCTGACACAGCAAGCGCGCCGCTGGCGTTCGGCAATTCGCATCCTGCGGTCGAGATGATCGTCGCTGCGCTCGAGGAAAGCCGCTACGATACCGGCCTCGACCTTGGGTTGCTCTTCGAAATCTCCGAATACTGGGAGGAAGTGCGCAAGCGCGGACACTACAAGCGCGGCGTTTCTTCGCTCACGCACATGAAGGTCTACTCGCATCAGGTCCCCGGTGGCATGATGTCGAACCTCGTCAGCCAGCTCGAGATCCAGAATGCGCTCGATCGTCTAGACGAGGTCATGGAAGAGATCCCGCGCGTGCGCGCTGAGGTGGGTTATCCGCCGCTCGTCACGCCTATGTCCCAGATCGTGGGCACGCAGGCGGTGTTCAATGTTCTCACTGGCAAGCGCTGGAGCGTCGTCTCCAAGGAGATGAAAGACTACATCTGTGGTTATTATGGCAAGGCACCCGGTCCGATGGATCAGGAGATCGTGGCCAAGGTGGTCGGCGATTCTCAGGTGCTCGATCCAGATATCGCTCCCGGTTCGCTCGTCACCACCACGTTCGCTGAACTCGAAGAAGAGATCGGCGATCTTGCGAAATCCGAAGAAGACGTGCTCATGTACGCCTTGTTCCCGAATGAGGCTCGTACGTATCTGAGCAAGCACCGCACATCTGAAAAGGTCGATTTCCTCCTAGAAGAGGAATCGAGCCAAACCAAAGAGGAGGATTACGTGGATATCAATCAAATTCGAGAGCTCGTACGCGTAGCTGAGGAAAGCGGCGTCGGCGAGATCGTCGTCGAAGAAGAAGGCTGCCGCATCGCGGTTCGCATGCCGGGCGCTCCTTCTGCTGCTCCTGCGGTCGCGGCTCCAGCTGCTGAAGCCGCTCCTACCGCTCAGGTCGCACCTGCTGCTGAAGCTGCTCCTGCCGCTCCTGCTGAAAATGCCACGCGTCCTGCATCCTGGCACTGCGTCACGGCTCCTATGGTCGGTACGTTCTATGCCGCCCCTGCTCCTGGTGAGCCTCCGTTCGTCCAGGTGGGCGATGAAGTTTCCGCGAACCAGACCCTCTGCATCGTCGAAGCGATGAAGCTCATGAACGAGATCGCTTCCGAGGAAATGGGCACGGTGCGCGAAGTCTGCCTCGAGGACGCGACGCCGGTCGAGTTCGGCACGCCGCTGTTCTACATCGAGCCGCACACCTCTCACGATGCTATCGGACCGGAGAGTGCATAAATGTTCAACAAGGTCCTAGTCGCAAACAGAGGCGAGGTCGCGCTGCGCATCATGCGCGCGTGCAGGGAACTGGGCGTGAAGACCGTCGCGGTCTACTCGACCGAAGATGCCAATACGGCTCCGGTCCAGTATGCCGACGAAGCGGTCTGCATCGGTCCTGCTCCTGCGAACCAGAGCTACCTCATCATCCCGTCCATCATCGCTGCTGCGGTGAACACGGGCGCCGATGCCATCCATCCAGGCTACGGCTTCTTGGCGGAGAACGCTGATTTCGCTCGTGCCTGCGCCGATAACGACATCGTCTTCATCGGCCCGTCGCCCGAGAGTATCGAGGCCATGGGCAATAAAGCGCAAGCACGCGAGACCATGAAGAGCTGCGGCGTCCCTACGGTGCCTGGCTCCGATGGCGTGGTCGAGACCGTGGAAGAGGCGCGCGCGTTCGCTGAATCCGCAGGATATCCGGTGCTCGTGAAGGCGAGCGCTGGCGGCGGTGGCAAGGGTATGCGAGAAGTGCACAGCCCTGAAGAGCTGGAGAGCCAGTTCACCGCTGCGAAGACCGAAGCCCTGGCCGCGTTCGGCAACGGCGATGTGTACCTGGAGAAGCTCGTGCTTCGCCCGCGTCACGTCGAGGTGCAGATCCTGGCCGACAAATATGAGAACCGCATCTCGCTGTGCGAGCGCGATTGTTCGCTGCAGCGTCGTCATCAGAAGTTGCTCGAAGAAGCGCCATCACCTGCGCTCGACGGCGAAACGCGTCGTGCGATGGGTGTGGCTGCCATCAAGGCAGTGCGCGCCACGGGTTACGAGAACGCTGGCACCATCGAATTCCTGCTCGATCAGGACGGTCGCTTCTACTTCATGGAGATGAACACACGCGTTCAGGTCGAACATCCTGTTTCTGAAGCCATCACGGGAACCGACATCATCAAAGAACAGCTGCGCATCGCTTCAGGCGAGCCGATCTCATGTGCAGAGAACGCTCCGTTCACCCCGAACGGCCATGCGATCGAGTTCCGTATCAACGCAGAAGATCCCGATTACGATTTTCGCCCGTGCCCTGGCACCATCACGAAGTTCAAGGTCCCAGGCGGTCCAGGCGTGCGCGTGGATACCTATATATCTCAGGGCGACCGCATCTCGCCTTATTATGACTCCATGGTGGCGAAGGTCATCGTGTGGGGTTCGACCCGTGAAGAAGCTATCGCACGCGGCAAGCGCGCGTTGCAGGAATTCGAGATCGAAGGCATCAAGACCACGATCCCGTTCCATCTTCAGGTGCTCGAGAATCCCGCTTTCATCGAGGGTCGGGTCTTCACCGACTTCATCGAAACCGAAATGGGTGATGAATAAATGTCAGATACGCAAGCAAGTGGAATGGCCATCGCGCCCGACGTGCTCGACACCATCGTCGCGCTCGCGCTGAAAGATGTAGCGGGCATCGCGAGCGTCGGTCAGGCATCCTCCAAGCTCTTCTCGCTCTTCGCTTCCAAGCAGGATCAGCAGGGCGTTACGGTCAGTCAGGTCACCGAAGACACCATCGATGTGAGCGTGGTCGTCACTGTGCTCGATGGTTATTCGCTCGAGAAGATCGCAGCCGAGGCGCGCAAGGCGATCGCTGATGCGATCCTTTCACAGACGGGCTATACGGTCAATCGCGTCGACATCCATGTCGATGGCATCCTGTTCCAGGATTAACGCAGGTCATGGCTGAAAAACAACAACATGATCGCACTGCGGCGCGTCGTCTCGCCACGCAAGTGCTCTATCAGAGCGATATCCTCGAGGTCGATCCTGCTACCATCATCGCCGATGAACGCTTGGTCGATGAAACGCAGCTCTTGAGCAAGTATGCTCACCGCCTCATCGAGGGCACCACGGCGCACAAGGAAACGCTCGATGATGATATCGTCTCTGCGAGCGAAAACTGGGCGCTCGATCGCATGCCCATCGTCGATCGTTCGCTTCTGCGCATGGCTGCGTTCGAGATGCGCTATGTCGACGAAGTGCCCATCTCGGTCACTATCAACGAAGCGGTCAATCTTGCTAAGGAATTCGGCGGAGATGATTCTCCGCGTTTCGTGAATGGCATCTTGGGTCGCATCGCCATCAAGCTGGAGGAGGAATCTCATGACGCTGAATAACTCTGAAAGCTTTGAAGACGTGAAGGTTCGCCTTGACGAGATCGTCGAAGCGGTCAGCAGCGACGACATCTCGCTCGACGATGCATTGAAGCTCTACGAGGAAGCGGTCGAGTTAGGGCTCGTCGCTTCGTCGCTTCTGGAGGAGAATCTCGAGGCGAGCAATGCTGCCTACGATGAAGAGCAAGCCTCCGATCAGCCCATTGGAGATTCGGACGAAGAAGCGGTCGATCCATCCGGCGCGGAAAGCGCGTCCGACGGGGAAGAGGCCGATTCAGCCACCGGGGCTGAGTAATCCATACGAAACACGCATTCGTTTCGTATACTAGTGGGGAAGTGTTAGGGGGAGTCATGACGGATCGAATACTCGACTCGATCGAATCACCTGATATGCTCAAGCTCCTCACGAATGACGAGCTCTCCATCCTCGCGGCGGAGATCCGCGAAGAGATACTGAACACCACCTCCAAGACCGGTGGTCATGTTGCGTCGAGCCTTGGCGCGGTCGAGATCATCCTTGCGGTGCATAGTCTCATCGATTCGCCGCACGATCGCTTCGTCTTCGATGTCGGTCATCAATCCTATGCGCATATGTTGCTCACCGGGCGTCGCGATGAATTCAAGACCTTGCGTCAGTATAAGGGTCTCTCCGGTTTTCCGAAGCCTCATTCTAACCCGCACGACGTTCATCCTTCAGGTCATGCTTCCGATTCGCTTTCGGTGGCATGCGGTATCGCACGTGCGCGCGATCTTTCGGGTGGCGATCAGAAAGTGGTCGCGCTCATCGGCGACGCGTCGTTGGCAGGTGGTATGGCCTTCGAGGCTTTGAACGATATCGGACAAGCGCAAACGCCGCTCGTCATCATCCTGAACGACAACGAGATGGCCATCTCGCGCAATGTCGGCGCGATGGCCTATCACCTGGGTGCCATTCGCGTGAACTCGAACTACCGAAAGAGTCGCGATTCCATCCAAGAGCATCTTGAGAACTTCGGCCCAGCGGGCAAGGCGCTCGTGAAGATGGGTAAGACCGCGAAGGAATCGGTCAAGCAGTTCGTATTGCCTGAATCGATGATGTTCGAGCAGCTCGGCATCATCTGCACGCCTCCTATCGACGGACATAATATCCCTGCGCTCAAGGCTGCCATCAAGAAAGCGTTCGAAGCGAACGCACCGGTGCTCGTGCATGTCATCACGAAGAAGGGGAAAGGTTACGAGCCTGCTGAAGAGAACCCCTCGAAGTTCCATGGTGTCGGTGCGTACGACCTTGCAACGGGCGAGGTGAAGAAGAAGGCGGATAGTAATCTCACCTATACGCAGGCGTTCACGAAGGCACTGAAGGCTGAAGCAGCAGCCGATGAAGATGTGGTCGTCGTCACTGCGGCCATGACCGACGGTACGGGTTTGGCGGATTTCGCGGATACTTATCCGAACCGGATCTTCGATGTGGGCATTGCCGAGGAGCATGCGGTCGCTATGGCGAGCGGCCTTGCGTTCGGCGGTAAGAAGCCCATCGTCGCGCTCTATTCCACGTTCATGCAACGCGCGATCGACCAGCTCATCATTAATACGGCGCTGCCACGGGCGAACGTGGTCTTCGCGATCGATCGCGCTGGACTCGTGGGCGATGATGGCCCCACGCATCATGGTGTGTTCGACCTCGTCTATGCGCGCATGATCCCGAACATGACCATTCTCGCGCCTTCCGACGAAGCGGAAGTCGCCTCTGCGCTTCATACGGCGCTCGAGTTGGAAGGTCCTGTTGCGCTGCGTTATCCTCGTGGCGAAGCTCCTGGTACGCCTATCCCTGATGTGCCTGAAGCGTTCGAGCTCGGCGTCTCGAGGGAAGCGAAGCCAGGATCGGATGTGGCTATCCTCGCATTCGGCCGAATGGTCGGCTATGCGCTCGAGGCAGCTGCGATCCTGGAAGAATCAGGGGTCTCGACGCGCGTGGTGGATATGCGCTGGGTGAAGCCTATCGACAAGGAAGCTATCCGCGAAGCTGCTCGAACGAAGCTGCTCGTCACCGTTGAAGACGGGGTCGTGATCGGTGGCGCTGGCGAAGCGGTGATGGAAGTGCTCTCCGAAGAGGATCTGAAGGTCGACTCGATCGTGATGGGCTTGCCTGATGAATTCATCGAGCAGGGCAAAGTCGACCTTTTGTTCGCTGACCTCGAGCTCGATGCCGCAGGTATCGCCAAGCGCATCCAGCAGAAGCTCTCTTAGTTCGACGTTTGAGAAAGGATCTGATCATGAGAAACGGAATTGCGCGCAAAGGTCTGTATGGTGCATTCCTTGCTATCGTGTTCGCGCTTCTTCTAGCTTGTGCTAGCCCAGCTTTCGCAGCTGATCGTGTGTATGAATCCTACTATTCGCACGGTAAGGCGAAGAACGCTCAATACTCTTATCATTTCTACGCATTGAACGATGTTCAAACGACCATCTACAACAAGCCTTATAGCGAGCAGATGCTCTACTACAATCATGATATGGCTCTCTATCTTAAGACGGATAATCCTTCGGCGGACAACTTCATCGTTCGATGCAACAATTCTGGTGCTTCGATCCAGTTGTTGACCGCGAGCAATAATCAATTCAGCGACATCGACCTGAAAGCTGATGCCAAAGGAAATGTGTGTAAGGTAGATGGGGGATACGTTTATAAGTTCTTCGCTGTCGAGCCAGGAACGTATAGCTTCGATATCGCCGAAAAGAATTCGGACGGTCAGTTCTCTCCTGTCGATCATTTCGAACTGGTGGTCGCCGATTATGATAAGGCTCAGAATGAGTGGGTCGATTCCGTCATCGCTAAAGCGACCACTTCGAACATGAACAGTTTTCAGAAGATGGATGCGGTGGTGAACTATCTCAACACCAAATGCGACTTCAAGTATCTCACGTTCGATCCTGATAAATATACGTATGTGTGGCAAGCTTCAGAGCCGAATCTTCCTTTCTTCAAGACAGAGCGCTGGGATTCCCTTGTTTCGCCAACGAAGCTCAAGTTGATCGCTGATAGAATCGGCGGCTTCACGGAAGTGACGAACTTGTATTACGAATACGACCGTGGAACCGATGAATGGTATGCGCTCCACGCCACGATCGATTGTGCGGTCGGTTCCGAGCATAAGCGTTATACCGTTTGTCCTTACAGCGAAACTGGTGTGGTGGATGCTGCGAAGAAGATCGATTTCAAGAACATGAATAGCTTCTATAAGCTGCAGAACATCAGGGCGTACCATTTCGACACTGACTATGGGAACAGTAGCAGTTCAAGCTCTAGCAGCAATGTGTCGACCGTCGCTCAGGGCACTTCCGATAAGCCGGTCGTCGCAACAGGTTCTTGGAAGAAGACGAATGGTAAATGGTGGTACTCCTATAGCAGCGCTTCTGCTTCTTCGACCGGCAAACCTTATCCAGTGAACGATTGGGTGAAGATCGGCGGCAAGACCTATCATTTCGATATGCGTGGGTATATGAACACCGGCTGGGCTCAGATCGGTGGGAATTGGTACTATTTCACAAGTTCAGGAGCTATGAAGACCGGCTGGCTGAAGACTGGTGGCAAATGGTACTACCTGAATGCGAACGGCAAGATGGCCACTGGTTGGAAGAGCATCTCCAATGTTTGGTACTACTTGAAACCAGGCAATGGCGCGATGGCGACCGGTTGGTTGAAGGATGGCAGCACTTGGTATTACCTTAAAAGCTCAGGAGCTATGGCGACGGGCTGGCAGAAGGTGAGCGGGAAGTGGTATTACTTGAATGCTACGGGCGCGATGCAGAGCAATGGCCTCAAGAGCATCGGCGGTAAGCAATATCATTTCAATGCATCTGGAGCGATGTCTACGGGCTGGAAGAAGATCGACGGAGCTTGGTATTGCTTCGCATCAAGCGGTGCTGCGAAGCAGAACACATGGCTCAAGAGCGGCGGAAAATGGTATTACTTCGCATCCGATCATCGTATGTGCACGGGTCTCAGGGAAGTCGGAGGACAGACGTACTATCTGAATGCGTCCGGCGCTATGGCAACGGGCTGGAAGCAGATAGAGGGTTCGTGGCGCTACTTCGCTGGTTCAGGTGCGATGCAAGTGAACAAATGGATCGGTGGCAAGTATTGGGTGGATAGCAAGGGGATCATGGCAACGAGCACATGGGTCGATGGCGGCAAGTACTACGTAGACTCTAATGGCGAGTGGGTACCGAACAAGAGCAAGGCGGCCTAAGTTCATCATGTGCCGAAAGGCGATCGTGCCGGCGTCGCATCGGTCGAGCTAACTTCGTTCGTGCGAAGTGGATCTCTCCCTTGCTTTGGCTAAGGCATGCTCGCTCTTTCACCGTAGGACGAACTAGACGGCTTTAGCCATGATGTAGTCGTCCATCACGAATCCTTCGCCGATATCGGCTTCAACGGCTTCGATCACCTCGAAGCCGTTTCCTTTATAGGCACGAATGCCGAGTTCATTGCCTTTGTTCACGGTCAGGTACATGCCTGAAAGTCCCAGTTCGCGGGCATGATCGGTGAGCCATGCGAGGATTTGGCTCGCGTAGTGCTTACCACGTTCTTCAGCCAGCAGGTAGATCTTCGAGATGAACAGGCGGTCGGGGTAGAGCGGGGTGATCGCAGCGCCATGCGCGCTCGCTCGTGGGTCATCCGGTGCGTTCGCGAATCGTTCGGGTGCTACGCCTACGTAGCCAACGGTCTTACCTGCATCATCGATGACGAAATAGTATTCGTAGTCGTGTTCGGCGATATCGCGCGCGATCGCTTCGGCTGACTGGAACTGTTCGACCATGTAGCGCGTTTGATCCTCGCCGATGAACTGCGGCCAGTATTCGAACCAGATGTCATGTGCGAGCTGTGCTAGCGCATCGATGTCGTGAACGGGTTCAACTTGTTCTAGCTTGATCATGAGCGCATCCGATCCATCAGGGGTTATTTCGGTCGTGTAACAAGGTCGATTCTTGCGTGTTTCGACTTATTTCCGCCGTTGTTAACAATTGCTGCTCGTGAAATCTTACTCCAAAACGCGTGACAAGATGAAGAGGTCGGTCAATCCCCGTTACGCAAGGAGGCGTATAGATCATGTTCGATACCGGCTCGACATCATTCATGCTCATCTGCACCATGCTCGTGTTGCTGATGACACCAGGCGTTGCATTCTTCTACGGAGGTCTCGCGCGCCGAAAGAACGTCGTGAACACGATGTTCATGTCGATGGCCATCATCGGTGTGGTGGGCGTGCTCTGGGTCATCGCAGGGTGGAGCTTCGCTTATGGCGGCGATGGGGCGAATCCCTTCTTCGGCGGTTTCGACCAGATCGGACTGACGAATCTCGTGAACGACCTGCTCTTCGAAGCTGAGACGGTACCTGAAGATGCGGTCTATCCTGCCGTCATCGATGTGGTGTTCCAGGCGGCGTTCGCGATGATCACCTGCGCGATCATCTGGGGTGCAGTGGCAGGACGCATGAAGTTCGGTGCCATGATCGCCTTCGTATGCGTATGGGTACTGCTCATCTATTGTCCGCTTGCGCATATGGTGTGGGGCGGGGAAGGCAGCTTCATCGGGGAGAGAATCGGTGCGCTCGACTTCGCGGGTGGCGATGTCGTTCATATCAGCTCCGGTTTCGCGGGTCTCATCCTGTGTCTTCTACTCGGTAGGCGCAAGGAATTCGGCACCATCGCGCATCGCCCGCACAACATCCCGTTGGTCGTCTTGGGCGTGACGCTTCTGTGGTTCGGCTGGTTCGGCTTCAATGGTGGTTCCGAATTCGCGGCTGATGGCATCGCAGCGCTCGCGATCCTGAACACCGTGGTGGCATCGGGGGCAGGGTTGCTCTCCTGGATGGTGGTCGAGAAGCTCAAGGTCGGCAAGCCCACCTTGGTCGGCGCGGTAACGGGTCTGGTGGCAGGGCTCGTCGTCATCACGCCTGCAGCTGGCTTCGTGGAGCCATGGGCTGCCATCGTGATGGGTATCATCGTATCTCCCATCTGCTATTTCGCGATGTCGTTCTTGAAGACCAAGATTGGCTACGACGATGCGCTCGACGCATTCGGCTGTCATGCGGTCGGTGGTATGGTAGGTGGCGTGCTCACCGGCATCTTCTGCGTGCCCGAGCTTTCGTGGACCGAGTTCGGTGGCCTGCTCTATACGGGCGACCCGACGCTGCTCGGTGCGCAATGCTTAGGCATCATCGTGACGCTCATCTTCGTTGGCATCGGCTCGCTCGCGATCGGGCTCGTCGTGAAGGCCTGCTTCCATGGCAGCCTGCGCGTTTCCAAGGAACAGGAAGCGGCCGGTATGGACATCAGCGAACACAGCGAATCCGCCTATCCTGCCTTCAATGGCTTGGACTAATGGATCCGAGACGGAAAGGAAACTATCATGAAGCGAATCTGCGCAGTCGTACGGCCGACCATGCTCGAGCCGTTGAAGGAAGCGCTCTTCCAGGCGAACGTATCTGGCATGACCATCTCGCAGGTGCACGGGTGCGGCAATCAGCATGGCTGGAGCGAGTATTTCCGTGGCAACGAGGTCATCTTGAACATGGTTCCGAAGATCAAGTTCGAGATCATCGCGGATGATTCACGCGTGGACGAGATCGTGGATGTGATCGTCGCGACCACGCGAACCGGCGAGGTGGGGGACGGCAAGATCTTCGTTTCCAACATCGAGCGCGTCGTGCGCATTCGTACGGGCGAGGAAAACGATGAAGCCCTGTAGATTTCGCAAGATGCCTGTAGAAAGATGGTATGATTGTTCTCATTATTGAATATGAGAAAGGAACGCGTGATGACTCGCAAGATTGCTATTTTCGATACCACCTTGCGCGATGGCGAACAGTCGCCGGGCGCCTCTATGAATTCCGAAGAGAAACTGGTCATCACGCGTCAGCTACTACGTCTCAACGTCGATGTCATCGAGGCGGGCTTCCCGGTCTCGTCCCCGGGCGATTTCAAGAGCGTCCAGCAGATCGCGGCAGAGGTGGGCGATAAAGCGATCGTGTGCGCGCTCACGCGTGCGGTCGAAAAGGATATCGATTCCGCGGCCGAGGCGCTCGCGAATTGCGCTCGTCCGCGCATCCATACGGGCATCGGCGTTTCGCACAGCCACATCTACGACAAGCTCCGCACCACGCCGGAAGTCATCCTCGAGCGCGCTGTGCATGCGACCAAGTATGCGAAGAAGTTCGTCGAAGATGTTGAATTCTACTGCGAAGATGCGGGTCGTTCGGATTACGAATTCCTCGCGAAAGTGGTCGAGGCGGTCATCGAGGCGGGCGCTACCGTCGTCAACATCCCCGATACCACGGGTTATTCGCTGCCTGAAGAATACGGTCGCCGCATCAAGTTCTTAATGGAGAACGTCAAGAACGTCGATAAGGCTTCCATCTCGGTCCACTGCCATAACGATCTCGGCATGGCTACTGCACTCTCTTTGGCGGGCGTCGAAAATGGTGCGACTCAAATCGAATGCACCATCAATGGCCTGGGCGAACGCGCAGGCAACACGGCCATGGAAGAAGTGGTCATGGCCATCAAGATGCATGGTGAAGAGCTCGATGCTCACACCGACATCAATACGCGCGAATTCATCCGCGCTTCACGTCTCGTGTCTTCTATCACGGGCTTCGTCGTCCAGCCGAACAAGGCCATCGTGGGTGCGAATGCGTTCGCTCATTCCTCTGGCATCCATCAGGACGGCGTCATCAAGGAGCGCACCACGTACGAGATCATCGATCCGACCGAGGTCGGCGCTGGCCAAAGCTCCATCGTGCTCTCGGCACGTTCGGGTCGTGCGGCGCTACGTCATCGTCTTGAGGCGCTTGGTTATCATATCGAGGGTCAGGCATTCGAAGATCTGCACACGGCATTCCTCGACTTGGCTGATAAGAAGAAGGAAGTCTACGACGAAGATCTCGAATCGCTCGTGGGCGAACAGGGTCGTACGCAGGAGATGTCCTATACGCTGAAGGGCGTTCAGATCTCGTGCGGTCAGCCGCTCACGCCTACTGCAACGGTCACGCTCGTTGATAAGAACGGCAACGAATTCTGCGCTTGCTCCATCGGTGCTGGTCCGGTCGACGCGCTCTATCGCGCAGTGAACGAGATCGTGGATATCGAGAACGACCTTTCGGAATTCTCCGTCCAGAGCGTCACGCGCGGCATCGATGCGTTGGGCGAGGTCACCGTTCGCGTTACAGCAGCTGATGGCTCGGTCTATACGGGTCGTGGCTCCGATGGTGATATCATCGTCTCTTCCGCGAAGGCGTATCTGAATGCGCTCAATCGCCTCATCGCAGATAAACAATAGGCAGTAAGGAGCAAGGCTACTCGGTGTTCTGCCTCGAATGTGGACAAAAGATCGAAGACGGGCAAACGGCATGTCCTAACTGCGGTATGTCCGTCGACGATATCAAGTCCCGCATCGCCGAAGCACAGGAGAAGGTCACGTATGCCGAGACCGTAGGGCCCGCGGAGACCACGAAGCTACCGCCCGTTCCAGAGCGCGTCTATCACGATAAGGATGGCAACGTCATCGATCCTAAGGAAGAGATCGACACTTCTTCTGCAGACAAGAAGAAGGTCGACGATCTGCCCGTTATCGGTGATAAAGAAGATCCGCTCATCACGGTTCCGATCCAGAAGATCGTTTCTGATGATGGTAGAGTGATCGCTGAGAAGGATGATGACGTGAAGACGTTCATCCAGCCCGCGAATAAGAAGAAGGGCCTTTCGGCGCGCAACAAGGCCATTATCATCTTGGTGGTGGTATTCGCTATCATCGCCATAGCTGCAGCGTTCATGAATTCAGCAGGCTTGCTGAAACAGGAGGAGATCGTCGATTCTGAGCATGTCGAAGAGGTTAACGACCAGGAGGCGGACGAACAGCAGTCCGATTCCGAGATCCGTCAGAACAACATCTTCAAGTCGCTTTCAGGTAATTATCAGACGATCGGCAACTATCGCGGTCAACTGAATTCGGTCGTTTCGAACTTCAATAACTTCCATCTTGCAAGCGATAAGGCTAAGCGACAGCAGTATGCCGACGAATGCTCTGCGCTCATCAAATCGGTCTCGGATTCGAAGGCTCAGCTGATCGAAGAGATGAATGAGCTCGGACTTACCGAAGACAATCCGCTGTTCAAGACCTACGACCAGATCAAGCAGCTCTATGATCTGCTCATCACGCGCTTGAACGTCATCAAAGAATGTTGGGATGTGAGCTTGAGCGTTGATAAGCCGAAGGATCATGCGCAAGAGATCCTGGCACCTCTTTCGAAGGATATCAAGCAGGGTAAGTCTACTTCTTCTGCGGATTTCGATGCCCTCTATCCAAATGTAGAGTTCCCCGATCCTTCATCAGAATGATCGCTTCGTATTGATGTTGTTGTTCTGCAGCGGTCTCGAATCAAGTGAAAGCATTCGATCGTTTTTGTATAATCAGTTGGTCTTCAGACTTCAACGAAGGAGAACGACCAAATGGACACGACCAAACACGAAGGCCGCCTCTGTTCGGCCGGACGAAACGTACGAGTATTTTTCTTCACCGCATTGATCGGATTCGCACTCGCATTTTGCGGGTTTGCTGCAACAGCATATGCTGATTCGTCAAATGCTCTTGGTGACGCTGCGGATTCGTCGAGCGCTTCTATCTCGACGGCAGCCACTGGGCAATATGCAACGTTATCGGTGACGGGAACCGCGAATCAAGTCGAGGCGCGTAAGATGCTCGATCTGGTGAATAGCGCCCGAGCGAAGCAAAGTAGCGCGCTCCCGAAGCTCACGTGGGATTATAACCTTGAAAAGATCGCCATGCAGCGTGCAGCAGAGCTGTCGATCTATTTCAACCACACACGCCCGAATGGGTCGCAGTGGAGTTCGCTCGTTAGCGGTTATCAAGCATCTGCCGAAAATCTTCAAGTGAGCGGCGGATCGTTGAATGCGGTCACGGCTAACGACCAGTGGATAGCCTCTCCTGAGCATTGGAACAACATGATCGATTCCGGCTTCACCTGTATGGCGGCAGCTACGTTCGAAGTGAACGACTGTACCTATTGGGTCGAGTTGTTCGGCTCATCCAACAGGCAAACTACTGCAACAGCTGTGGTGAGCGGTGTGAAGACGTATTCGATCGAGGCATTACCGAGCAATATCAGCCTTTCTTTTTCGAAGACTTTGCCTGCGAATCCCGTGATCGGCGCATTCGCCCAGTATGCTATCGTCAACACGAACAAAGGATGGACCCACGCGAAGACTCCGATCAATGCGGATTCATTCACCTGGGCTTCTTCGGATAGCTATGTCGTGACCATCGATTCGAAGGGCAGTGCGGTCGTCAAGGAGGATGGAACCACTACCATCACCGCCAAGAACAAGACGCTCAGCACTGTATCGCTTTCCAATACGGTCACGGTGAAGAAAGCATCGACGGATGGTTCGACTTCGAGCGGATCGAACTCTGGCGGAACAACATCGGGCGGTAATTCGGGAAGTTCGAACAATGGTTCCTCGGCGAACAAGCCTTCCACTGGTGGTAATTCTTCAGGATCGGGCAGCATCGGACCTGCTAGCAGTGTGCCTGCGGTTTCGGGAAAATGGATCAAGAGCGGAAGCCGTTGGTGGTTCTCCTACGATGCTAAGACCCAGAAGGCCCAAGGTAAGTCCTATCCAGCCAATGAATTCGCAAGCATCAATGGTACGAAGTACTACTTCGATTCCAAAGGCTGGATGAAGACCGGCTGGCAGAAGATCTCGGGCACCTGGTATTACTTCAAGTCCTCTGGCGCTATGGCTACTGGTTGGCAGAAGGTGAAGGGCAAGTGGTACTACCTGGCAAGCGATGGCAAGATGAAGACAGGCAAGATCACCGTCTCGGGCAAGGTCTACTTCCTGAACTCTTCTGGTGCCATGCGCACCGGTTGGATCAAGAGCAGCTCCAACTGGTATTACTGCAATGCGTCAGGAGACGCTGCAAAAGGCTGGAAGAA
>ERZ1673752.1134-NODE-1134-length-39358-cov-19.860189_pt1 | contig 39358 bp, 29 predicted proteins | sample MGYA00580195_ERZ1673752 | MGnify/ENA primary metagenome ERZ1673752 (study PRJEB41218, sample SAMN15661744) | gut metagenome | host: Homo sapiens | place: Canada: London | collected 2015-08-20/2019-03-30 | study: EMG produced TPA metagenomics assembly of...
AACTCAATTCTATCACTATATCTTTCCGCATTTCACTTTTTTGTAGTAACTTTGCGCATCCTATCTACAAAATAATTATAAAACGAAAATGAAACATTCGCTCATCACTCTGCTGTTGCTCACAGCTCCGTGCGGGCATAATGTTTGGGCGCAAACGCCCAATCGTTATAGTCCTAAGTTGAAAACCTACAACCTTCCTAAAAACAAGATTTACCGTCAAGGGTGGATAGACTATAACAAGAACGGCAAAAAAGATGTCTATGAAGACCCCAAAGCCAATATAGACGACCGCATCGACAACCTCATCAGCCAAATGACGCTCGAGGAGAAAACTTGCCAGATGGTGACGCTCTATGGCTACCAGCGCGTGTTGGAAGACGATTTGCCCAATGAAAGTTGGAATCAGAAATTGTGGAAAGACGGTATCGGGGCAATCGACGAGCACCTCAACGGTTTTCGTCAATGGGGATTGCCACCCTCTGACAATCCGTGGGTGTGGCCCGCTTCCAAACATGCGTGGGCCATCAACGAGGTGCAACGCTTTTTCGTGGAGCGAACCCGTCTCGGCATACCTGTCGATTTCACCAACGAGGGTATACGAGGCGTGGAGAGTTACAAGGCCACCAATTTTCCCACACAATTGGGCTTGGGAACCACGTGGAATAGAAACCTCGTTCGCAAGGTGGGCTATATCACTGGTAGAGAGGCTCGGCTGTTAGGCTATACCAATGTGTACGCCCCCATATTAGACGTGGGGCGTGACCAGCGCTGGGGGCGCTACGAGGAGGTTTATGGCGAGAGCCCTTTCCTTGTGGCTGAGCTTGGCGTGCAGATGGCCCGTGGCATGCAGACCGATTGGCAAGTGGCATCCACGGCCAAGCATTTCGCTGCCTATAGCAACAATAAGGGCGCGCGCGAGGGTATGGCGCGCGTGGACCCGCAGATGCCGCCCCGAGAGGTTGAGAACATACACCTTTACCCATGGGGCAGGGTGGTGAGAGAGGCCGGATTGTTGGGCGCCATGAGCTCTTATAACGATTACGATGGCGTGCCCATACAGGGCAGCCGGTATTGGTTGACCGATGTGTTGCGCCATCGTTTTGGGTTCAGGGGCTATGTGGTGTCGGATAGTGATGCATTGGAATATCTCTATTCCAAGCATCACACTGCCGCAGACATGAAAGAGGCCGTGTACCAAGCCGTTATGGCCGGGCTTAATGTGCGTTGCACTTTTCGCTCGCCCGACTCGTTTGTGCTGCCCCTGCGCGAGTTGGTCAAGGAGGGGCGCATACCGATGGACGTCATTGACGAGCGCTTGAGAGATATTCTCCGCGTCAAGTTCATTGTTGGCATCTTTGACCACCCCTACCAGATGGACCTGCGAGCGGCCGACAGGGAGGTGAACAGCAAAGAAAACCAGCAGGTGGCTTTGCAGGCTTCGCGTGAATGTATTGTGCTGTTGAAAAACCAAGACAACTTGCTGCCTTTGGATAAAAGCAAGGTGAAGCGTATAGCCGTGTGCGGCCCCAATGCCGACGATGCGGCGTATGCGCTGACCCATTACGGTCCGTTGGCTGTAGATGTGACGACAGTACTCAAGGGCATACGCGACAAGGTGGGCCGCGACGTGGAGGTGACTTACGCCAAGGGGTGCGAGCTCGTAGATGAGCATTGGCCAGAATCAGAGTTGGTCGATTACCCGATGACAGCGCAGGAGCGTAGCGAGATAGACAGGGCCGTAGCTTTAGCCCGCCAGAGCGACGTGGCGGTGGTGGTACTCGGTGGCGACGCTCGTACGTGTGGGGAGAACAAGTCTCGCTCGTCATTAGACTTGCCCGGCAGGCAGCTCCAGCTCTTGCAAGCCGTGCAGGCAGTGGGCAAGCCCGTGGTGCTCGTCCTCATCAACGGCCGGCCGTTGTCCGTCAATTGGGCTGACAGGTTTGTCCCCGCCATATTGGAGGCGTGGTATCCCGGGTCGCAGGGAGGAGTCGCTGTGGCCGACGTGCTTTTTGGTGACTACAATCCCAGTGGCAAACTTACGGTGACATTTCCCAAAACCGTGGGGCAGATACCTTTCAATTTTCCCTCCAAGCCTGCCGCGCTGGTTGACGGTGGCAACACTCTGGGACCGTTGGGCAATGCCTCGCGTGCCAACGGCGCACTCTACTATTTTGGTCATGGTTTGAGCTACACCACCTTCGCTTATTCCAATTTGCGACTATCGGCCAAGAATATTGACGCCACAGATACTATTGTTGTTAGTTGCGACGTGTCCAACGTGGGGAAGCGCGCCGGCGACGAGGTGGTGCAACTCTATACGCGCGACGTTGTCAGCTCGGTTACCACCTACGAGAAAAATCTTCGCGGATTTGAACGCGTGCACCTTGAGCCAGGACAGACACGTGCGGTATCTTTTGTTCTGAGGCCCGAGCACCTGCAACTCATCAACGAGCGAAACGAGCGTGTGGTCGAGCCGGGTGATTTCAAGGTGATGGTAGGCGCGTCGTCGGAGGATATCCGTTTGGAAGATACGTTTACTGTCGTGGACCGGCGCGCCTCGTCCACTGGCGGTAAGCGCGCCTTCAAACTCGACGTGGTGGCGGAGCCTGGCAGCGTTGACGCTCAAAAGGCCGTTGACGGAGACACGGCCACTTTTTGGCGTGCGATGGAAAACGCCATGTTGACCATCTCGACGCCAGCCTCCGAAAAGATAGGGGCCCTGACATTTCATTGGGCGCCCGGCAGCTCGGCAGACGCCACTTATACCATCCAATTGTCTTCAGGTGGAGGACAATTTCTCGATATATACACAGGACAACGCTCGGGCGATTGGCAAAGGTTTCAAATTAACCGCTCGGGTATCAGTGACATCCGGCTCATTTGCCGCAAAGGTAAGTTGAACGTGGCCGAGATAAAAGTCGATAAATAATTTGCGACATCCTTATTTGAGACAGACGGCGCGTCAATACCTGCTCCGGATTTAATGAGATGGACACATTTTGCGTTGCCGCCTACCTGATGATTAGACGCGGCTATAACAAATAAAAGATTTGGATGGATGTTTAACGCTGTCATACCAATACATCATGGTGAGACACGCGCGCTATGTATCTCCCATGATGTATATACATAAATGATACAGTGTTGATGGTATCGTGACCCCCAAAAAGGCTCGTTAGATGGCTCGAATATATACGCTTGCCATGCCTTTACAAGGATAACATGGAGTGCGGAGCTTGTATTATTTATGACACGATATGTTTTGTCGCGCCGGTGACGCGTCTGTTTTCCGTCATGGGCGTAGGTATACATCTTGATTATGGGTGGGAATAACTAATCATGCGCATGGGCGAATAATGGCGCTGCGCTTTTTTTTGAACGTGGTCGGTTGAAAATGGCAAGGTGTTTTTGGTATTCTCGTTGGATATATCTAACTTTGCGAGCGCTTAATTTAAAAATAATATTAGTTTAAGGCAGGATGATTTATTTAAAAAGAGAAGCCAAATTGTTGACGATAACAACTTTGGTGTTTTTTCAACCATTAGTCCCAACGTTTTTGTACGGCAATAATGGCGCATTGTCCAAAAAATTGCCAGAAGCGTACAAAGTGAAAAAAGGACACGTGGAGAGTGCTGATACCATGAGTTTTAACATGCCTGTTGACCTTAACGAAGTTGTCGTGACAGGTCAAGGTGGCGCGATTGAGAAACGCAGATTATCTTCTAATGTGACCAAAATAGCGGGCAAAGACTTGCTGCGACAGTCTGTTGGTCGTATGGACGAGATGCTACGCAATGCCATTCCCGGTGTGCAACTTTCACTTTCGGGCGCTCAACCGGGCAGCACGTCTATCGTCAAGGCGCGCGGTCTTTCGTCGGCTTTCTCCAATGCGACACCTATTATATATATAGATGGTGTGCGCGTGGACAACCTAAACACAGGTTCCTTTCTCAATTATTCCAAGCATGGCTATGGCGCCAATCCCTATACCATTGGCGACATGCCCATGGGAGAGATGGCGTCGTCGAGTGCGCTGAGTGACATCTCAATGGAAAACATTGACCACATCGAGTATGTAAGCGGTGGAGCGGCCACTACTCTCTATGGTTCCGACGCGGCCAATGGCGTGATACAAATCTTCACCAAGAAAGGAAGTGCGGACGGTTTTCATGCCTCAGTGGGCGTGGATATGGGCTGGGACAAGGCCACCACGCAGTTTTATCATTTCAAGCGCACGGCCGACTTGCTCAACCAAACGGGTTTTGAGCAGCGTTACCGGTTGTCACTGAGCGGTGGAAACGACAAGTATGGTTATAGCTTGGGCGCCAACATGGGCGAGAACACCGGTATCGTGATACACAATAACAATGCGCAGAAGAGGTACGACTTGCGTTTTGGGTCGCACGCGCGCATTACGTCTCAATTGGAATACCAAAACTCTTTTGGCTTTGTCGCTGAAGATTACAAACGTAGTCGCAATGGCAATCAGGGCTTTTATACCGGTTTGTGGTTTGCCGAGGGTAGCGCGGCTTGTAATTTTAAATACACGGATGCCAATGGTAAAGAGCGAAACTATCCGGCGGACATAGACGCGGCTGGCGCCGACGTGTATGCGCGGATGCGCTCTTTTGTTCACGGCGCGGAGGCCATGCAAGACTACAAGGAGAGCACCAAGCGTTTCCAGACATCGCATATATTGATTTACAAGCCATGGAGGAATGTCACGCTCAAGAGTACTTTTGGCATAGACTACAGAGCCAATAACAACAAGGAGATTGTGACCAACCAATATTTGATACACACACATGTAAAACCTGTGGGTACTACCGATGCCGGTCGCATTAACAATTTTGACAGAAACTATTTCGGTCTTACCGCGGATGTAAACGGGCAATATAAGTATTATTGTCGAGACTGGTTGAGTAATATTCTCACGGCAGGCTTTCAATACTTCAACACGCGCGACCATCAAGCCATCTATCATGGTACGAACGTGCGCGACGGCGCCAGGGTGATGTCCGGGGCAGGGGCTGTTCAAGCTGACGAGTGGCTTAATTACCTCCACAGCTATGGGTTTTATGTGCAAGACAACATTGGGTTGTGCAATAAATATTATTTGGATTTTGGCGCCCGTGTAGATTACAACACGGCTTTTGGCGAGAATGTGAAGTGGCAGTTTTATCCCAAAGTGGGGTTGTCATATGTGATGAGTGACGAGTCTTTCCTGTCCTCATGGGTGAAAAACGGAATGATTTCCACGTTGCGTTTGTTTTGCAACTATGGTGTAGCCGGAAGCTATCCTCCACCTTTCGCTTATCAGAAAACAATTAGCGTGATGGGTTTTCTTGGCAAGCAGGCTGCCACATTTGGCCAGTATGGCAACCCAAATTTGGGTCCGGAGAAGAAACATTCGTTTGAGGTGGGCTTCGAATCGTCTTTTTTTCATGATTTCGCCACGCTTGCTTTTACTTATTATAACTCGCGCACCAAAGACGCGCTCTTTACCATCCCCACATTGCCATCGGCTGGACGAGCTGCCACCCAGTTGGCCAACATCGGGGAAATAGGCAATCAGGGTGTTGAAATCAATTTGGGACTTCATGTCATTCGTACCAAAGATTGGCTCGCAACGGTGCGCGCCGCTATCAACACCAACCGCAATCGTGTGCTGAGCGATGGCGGAACGGTACCTTTCAGCATAGGAGGGTTTGGACCGGAGACTATCCAAACTGCTGTCGAAGAGGGCAAGCCAGTGGGCTTCTTGCGTGGAAATAAGGCGGTGCTCAATGCCGATGGCACGCTCAAGGAGGTGCTGCGCATGCAAGATTTGGGATCTACCATACCTACATGCTATGGCAACGTTTCATTGGACCTGCGTTACAAGGATTGGCAGCTGTGGATGAGCGGTGATTATCAGATGGGTTCTTACGTACATTCTTTCGACCGACAGTTTCGCTTCTCCAAAGGGTTGAAAGACAATGCCATCCCCGAGGCTGCGCTGATGGGCAAGTCGCAGAGAAAGGCGTGGCTCAATTTTACCAATTATTTCGTGGAAAAGGCAGATTTTTTCAAGGTGCGCAACATTGGATTAAGCTATCTATATCGGGCCAATGGCAAGCTTCACGTGCTTAAAAGCGTACAAGTCAGTTTAAACATCAATAATCCGTTGAGCTTCACGGCGGCGTCGGTAGACCCCGAGGCTGTCATTTCGGGAGCGCATTCGCAGGGCGCCGTCGCTACGGGTGGATTGAACTATTCCACTTTCTCTTTGCCCAAACAATATATTTTCTCACTTAAATTCAATATGTAAACCATGAAATTTTACAATACATACATTGTTCTTGCGGTGGCGTCATTGCTTTTGGGCTCATGCAATTTGATAGAACCTAATGATATTGAAAATCCGAATGTCACGGAAAAAGCCTATCTTGAGGGCGGCAACGCCATGGATACATGGGTGAATGGCCTTGACAGGACGTTGGCGATGACCGTGAGCAATTTCTGCTTGCAGACCGAGATCATATCTGACAATTATTTCAACAATTATACAAGAGAGAGCAAGCTCTTTGACAGACCGCAGCTATTAAATAACGACCCTGACCTGAATGGCATGGAGCGCGGTGTGGCCCAGCTGCGTTCGGCGGCCGATTATGGACTTGATGTGGTGCGCCATCGTGATAAAAATGTTACCAAAAACCATCTCTTCAAACTCTACTATATCAAGGCTTACTCTTATCTGCTCGGTGGTGAGAATTTCATGGCCTTGCCTGTGAGCGAGGGTGGTGAGGTTAAAACGTGGAAGGAGCTTTTGCGACTGTCCCTGAAGTGTCTTGAAGAAACAGAGCCATACATTGGTAATGACACCGAACGCTCGTTGGTTCATACGCTTAGGGCGCGGGCGTACTATCGGCTGGGTAGCGTGGACGATGCGTTGAAAGAGAGCGAGGAGGCTTTGCGATTTAGCTCAAATTTACTTTGTCAGGTTGCTTTTGATGGTGTAAATGGCGTGGTAAATACGATGCAGGACGATATTTGCAAGGCCATGTACCAGCCCTTGCCACGATTGAATTTTCTCAATCCCAAATACGTGCAGCGCACATCCATCTATGAAAGCGCTATCTGTATTGCTAAAGCCGAGGAAAACTACCTTATCATGGCCGAGGCGCTGCTTGCCAAAGGCGATGAACACGCATGCAAGGCCAAACTTCATGAGCTGCTCAAACTTGTGCAATCGCGCCCTGTGTTGTCTGGCGTGAAAGACTGGGCTAAGACGCGTGCCACCGGCGGCATCAAAGAATATCCTGATAGTGCCATATACCAAGTGGCCGCGTCGCCCAATGATCGTTTTCGCGATGGATTGGTATTAAGCCGTAAGAAACCGCAAGTGATAAGTATTCCAACTGTTTCCGGCACGTCGGTGACATCCCAAATGATAGACGATTGTCAAAAGCATGACGATCTCCTTGAGCTAATCTACCTGCTCAGGCAGGAAATTTTCATGGCCGAGGGGCGTCGCATGAACGATTTGGGCATTAGGTTGCCTATTAGCGAGGTGGAGGCTAAAAACACTTCCACGGCCGCGCCATTCGTCCAAGCCGAGATACCCCCGTTCATACCGAAAGATCAAGGCATGGATGCTTTCGAGCTTGACAAGAAAAATTTTCGGGTAACCATTAAGTATAACATGAACCGAATAATTGTCGAGAACAAGTCTACGCCTTTTGTCGTGCCTTTCGAATAGACAAACCACCACGGTTTTTACGAATCCACGAGTATGCTATAGACGTGCGTACGCTGCTCGTCAGCAACTCGTGCGATTTGTAAATGAGATTTTCTGTGGGCGAGATTATGCGGTAAGGTGGCTACCCCTGTTGTTTCTCGTTAAATTATAAACTTAAAATATAAACGATGGACTATCTTCCAAAAGACCCCGCCATCCTTGTGTCGAGCGTCAATATGTTGCTTCGAGACGAGGAATTTGACAGTTTGGCAGCTTTGTGTTACAATTTTAACACGACACCAGACGATATCAAGAGTTACCTCTTGCGGCATGGCTTTGTGTATAGTGACACACAGCGGCAGTTTAGGCCCATGGGCTATGACAAGGGGAAGGGATAAGATTTCCCATCCCTCTTCTTGTCTGAACACATGGCTCTCAATGATGGCGATTTGACGATTTTAATATGTTACGAATAAAAAAAAAGATCTTGTGATTTATTTTTTTTTATTTAAAAAGGCTAACTAAAAGAGCTTTTTCGTAACTTTGCGCCAACAAAAATACAAGAAATCATGTGTGGAATAGTGGGATATATCGGCAAACGGCCAGCGTATGACATTTTGATAAAGGGCCTTCGCCGATTGGAGTATCGCGGATATGATTCGGCAGGCGTGGCGCTTGTCGATGACACTGAGAATCTGAAAGTGTACAAGGCCAAAGGAAAAGTGAGCGACTTGGTGGCCGCGACTCAAGAAAAGGACTGTAGTGGAACCGTTGGCATAGCGCATACACGCTGGGCCACTCATGGGGAACCATCTGTAAGGAACGCGCACCCACATGTGTCCGAGTCGGGCAACTTGGTAATCGTGCACAATGGTATTATAGAAAACTTTACCTTGTTGCGTGAGCAGCTGGTGAAAAGAGGCTTCCATTTTCAAAGCGATACAGACACGGAGGTGCTCGTGCAACTTATCGAGTATGTCTATCAGAGCAATGATTGCACTTTGGTTGAGGCTGTTCGCCAAGCGTTGGGAATGTGTATAGGCGCTTATGCTATCGTTGTCTTGGACCGCCGCCACCCTGATACGATTGTCGCCGCGCGCAAAGGGTCTCCCTTGGTTATTGGTATCGGAAAAGATTCAAGCGAGTTTTTTATAGCCTCAGACGCCACGCCCATCGCTGAATACACAAAAAAAGTGGTGTATGTGGATGACGAACAAATAGCATTGTGCCATCCGGGCAAGGATTTGGAAATAATAGACCTCAAAAATCAGCATGTGGACGTCAATGTGAAGCATATAGATGTGGACATTGACATGCTTGACAAAGGTGGGTATTCTCATTTTATGCTCAAGGAAATTTTTGATCAACCACGCTGCCTGAAAGATTGTATGAGTGGGCGATTGATTGATCAAGATGTTGTTTTGAGCGCTGTACGGTATAATCGCGAACGTTTGTTGTCGGCATCAAGATTTATCATCGTCGCTTGCGGAACAAGTTGGCACGCGGGTCTAATAGCCAAACAGCTTATCGAACATTTTTGCAAAATACCCGTAGAGGTGGACTATGCGTCAGAGTTTAGATACCGTGACCCTGTCATTCTGCCTACTGATGTTGTTATCGCGATTTCCCAAAGTGGCGAAACTGCCGATACCTTGGCAGCCATCCAACTGGCTAAAGCCAGTGGAGCTTTTATCTTTGGTATTGTCAATGCCGTTGGCTCGAGCATTGCGAGAGCCACTCAAACGGGTGTGTATATACATGTAGGGCCAGAGATAGGGGTGGCCTCGACCAAGGCGTTTACAGGTCAATTGACGTGTTTGACATTGCTGACGTTGGCATTGGCCAAAGCCAAGGGCACGCTTGAGGAAGCGGAATTTAAGGCCTTGACTACCGAGCTGTCTAAAATTCCTGAGAAAATCAAGGCCGTTTTGGATCACAATGACGAAATCAAACAATTGGCACGTACCTATACTTATGCCACAAATTTCTTATATTTAGGTAGAGGCTGGAACTATCCGGTGGCTTTGGAGGGAGCGCTTAAACTAAAGGAAATTAGCTACATTCACGCCGAAGGATATCCTGCGGCGGAGATGAAACATGGGCCGATAGCTTTGGTTGATAATATGATGCCTGTTCTTTTCATCGCCACTCACCATGAGGGATATGAGAAAATCATCTCAAATATGCAGGAGGTGAAAGCGCGCGGAGGGCGTATTATAGCTGTGGTCACGGAGGGAGATGAGCAAGTTCGCAAAATCTCTGACGAGTGCATATATGTGCCACAGACATTGGCTCCACTGGCTCCACTGCTTTCAGTTATACCATTGCAGTTGTTGGCTTATCACATCGCGGTGGAAAAGGGCCTTGATGTGGATATGCCTCGAAACCTCGCTAAAAGTGTGACCGTGGAGTAAAAACATTGATGGAAGACAGCTGCCTATAACATATAACATCCGCCATGAATTATTTTATCATCACAAATGGTGTCCAACAAGGGCCGTTCACATTGGATGAGCTTCGTCAACATAACATATCCTCGGAAACATTGGTTTGGACTGAGGGGATGTCCCAATGGGAGCCAGCGTGGCAGATTGAAGAGTTGAAAGCGCTGTTCTATAACAATGAGTCGTGTGTCACAGGCGCGACACCTCCACCACCACATGAGGTCAACGGCCAAATAGCGGAATTTTCCGCGCGACAACATTGTTGCCATCGCGATGATACGGTGTCAAACGCTTCTTTGCCTCCAAAAAGACGTGGCGGTTTGTCGTGGATACTATTGGTTTTGTTCGGCTTGTTTCTGGCAATGGTATTAACCAATCCGTCCAAAGAGGCCCATCGCAAAGTGTTAAAAGAAAACATTACCCGTGCGTTGACCAAGACTGTTGCTGACGACAGTCATGGCTTGTTTGCGCGAGGCTTAAATATGTTTGGCCAATTGTTTGCCGGCCCACTCGTCGATGAAGTTCTAAATGAGGCGCTCGAATATCACAATTACATCATTTTTTCAACAACTTCTGTGCAAACTGACAAGGGTAATACCACCACATCATATGGCATGTTTGGCAAGGTGCTTGCCGCGGACGAGGAGGTGATCGTTCAGGCCATCAACGCCTCGAATAAGGAGGTGGAACGTGGGGCTGTTGACGATGATTTGATAGACAAGCGAAGCGACGGCAATCAGGGGAATGAGGATTGGCCAGATGTCTCAAATGCCGATACCGCCACGATTAAAGGTAAATCGGGAAGAGCCATCGTGAAACAAGTGCAAAAGCTGTTAAAGGATAAAATAAAGCAGAAAACTGACAGTATAACATCTGATGATGTGGAAAAAATCGTTGACAAAATTTTTGAATATGCCAAAGGTTTGTGACACAACCATCGATTGTTGGTTACTGCCATTAATATAAGAGCGTTTCCAACAACTATGCTGTTAACCCATTAATCAATCGCCAACAATGCGGTATGCGTGTCGTGTCTTTCATAACTTACATACCGCATTGTTCGTGATTGTTATTTTCTTAGACTACTAAGCCAGTCGGTTGGTCGTGATACCCGATGGCATGGGGCACGCGAAAAGAACCGTATGTGTGTGACGGCGCGGTGTTATTTGGTGTCGTTAAAGCGGTTTAGTATTTCTCCATAGGCGTCTATCCGCCGGTCCCGAAGAAATGGCCACCAACGCCTTACCTGTTCGCCATGCGCCAAATCCACCTCCACGACGAGCCTTTCCTCATCCTTGTCGCTTGCCCTACAATATAGCTCGCCTTGAGGGCCGGCTACGAAACTCGATCCCCAAAACTGTATGCCCTTGGTCTGCCCGCTCGAATCAGGTTCAAACCCTACTCTGTTCACGGCCACCACGGGCAATCCATTGGCCACGGCGTGTCCTCTTTGCACCGTTGTCCAAGCCTCCCGCTGCCTCTCTTGCTCATCCTCTGGGTCGCTGCTTTCATAGCCTATGGCTGTCGGGTAAATCAGTATTTCGGCCCCACGCAGTGCCATTAGTCGGGCGGCTTCAGGATACCACTGGTCCCAGCAAACCATAACGCCCAACCGTCCTGCCGACGTGTCGATGGGCATAAAGCCCAAGTCGCCCGGCGTGAAGTAAAATTTCTCGTAGTAGGCAGGGTCGTCCGGAATGTGCATCTTGCGGTATTTGCCAGCGATGGAGCCGTCTTTTTCTATCACCACCGCCGTGTTGTGATAGAGGCCCGGTGCCCGTTTTTCAAACAGCGATATTACAAGGACCACGCCACATTGCTTGGCTATTCTCCCAAATAGCTCCGTGGATGGCCCGGGTATAGGCTCGGCCAAATCGAACAGCGACACATCTTCTGTTTGGCAGAAGTACAATGAGTTGTGCAATTCTTGCAAAACAATGAGCTGTGCGCCTTTTTGGGCCAAATCTCTGATTCCCTGCTCCAGTCTGTTAAGGTTGTCTTGTATGTCCGCTACATTGTGAAGTTGCAACATTCCAATTTTTATTTTCATATCATTGCGTTGTTTGTTCTTTTGTTTTTGTCAATTTGTGTATTATCTGACAGACCATTAATATGGCCTCGTGTCAGGTTGATGCTCTTGCGGCGATTAGTCCTGTTCCCCATCTCTGAGTATGCCTTGTGGATATTGCATGGTCAGACAGTGTAGCGAGCCATGCTGTCGAATCACGGTCGTGGCGTCTATTCCCACGATTTCTCGGTTTTCAAAGGCCATGCCAACCATCTCTAATGCTTTCGCGTCAATATCAGGCTGTTGATAGGTGGGTACGATGACGGCTCCGTTCAGAATGACAAAGTTGGCGTATGTGGCGGGCAATCGCTCGCCGTTATCATATATAGGCCGTGGCATGGGCAGCCTCAACAAGCGATAGGGAGCGTCGTTCAGCGTTCTCAATGTTTCCAACTGTCGTTCCATGGCTTTTAGGTCCGCGTAGTGTTCATCCTCTATGTTGTCGCACCCCACATAGAGTAGGGTGTCATTTGGGGCCATGCGCACAATGGTATCAATGTGCCCATCTGTATCGTCGCCTGCCAGATGCCCATGGTCTATCCATATCACCCTCTCGACACGAAGGGTATCTTTTAGTCGTCTTTCTATTTGTCGCATGTCCATGGGCTGGTTTCTATGCGGAGCCAATAGGCACGAGGTGGTGGTCAGTATGGTACCTTTCCCGTCGCTTTCCACCGACCCTCCTTCAAGCACGAAATCATTGTGATCCTCTATTTTCGCGGAAAACAAACCTTGCTGGTAGAGCTTACGAGTGATGGCGTTGTCCTTGTCCCAACCAAATTTTTCTCCCCAGCCGTTAAATTTGAAATCAAGTAGTGTTTTGTCACCTTCTTTGTTGTCGTCCCTCAAAGGGCAAGCGAGGGTTATCGCGGCGTGATCTCTGGCCCAAGTGTCGTTGCTGTCACATTCTGAATATATCACGTTGGCCATTCCATCCGCTCCCAGTCTGTTGGCAAGCAGCTTTTTCACGGCGTTGACATGTGGCGTCACGACCAAGAGTTTTTCGTGTCTTGTGATTTTGTCGGCCAACTCAATGAATGTCTTTTCTATGTCTTTGAGATACGGTTTCCAGTCTGTGGCTTCATGCGGCCAAGTGAGTTGGATTGCGCTTTGTGGTTCCCATTCGGCAGGAAAGGTGAGTTCGCGGTGGTTTTTTGTTGTCATAAAACAAAATGTTTCAGTCTGAAAAGCTAAATATTTGCTGTTTCATGCAAATTTAGTCAAAATACTTAGCATATTGTATTCGTTTAAAAAAAATCTTCTCCGCAAGTCGATTTTCTCCCTTGTTAATTTTATATGATCGCTTGTTCTTTTACCTAAACATGAGGTGTTGTTCAATTTTTTTGCCTAAATTTGTGGAAAAATAGATTGTATGCTTGAATTTAAGGATGCAAGAATAGCTTTGGGCGGTGGCAGATTGTCCACGCCAATTTCGGCTGTGATTAATCAAGGCGAGATGGTGTGCGTTAGTGGTCCGGTAGCCTCGGGCAAGAGTGGGCTGTTGAGGGCGGTCATGGGGCTGGCGCCTGTGCAGTCTGGTCGTATCACCATTGACGGCGAGCTTGTGGCTCCCGGAGCTTCTGGCTATTTGCGAGGAACCATGTCTTATGTACCCCAGCAACTGCCTGACGTTACGATGAAGGTGTCTGAGTTATGCCAGTATGTGTTTCGCTTGCAGGCCAATCAAAGTAAGAATCTTCGCGTAGAGGCCATGATACCATACCTTCAAGAGCTTTCGATGTCTGGGACAGTGCTGCGACGTGATGTCAACGAGATGGATTCGCGGCAGTTGCAGTTAGTTATGATAAGCATGTTACCTCTCTTGCGCCGCCCCATTATTCTTGTTGACAACGCCCCTCAAATGCAATGCGTGCACGATTTCTTTTGTCATCTCACGGCCAATGGCTCTGAATTGCTCTATACTTGTGAAGAGAATCAGATGGATTGCGACAAACTTTTAAAACTGTAGACTATGAAAATAACATGGCTTGGCTTTTTATTCAGTCTTATTTTTGTGCTGTTTCCGTTGTATTTCATATATAGATTTGACTTGCGGAGCTTTCGCCGTTTCCTTGTCGCCGCGCTCACCATGACAGGCAGTGTGGCTGTCACGGCTTTGGGCATATATCTGCTAACGGTATGGAACAATGTGTTTTTCACCATTCTCTCAGGCGTTGTGATGGCGATAGCCGGAGCCGTTTTCTCTATCCGTAAGGCCAAACTGAAGGTCGGACGCTTGTTGGTGCCGGTGCTATGTGGTGTCATTATTGCTGTGTTTATAGTGGGTTTGTACGCGCTTTTATTGGTTTTAGGATTGAAAATGACATTCCATGCACGTTTTTTTGTGCCCGTGTTCGGATTGCTTGCAGGAAGTGTCATAGGTCCAAACGCCCGTGCGCTTCGCATGTATTATATGGGATTGACCCATCACAACCAACTGTATTATTACCTTTTGGGCAACGGCAGCAGCCATCGTGAGGCCACAAGTCATTTTGTCAAGCGTGCTTTTCAGTCGGCTCTCAATATGATGACGCGCCAAATGAGCGCTTTGGTGTTTGCCAATGCGCCTGTTTTGATGCTTGCTTTGATACTGACGGGAACAGACGTTTTGACAGCGGCGTTATTGCAAATCTTGCTGTTTTTCATGGTCCTCACGGTGTCATTCGTGTCTCTTTGTATTACACTGTTGGTGGCACGGCATTATAATTATGACGAATACGAGCGTTTGCGCCCTGTCCAAAAAGGTACGACCGCATCCACTAATGCATCTCAATCTTCAACGTCTTCAACCAATCTTTCAACACAGAGCCATACTGATTTTGAGAATCAGCCACAAGAATCAACACCCGAGAGCCATCTGCCAGTTTAGGCCCAAGACACATTCCCTCATAGTTGGCCAACGTCCTTGATAGCAATGTCAATTTTGTTCGCCATGTGGAGAGTAAGTTCTTTTTTGAGTTCTCAACCGTAAACTTGAAGAGTTTGCAGTTGACAAACGCTCCTATCTTTTTTTTAGGCACATAAAACTCGCGCTCAAGCACCAATAAGTTTCCGTCATCTAATGCGCACATGGCCACCGCACCATGTGCGTATAGCCACGCCTTGTCCGCGTTGGCAATGGGAGAGTCAAGGTGGTAGACATATAGATGTCGTGGACGATAGAGAGAGTCAAACGACTGTATGAATATCGTGTCGCTTTCGTTGCAGGTCCATAGCGTCCGCGTGCTGTCGTTGAACGACAACGCTTCCAAACCGAGATTGGCTGGCAGATGTCGGTACACTTCCGGTAGTTGTGCTTCTCTCAACGTTCGGTTTCCATCCAGTTTGTATTCCAATATTCTGTTGTCGCGCTCGCCTGATATCAAAATGGTGTTAGATAGAGCGTTAAATGCAATGCCCTCGTTGTCGCGATTCTCAAAGCCAGAAGACCTGAAACCTAAGTTTTTAGCCGCCAGAAGCTCGCCCGATACAGAGTCTACGTCAATTTCAAAAACAAAAAATCCATCCTCCTTGCTTTTGTCACTCACCACGGCATAGTGATTGTTTCCCAGCCATGCTATGCCGCTGTAATTGCCCGCTGGGATGGATTGTGGAAACGCGAATTGCTTATTTTCGGTAATCTTGCATTGCGCCAATCCTCGTATGGTTATTCCCGCAATCAATAAATACAGTATAAATCTCTTCATATGTTTATAGATATAAAACGAATCTATATCTTTAATTATTGCCCCAAAAAGCTGAGTATTTGTTTGGTTGTACAAAACTATTGTTGTAAATTTGCATCATAGCAAGGAGATAAAATCGGGGGGTTGTATCGATTCGATCGGGATACTCATCAAATTACATTGAAAACCGAGACAACTTCTCTTGTCAATGGCGGGCCACATAAAGCGCGTCGCGCCTAAGCCGCAAGGCCAGTGGATTACAAAGACGGGGAGCTCTCATCACTTTTATAGTAGGAGTTTTCATCACATCATCGTTACGATCCCCTTTAAAATAATGGAGAATTGAGTTTGGGGAGATTTCCTTTGGCTCGGTTCTCTTTTTTTGTTTAATGACTATCCTGCGTGGGCAAATTGCCTGCAAGGTATAACACATCGTAAACCAACAGATATGTTTAGTGGCATTGTAGAAGAGATGGCTACCGTTGTGGCCATCAACAAGTATCAAGGAAACATTGATTTCACCTTGAGGTGTTCTTTCACGTCCGAGTTAAAAATAGACCAGAGTGTCGCTCACAATGGCGTTTGTCTCACGGTGGTAAGTATAGAAGGCGACACTTATACCACCACGGCTATGAAAGAGACGCTCGACCGCTCTAATTTGAGACTCCTCAAGGTGGGTGACAAAGTGAACGTGGAGCGATCGATGATGATTAATGGCCGATTGGACGGGCATATTGTACAAGGGCATGTAGACCAAACTGCAAAGTGCGTGGCTTTGGATGACGCTGATGGCTCAACCTATTTCACGTTTGAGTATTTGGCTGATCAATCTATGGCGCGCCGTGGTTATTTCACCGTGGACAAGGGGTCGGTCACCGTCAACGGTGTGTCGCTCACCGTGTGCCAGCCAACAGCCAATAGCTTTAAGGTGGCTATCATTCCTTACACGCGCCAAAACACCAATTTTTGTAATATCAAAGTGGGTAGCATTGTCAACTTGGAGTTTGATATCTTGGGCAAATATATAGCTCGGCTAAACGACTTTTCTTGACGTCGCACGTTTCAAAACAGGGTTGGCGAAATGTTGCCGCTGCAAGTTTTTTCACTAATCAATGTTAAAATTCGAGTCTGTTCCCAACTTTATCCCTTCTGTTAGCGTCTAAACACCAAATCAGTAATTAATGCGTACCTTATGAAAAAGTCATTCCTCGTTCCAGTCTTTTTGTCGTGTTTTATCACTTTTTCGCATCTTTGCGAGGCTAAGGTGTGGACATTGCAAGCCTGTGTAGACTATGCGTTGAAGAACAATATCACACTTCAGAAAAACAATCTCAAACGCCTTGCGGCATTAGAAGACGTCAAACTGAGCCAAGCCGCCTTGCTGCCGTCGCTCTCGGCCTCCACCTCGCAGAATGCCACCTACAACCCTTGGCCTGAGACGGGCAGCTACATGCTCGCGGGTTCCAAGGTGCAATCCAATGTTGACAAGGTTTACTACAATGGCTCATATATTGTGAGTGGTAATTGGACGGTATGGAATGGGGGGCGTAATCGAGATCAAATCCAATCCAATCGTCTTGTCGCGGACCAAGCAGCGCTTGATAGTGCCACCACATCCAACAGCATACAAGAGCAGATAGCCTCTCTCTATGTGCAGATACTCTACTCGAAAGATGCTATGGAGGTGAGCCGCAGTACATTGGAGACGTCAAGAATGAACGAGAGCCGTGGACGTGAGTTTGTCAAGGTGGGTAGCATGAGCAAGGCCGACTTAGCGCAGTTGGTGGCGCAGCGAGCCGCCGACGAATATGCCTTGGTGCAAGCTGAGAGTGGGGTGCGCGAGTACAAACGGCAATTGAAGCGATTGCTCCAAATCACTAACCAAGAAGATTTTGACGTGGTGGCTCCCATGACTACCGACGAGATGGCATTGCGTCCCATTCCCGACGTGCCGTCTGTCTATGATCGTGCGCTGCTCTCGCGTCCAGAAATACAAAGCGCGCTGCTCTCGATCAAGAACAGCGCATTGCAGATACGCATGGCTAAAGCACAGCGATTGCCCACTGTTGTGGCCAATGCGGGTTTGGGCACCAACACCACTTCCATGAGCAAGAACGCTTGGGGGACGCAGGTAAAAACCAATTTTGGTGTCAATGGAGGCTTCAGCGTGAACGTCCCTATATTCGATAACCGACGCATCAAAACCGATATCAGCAAGGCAATATTATCCAATCAGAGCTACCAATTGGATTTGAAAGATCAGCAGACCAATCTTTATTCCGTTATCGAAAACTATTGGGTTCAGGCCGTGAACAACCAAGCCCAGTTCAAAAGTGCGCGCGTACGCACGCAGAGCGCACAGGAAAGCTATGATCTTTTGAGCGAGCAGTTCAGGTTAAAACTTAAAAACACCATAGAGCTAATGAACGGCAAAGACGCCCTTCTCAAAGCTCAACAGGCCGAGTTGCAAGCCAAATATCTTGCCATTCTGAACATTTATATGCTCGAGTTTTACCAAAGTGGGAAGATTGTTTAGATCTTCTTGCGGAGCTGTCCTCCTGCGTTGGTGTGCCTTATAAGGATGGCGAGAGATTATTGTCAGTTGGACAGGCTATCCCTTCTTTTTCAAGGCGGCAGGCAGACTGATTAAATTGGCATGAATATGGTGGCGATTAATTTGTGTCGCCTATTTGAAACAACAGCGTTGATAGGCTTAAAAAATGAGAAAACCGAGTTGTAACAATGTTAACAACTCGGTTTTTCTAATAAGTGTAGGGACAATCGGGCTCGAACCGATGACCTCTGCAATGTGACTGCAGCGCTCTAAACCAACTGGGCTATGCCCCTATCTTTTCAATGCCCCTTTGTTGTAAGGGCATCGCAAAATTAGACATTTTTCAGGATATGGCAAAATTTTAATCCATTTTTTTATCGCCTCAGGCATGTTTTGTTTGTTGAGATGCACGCGATCAAGGTTACGTTGATGGGCATGATTGCTTCTTGCGGAGAGTCAAGATATTCAGAAAGCCTATGACGCGGGTAGAAACCATGCCTTGACAAGCAGGTTTGTGTCGTCTGTGATATTGTTGGATATGTTGATAAAAAGTCATCAAAAAATGACAACCAAAACTTGTTGTCCTGCAAAAAAAATTGGCAAGAAATTGTAGCCATGTTCACTTTGTAATACATTTTCGCGTTCCAGCCATCGCGATTAGTATCTATTGACGTTGCGTCAAGGTCTTAAAGGTCGGGTGATGGCATGTTAATCGAGCTGCGTTTAATGCCTATTCTCATGGTGAATAAGCACTAATGGCAATTCGTTATCATTAATTTTTATAAGAGAATTGATGAAAATCTTTGCAACGCAGTGAGTTTCAGATTGTTATTTAAACGTCTCATGCTTCGCGTATTTGCGAGCGGCGCCATGTCTGTCTGTAAATAATCGATTTCTATACAACGTTTTGTCAGCTATTTTCATGAACAATATTTTTTCATGGATGTGCCATGTAGGGTATGCCGCATGTGAAATTTTTAAATAAAAATTCATTATCGGCTTTGTTGATATTATAAGTGTTCTTGTCCCATGCTTTAACTTATCACGCTTCACAGCCAAGTCGCACACACTCGCAATAATCAGGGGGGCGATGGCCAAGTGTGACGAATAATGTATAAACATGCTTCATTTCTTAGTATCGAGTCTTTACCATACGTCTGCAACGGTCATTCTTTGTGTGCAACCTAAATGGTCTACCTCTCTTGATAGATATTGTTTGGCATTTTATGTTGTAATGGAAAGATTTGCTGGATAATAACAAAAACTTAGAGCGAAAAAAGCGTTTTCATGATTTTTTGTTATCTTTGCATGAAGACAATTGTAAGTGATAGTCTTATGAACAAAACCATAACACCAAACGAGTATAGGCAAGAGTTTCGTCAGCGCTTGTTGAGGATTGCCATGCGCGAGTTTAGGAGCAAAGGCATCAAAGCAGTGAAGATGGACGATATCGCGAACATTCTCTCGGTGTCCAAACGCACAATGTATGAGACTTTTGAGAACAAGGAGCATTTGTTGATGGAGAGCGTGAAGGCTGAGTACGATGGTTTTGATCGGCACATGCAAGCGTTTGCGTCTGAGAAAGAGCGGCATGTCATAGATTTCATACTTGAGACCTATCGTCTGCACATGGAAAGCCTAAAGGACACGGTCCCCAATTATTACGCCGATTTGCGTAAATACCCAGAGGTGTTGGCGTGGATGGAAGAAAGGCACAATGAGTTTCAAGAGCGAACGTGTCGTTTTTTTGAGGAGGGTGTGCGGCAAGGTTATTTCAGGCAAGACGTGAATTACGAGCTGATATACAGGGTTACCACAGGATCGCTCATTTATATCATGGAAAACCAAATGTACAAACAATACGATTTGAAGCAAATATTTCGAGACATTGTAATGCTTTATTTCCGTGGACTTTGTACCAAGAAGGGTATAATTGAACTTGATAATCAGATACTTGCGCTCTCTCAATGATGACGTGTGGATTTAACATGATATTTTTAACCTGTTTGGCGATGTTGTAAAAAGCTTATTAAAACTTGACGGACAAAGAAAAAAAGTATTAACTTTGTGGCACGAAGGAGAGGTTTGCTGATTGGAAATATTGGTGTACGGCTATATGCCAATGCAAGCAGTAATTTAAGCGGTTTTTGTCAACGGCTTTTAAATGGTTCCTATGATATAAGGTTTGACGTCTCTGTGGAAGTGGCGTGGCCTTGATACCATATAATCTAATGATTATGAACGTATACAATAAGATAGCAAATTGGTATTTCTCAAAGAATGCCTTGCCCTATTGGAGCATTCTTATACTCGACTGTTTGATTTGTTACATATCAGGCATTTTGGTTTTTTGGTTATATTATCACGGTGCCGTAACGCTTGGAAATATTACCATCTTATCCAAGACCATCTTGGTTTATATGTGTTTCAACCTGATAGGTTTTCGCGTTTTTCGCACCTATAGTGGCATTCTCAGGTACTCATCGTTTGTTGATTTGCAGCGCGTGGCCTACGCCATGGCTATGAGTTGTGCCATTGCAGAGGTGGCCCATTATGCCATTTACTACTGGGACATGAACTTCGTGCGATTACAAGGCCGCCAGATTTTTCTCATGTATTTTATTGCCACGATCATGATGTGGGGGCTGCGCATATTCGTCAAGACACTTTATGATGTAGCCTTCAGTAGTGACAAAGGCGTTAGAGCGTTGGTATATGGCGTGCAAGAGGGTGGTGCGGCATTGGCCAAGATGATAAGAAACTCCAAACCTTCAAAGTTCCAGTTGAAAGGTTTTATCATGCACGACAACAGGTATCGTGGACAAACAATGATGGGTGCCAATATCTATCAACCTAATGAGCGGCTTGAGGAGGTGCTGATAGATCAAAATATTCAGGCCGTGTTGGTATCTCCGTTGCAGACCAGCCGTTTTAGGGAGGATACCAAACTGCAAGATTTACTCATCAACAATGGGGTGCATATCTATATAGTACCAGAATCACAAGAGTGGAAAGATGGTGACGACCTTCAGTCTGTACAACTCAACGAAATCAAGATAGAAGATCTTTTGCCGAGAAGTGAGATAGAAGTAGACATGAATGCCATAGGTGACATGTTGAAAGACAAACGAGTGATGATTACCGGTTCGGCAGGAAGTATCGGCTCGGAGATGGTGAGGCAGATAGCGTCTTTTCATCCTGCCCACCTCGTTCTTGTGGATCAGGCTGAGACGCCGCAGCATGACATTCGGTTGATGATGGCGAGGTGTTTCCCGAATATACCCTGTGAGACTATCGTGGTGAGCATAACGCAGAGAGAACGAATGGAACACATCTTTGCCAAGTACATGCCCGACTATCTTTTTCATGCTGCGGCCTATAAGCATGTGCCTATGATGGAGGATAATCCGAGTGAGGCTATATACAATAATGTAAACGGAACCAAGATAATCGCGGATCTAAGCGTGAAGTATGGGGTGAAGAAATTTGTGATGATTTCTACCGACAAGGCTGTCAACCCCACAAACGTGATGGGATGCTCGAAACGCATTTGTGAGATTTATTGCCAGAGTTTGAGTGAGGCTGTGAGCGCCGGGTATGTCAAAGACGGCAAAGGTCGCGTTGCCTGCACGCAATTTGTGACCACGCGGTTTGGCAATGTGCTAGGTTCAAATGGTTCTGTCATTCCTCTTTTTGAAAAACAAATCAAGGCTGGTGGCCCTGTCACCGTGACCGACCCCAACATCATACGTTTCTTCATGCTCATATCTGAGGCTTGCAAACTTGTGTTGGAGGCTGGAACGCACGGCAAAGGTGGACAGATATTTGTGTTCGACATGGGACAGCCCGTGCGCATTGCCGATTTGGCCAAGCGAATGATTAAGCTGAGTGGCGTTCAAGGTGTGGAGATAAAATACGTGGGTTTGCGACCGGGCGAAAAACTTTATGAAGAGGTGTTGGCAGGGGCTGAAAACAGTCTGCCGAGCTTCCACGAGAAGATCCGGATAGCCAAAGTGAGAGAATATGACTTCGTCGAAGTTGAAAAACAGATATATAAACTTATTGAGGTGGCCTATACTTTTCATGACATGGATATTGTCTATGAGTTGAAAAGGATCGTGCCAGAATATGAGCCAGACAAACGACATTTTGTCTTAGAAGATGATAGCAAAAAGTCTTAAGTATGTATTATGAGCTTGAAGGAACTGTTTTTTAAGTTGATTAGGTCGGAACTGTGGCAAGAAGAACTACCCAGTGGAATGTCAATAGACCATGACAAGTTCCAAAAATTGATGGCTATGGCTCGAAAGCAGACGGTAGAGGGCTTGGTGTCGTCTGCATTTATGCAAAACAATGTAAGCTTGGGCGTTGTCGATGCAGCTCGGTTGTTATCGGTATCTGGCAGTATAGTAAAAGCAAATAGGAATATTAACAATGAGGTGAAAGCACTCTGTACAATGCTGTCAGGTCGAGATGTGAAATATTTTTTGGTAAAAGGACAAACCTTAGCCATGCTTTATCCACATCCAGAAGTGCGAACATGCGGTGATATAGACTTCTATGTTTTCCCAGAATATTTTGAAGAGGTTGTTACGCTTATTGAGAAGGAGTGGCAAATAACTATAAAAAGATGTGAGGAGGATGAGCAACATATAAGCTTTGAGCACCATGGTGTGATATTTGAAATGCACTATTGCCTCATGAAATTTTCATCTTCTCGCAATCAGAAGGAGTTTGACCGGATGATAGACACTTCTTCGTTATCTTATCGATACATAGATGATGTAAGGGTTCCCATACTGGATGAAACGTTGAATTTGGTATATACGTTCTTGCATCTCTACCATCACCTTATAGAGATAGGTGTGGGTTTGCGGCAATTTTGCGATGTCGCAATGATTATGAAGCAGATGGATTTGGATGCGGAACAAAAGAAGCGCGTCGTCACCATTCTTCGAAGGTTGAATTTTGAGAAAGCGTTTCATGTTATAGAACTCATCTTAAACAAATATCTTGGATTAGACGATAGCAAGCTTATACTGCCTAAAGGAAACGAGGAAAATAAATACGTGGAATTTTTTATGCGTATTGTTTTTAAACGAGGAAACTTTGGAAAATATGGCCGCAAGAATGCGGTGCGTTCCGGGTGGAAATATAATTGCGAGGTGTTTGCCATCAAGGTAAAACACTATGGACGAACCGTTTTGTTGTCACCAAGGGAAAACATAGCTTTTATATTTAAACAATTGCCCAAGAAGATTATATCGATGGCATAGGAAAAATGGCATGGTTGGCCGCTATTGGCGTTAGGGCATGGCATCGGGAAACGGGTTCTCAAAAACTAAACAATACAAACATCGTGAACGCAAAAGAAAAAAGGAATGAGCTTTTGGCTCAAAAGCTTATCCAGAACTTAAAAAAACGCCATTACGAGGCTTATTTTTGCAAAAACACGAACGACTTGCTCGATCGAGTCAGGCAGTTGATACCCGTGGGCAGCTCGGTGAGCTGGGGAGGGTCGGTCACTATAAGATCAACAGGTATAACCCATATGCTCAAGAATGGCGAATACAAAGTTTATGACCGCGATGACGTAACGACACCGGAAGACAAGTTTCATGTTTACCGTAAAGCATTTGAATGTGATTACTACCTCTCAAGTGTCAATGCGATGAGCGAGGATGGAGTAGTCGTGAATATTGATGGTAATGGCAATCGTTTGGCCGCCCAAGTATGGGGCTCAAAGCATGTGATCTATGTGGTGGGATTGAACAAAATATGCCAGGACGCCGACGCGGCTATGAAACGGGCTCGCTCCACGGCCGCGCCGACAAACATGTCGCGTTTTGGCTTTAATACGCCATGCCAATCAGATGGCGCTTGCCACGACTGTCTTTCGCCTGATAGCATCTGCAATTATATCTGCGTGCAACGCATGTCGCACCCAGCCGGCCGTCACATCGTGATACTGGTGGATGATGTTTTGGGCTTTTGATTGGCGGAGGCGGTGTCTTGACTAAACTTGTGGAGGACTATGTCTGAAAGGAACGACACTTTTTTCTATACTTCAACCGAGGATAGATGGAACGCTTGGAGCCATGCCGCTGGTATTGTGTTGGGCATGGTGGCTGGCGCGATGTTTTTGAAAAGATGCGCTGACGCATGCGACACGATGACGATGGCCAGCGTGCTGTTCTATTTGTTTGGTATGCTCAATTCTTATTTGGCCAGCACGATGTATCACGCCATGGCGCCAAGGTCGCCGTGGAAAAGTCGTTTCAGGTATTGGGATCATGTGGCGATATATTGGCATATTGCCGGTTCTTATGCTCCGGTGACGCTGGTAGCGCTTCGTTCGCAGGGACATTGGGGTGTTGGTTTGTTTGTTTTTGTTTGCCTGTGCGCCGTGGCCGGAACCTTTTACGCCCTTGGCGGGTTGAAGAGGCATAGTAATTTCGAGACGCTGTGTTATGTGGCGATGGGCCTTAGCGTCTTGGCAGTTTTCGGCCCTTTGCTCCGCGCTGTCAACGAGCAGACCATAGGATGGTTGGTGGGGGAGGGAGTGGCGTATATAACAGGCGCCATTTTCTACACCTTGCACAAACGAAGGTACATGCATACGGTATTCCACTTTTTTGTGTTGTTGGGAACGTTCTGCCATGTCATGGCTGTATGGAATATACTTATCACATGTGAATAGGCAAAAAAGTTGTGGCAAGTTGTGCCAATAAGGATGGATGGGGAAAACGGCGCGGCGCGCCAAAGCGGCGACTGGCTAAGCCAACTCGCTGAGTTCTAACCATCGCATCTCTTTGTCATCAAGTTCTTGCTTGAGGAGTGGCAATCGCTTGCTTTTTTCAGTTAGCTCCTCAACAGACAGCTTACCGCTGCATAGCGCGTCTTCAAGGGCCTTTTGCTCTGCCTCTAAACTGTCAATATCTTTGGAAAGTTGTTCGAACTCGCGCTTTTCCTTGTATGACATACGCTTGCGGGTGTTATTGTGATAGTTTTTGGAGGGTTTGCTGTCAGTATTATTTTTGTCGTCCTGCCTTTTGTTTTTTTCTTGTTTTGATTTGAGAGAACACCATTCTCGATACTGTGTATAGTTGCCCGGGAAGTCGGTGACGCGACCCTCTCCCTCGAACACCAAGAGGTGGTCTACAACCTTATCCATGAAATAACGGTCGTGGCTGACAATGATGACACAGCCGGGAAAATCTTGCAGATACTCCTCCAAGACCTGCAACGTCTGGATATCAAGGTCGTTTGTAGGTTCGTCGAGAACGAGAAAGTTGGGGTTTCGCATCAGCACGGTGCATAGATACAGTTTGCGTCGCTCGCCGCCGCTGAGCTTATAGATGTAGTTGTGCTGCTGCTCAGGTTCGAACATAAAATAATTAAGGAACTGGGAGGCCGTCATCTTGCGTCCTCCACCGAGGTCTATGACATCTGCGATGTTGGTCACGGCGTCTATCACTTTGTCGTCATCATCGAATGTCAACCCCTCTTGTGAGAAATAGCCGAAGCGCACGGTCTGCCCAATGTCGAAGCGGCCGCCATCGGGTGGCACAAGGCCGAGGAGCATTTTGACAAAGGTGGACTTGCCTGTTCCGTTAGCTCCCACGATGCCCATCTTCTCGAAACGGGCAAAGTTGTAATAAAAATTGTCTAAGATAATCTTCTCGTTGCCATCGCTGTCTGCAAATTTTTTGGAAACATACTGACACTCAAAGATTTTAGACCCTATGTACACGTTGCTGGCTTTGAGCCTAAGTTGTCGGTCTTGTATGCGCTGATTAGCTTTTGATTGCAATTCATAAAAGGCCTCTTCGCGGTATCGGGCTTTGTGCCCTCGTGCTTGAGGCATGCGACGCATCCATTCAAGCTCTTTGCGATACAAATTGTTAGCTCGTTGAATTTCGCTGCGCTGATTGTCAATGCGCTCTTGCCTCTTGTCCAAATAATAGGCGTAGTTACCACGGTAGGTGTAGATATTTCGGTCGTCAAGCTCAATGATCACATTGCATACGTGGTCAAGAAAATATCGGTCGTGGGTCACCATGAGAAGCGTGAGCGTAGAGCGCGAGAGGTAATTCTCAAGCCAAACAATCATGTCGAGGTCGAGATGATTGGTGGGTTCGTCAAGAATGAGAAAGTCGGGCTGGGTGATTAGGACGTTGGCAAGTGCCACTCTTTTTTGCTGTCCACCACTCAGTTGACGCATGGGTTGGTCCAAATCGAAGATATGAAGTTGTGTTAATATCTGCTTAGCCCTTAACAACCGTTCTTCGTCTCCTTGATGGTTGAAACACGCGTCAATGACACGCTCGTCTGGATCAAACTTTGGAGTTTGCTCCAAGAAACTCAATCTAATGTCATTTCTAAAAATAATCTTACCGTCGTCATAACTTTCGTGTCCAGCAAGAATTTCTAAAAGAGTGGATTTTCCGGTGCCATTTTTAGCGATGAGACCAACCTTTTGCCCTTCGCCCACGGAAAAGTTTATATCCTGAAGAAGCACTAAAGCCCCAAACGTTTTGGTGAGATTTTGTACATCTAAAAAAGGTGTCATGCCTGTTTTCCTTGTTCTTCTATTTCTTTTAACACCTTTTCTATATAGTCGAGTACATCCTCTCGGCCAGTTTTTTTCTCAGAACTGGTGATAAAATAAGGTGGTAAAGTTTCCCAAGTGTCAAGTAAAGCGTTCATCCATTTATTTGCGTTTTCCTGTGCTTTAACTCGTCCAATCTTGTCGGCTTTGGTGAAAATGATGGAAAAAGGAATGCCACTAATTCCTAACCAATCAATGAATTCTCGATCAATTTTCTGTTGTTCATGGCGAATATCTATTAGAACAAAGACGTTTGCTAATTGTCTACGTTGCAAAATATAGGAACGTATCATGTTGTCTAACTGATCTATTACTGTCTTCGAACGCTTGGCATAGCCATAGCCAGGCAGGTCTACAATGTACCATTCCTTGTTGATGACAAAATGATTGATGAGCAACGTTTTTCCCGGTGTGGCCGAGGTCTTGGCCAAACCTTTGTGATTGCACAGCATGTTGATAAGGCTGGATTTGCCTACATTGCTTCGACCGATGAACGCAAACTCAGGTTTGGTGTCTTGGGGACATTTAGACACCGTGGGCGCTGAGATGACGTATTGGGCTTGGTTGATATTCATGGAGTTGTGATTTTGTTGCAAAGGTAGTTAAAAATTTGTAGAATATATATTTTTTTGCTATCTTTGCGCAAAATTTATAATAAGGAAAAGTAAGATAAATTATGACTAAAAAGTTTGCCGAATATACAGGTTTAGACTTGAATAAAACAAATGAGGTGGTGCTCCAAGAGTGGGAACGAAACAATATTTTTCACAGAAGTATTGACGAGCGAAAAGGATGTACCCCGTTTATATTCTTCGAAGGACCGCCTTCTGCAAACGGACATCCAGGCATTCACCACGTGTTGGCGCGCGCCATCAAGGATACTTTTAACCGCTACAAGACCATGCGTGGCTTTGAGGTGAAACGTAAGGCGGGGTGGGATACTCACGGATTGCCTGTGGAACTGGGTGTCGAGAAAGAACTTGGAATTACAAAAAAGGATATCGACAACAAATCGTCCGACAAATATATCTCGGTGGAGGATTATAACCAACGCTGCCGCAAGAACGTGATGAAGTTTACCGCTGAGTGGCGAGAACTTACGGAGAAAATGGGATATTTCGTCGATTTGGATAATCCTTATATAACCTATGATAACAAATATATAGAGACCCTTTGGTGGCTGCTGAAGCAGCTGTATAACAAAGGCCTGCTATACAAAGGATATACGATACAGCCCTATTCTCCTGCTGCTGGCACAGGTTTGTCAAGCCATGAACTGAATCAGCCGGGATGCTATCGTGACGTGAAAGATACAACGGTAACAGCACAATTCTTGATAAAAAATCCAAAAACCGAATGGTGCGAACATGGTAAACCTTATTTTATAGCATGGACTACCACACCATGGACATTGCCATCGAACACAGCTCTCTGCGTAGGCCCAAAAATTGATTATGTGGTCGTGCAAACTTACAATCCGTATGATGGCGCACCTGTAACGGTAGTTATGGCAGAAGCCAGAATCGCTGGCTATTTGGATGCTATGCAAGAGTGCAAGGAAGGAAAGCTGCCACCCTTTGACAAGGATAAGAAGCTCTGTCCGTGGAAAATTATCGATCGATTGAAAGGCACGGAGCTCGAGGGGATGCAATATGAGCAACTCATGCCGTGGGTTAAACCGTGTGAGAAAGTTGATGATTTTGCACCACAGTTTGTAAAGGACTATACATCAAAACATCCAGAGAGACTGTTTGCAAGCCAAGAGGGCCGTGATAAATTTGTCGAAATGAGTGACAAGGCGTTTCGCGTGATACTTGGCGACTATGTGACGACAGAGGATGGAACTGGTATTGTGCATATCGCTCCAACTTTTGGCGCTGACGATGCCAAGGTTGCCAAAGACGCAGGGATACCAGGATTGTGCTTGGTTTCTCAGAAAAGCGCAACCCGTCCTATGGTTGACATGCAAGGAAAATATTATAAACTTGACGAGCTTGACCAAAATTTTGTAAAGCAATGCGTGGATATTGACGCATATAATAGGCATGCCGGAGACTATGTAAAGAACGCCTACGACCCCAAATTTAATAAGAATGGCATTTGGGATGCGAAGGCGTCTGAGAAAGCAGAGGACCTGAACATCGTTATTTGCATGGAGATGAAGCAGGAGGGAACGGCCTTCAAAATAGAGAAGCACGTTCATAATTACCCTCACTGTTGGCGTACGGACAAACCTATACTTTATTACCCACTTGACAGTTGGTTTATAAGAGACACGGCTAAAAAGGACCGTATGGTTGAACTGAACAAGACCATACGATGGCAACCGGAATCAACGGGTACCGGACGCTTTGGCAATTGGCTGGAAAATTTGAACGACTGGAACTTGTCTCGCTCGCGCTTTTGGGGCACGCCATTGCCTATATGGCGTGACGAGAACCGCAATGAGAAGTGCATAGGCTCTGTAGAAGAACTATATAATGAGATAGAAAAATCTGTCGCTGTTGGCGTGATGAAAAGCAATCCCCTCAAGGAGAGAGGATTTGTACCCGGCGATTACTCTCAAGAGAACTATGACAAGATTGACCTCCACCGCCCTTACATTGACTATATAGTTTTGGTTACCAATGAAGGCAAGCCCATGAGACGTGAAACTGACTTGATAGACGTGTGGTTTGACAGTGGGTCTATGCCATACGCCCAGCAACATTATCCGTTCGAGGGAGCCATCAACGCAGAGGGGTTGAAGAGAGTTGGTATGAGTGAGGATGCTTATCGACGCTTACTTGTGCATAGTACCTATGAGGGAATACCCATTCCTCCTGCGTTTTTCCCAGCTGATTTTATCAATGAGGGTGTGGACCAGACGCGTGGATGGTTCTTCACACTGCATGCCATTGCCACGATGGTGTTCGACACGGTGGCTTTTAAGAATGTCATTTCAACGGGGCTTGTGCTTGACTCTAAGGGCAACAAAATGAGTAAGCACGTGGGCAACGTGACCAATCCGTTTGAGATGATAGACAAGTATGGCGCCGATGCCGTACGCTTTTACATGATGACCAACAGCGAGCCGTGGGATAACCTAAAGTTCGACGCTAACGGAGTTGATGAGGTAAGACGCAAATTCTTTGGTACGTTGTATAATACCTACAGTTTTTTCGCACTCTATGCCAACGTTGACCACTATGGCGTAGACAGTGGCTTGCATATGCTCACGGAGCGCAGAGAGGGCTTGAAGGAGATAGACTTATGGATTCTTTCGTGCCTGAACACGTTGGTCAAGAATGTGGAATCCGAGCTTGACAACTATGATCCTACCCGTGCAGGACGATTGATAGACAACTTCGTGAACAACGATTTGAGCAATTGGTATGTGAGATTAAATCGTAAACGTTTTTGGGGTAAGGAGATGAGCGCGGACAAGCTCGCGGCTTACGACACGCTTTACACCTGTTTGCTGACTGTGTCTAAATTGCTGGCGCCGTTCGCTCCGTTTTATGCGGATCAGCTTTACCATGATTTAGGCGGCGGGATGGCATCCGTGCATCTTGATATTTTCCCGGAAGTGAATGAAGGTTTCATAGACCTTGACTTAGAGAAACGTATGGATTTGGCCCAAAAGATCACCTCAATGGTATTGGCTTTGCGTCGTAAAGTCAATGTCAAAGTGCGCCAGCCGCTGCAGCAAATATTAATTCCCGCCGTAGACAAAGAACAGCGTGAACATATCGAGGCAGTGAAAGAGTTGATCATCCATGAAGTGAACGTGAAAGAGTTGAAGTTTGCTGAGGGGCAAGGTATTTTGGTCAAGCGAGTGAAATGCAATTTCCGAGTAATGGGAAAGAAGTTTGGCAAAGACATGAAAGGTGTAGCCACGAAGATGGGTGCGCTGACACAAGATGAGATCTCCCAGTTCGAGAGACAGGGACGTTACAGTTTTGAGTTGGACGGAAAGGCGATAACCGTAGATGTCGCGGATGTCGAAATCATATCCGAGGACGTTCCCGGATGGTTGGTAAGCAACGAGGGAAATCTTACCGTCGCACTCGAAGTGGAGCTTACTGAGGCTCTCCGGCAAGAAGGAATGGCTCGTGAGCTCATCAACCGCATACAGAACATGCGAAAGGAATCGGGCTTGGAAATCACCGATCGCATCAGTGTCGTTGTCGCCCCGAACACCGAAACTGACGCTGCCATCCACGCTCACGCCGATTATATTAAATCCCAAGTGTTGGCCAACGAAATCTTAATTGCTGACAATGACGGGGATGAGGTCGATTTTGACAGCTTCAAATTGAATATAACAATCAAGAAAATACAACTTTAACCTAGTGTTTGCCAGTATGGTCCATGTTACGACTGTGCTGGCAAAACATATAATTTTATTTATCTTTATGGAAATAAAAGCACGTTATTCTGACGAAGATCTTGAAGAGTTTCGTGGAATTATCAATGATAAGCTTAAGATAGCGAGAAGCATTTACAACGATGCCATGCGCCAGTTGATGAATGCTGATAGTAATAATGACGATGATACGGCCCCAACCTATAAGATTATAGAGGAGGGAACGCAGGTCATTGAGCGTGAAAATCTTATTCAAACGGCCCAGCGTCAACAAAAGTTTATACAAGGATTGGAGGCCGCGCTTGTTAGAATTCAGAACAAGACCTACGGAATAGACCGTATTACTGGTGAGTTAATACCAAAAGAACGACTTCGCGTGGTGCCTCATGCTACGCTCAGCGTGGCTTCCAAGAACGCAAGAAATAAATAAAACCATGAAGAAAAAAAAGACTTTTATGACTGATGGCCGAATGGCTTGGATACTGATAATAGCAATCCTTGTCATAGACCAACTCATTAAAATAGAGGTCAAGACCAGCATGTCATTGGGCGAATCCATTCATGTGGCCGATTGGTTTTACATTTATTTCATTGAAAACAACGGCATGGCGTACGGCATGACGTTTATCAACAAGCTTGCTTTGAGCCTTCTTCGCATCATCGCCATAAGTGCAATAGGGTGGTATATATGGCGCATGGTGAGACGGCAAGCCCGGACACGCTATATTATTTTTCTTTCTATGATCGTGGCCGGGGCCGCTGGCAACATCTTCGACTCCATGTTTTACGGGCTTATCTTTTCGGCGTCGTCTCCCTATTATATCTCTTATTTTGTGCCTTTCGGCTCAGGATATTCATCTTTTCTGATGGGAAAGGTTGTCGATATGTTTTATTTTCCGATCATTCAAACCACTTGGCCAAACTGGGTTCCTTTCTTTGGAGGCAATGATTTCGTGTTTTTCTCGCCGGTATTCAATTTTGCCGACGCTTGCATTACGGTGGGAGTCATTTGCTTGCTGCTGTTTTGCCGAAAGGACTTTGACACCAAGGCCAATCCTGATACGGCAGAAAGCGCACCCAATCAAACCATAGACTCAGAAGAATAAGTATGAAACAGCGTGGAGCGACATTCGTCTTAGTCATAGCTCTATTCGCAATGGGGCTGTTCTTGGGGTGCAAACCGTCTGTGCCTTCAAAGTATCTTTCGGAAAAAGAGATGGAAAATTTGCTCTACGATTTTCATTTGGCAGAAGCCATGGCACGTCAAGATGATAATAATTATGACGCTAATCTTATGGCTTATCGTGCTGCCGTATTGAAGAAATATGGTATCAACGAAGCAGATTTTGACTCTTCGATGGTTTATTACATGCGCCATACGGGTAGGCTTCAAGACATATATAAACGTTTGGCAGAGCGTATGGAGGACAAAGCTCGAGAGTTAGGGTCATCTGAAAGTGCTTTGGCTGGACTTGGGAGAGCAAGTGCCTCTGGCGACACTGTGGATATTTGGCAGGGTGAGACTTCTCTCGCATTAATACCTTTCTCGCCTTATAATATTTATACGTTTACTTATTCTCCAGACTCAACGTTTCGCAAAGGAGACTCTTTTGTGCTTGCTTGCAATACGGATTTTATCTTTCAAGATGGTGTACGGGATGGTATTGTGAACATGTCAGTGGTGTATAAAAACGACAGTGTCGCGTCCAATGTGCTCCACCTTTCCTCATCCTCGACGCAATCGCTCTCCATCGCAGACAACGACACATTGGGTATCAAGCGGATAGTAGGTTTTTTCCTTCTCAATAAAAACAGACTGGAGGGTTCGTCCATGACCACTATGCAACTCATGAGCGTGAGCCATATACACTTGTTTAGATGCAGAGTTACCAAGCGTAAAACCAAAGGGGCGGAGCCTTCGCCATCTTTGCCATACGACAGTTTGAGTCGCGACTCGCAAAGTATGCGCTCTGCACGACAAGCTAAACGGTCAGCCTCCCTTTCCGAGCGAAATTTTCGATAGCAAATATTATTTTGTACAACTAATAATTATTTAACCTACAATACACTATGAAAAAATATTTATTAACAGTAGCTATGCTCGCCGTTGTCTCTTATGCATCGGCCTGTACCAATTTTATCGTTGGCAAGAAGGCCTCTGCCGATGGCTCGGTGATGTGTACCTACAATGCTGACGACTATGGCATGTTCATAGGCTTATGTCATTATCCTGCTGGCAAGCACGCCAAGGGCGAGATGCGGAAAATCGTGGATTGGGATACACAAAAGTATCTTGGCGAAATTCCAGAGGCTTCAGAAACTTATAATGTCATAGGCAACATCAATGAGTATCAGGTTACCATTGGTGAGACTACCTATGGAGGTCGTGAGGAGATGGTCGATCCTTCTGGTCTTATCGATTACGGTTCTCTCATCTATCTTGCTTTGCAACGTTCAAAGACAGCGAGAGAGGCCATCAAGGTGATGACTACATTGGCCGAGACTTATGGTTATTACTCCAGTGGTGAGACCTTCACTATATGCGATCCCAACGAAGCGTGGATTATGGAGATGATGGGCAAGGGCCCTAACTCCAAGAGTGTGGTTTGGGTGGCGCTCCGCATACCCGATAATGCTATCTGCGGACATGCCAACCAGAGCCGTATTGGCAAGTTTGACATGAAAGACAAGGCCAATGTGATGTATTCCAAAGATGTGGTTAGCTTTGCTCGCAAAAAAGGGTGGTATAAGGGCAAGGATGCCGATTTCAGCTGGAAAATGACCTATGCCAAGCCCGACTTCTCCGGACGGCGCATCTGCGACGCTCGTGTGTGGTCTTTTTACAATCGTTTTGTCAAGGGTATGGACCGTTATTTACCGTGGGCTTTAGGCAAGGACGAGAATGCCGAGGACATGCCATTGTGGATAGTCCCCGACCACAAACTCAGCGTGCAAGATCTTGAGACGGCCATGCGCGACCACTACGAGGGCACGCCAATGGCGCTTGACAGCGCTGATATAGGTGGCGGTATTTGGCAAATGCCATATCGGCCAACTCCCCTGTTCTATGAGGTTGACGGGAAAAAATGCTTCAACGAGCGTCCTACCAGCACGCAACAAACAGCCTTTAGCTATGTGTCCCAGATGCGCGGCTGGCTTCCTCGCGAGATAGGTGGTGTGCTTTGGTTTGGCAACGATGATGGCAACATGGTGGCTTACACTCCAGTTTATTGTGGTAACACCGTGCAACCCAAGTGTTACAACACGCCGGGCGCCGACGCTGTCACATTCTCTATGGACAATGCTTTTTGGGTTTGCAACTGGGTGAGCAACATGGTTTATCCACGCTATTCGCTCATGTTCCCCAGTTTGAAGGCCGTGCGCGACTCGCTTGAGCAAAGTTATTTTGCCGCTCAAAAATCTGTTGAGGACAAGGCTGTGGCGCTGTATAAGGACAATCCCCATGCCGCTATCAAATACCTTAACGACTATAGCAACGCCAAGGCCGCTCAAATGTTGAGCCGTTGGCAGCGTTTGGCTTACTATCTCATTGTCAAATACAATGACATGGCTGTCAAGCCAGAGGAGAATGGACAATTCAAGCGCACCCCGGAGGGTACTGGCGCACGCGTGGAACGTCCGGGATTTCCACAGCCATTCCGCAAGAAATTGTACCAACAAGCCAGTAAGCACATAGAGCTGTAAAGCTATTGTCAGATTTAACCCAAATAAAATTATAGTCGCAAGAATGTCATTTTTATGGCGTTCTTGCGTTTTCTTTTATAGGGTGGTGTTGATAAAAAAACGGAAATCCAATAGTTGGATTCCCGTTGGAGGTGCCTGGCGGAGTCGAACCGCCTTGAACGGTTTTGCAGACCGTTACCTGACCGTTCGGACAAGGCACCAAGACTTTGTGTTAAAGCAAGTGCAAAATTAATGATTAATTTTGAAAGTCCCAAATTTTAACCATTGTTTTTTCCACTCATCGCTTGCCCAGCGTTATAAACCGGTATCCAACATTAGCCGCCGCCATCATCAAGTTAGTATCTTCAGCCTATCTGTTGGTTTGAAGAGATGACGTGTCTATTGGCCATGTCCTGCCAATAGACGATGAAATGACAAAAAGCGCATGGTGGTGTGGCATATAGAAGCTGGTATGCTTTTGGGGCATGGAACAAATTTTTGTGATTGAAAAAAAATGACAGAAGGTTTAAAATACAGAGCGTATATAAAAAATAGAAGCCTGTTGTTGATAAAAACGGCCAAAATCTACGTTTTCGCTACTTCGTTGTCAATCAGGTTTGTATGCGTTTATATAGTTTGGTTTTGTCTTGATTGTTGGCGTCGTGTGTTGTGTTTAATGCCTAATGGCCATGCCATTAGGCATTAAACGCGTGGTGAAGAGGCCTTAAACACGTGGCGATAAAGGCCTATATAGGGTGTGAATAAACATCAATGGCATTGCGCGGTGTGTGGAACACGTGCCATGATTGGTGGGAGAGGAGTGCTGGAACAATAAAAACTGTTCTAAAAGGCACTGTTGAAAGGGGGCTGTTTTTATGATTTTTTATTGACACAAGCCATTGCGTCACTTGGTGGGTGCACTTTATGCCGCGCTTGCATTTTCTGTTTGTATGTAATGTTGGGGAACAAGTGTGGTAAGCCTGCCACTTGAGTGGGCTTACCGTCTTAAGTCTAAAAGAGAGCAAAAGACGGCGATAGGCTATTTTCGTTTCGCTTATTTTTGTGTGCGTTGTTCGCAGAGTCAACCAGTAAGTGCAAAATTACAAAACGTGTTTGAAGAATTTGCGTTTGGGTGTAGAAAAGTTTAACTTTTCTCTCGGCGAGGGGAACTCTTTTATTGCACTTCGTTTTGTAACTTGCACTCCTATCCCACAGAGGTAACCTCTTCTATCAATACGCATTAAGCCCCTTATTCGTACACTCCAAGATGCTTGATACTATGAGATAGAAATACAGCTAACGTGACCTTATAAATATCATGAAAATGATGAGCCGTTTGGCATTATAATATCCTCATACTATGGGATTTATTGAGCTTTCCTCATTTCGTCACTTTTTCGAAGCAAGCTTATAAATTAAGTGTCTTTCACAATAGCGCGTTTTTTTATTAACTACTACATCGATTTGTTAATATTTCTTAATAATTGGGGGGGTAATTATTTGTCTAAATTTCTGAATATTTTTGTAAAAATTTTAACTTGCAGTAGCTTGGATAATTTATATTATCTGATTGTGCAAAAGCCTTGATGATAGACTACATGTTACACACGCTGTTAGTGACCACCCTTTTGACAAACATGTATGAAGAATAAATTAACACATTTATAACAATGATGACAAGAAAACATCTTTACACATTATTAATTACGTGCCTCGCACTGCTGTCCTGCGTCACCGCCAAGGCAGGCCTCAACGAGTGGACAGTAAATCCGAACAATACGAAAGAATTGTTGTACACGTACAGGACAGGAAATTATCCCATTAACGGTTATAACATCTACGGTGAAATTACATTTTCATTTGTCAACGAGCGTGTGAATCGTGAAGCTAACGACAACTGGAAAGATTTTCACATGCGCATAGGAAGAGTTGAAGAGAATGGCGTAACGTATCAAACGTCCGGATATGTTAAAGTATATGGGAAAAATGCCACTGGAACTTATGATTTAACAAATTATAATTATTGCCACTTTCATTATTACAACGCAAATATTGATGAAAATAATAATGACTTGGTAGAATTTGGTGATTTTCAAGTTTTAGGCTCAGCTTGGTGGGATATGGACTTGCAAAGCAGTATTAAATTGTTCTTCCATGACTCCTATCATAATGTTCTTGAAACGGTACGAATCCCTCGCCCCATCGATAATACAGTTAAATGCTATAGTACCACCGAAGGCTCACTGCTCGCAGATCAAAAACTATTAGTGCGTCACTATCGCACCAACCTTTTGAATCGCTACAATAGGTTTAATCAGCACATGAACAAAGGCGTGATGTATGTGAAGAAAAATGGCGACGGTACATATCTCTTCGATCCAGTATGGGAGGAATTCAAGACCACTGATGCTTACAACAATCAATATGCCCGAAACAAATACAAACAAAACGCTTTAGGATGGACAGGACAAGTTGGTAACGACAAGGTTGTAGTAGCTCCCAAAGGCGCAGATGGAAAATATCGTCTTACTATCAATGCACTCCTGCCTATTGCTACAATCGCAGAACAAAAGGACGGTTTAGCCTATACACTGCTCCAAGCCATCGTACGTGCGCCAAAAGGTGCTAAAGTCAGAATGAGTGTCAAGGCTTGGGATTATGTTTATAAAACGTACAAATGGGCTGAAACAGATGGTGCCGTCGTAGCAGGAGTTGGTATTGACGACAATCCCGATCTTACAAAAAATACTGCATACGGCACGGTTAATAAACATGGTCGCGTAGACTATCTAAAACGTGAGGCTAACGGTGGCTGGTTGAAATTGGAATTTCCAGTTAGACTGACTCAGGTAGAAAACATTGAAGGACAAGAAATGGAATCGAGAGGCTACATGATTCTCACTTCTGACCAACCTTTTGAGGTGAGCGACATTTTTATGCTGTGGCGTCCTAACCAGCCTGGATACTACCAAACATCTGCGAATTACAACCCCAATAAAATGGTTGATTACGATATGAATACATCCTACATTGACTTGACAAAAGAAACAAAGTTCAGCCTCTTTGACCGAGGAGACAATCTCAATCGGGTCGTCAAGGTTAATGCAAACACTACCTTTGCACTCAAAGGCCACGAACACCCTTGCAACGTCTTAGTAGAAGGAAAAAATATGCCTCTGCTTTATCTTACTGACCGTGGCGTGCTGACAAACGACAATGGCTCATTCAAAGCAAACACTGGCGTATGGTTGAACAAAGACAAGAAACAATACATGGAGAGCGGCTATACCTTTGGTGTAGACGAAGGCTTTACGGCTGATAAGGTATGGTTCGACCGCAACTTTGCCCGTAATAAAGATGCTAACGGCAATTATCACAGCATGTCTACCATCTGCCTGCCATTCGCAATGGACGAAGCAGATCTGTCCAAGTTCAAAGTATCAAAGGCTTACAAGTTTAAGACGGCCAATGACAACACAGCTACATTCGACGAGGTAAAATCAACCGAAGCTGACACACCTTATCTGATAGAACCGAGCGAAGCTATCACCACAGCCAACGAAAAGCCTATTGAGTTTTTCAACAAGCAAATCCCAGCCAGCAAGATTGCTGGCGGTGACTTCATCGGCACCTACCAATACCGCAACTTGCCTGCCTCCGAGAACGGATATCGTAATTACATCTTCGGTTTCAATACACAGAAATTCAACTACGTGAAGTCTACTGGTGCTTCGTTTAAGCCTTTCCGCGCCTACCTACGCTCCAAGCAATCAGCTAACAGCTTGGCGAAGAGTATCGAATTCAAGATTTGGGATGGATCGGTGACGGGTATTGAGCAAATCAATCCTACTGATAATACACCATCACATGGACCCATCTACACCATCGACGGACGCATGGTTAGCCCAACGGGAAATCTACAACTCCTCCCTCAAGGCATCTACATTCAGAACGGAAAGAAAATCATTAAATAAGCAAACAAATGAAGAAGATATATCAACAGCCCCTCATCGAAATAATTAAAATCAACGCCGAAGACCTATTGGATAAAGTAGTAGTAGCATCGGAGGAAGACGATGCAGCAGGTGCAAAGCAATATGATTTTGATGATAGTTTTGAGGATAATGATGGGCTTGTATGGTCTGCCGATGATTATAAACAAGAACCATAATGGTCTTAACTCAATAAGATGAACAAAACAAAATTATCAAGGCTGGTTCTATAAATTACCACCGCATATAGTCATTAAATTTTTATGAAATAC
>ERZ1673752.1135-NODE-1135-length-39355-cov-81.234885_pt1 | contig 39355 bp, 41 predicted proteins | sample MGYA00580195_ERZ1673752 | MGnify/ENA primary metagenome ERZ1673752 (study PRJEB41218, sample SAMN15661744) | gut metagenome | host: Homo sapiens | place: Canada: London | collected 2015-08-20/2019-03-30 | study: EMG produced TPA metagenomics assembly of...
GCAGCTCATCCAGCGTTTCGGCATCGACACCATCCCCACGCTGATGCTCTTCAAGGACGGCGAGGCGCTCGGCTCCAAGGCGGCCATCGAGGCATTCATCAAGGAAACGCTGGAGCAGTGAGGACACGATTATGGAGCAGATCTATGATATGATCGTCATCGGCGGCGGTCCCGCCGGATACACCGCCGCCCTGTACGCCGCCAGAAGCGGGCTTTCTGTACTGGTGCTGGAAAAGCTCTCCGCCGGCGGGCAGATGGCGCTGACGGAGCAGATCGATAACTATCCCGGCTTCGAGGACGGCATCGACGGCTTTACGTTGGGTGAAAAGATGCAGCAGAGCGCGGAACGCTTCGGCGCGGTGACGGAGCTGGCAGAGGTGTACAAAGCCAACCTGTCTGGAAAAGCCAAGACATTGGAGACCAGCGAGGGCGTCTTTCAGAGCCGCACGGTGGTCATCGCCACCGGCGCGTCGCCCCGTCCCTTGGGCGTTCCCGGCGAGGAAACGCTCGTTGGCAAGGGCGTTCACTACTGCGCCGCCTGCGACGGCGCGCCCTATCGGGGCAAGACCGTGGCGGTGGTGGGCGGCGGCAACTCTGCCGCGGCGGATGCCCTGACCCTGTCCCGCATTGCAAAAAAGGTCTACCTCATCCACCGCCGCGACAGCCTACGGGCCACCAAGGTATACCATGCACCGCTGATGAACGCGCCCAACGTAGAATTTTGCTGGAACAGCACCGTTTCCGCTCTGCTGCACGACAGCCGCCTGACGGGGCTTCGGCTAAAAGACGTCAACACCGGCGCGGAACACGACCTTGCCTGTGACGGAGTGTTCGTCAGCGTGGGACGCGCCCCGGCGACGGAGCTGTTCCGAAGCGAGCTGGCACTGGACAAATCCGGCTACATCATCGCGGACGAATCCACCCGCACGAATCTTCCCGGCGTGTTCGCCGCGGGGGACGTGCGCACCAAGGCGCTGCGGCAGGTGGTCACCGCCGTATCGGACGGCGCGGTAGCCGTCCACTATGCGGAGGAATATCTGGCGGAGAATCGATAAAGGAGGCTGCGAGCGATCCTCTCATTGGCAGTTCCTGTCCGTAAGCGATACAATTGCGAGCCTTGCCTCAAAAGAGCGCAGGGTATGTGAGATTAAGGAGATCATATATATGTGGCTGTTTTTAGGAATTTCTGCGATGATTTTTACAGGCTTCAATTTGATTTACTCTTTTAAAAATAAGAATGAAAAGTGGTTTAGATTCGGAGCCATTTCTTTCACTGATTGCGGGGCATATCAATAGCGTGTGCAATTTGCCTGAGGCGCTTTTGGCTGATAGCGGAGCACACATTGCCCCTTCACTTCTGATTCAGAAGCCAGGCTGTCATATCCCCCAAGGTCTCCTCAATCGGGCGCGGCTGGTATGCAAAGCGTTCCGACGCAGCAGCATGACTGAATTGCCCGTTTGAGGCAAGGACGGAAACGGAATACGGGGTGAAGAACAGCGGCTTTCGCTCCCTCAGGCTTCGACGTTCATAGTATGGAGCCGCCAGCCTTGCAAGCCCCAGCGGCAGGCAGATGGACCGATACTTCAGCTTTGCAGCCTTTCCCACCAGCTGAAGCATCCTGCGAATCGTGACATAGCAGCCGGACAAAATGTAGCCTTTGCCGGGCTCTCCGCTTTCGGAACAGGCGAGAATGCCATTTGCCACATCCCGCACATCTACAAAGTCATATCCGCCGCGAACGGCAAAGGGCAGCTTTCCAGAAAGGAAAGATTTCGCCATAGAGGTGAAGCTCCCGCCCTGCAAATCGCCCGGTCCGATGATGCCGGAGGGGAATACAATGCTGGCATTCAACCCGCGCTCCGCTGCATCAAATACCAGCTCGGTTGCAGCTGCCTTGCTCTTGGCGTAATCTCCGTCCACAAGCCCCGGAGAGAATTCGCAATCCTCCGAAATGATGCAGCCCTTTGGCTTTTCCGGTATGGCATGGACGGAGCTGACATAGACCATTTTGCCCACATCATGCTCCATACATTGCCGGAGAACCTTCCATGTCCCGCCTACATTGACCTGATAGAGCCTCGGACCGGGTCTGGATGCGACGGAGACAATACCAGCACAGTGAATCACACAGGTACGGCTGTCGGCATCCGCGAAGAAGTCTGACAGTGAGCTTTTATCGCACACATCACCAATGACGGTGCGTACCTCCTTCGGGAGCAAATCGGTATAGGGGTCATCATGCAGCACAAGCGCATGCACCTGCGCCTTGCGGCGTACCAGCTCCTCCGCAACAACCCTACCAAGGAAGCCGGTAGCGCCTGTAACAAGATATTTATCAAACATTCAAAGAGCCTCCTCTCAAATAAGTATACAAGTGTTGATTATCTTTCACAAGTACAGTATACTTGAGGGGGAATACAGAAACAATCAGCATTTGCCATGCGACTGAAAGAAAAGCAACACTGCCTGTTGAAGTGTTGATAATCTTTGTAAACTTTTTTTGGAGGGGCTCTATATGGAGAAGCTGGATGCAAGGAAACGCTATACGCAAATGGTGCTCAAGCAGTCTTTTCTGAAGCTGCTGAAGGAAAAACCTGTAAACAAAATTACGGTGAAGGAGGTTTGTGCCCTGGCACAGCTTAACCGTGCCACCTTCTATGCCCATTACAGCGATTGCTTTGCCCTGATGGAGAGCATTGAGAACGAACTCATCGATGCATTCGAAAAATCCCTTCGCTATGTCAATTCGTTTGATGTGACGGCTCTGATCGAAGCCATCTACGATATGGTCGATCGGAATCAGGCAGCCTGCCGGGTTCTGATTCTGGGGAATACAAGCTCAACAGTCCTCATGCGGATGATTGCCCTGGCCAAGAAGGACAGTATTGCCTATTGGCGGAAGGAGCTGCCCAATGCCAGTGAGACAGAGCTGGAAATGATGTATACCCATCTGTCAAACGGTTTGATGCACGTCGTCGTGGAGGGTTACGACAAGTACAGCAAGGAGGAAATGATCCGCTTTGTCAACCGGGTAGTAAAAGCCAGCCTTTTGCTGTTCCAATCGCCTCAAAGATTTCTTGCTTAAGAACGTCCGCCCGTTTCTGCCCTTGAGGCGTGGAGAGGGCTTTCGTTCATTTTCCGGGCTGGTCTCGTTGCACTTTTGTGACACTTTCCCCGCACTTTCGCGGGGGAATTTCAATGCAGCTTCTGGTATGCTACAGACAAGGTTGAAACTCAACCAAAAATACTTCAAAAAGGAGCGTAACATACCATGAAAAAGAAAACGATTTTGAGCTTTGCACTGGCACTGGCATTGATGGTATCGGCCATCGGCACGGCAACCTCCGCCTTTGCCGCCACATCCGCACCAATGGAGCCTGTTACTAAAATTGCCACCGAGAATGAGGACGCCATCTGGGAGCAGATCGAGGCGGTGGAAGAGAAGAGCGACGCAATCTTCCAGAGAAACGCGGCGCTGTGGGAAAAGCTGGACGAAATCTGCAACGCCCTGCCTGACGACTACGACTTTACAAACTTTGATGAGGCGGCGTTTATCCGCAGTACCAACGCCCTGACCGAAGCGGAGAAGGAAACGCTTCTGGCGGACATCGAGGAATTGAACGGCCTTGACACCGAGATGGAGGCACTGTACGCTCAGCTGCCCGACTGCGACAATATGCCGCTTTACGAGAAGGCGCTGGAAAAGGCCGACCCCAAGGTACTGGATGAGATCGACACCCTGGAGCAGGAGTATGACCGCGTCTGCGAGAAGAACGCCGACCTGTGGGACAAGGTAGATGAAGCGTACTTCGATCTGCCGGATGACTATGACTTCGACAACTACGATGAGGTCGCCTTCATCCGCAGCCTGAGCTTCCTGTCCGACGCGGAAAAGGACGCGCTGATCGCCGACTATAACCGTCTGGTAGAGCTTGATAACCAGCTGTGCAAGCTGTACGATACCATTTGGGGCGATACCGGCTGTGAAAGCGGCAGCTGCCCCCTTTGACGGCAAAGAGGTTTTCTGATATGATTAACTAAATACGATGCCGATGCTGCGCCCACGCGCAGCATTTGGCGCTGCTTTCAAGGAGGACGCATGGGACATTCCATCTATTTGGCGGACGATGAAAAGAGCATACGGGAGCTGCTCCATAGCTTCCTTGCAAGCGACGGATATACCGTGCGCTCCTTTGAAAGCGGTGATGCGCTGCTGGAGGCGTTTCGTCAGGAGCCTGCGGAGCTTGTGATACTGGACATCATGATGCCCGGCACGGACGGCCTTACCGTGTGCCGGGAGCTTCGCGCTGTTTCCGATATTCCCATCATCCTGCTTACGGCCAAAGACAGCGAGCTGGACTACGTCATGGGCATCAGTCAGGGCAGCGACGATTATCTCACCAAGCCCTTTCGCCCGACCATTCTTCTGATGAAGGTGAAGGCGCTGCTGCGCCGTGTGGAGATGGACCGAGGAAAAACGGCGGCGGCGGAGGACGAGCTTCATTACGGGGATATCCGCTATTCCGCCACGGAAAACGCCATCTTTTATGGGACTGCGCCAGTGTCGCTCACCCAGACCGAGCTGCGGCTGCTCAGCTATATGATGAAGCAGCCGGAAAAGGCATATTCCCGCGAGGAGCTGCTCAGCGCGGTGTGGGGCTTTGACTCGGAGGTGGAGACCCGCGTAACCGATGAAACGCTGCGCCGTATCCGAAAAAAGCTGCTGCAAGCGGGCAGCACCGTCAGCGTAAGCACCATATGGGGCTTTGGCTATAAGCTGAAAGGAGCGGAGCGCACATGAAAAACATCAAGCTGCGGATCGTGTATCTGATCCTCGGTGCGGCTCTGCTGCTCTTTGCACTGTTCATGCTGGCGGTGAACCTCATCATACCTGCCCACTTTGTGCGTGAGGCAAAAAAGGCGCTCATCAGCGAGGCACAGTACCAGAACCGCACCATCCCCTATACCGACGATGAGCCGATCTATGACGAGGGCGAGGAGGAGGGGAATTTCTTTACCCCCAGCATCGTCTTTTTGGAACTGGATGACGGATACCGACCTAACACATGGAACCGGGATACCTATCGCCTGGAGAAAAAGCTGCTGGAATACTGCGCCGGGCGGGATATTGCACTCAATCAATGCTATACCTTCAAAACGGACAAACATCACCTGATCTTCATGTCCGTGCAGGAGGAGCAGGACGATTGGGAAAAGCCATACGCCTACATCATGTATATAGACATCGGCCCAATCACCCGCTATATCGTAACGCTGAACTGGGCGTTCTTTGCGGTGCTGCTGGCGATCTCCTCCGTCATGTGCCTGCTGGGCTTCCGCTTTGGCCGGGATATTGAGAAGGAGGCCGAGCGTCAGCAGACCTTCTTCCAGAATGCATCTCATGAGCTGAAAACGCCGCTTATGGCGATACAGGGATACGCGGAGGGCATACAGGCGGGCGTCATGGACACAGGCAGCGCGGCGGAGGTGATCCTGGCGGAGAGCGACCGCATGACGGAACTTGTGGACGAGCTTCTGGACATCTCGAAAATCGACATGGGACGGCAGCCGCTTACCCTTTCCGAGATGGATGTTCGGGAGCTGCTCTACGACAGCATGCGCGCCGTGGAGCCGATAGCCGCCTGCGGCGGTATCACCATCACGCCGGACTTCCCCGAAACGCCCGTTATGGTTAGCTGTGACGATACCCGGCTGCGCAGAGCCGTCACCAATATCCTATCCAACGGCGTGCGCTATGCCCGCAGCCAGCTGCACCTGACCTGCCGCACGGAGAAGCGTCATGTGACGATACGGATACAGGATGACGGGGACGGCATTGCCGCGGAAGATCTGCCCCATATCTTTGACCGCTTCTACATGGGAAAAAACGGAAAATCCGGCATCGGCCTTGCCCTGGCCAAGGAGATCATCCACCTGCATAAGGGAACGATCCGTGCCTACAATGGGGATAGTGGCGCCGTGTTTGAGATTTCCATTCCGGTGAGCAGATAAGAAGAGCACCGCGCCGCCTGTGAGCGCCCCTCTTGCAAAAAGGACGGGCTTGGAACGGGCTTTTGCCGGTGCCGGGTGGAGAGTTTCCTGTGATTTTCTCTTGTGCCGACATTGTTAGAATGGAGTACATCTATGGGTTGTAAAGCAAAAAAATATCTGCATATTTATGACTGGAACTACTGGTGGGGCTATTACCGCTGCTGTAAGGACCTGGAACCTTTCCATGCGGCGGAGTTTTCTCTTTCTGAGGACGAGGCGGGAGAGGTGCCCTTTTTCCACTTTGATTTCCATAACCTCCCCGCACTTCACCAGACCATTCGGGAGGGTGAGTTTGTGGAGCCGGATAACCCGGATCATCCGCACTTTCTGGAGCAGGCAAGGAAGCTCAGAAGCGGCGAACAGGACTGGTTCGTCGGGGCGCTGTACTATCCGCTTTTTTCGCCGGAGATGCATTTCTGCAACGCCTCCGTCCGGAGCGGCGTCCCGCTGACACAGCTGCTTTCCCCGTCTGTACCGCCCTATTACGGGGTGATCTTTCTCCGGGAGGAGCGCCCCCTCACTCCGGAGGTGCTGACGCATTGGGCGGAGACACTGTCCCAACCCCTGTTCGGCCAGCCGTTTTCCTGCACGCTTGCACAAGTCCCCAGCCGACAGGAGGCGATGGAGCAGTTTGAGAATGAGATGCGGCTGACGCGATGAAATGTACGGTATCGTTTACCACTGATTTTCCATTGAAAAGCAACTGAGAGGGAGACGTCGCTTATGGAATTAAGACTCACGGAGCAGGAGGCTCTGGCGCTGTATCGAATCATTCTGCGGTGGGATGAATTGGGCAGCTTGACCACAGAGGATGACGAGGAACGTCAGCTGCTATGGGATCCATCCTGTACGCTGGAAAAAGAACTGGAGCCGGTGGATGGTGCCGTGAAACGCAGACTGCTTTGACCGCGTAAGAGCCCACCGGTTCGAAGCCTTTGATGTGACGCTGTTTTCTTTGACGCTGACGGATCTTGAACTGTCGGAAGGACGCCGGTATCGCGGGATGATATTGACAAAGGGGGAAATGCTATAATATCTGCGAATGGTTCGCAGATTGGAGGGCGGCTGATGTCAGGCTATAATACGGCTGTCCGGGGTGCGGCACACTCCGCAAGAATGAGTTTGAACAGTTCATTTTCGCCGCTATGGGAGAAAAGTTCCGGGAGTTCAAACTGCTTCGGGGCGGCGAGGGAAAAGTCAATCCCAAGATTACCGCCTATCAGGTGGAGCTTGCACAGGTAGAAGCCGAGATTGAAAAACTGCTTGATACGCTGACCGGGGCCAACGCCACCTTGCTTGCCTACGCCAACAAAAAAATCGAGGATTTGGACAACCGCCGCAAAACACTGTCCAAGGCGATTGCAGACCTGTCCATTGAAACGCTGTCCTCCCAGCAGATTGAATTACTGTCCGGGTATCTGGACGATTGGGAGCATATCAGCTTTGAGGACAAGCGGAAAGCCGCTGACAGCCTGATTTCATCAATCAGCGCAACCAGCGACTATGTAAAAATAGAGTGGAAAATCTGATACTTTTTCCACTCTATCAAACCACTTGTTTCTTTTTATCGCTTGTAGCCCCTTGTACACCGTTGCTTTGTTAAGTTGTTGTATAACTTTAATTGTAACAATAATAGTATCAATACTAATTTTAAATATAAATAAAAGATATATAAGATAATAACAACTTCCAATTTGTCTGCTTATCAAGCGGCTTGATCCAAATGGATCGAGCCGCTTTTACTTACATCATCCTCTGCCCCTGCCGTTGCTCTGGAAACGGCGGGTCCGAGCGGCGCAGAAGGCCGAACTCCGTTTTTGTCACACCGTCATTTTTCATGCAGTCCCGACCGTATTGCTCAAAATCCATGTAGCCATCCAGCTCATAGATGGCTTCATCATCCAGCCCCGGCGTTTCCTGCAATCGCTGCTGACCGTAACCGTAGGCACCTTCTACGATGCGCTGGTAGTTGTCCAGATTTCGCAGGAGTTCACAGGCTCCGCGCAGGGTATCCGGCCGCTCGGCGTCCAGCACGGCAACGTAGGTCAGAATCATCCCGTCCTGTTGCCAGATGTCCTCCAAGGCTTCGGCAAAGTCGTTATACTCCTCCACGGCGGGGCAATCCGTATCACGGATCAGTTCCCCAATGTATGGTAGTCCCAATCCCATGTGACGAATTGAACGCCGTATTTGCTCGGAGCACCTGCCAGCACCGTGCCGCCAAAGTCAGCGAGGATGCGGTAGTCTTCATCCAGTCCGCTGGCTTTGAGCTGCGGGGCGGCTTCCATAGCGATCATATACTCCAGCGTCTTCGCAGCGATGTCCTCGACGCGATACAGGGCGTCCTCTGCCTGGGACGTGTCCGCGTCCTCCCGCCGATAGAACACGCTGCCCTTGCCGGTGATGCGGCAGAGGGGTGCGCCGTTCCAAAGGACAGGCAACTGCGCTCCCTCCAACGGCAAGGTTCCAAAGCCAGCACGGTGCAGGGAAATACGGATTTCTTCAAGGTAGCGGAGCTGACGGCTTGTGTTTTGGGTGCCCATGTGAACGATCCTCCTGTTGTAAAAAATAAGGCCGGAGAGGTTTTCTCCGGCCTGCCGTTTCAGACGCTGCAGCCAGCGCCCTTTTAGAAATTGAAAAAGGGCGCTGGCTGAACGCATCTGCATGAAACAGGAAAACGCCCGGTTCGAATCGGGGCAGACGCCCTGAAACAGCGATTTGCATCTATGGTTTGAGAGAAGAAATCCGGGCTTGAAAAAGCCCGGAAACGGTTGATGCGCCTGACTTTTCGCCAGACGCATCTATACCGGTAACTCTTTATGGCAACAGTTGATAAAAATGATACGGTTTCATTTGGTTTCAAATGGTTTCACTCAAAAATGAAACCATAGCGGTGAAAGGTGAAACCATAATGAGACGAGAGATGAATCAAAAGATACCTTATTGGTCTTTTCCTTTTTCAGATTCATCATCAGGGGTGGATTTGATCTTTTCATCCAGTACTTTCCCGACTGCCTGTAGCCCGTCAGGGCTGCAAAATGCGTCCATCAGTTCGTTGAACTCAGGGTTTTCGCTATGAGACACGGCAGCATTTCGGATGCGTGACTGTTCAACAATCGAAAGGATCAGATTCAGGCCAAGAACCGCACATCCAATGTAAAGACAGGTCTTTATCCAAATCCCAACGATGCAGAGGATGATCCCCGGAACAGATAAGTAGAAAAAGTGAAATAGGAAATTCGTTAGAACAAATAGCCAAAACATTTTCTGGGGGTATTCTCTTTCCATGTTGTACCTCCTAAATTTACAGACCTGACAATTTTCCTTTGCGGAATTGATTGTATCACATTCTTGCACTAATTTCCATACTAAAAAAGCCCGATGGTCTCGTATCAAAACCATCGGGCTTATTTGTCATAACTCAACACTATAGATTTTTTGAAATTTGCTTTAAAAAAACGTCGTATGACAGCAAGAAAAACTTGATGCACAGAACTCACTTGTCTTTTGATTCTTCAGTTGTGTCAGAGACTGCTCCTTCCAGCAGATCTGTCACTACCTGATTAAGCTGTGCGGCACTCTTAGCAGTAATGACTGGCGTGTCTGACTGGGACTCAATGTCTTTTCTGGTTCGTCCAGCCACCTGACCGCCCGCCTTGGCAACTGCCAAATTCTCTTGGAAGGTCGTTGGTTTGCGATCTCTTGAAAACTGAGTGGTAGTGGCCTCCGCCAGCATATTCAGTACCAGTTCCAGCGTAGTCATGTTATCACGAAGGTTTTCCTTTTTCAAGCCCTTCAGATTTTTGTACTGCCGGGTGGACATGCCAGACCAGGCTCGGGAAATCTCGTCCGTGAGGATGGCGTACTCTACGCCTTTCTGCACACCGCGGGCATCCCATTCATCCGTCAGTTCTTTACGGACCTGGATGGCCTGCAGCCGCTGATTGATCCACTCACGGCTGTAACCCTTCTTGAGATAGGTTTCCAGAGCGCGGTCAATGGTCAGCTCCGGGTCGATGGTCTCCTCGATACGCTCTCGACCGACCTGAGCCAGCCACAACTTGAACGGTTCTGCCTTCGGGGAAGGAATAGACTGGATGATTCGGAGAAGCTGCTCGGTATCGGCTACATCAGTCAATCGTTTTTTGCCATCCGAAGCGGTCATTTTCAACTGGTTACAAGCTGTAACCGTTTCATTTCCCTCATCCTTCAGGCGTTTCTTCGTTACCTTCCAGTAGTTACGAGCTGCCTGATAATCTGGCTGATCAGTCAGCACAGCTACCACATCAACGACGGAAAAGTACCATTCTTCCTTTTCCTCATCCCATGCGGTTCGAATACGCTTGTTTTCGAACAGTTGGATATTATCGTTTTGTGCCATTTGAATCACCTCGTTCTGTCATGAATTCTTTCAAAAGTCCTTGGCAGCCATCCAGCACATCCTGCCAGGTCGCCTCGAAGTCCTCGGTGTACCATGGGTCTGCCACATTGCCGGGATGGGCGGTGTGATCCATCAGGAGGGACATCTTGCCGACATAGTCGCCGCCGCAGATATATCTTCAAATAATCAACCCGATACGGGTCATTGTGATACGACATTTTCTGTCCTCCGTTTTTGAGATTTTGTGGTGAAGCAAATCTCGAAAACGGAGGGTCACGGCAGCGTGGCAAAAGCGCCCCAAAATGCAAAAAAGCTCCCGGAGCGCAATGGCTCCGGGAGCAGGACGCAATATTAGAATGATAGACTGTCTGCGGCGCAGGAGGACCGTACAGATCCGTACACAAGGGGCGCAAACCGGCCTTGTGGTGACCAACGGCGTAATATCGTCTCCTGCACAGCAAAAAAATCACCCGCCCGCATCATCTATCGGACGCATCCGATAACCAATGATAACGGGCGGGCAACCTCAACCGTGACCTGCTGGACAACCTCCTGTATGACTTTTCTATGACCTCTGCTGCAGCCTGCTACGCAGCCTCCTGTACGACCTTCTCCGTAACCTCTGGAGCAACCTACTGCGTAACCTCTGCTACAACCTCCGGAGCGACCTCAAGCAGCTCTCATTTTATGTGCAAATACTTTTTAATGACCTCGGCATGCTCTAACGCCAGATAGGGCTTTGCCGCCGTATAGTATGTCTGAGCCATAGAGAGATTTCCTTGGAATCCCATGGCGAGAATCGCATACATGTTCAGTTCGCTGTCCTTCGGATCGAAGCGCAGAGCATCAATGGTCGTCTTTTGCGCCAGAATATAATCCTTGCACTCCATCTTCAGGCGAACATATCCCTTGGTGATCTGCAGGTACAGGGACTGATAGTACATGGACAACTGCATCAGCCACAGTTCATGTTCACATCTTGGGAGTAACTGTCCTTTATATATATCGACTGCGCTGTGGTAGAGGGAATGCCGCATATCCGGGTTTTCTTCTGTTTTCAACTGAATGCAGGCATCCTCAAAGCGGTCGAAATCCGTATGGATATTGAAGTTGGGATTGATCTGGAATGTACCATTCTTCCCGATGACCAGCTTGTCGAGCCCGATGACGGAAAGAGTACGCCGCAGGCGGTAAACGATATTATTGACGACCTTATATGGCGAATCGAGTTCGTCGTATGGGCAGATGATCTCTGCCAGTGTGTCAACAGAGAAATTCTTTTTGTGATTCAGAATGAGATATGCCAGGAGCAAGTAGCACTGGTCCGCTTTAATATCTTCTCCGGTCAATGTCCCTTTGGAGCTGATAATCTCCATGCCGCCAAAGAAATTAATATGGATGTCCTCCGGATTGTATTTGGAGGCTTTTGTTGCTGCCAACAGGGACTGCTGCTGTTTGATTGGCACTGATGTTCTCTGATTCGCTTTGGGCTATTGAGCCGTAGATGGTGATGTAAAATTCCGAGGCGGGATCGATGCTGTGAATGCCTTGTTCCTCGAAGAAGACATCCACATTGATCTCTCGGAGCTTTCTTGTTATCTTGATAACATCGAGGGTGTTTCGGGCGAATCGGCTGATTGATTTTACGATAATCATGTCAATCTTGCCCTTGTAGCAGAGACGGAGCATTTTGTTGAATTCGTCACGCTTTTTCATGCTTGTTCCCGTAATACCCTTGTCAGCGAATATACCCACAAGTGACCATTTCGGCTCGGTGCGTATGCGCTCCTCGTAATGGGTACGCTGTACTTCGTAGCTGTTTAGCTGCTCATCCTGTTTGGTGGATACTCGGCAGTAGGCGGCAACTCGAAGCTGTCGGTAGCTCTGCGTGATAGCCGCTTTGGTGTCTATCGTTGCAGGGATAATGCGGACGGTTTTTGGGGGCTGTACACTTGTCGCTTGCATCATGCTGATTTCTCCTTTCCGATCCTCTGACCGTTTATAAGTATAAGGCTTATCGTGCCGTTTCCTTTCAGTTGGATCTCGCTGACTGCCTGGTCTGTTAAGTCGCTGTCATAGGCTGTCAGCGGCGGCACAGTCTTGAATATATCTTTTAGGCTTTGAGCCGTGATTTCTTCCGTTCCAAGGCTCGTGAATTTTTCGCTCACGCAAGTGAACATTTTTTGCTTTATGGCTTCCTTATCGAAGCTGACAGTGTTGAGTGCCTTTGAGATCTCTGCGTTCAGCCGTTTTATCTCTTGGCTTTCCTCATGGTCGGACTTCGGTATCTGAATACTTTCGGGATCGGCAATGACTTCGTTAAGCAGCTCTGTAATGCCGTTCAGCATACGCCTTGTTGTAACTGAATTGTGCGTTTGCCTGCGGTGGCTCACCGACCGCCTGCCTTTCCGAAGATAGCCGCCTTGTATTCGGGTGCAATGACTTGGAGCAGATATCCCTTGTGAGTTCCGGCGTATCCATTTTAGTTATAACGGATGTCGGACGGTATTCGGCGTCGGCATTGTGCCGTCCGAGCTGCTCACGGATATGCTCTGCAAGCTGTTCCGAGAGGAAATTACCGCACACTGCTTTTGTCTGTTCGTGGATAATACCGAGATATTTCAGCCCGACCTTGTAACGAGACAGGAGCTTGTCATAGGTCATGTCCTCGTTTAATGACGGCTCAAAAATACCGTAATCTCCATACCAATCGGCATACCGTTCCGTCCGCGAAATATCCGCTGCAACCTCATATGCGGCAATGATTTTGAATGCGTCCGAGCCGTACTTCTGCAAAAATCTGTTTGCTTCCTTGTAATATTCCATAGACACCTCCGTTATTTGCCTGCGGCCTTTGCCACACTGCGGGTCAGGTTGACTGCCGTTGTGGTGGCGTGGACTACGCTCATCATGTTTACTCTGACGCTTGAATCCAACCCGAACTGCTGCGCAATTCTCGGCACCTCATTGGCCGCCAGCATAATGCCGAGGCCGAGGAGCATATTCTGCGGAAAGGTCAGAAGCCCCAAGAAAAGCAAGGTTGTCTGCATAAATGCCGTAAGGCAGATTGCGACGACCTGCTTGCACCATTGGTTGAAGCCGTCGGCATAGCCCCTCGGTACGCTGAACATATATAACGCGCCGACAGACATCTGCACGAGGAGGATTCCGCCTCTTTTAATATTCTGAAAGAATATTTTAATAATGCAGTAGGCAAAGGCTATCATCGCAAGCAGATTAAAGAGCTTGTATTCCGCAGTAGCCGCCACCATAAACGAGCCCTGCAGTACCGAAGTGCTTTGGCCTGCGAGGTCGAGTGACTGCGTTCCCGCAAAAATTCGGGCAAGATCGTGGGAAAATGTGTTTTGCAGGCTGATGCAAAACTTGTATAATTCTATCGGTACGACTCCGATGAGAGAACAGGCAAAGAAGCCTTTTATGATGTTGAGTGCCGTTGTTTTCACATTGGCTCTGCCGCATTGGTATTCAATAGCAACATCGAATACTGCCACAACCGTTCCGGCCACGAACAAGCCCCAGCCGAAAAGAGTAAACAGCTTTACGGTTGCTTTTACCCATTCAAGGTCAAACACATCCGCACCCATATTGCCCATCATCTCGAAGAAGTCGGCGATAGCGCCGTAGATGATTTCATAAAACCATTTGAGCATTGCGTCCCAAATGGCATTGGATATTTGTGTTCCGAGGAAGTCCATAGCGTCGCCGATGGCGCTGCCGATCCCCGAAAAGATATCGCCTAACCAGTCAAAAATGATTACCACCTCATTTCTAAATGAAAACGGCAGACGAGGTGTCTGCCGCATGAGAAAAGCCGCCGACTCTTAATCAGTCAGCGGCTTTCCCATTTGTTTCTATGTCTTTTTTCATTTCCAAACCGTCTATGAAGCCCATTCGGTACGCTTCGGCCTGCAGAAGCGTTTCCATCTCCGCTTTGGCGTTTTTCATTGCGTAGAACAGATCCGACTGTTCGGGCGTCAGCGACTTTTCCAATTTCTCGGAAGCGGCGGCGAGCTCGTGAAGTGCCTTGGCGTATTCGGGCGTTTGCCTGACGAGGTTTTCTATCGGGCAGATCTCGCCGTTGAACAGCTTGTAAAAAAATCCCATATCGGTCATTCCTCCTTCCCAAGTCACACAACATACCACACACTGCGGCAGAAGTCCAGCGCAAAATAAAACCGCCGCAATCTCTGAGTTTGCAGCGGTTCCTGCGCCGTTTACAAGCGTCATTTCAGTGTATTCGGATCAATGATGATGACCTTTTTCCCGTTTTTCAAAGCATAGTCCACCGTGTTTCCGGTGCCGCTTTTTTCACCGTTCCATACGGCTATCACAACATCGCTGTTGTCCACCATATATTTATTCCGCTTCATCATGCAGTCGGAGGTATAGTGGGTTTGCAGCGTCTGTGCGTCATCGGAGCGGTAGATAATATCGAAGTACCTGTTCCGCCAGCCTTCGCTCCAGCGATTTGCCTGGGTTTCGCAGGGAATGGCGCATTCCAGCGTTATGTGCGGATACTTTTCTTTGAGCTCCAGCACCGCCTCGGCTGCGTAGATGTCCACACCCATCGCCATGCCGGAGATGAAATGCGTCACGCCGTTTTCGGTGATCTGTTTTTCAATGCCCTCGGTCAGCAGTGCCTTCAGTCTTTTACAGCCTTCCGCACCTTCGTCGTAACCGAAGGGCAGGGATTTCGGTCTGTGTCCTGTGAAGCAGCAAGTCTTGTTCATGATTTTTCTGTTCTCCTTGTATGTGTATTAGCAAGTGTATCTAACTCGCTTATACACAGTTTACACCATTATAACAGAAAAATCTGTCGAAACAAAGTGTCGAAAAACAAAAAACTGCACGAAAACCGTGCAGTCCGATAATTTATACCGTTATTTGTTGTTTTCCGCTTGCTTTATCATGAGGTCGAGCATTTGCAGGATCCTGTTCTGTTCCTCCGCAGGCAGTGCGGAAAGACGGCGGCTGAGCTCGTTCTCCTTGTATTCGACCGCATGGTCGATCACATCACAGAAGATGGCGTCTGCCGAGACCTGCAGGCCGTTCAATATGGTGATCAGCCTTTCGCATCTCGGAAAAGAGCCGCCGCGCTCCACCGTGGAAATATAATTGACGGAAAGTCCTGTCTTTTCCGAGAACTGCTCCTGCGTAAGCCCGATCCTCTCGCGGCATTCTTTGATTCGCTGTCCGATTCTTTTATCTATCATAACATCACCCGTTTCCTTTCGGTTACTAACTCTCTTATACATAGTATAAACGGCTAATACAGTTTTTAGAACAATCGCAAATCCATACAGAATGTATTAGCAAGTGATTTAAGGGTGATTTTTTTGTGAAATTCAGTCTTGTTTTGTGCCGATTGCACGCTTTTCAGATTATTGACCAGATATAAAGCGGCGCGGTCAGTGTGAAAATAAGGCAGGCAAAAAGAATACACGGAGCGGCAAATTCAAACTGTCCGTGCTTTCTGTAGTCGAAGTACGCCGTCCCGACCTTCACAAAGAAAAGGATGGCGAGGATCATATCGCACACGGGAAAAACAACATTGTTGACTACCGTCTGAATTTGGCTCTTGGCAGCATTCCAAGTATTCTCGATTGCACCTGCCACATCGCCTGCGGCAAAGGCAGTCATGGAGAAAGTCGACACAAGGACGGCCACGAGCAGAACACAGAAAAGGATTCTGACGGTTTTCTTTTTCATAGGATTCATAAGGGATTACCTCCAATCGCTTTTGGGATTTCTTTTTCGGTTATCTTTCGGACTCGGATATTGAGGTTTTTACAGAATTTTAACTCGGCTCTCATGCCTTCCGTGACGGTATCTCCGAATACCCACACCTCATCGCAGAGCCACAGAAGCGACATTCCCGCTGCCAAGCCGATTTCCCGATCTTTGGGGGCATTATCGTCGAGGCACAGAGCATAGAAATGCGGCACGACCGGAGCCGTGCCGCACCTCAGTGCATATTCGGTATATGTCTTAACCTTTTTGAGGTTTTCCTCAACATTCCCTCCGAGGGGAGCGCAGACATACACCTTTTTCATTACTCGTCATCCTCGTCCTTTCGGGATTTCACACGGATAATGACCACGGCGATGATACCGCCGAGTGCCACAGCGCCGAGTCCGATCCAAAAGCCGAGGCTGGAGTTGTCGCCCGTCTGCGGAACGGGAGGAGCAGGAGGCGTAAGCGTTACGGTCTGACCGCCGTCATCAATGTCTGCATGAGCTGCGATTTCCACACCGTCACGATAGAGCGTTTCAAACACTACGATGTCTGTCTGCTTGGTTACGGTGCTGCCGTCAAAGGTAAAGCAGACGGTAATCTCTCCGTCTTTTTTCTCTGCCGTAAAGGTGACCTCGGAGCTCACTTCCTTGCCGTTTACGAGGAACGGCTTGCCCGTTGCCTTGTCCATAAGGATGCCTTTAACGGTGTATTCCTTACCGACCGTAAGATTCTTGTAGGAAACGGTGTCCTCAATGGTAATGTCGCCCTTGGCAGCAGCAGATTTTTCGCCGTTCACGGTTGCCTTTGTTCCGATTCCGGGAACGGTAACCTTGACGGTCTGATCCTCGTCCTCAATGTCTGCGTGTACGGCAAGCTCTTTGCCGTCCTTATACAGCGTTTCAAAAACCACAAGGCTTGTATTTTCCTTGATGAGCCTTGAATTGAAGGTAAAGGATACCGTAACCGTTCCGTTCGGAGTTTCGGGCGTGAAGACGGTTTCGGCTGTTACAGCTTCGCCGTTTTCGGTAAAGGCTTTGCCCGTGTTCTTATCCATAAGCGCACCTTTGAGTACATACTCCTTGCCGGGGATGAGGTGGTTGTAGGATTCCTTGACATATTCATAGTTCGGCGAGTAATCTCCCCAGAACACCGAGTCGCCGTCTGCATTCTGTTTCCATGTGCAGAACATAAAGCCGTTCTTTTCACTGTAGGTTGCCGCCAACACGGTATCCCCGAAGGCGGCAAGCTGTCTGTAATCGGAGACATCGGCAGCTTGCATTTGTGGTGCGTGTTCGTACAGTCCTACATATTCACGCACCGTAGAAATCTCTTCCTGAATATCTAAAATTTTATTGCGGTATTCATCCGAGGGATTTTTGTCGGCGTTGCTTAGAAATTGACCGTTGTATTTTATCCGGCAGAGGGGGATGCCGTCCGATGACACCTCCAGCCATTCGTTACCGTCCATCTTGGTGTCATACCGAGCTTTGAGGCGTTTGGCTAATTCTTTCTGTAGCATATTTGATTTCTCCTTTTTTGAGGGTAATAAAAAAGGCAGATAGATTTTTGCTTTCTATCTGCCTGTGTATCTGATATTTACTTTTCGGGAGTTCAAGTCTATCCACAAAGGGAAAACGGCGATTTTACATCTGCGTTTTGGTACAGAGAAAAATCGCCGTTTGGGTAGCAAAAAAGCCCGATATAATCGGGCTTTTCGCGGGAGACATCTTTTTTGTCTCCACATTATGGTCGGAGTGCGGGGATTTGAACCCCGGGCCTCTTGGTCCCGAACCAAGCGCGCTACCAACTGCGCTACACCCCGTCAGCCCGTCTATTATACGTTTTTTCGGTCCGAATGTCAAGATGCATTTTGCAGTGCGGGTACACATTTTTGCAGTGCGGGTACACTGTTTTCCGGTGTGGGTATGCATTATTTGACAAAAACCCGAAAAAAATTCGACCCTCCCCATATGTAGGTTTGTCAAACATATTGGACAGCGAACTCATTAGGCGAGCGCCAGCGGAGGGGTCTCATGGGCAAGTTGTTGGCGCGGCGGTTATGGACGGCAAGCTGCTTGGCAAAGTCGTTGAGTGAATAGAACGAATGGCAGGAATAGAAGCGCTTCTGATCCTCGCGATGGCTGCGCTCCACCTTGCCGTTGTGGCGCGGCGTGTAGGGCCGGATCAGTTTGTGACGGATGCCCAGCTCGGTGGCAGTTTTCTCGAACAGTGTGGGCAGATCGCGCTTGCTGTTGGAGAAGCGGTTGGTGAACTCGAAGCCGTTTTCCGTCTGGACACACTCCACTTCTATGCCCCTGCGGGCGTACCACGCCCGCAGCTTGCGCAGGAAGTCCGCCGAGGAATAGGTGGACTGCTCCGGGTAGGCCGCCAGGAAACGCAGCCTCGTGAACTCGTCGATGGCGGTGTACTGGAACAGGCGCAGCTCCGGATCCGCGATACAGCGGCGGGGAACGACCTTGGCATCCACCTGCACGCGCTGGCCGGGATGGGTCATCTGCTCGTAAGACTTTGGCTTGTACGGATTTTTGGGCTTTTCGGCCGGAAACAGGCCCATTTTGCGCATGACACGGAACAAACTCTCTGGACAGCGGGTGTAGCCGCGCTTCCGCAGACGGTGCCACAGTTCGATCATGCCCAGCGACGGATTGCGGCGGCGCATATCGCGGATGAGCTTTAGCTCGGCCTCCGTGTGCTGGTTGGGGTGGCTGTGAGGCCGTCTGGACTGGCAGGCCAGGGACGCCACACTCCCGTCCCAGCGCTGCTTCCAGAAGTAGATGTACGACCGGCTTTTGTTGTATTTCCGGCTGGCGCGGCTGACGCCGTACTTTTCTGCGTACTTCATTAGGGATTGCCTGTAGGCCATGTCCTGTGTTATACTCTTACTCATGAGGAATATGGTCTCCTTTCGGAAAGTTTTGTGTGGTAGCTTAACTTTAACACATGAGGCCCTATTCCTCATACCCTTTTTATTCAATTGTCCAAGATGTATTGTAGTCCTACACCGAAAAAAATTCGACCCTCCCCATAGGACTTGCGAAAAAGGCACATATACGGTATAATGACATATAATTATAGGTATGTGCAGGTGCGGGACAACGCACCGGATGGAGGACCCATATATGGAAAAAGTAAGACGCGACCCAGCCAGCCTCAGCCAACTGGTGAAGGATTTTGATCTGGAGGTGGTCTACAAGGGCCTGGACTATGACACCCGGATGATCACCATCCCCGACGTGAACCGCCCGGCCCTGCAGCTGGTGGGCTTTTATGACTACTTCGAGCCAAAACGCCTGCAGATTCTGGGCAAGGCGGAGTTCACCTTCCTGAAGGCCATGCCCCTGGAGCAGCGGAGAAAGGTATTCGAGGATCTGCTGCGCTGCGAGATTCCGGCGCTGATCGTGGCCCGGAATATGGAGATTTTTCCCGAGCTGATGGAGATTGCCCGCAAGCACGGGCGCACCCTGCTGCGGACGGAAAAGACCACCGTGGAGCTGACCAGCCACATCATCGACTATCTGAACCGGGCCCTGGCCCCCCAGATCACCCGCCACGGCGTGCTGATGAACATCTATGGCCAGGGGGTGCTGATGATCGGCGATTCCGGCATCGGCAAAAGCGAAACCGCCATCGAGCTGCTCAAGCGCGGCCACCGGCTGGTGGCCGACGACGCGGTGGAGATTCGCCGCATTTCCGACTCCCTGTACGGCTCGGCCCCGGAGATCATCCGCCACTACATTGAGATCCGGGGTATCGGCATCATCGACGTGCAGCAGCTGTTCGGTATGGGCGCGGTGCAGTTTGACTCCGACATCGAGATCGTGATCCATCTGGAGCCCTGGCAGGACGGTAAGTTCTATGACCGGCTGGGCCTGGAGGGCGACACCTACACCATTCTGGGGGTGCAGCTGCCCTATGTGACCATCCCCGTGCGGCCGGGGCGGAACCTGGCCGGTATCGTGGAGATCGCCGCCATGAAAAACCGCCAGATGCGGTACGGCTACAACTCCGCCCGGGATTTCATGACCCAGTTTGACAAGAAAATGGATGAACTGGCCCAACAGGCCAAGGAGAAGCAATGAACTATATCGGCATCGACATCGGCGGCACCAACCTGAAGGCCGGTCTTGTGGACGAGGACGGCCTTCTGCTGGCCGTGAAAACCATGAAGATCCGTGAGGTATCGGACCCCGACGCCCTGACGGACACCCTGGTGGCCCTGACCCGGGAGCTGGCCCAGGAGGGCGGCGTACCCATGGAGGAGATCGCCTCCGTGGGGGCAGGCGTCCCGGGAGTGGTGGACATCCGCACCGGGTCCATCGTATACACCTGCAACCTGCCCCTGCGGAACATTCCCCTGCGCAAGCTGTTCAAGCGGCGGCTGGGGCTGCACCTGTATGTGGAAAATGACGCCAACTGCGCCGCCCTGGCAGAGTACTATGCCGGAGCGGGCCAGGGCAGCAAGCGCTTTGTCACCATCACCCTGGGCACCGGCATCGGCGCCGGGATCATTCACAACGGAAAGATTTTCCACGGCGGCAACGGCATGGCCGGTGAGGTGGGCCACACCTGCATCGACTATCAGGGTCTCCCCTGCCCCTGCGGCCGGCGAGGCTGCTGGGAGCAGTACGCCTCCGCCAGCGCCCTGAAGCGCTTCACCGCCCAGGCCCAGCTGGGCAACCCCGACAGCATCCTGGCCCGGGTCATCCGGGAGCATGACGGCCATGTGTCTGGCCAGTCGGCGTTTATGGCCGCCCGGCTGGGGGACCCGGTGGGCCAGCAGGTCTGCGACATGTATGTGGGCTATCTGGCGGCGGGCATCGCCAACGTGGTGAATATTTTCCAGCCGGATACCCTGGCCATCGGCGGCGGCGTCAGCAACGAGTCCGATGAGCAGCTGCTCCACCCCCTGCAGCAGCTGGTGGAGCGGGAGACCATCCCCTGCAGCGCCGGGAAAAAGACCCGCATTGTCAAGGCCCAGCTGGGCAATCAGGCGGGCATCATCGGCGCGGCCCTGCTGGGGAAGAAAAAACGGATATAAGGGAGATCACTATGCAGTGGTATGAACGTTTGGACGAAAAGATCCGGGATTACCTGCCGGACATGACGGTGGAGCGGGACGTGCCCATGAGCCGCCACACCTCCTTCCGCATCGGCGGCCCCGCCCGGCGCATGGCCTTTCCGGAGAGCCGGGAGCAGCTGGTGATCCTGCTGGGCCTGGCGGAGGAGTGTGGCATCCGGCCGTTTCTGCTGGGCCGGGGCACCAATCTGCTGGTGTCGGACCGGGGGCTGGACACCCTGGTCATCAAAACGGCGGAGCGCATGACGAGCATCCGCCGCCTGGACGACGTGACCTTGGAGGCCGACGTCGGCGTCCTGCTCAGCCGCCTGGCGGTATACGCCCAGCAGGCGGGCCTGGCCGGGCTGGAATTTGCCCACGGCATCCCCGGAAGCCTGGGCGGCGCGGTTTGCATGAACGCCGGGGCCTACGGCGGCGAGATGCGCCAGGTGGTGACGGAGGTCACCGCCCTGTACCCCGACGGCATCCGCCGCTTCACCGGGGACCAGGCAGAATTTGCCTACCGGCACAGCCGGTTTCTGGAGGACAGAGCCGTGGTACTGGGGGCCGTGGTGCGCCTGACCCCGGACGATCCCGCCGCCATCCGGCAGCGGATGGATGACCTGATGGCCCGGCGCAGGGCCTCCCAGCCCCTGGAATGGCCCAGCGCCGGCAGCACCTTCAAGCGGCCGGAGGGCTACTATGCCGGGACCCTCATCGACCAGACGGGCCTGAAGGGCCTGACGGTGGGCGGAGCCCAGGTGTCGGAAAAGCACGCGGGCTTCGTCATCAACACCGGCAGCGCCACCTGCGCCGACGTGCGGGAGCTGATCCGCCGGGTGCAGGAGGCCGTTTACAAGGCCCACGGCGTCCGGCTGGAGCCGGAGGTCCGTTTTGTCGGCGAATAACCCCGGGAAAAGAGGAAATACAATGGAAATTCTGATCATATCCGGTCTGTCCGGCGGCGGCAAGAGCAAGGCCGCCTCGTTCCTGGAGGACATCGGCTACTATACCGTGGACAATCTTCCGGCGGAGATGATGATGAAGTTCGCCGGGTTCTGCGCCGCCTCCAGCGGGCGGTACGACCGGGTGGCCCTGGTGTATGACGTGCGCTCCGGCGAGCCCACGGATATGCTCATCGACACCCTGGAGCAGCTGAAGGCCAGCGGCGTCAACTGCCGGATGCTGTTTCTGGAGGCGGACACCCCCACCATCATCAACCGCTATAAGGAGACCCGGCGCATGCATCCCCTGCAGGCCAAGGGCCTCAGCGTGGAGGAGGCCGTGCGGCGGGAGCGGGCGCTGATGCAGCCGGTGCGGGATCATGCGGATTTCGTGCTGGACACCTCCTCCCTGTCCACGGGCAAGCTCCGCAGTGAGCTGCTGAACCTGTTCGGCACCCCGTCGGACCGGGGCGGGCTCAACGTCAGCGTCCTGTCCTTCGGCTTCAAGCACGGCATCCCCATCGAGTCGGACCTGGTGTTCGACGTGCGGTTCATGCCCAACCCCTACTATGTGGCGGAGCTGAAAAACAAAACCGGCCTGGACCAGGAGGTCCGGGACTTCGTGTTCTCCTTCCGCCAGACCCACGAGTTCATGGCCCAGCTGGAGAAAATGATCACCTTCCTGTTGCCGCTGTACAGCGAGGAGGGCAAAACCGTTCTGGTCATCGGCATCGGCTGCACTGGCGGCCACCACCGCTCCGTGGCCGTGGCCCATGAGCTGGCGGAGTATATCGCCCGGATGGGCTATCAGGTGACGGAAAACCACCGGGATATCTCCCGGTAAGGAGGTGCGCGTATGGGCGGCTGCTATTCTGTGGCCCCGGAGCACGGGCCCCGCATCGCCGCCGTCGGCGGCGGCACAGGGCTGTCCACGCTGCTGCGGGGACTGAAGCTGTACACGAAAAATCTCACCGCTATCGTCACGGTGGCGGACGACGGCGGCGGCTCCGGCCGCCTGCGGCAGGACCTGGGGATGCCCCCGCCGGGAGACATCCGCAGCTGTCTGGAGGCGCTGGCCAACGCCGAGCCTCTGATGGCCCAGCTGATGCACTATCGCTTCCCGGAGGGGACTCTGGCCGGGCAGAGCTTCGGCAACCTGTTTCTGGCGGCCCTGACCGGCATCATGCCCAGCTTTGACCGGGCCGTGGAGAGTATGAGCCAGGTGCTGGCCATCACCGGCCGGGTGCTGCCGGTGACCACGGCGGACGTGCAGCTGGAGGCCACCTTTGAAAACGGAGCCAGCGTGGTGGGCGAGAGCCACATCTTCCGCTGCAAGAAGGAGCAGGACTGCCGCATCCGCCGGGTGCGGCTGATCCCGGAGCACCCCCGTGCCCTTCCGGCGGCTGTGGAGGCTCTGGAGCAGGCGGAGGTCATCGTTCTGGCCCCCGGAAGCCTGTATACCAGCATCATCCCCAACCTGCTGGTGGACGGTATTGTGGACGCCATCCGGCGCTCCCGGGCGCTGAAGGTCTATGTGTGCAACGTCATGACCCAGGACGGCGAAACCGAGGGCTACACGGTGTCGGACCACATCCGGGCCCTGTTCAAGCACTCCTGCCCGGGCCTGTTCGACCTGTGCCTGACCAATTCCTCCCCCATTCCCCCGGCGGTGGTGCAGCGCTACGCCCTGGAGGGGGCGGAGCCCATCTTCTGCGACCGGGAGGCCGTGGAGGCCCTGGGGGTGGAGATCATCAGCCGCCCGGTGGCCACGGTGGAAAACGGCCTGGTACGCCACAATCCCGGCCATCTGGCCTGGGAGCTGGTGCAGCTGCACAACCAGCGGAATATCCGCCTGGTCTGCCGGGACTCCCACCGCACCACCTGCAACCGCGTAGAAACGTAAGAGGAGAACCATCCATGCAGTCCTTTGCATATAAAGTCAAAAGCGAGCTGTGCCGCCAGCCGGTGTCCCGGCAGTGCTGCGCCCGGGCGGAGGCCTATGGGGTGCTGCTGTTCTGCAACACCTTCACCGCCGCCGAGGTGCGCATCATCACGGAGAATCCCGAGTTTGCCGCCCGGCTGCCCCGGCTGTTCCAGCGGGCCTTTTCCCTGAAATTCGACAGTCTGCCGGACGGCACCCGGGACAAGCTGATCTTCCGCATCACCCAGCGCCACAAGCTGGCCCGGATCGTGGACCTGCTGGGCTATGACCCCAGCCTGGTGCTGCACGTGAATTTCGGCCTGCTGGAGGACGACTGCTGCCGCACCGCCTTTATGCGGGGGGCCTTTCTGGCCGGGGGCAGCGTCACGGACCCGGAAAAGCGCTATCACCTGGAGCTGGCCACCTCCCACACCCAGGCCAGCCGGGAGGTTTCGGCCCTGCTGACGGAGATGGGCTTTCTGCCCCACAGCGTCCGCCGCAGCGGCAGCAGCGTCATCTATTTCAAGCAGTCCGAGCACATCGAGGACCTGCTGACCACCATCGGCGCCCCGGTGGCGGCCATGGACATCATGACCGCCAAGGTGGACAAGGAAATCCGCAACGGCGCCAACCGGGCCATGAACTGCGACATGGCCAACGTCAACAAAACCGTGGACGCCGCCCTGGAGCAGATCGCCGGGATCCGGCGGCTGGAGAGCAGCGGGCGGCTGGCCCAAATGCCGGAGAAGCTGCGTCAGGCGGCCCGGCTGCGGCTGGAAAACCCCGAAATGTCATTGCAGCAATTAGCGGAGCGCAGCGACCCGCCGGTGAGCAAATCCTGCATGAATCATCGTATGCGCAGACTGATGGAGGAAGCGAGGGAATCCCATGAATAAAGCCGAACGTTGCCACGCCGCCATGGACTACCGGCGGCAAGGACTCAATTGCAGCCAGTGCCTGCTGGCCGCCTTCCGGGACCGGGCGGGCCTGACGGTGGACCAGGCCATGGCCCTGGGGGCCGGCATGGGCGGAGGCGTCCGCTGCGGCAGTATCTGCGGCGCAGTGTCCGCACCGGTGATGCTGCTGGGGACCGCGTGCCCCGACCCCACCGACCGCCCTGCCGTCACCGCCGTGGTGAAGGAGTACCAGCGGCGTTTTCTGGAGCACTTTCACCGGATGGACTGCCGGGAGCTGCTGCGGGCCCAGGATCTGGAGCCGTCGGAGCTGGCCCTGGAGCTGGCAGGCGGCGACCACTGCGGCCGCCTGATCGTCACGGCGGCGGAGCTCCTCACCGATATGCTGGAGGAGGCGTGATATGGCCTTTGCCCATCTGCACGTCCACACGGAGTACAGCCTGCTGGACGGCGCCTGCCGCATCCGGGACCTGCCGAAGCTGGTGAAGGAGCTGGGCCAGACGGCGGTGGCCATCACGGACCACGGCGTTATGTACGGCGCCATCGACTTCTATCGAGCCTGCAAAGCCCAGGGCATCCATCCGGTCATCGGCTGTGAGGTGTATGTGGCCCGGCGCACCCGGCTGGATAAGACCTATGAGCTGGACGCGGAGTCCCGGCACCTGGTGCTGCTGTGCGAAAACGAAACGGGATACCGGAATCTGTCGTACCTGGTGAGCCAGGCCTTTGTAGACGGGTTCTATATCAAGCCCCGCATTGACCTGGACCTGCTGCGCCGGCATTCCGAGGGCCTCATCGGCCTGTCGGCGTGCCTGGCCGGTGAAATTCCCCGCCGCCTGGTCGGCGGCGACTATGACGGGGCCAAGGAATATGCCCTGACCATGCAGGACATTCTGGGCGAGGGCAACTTCTATCTGGAGCTTCAGGATCACGGCATTCCCCAGCAGACCACGGTGAACCGGGGCCTGCTGCGCCTGCACCAGGAGACGGGCATCCCCCTGGTCTGCACCAACGACGCCCACTATCTCCGGAAGGAGGACGCCGAGAGCCACGACGTGCTGCTGTGCATCCAGACCGGAAAAACCGTGGACGATGAGAACCGCATGCGCTATGAGCCGCGGAATTTCTACATCCGCTCCACGGAGGAGATGGAGGAGCTGTTCGCCGGTTATCCCGACGCCGTGGAGAACACCCAGCGCATTGCCGACCGGTGCCAGTTTGACTTTACCTTCGGCAAGTATCACCTGCCGGAGTTCCAGCTGCCGGAGGGGTACGACTCCCCCACCTATCTGCGGGAGCTGTGCCAGCGTGGCTTCCGGGCACGCTACGGCGAAAACCCCGCCTATCACAGGCAGCTGGACTATGAGCTGGACATGATCGGGAAAATGGGCTTCACGGACTATTTCCTCATCGTCCAGGACTTCGTCAACTATGCCAAGGGCGCGGGGATCCCTGTGGGGCCGGGCCGCGGCTCCGCCGCCGGCAGCATGGTGTCCTACTGCCTGCGCATCACGGACATCGACCCCATGCAGTACAGCCTGTATTTTGAGCGCTTCCTGAACCCGGAGCGTGTCTCCATGCCGGATATCGACATGGATTTCGGCGACACCCGCCGGGGCGAGGTGGTAGACTATGTCCGGCGCAAGTATGGCGATGACCATGTGGCCCAGATCGTCACCTTCGGCACCATGGCGGCCCGGGCCGCTATCCGGGATGTGGGCCGGGTGCTGAACATGACGTATGCCGAGACGGACACCGTGGCCAAGCTGGTGCCCACCGGCCCCCACATTACCCTGAACGATGCCCTGAAGCTGTCCAAGCAGCTGTCGGACCTGTACCAGCAGGACCCCCGGGTCCACAAGCTCATCGACACCGCCCGGGCCCTGGAGGGTATGCCCCGCCACGCCTCCACCCACGCCGCCGGCGTGGTCATCACCAAGCGGCCGGTGTACGAATACGTTCCCCTGGCCCGGAACGACGAGTCCATCGTGTGCCAGTATACCATGGTGACCCTGGAGGAGCTGGGTCTGCTGAAAATGGACTTTCTGGGCCTGCGGAACCTGACGGTGCTGGACGACGCGGTGAAAATGGTCCAGAAGGACCACCCGGATTTCCGCCTGGCGGACATTCCCATGGACGACAAGGCCACCTTCGATATGCTGACCCAGGGCAAAACCGGCGGCGTGTTCCAGATGGAGTCCTCCGGCATGACCGGCGTGTGCCTGGGACTGAAGCCCCAGAACATCGAGGACATCACCGCCATCATCGCCCTGTACCGCCCCGGCCCCATGGATTCCATCCCCCGGTTTGTGGCCTGCAAGCACGATCCCTCCCTGGTGACCTATAAGCACCCCAAGCTGGAGCCGATCCTCTCCGGCACCTACGGCTGCATCGTGTACCAGGAGCAGGTCATCAAGATCTTCCAGGAGCTGGCGGGCTATTCCCTGGGCCAGGCGGACATGGTGCGCCGGGCCATGTCCAAGAAGAAGGCCAAGGACGTGGAGCGGGAGCGGGAGGCCTTCCTCCATGGCGACCCCGCCCGGAACATCCGGGGCTGCGTGGCCAGCGGCATCCCCGAGGCCACGGCCCAGGCCATTTTCGACGAAATTTACGACTTCGCCAACTACGCCTTCAACAAGGCACACGCTGTCAGCTATGCGGTGGTGGCCTATCAGACGGCGTATTTCAAGTGCCACTTCACCCGGGAGTATATGGCCGCCCTGCTGACCTCGGTGCTGGACAACTCCGACAAGGTGGCCGAATACATCGCCGAGTGCAAGGACTGCGGCATCGCCCTGCTGCCGCCGGATGTGAACCGCTCCTATGACCGGTTCACCGTGGAGGAGGGCGGCATCCGCTTCGGCCTGGTGGCCGTGAAGAACATCGGCCGGGGCTTTATCCAGGCCGTGGTGCGCCAGCGGCAGCAGGACGGGCCCTTTGCCTCCTTCCAGGATTTCTGCCAGCGGATGTTCGACTGCACGGACATGAACAAGCGGGCTGTGGAGAACCTCATCCGCTGCGGTGCCTTCGACAGTCTGGGAGCCAGACGCTCCCAGCTGGTAGCAGTGTACGAGCGGGTACTGGACGGCATTGCCTCCTCCCGCCGGAAGAATGTGGAGGGGCAGATGGACCTGTTCGGCATGTCCGCCTCCTCCGGGTCCTCTGTGTCCAGCGTCCCCCTGCCGGATATCCCGGAGTTCACCGCCGTGGAGCGGATGAGCATGGAGAAGGACACCACGGGCCTGTACCTGTCCGGTCACCCTATGGAGGACTACCGTCCCCTGGCCAAGCGGGCCGGGGCCGTGCCCATCCACGCCATCATGTCCGATTTCGAGGGCCAGGACGGCCCCAAGCGCTTTGCCGATGGCCAGAACGTCACCGTGGCAGGGGTCATCACCGCCAGCCGCACCCGCACCACCAAAAACAACACCCTCATGGCCTATGTGACCATCGAGGATGAGCTGGCCTCCATGGAGCTGCTGTGCTTCAGCCGGGTCATTGACCAGTGCGGCAGCTATATGCAGGTGAACACCCCGGTGCTGGTAAAGGGACGCCTGTCCGTCCGGGACGAGAAGCCCCCCCAGATCATGTGCGACTCCCTGTACCCTCTGGAAAGCGGACTGCCGCCTGCAGCGGAGCAGCCCTCCCGCCGACCGACTCAGCGGGAGAGCACCATCTATCTCCGCTTCCCCAGCGCCGACAGCCCTGCCTTCCGGCATATCAAGCTGGTGATGACCATGTTTGAGGGCTCCACCCCGGTGAAGATCCGCCTGGCGGACACCGGGAAGCTCCTGGGCACCCACTGCCTGAATCATCCGGCCCTGCTGCAGGAGTGCCGGGAATGGCTGGGAGAGGAAAACGTGGTGGTAAAGGAGAAGGCATGACGCCTGAAAAGCCCCCGCCGGATGGCGGGGGCTTTGCTATTCCCGGTCAGTGGCAGGCGCAGTAGCTGCGGGTGGCGGCGTAGTCCTTGGGCATCTCCAGGGTGCTGGGCGGGAAGAACTCCCCGATGGGGAAGGCCACGTTGCGGAACAGGCCGCAGGGGTCCTCCTGATCGCCGCAGCTGCACTCCGCCTGGGGGATGCAGTAGTCGTACACCGGGATCAGCAGCTGGGTGTCCCGCTCCAGCCGCACCAGGGTGAACTGACCCAGGGTCACATAGAACCGGCGGCGGCCGCCGTCGTCAAACACCAGCTCCTCGCCGAAGCTGCGGGCGATGAAGGCCGGGATCTCCGTCAGGCCGCACTCGCAGCACCGGGGCTTGCAGCCGTCGTCCACCCGGGTGTCCAGCACGATGGGGTCCACGGCCTCCACCACGGCGGTGGGCAGATTGGTGCGCATCCGGCCGGGGATATCCAGCTCGTCGATGACGGTGTCGGAGGAGAAGATCTTGGCGCTGCCCTCGCTGCCGAACAGGATGCAGCGCTTGTCGAACACGCACAGGCCCTCGGCCCCGGCGCACCGGGGCGTCCCGGTGCCCACCTGCAACGTCACCCGATAGAAAAACCGCATATCGATGGAGTAGAAGCCCCGGTTGAAGGTCACCGGCTCCACGTCGGTGTACACATACAGCAGCTCCGCCGTGCCGCCCCGGACCATCTGGCACCCGGACAGCAGCTCCATGGCCGACGCCGTGGGATAGAACCGCAGGTCCTCCACGCAGTCCTTGTCGCGGCAGGAGTCGAAGATCTTCCGTGTATGGATACAAACGGACTCGCGAACGCTGCTCAGATCGCAGACCGGGCCCGGCATTCCGTTTTCAGGCATGAAATAAACCTCCCATTAAGTAATGAAGGGGCTGGCTGCGCCCTTCACTCCAGTGTATGGCCGCCGGGCGGCGGTGGTGCGGAAAAAAGCCTGTACAAATCCGGGGATTTCCGGTATAATAAAGGAAACAAGACGAGAGGATGGGGTGCATATGGCCGCCGGATTCATTCACGACAAGCTGGAGATCAAGTTTCTGATCCTGTATATCGCCGCCCGGGTGTCGGAGCCTCTGCCGCCGGAGGGGATGCAGGAGTTGACCATGTGCGACGACGGCATCGACTACTTTGCCTATGCCGAGTGCCTGAACGATCTGGTGCAGACGGAGCACCTGCGCCTGACGGAGGAGGGCTGCTACGCCATCACCCCCAAGGGGCTGAAAAACAGCGAGATCTGCGAGTCCAGCCTCCCCTACTCCGTGCGCCTGCGGACGGATAAGAACGTGGCGGAATACAACCGCCGCCTGCTGCGGCGAAACCAGGTGCAAAGCCAAGTCACTGCCCGGGAAAACGGCTCCTATGTGGTGGAGCTGCGGCTGCGGGACGATGTGGACAGCATCCTGCACCTGGAGCTTACCGCCGCCACCGAGGCCATGGCCCGGGACCTGGCGGACCGGTTCCGGCAGGACCCGGAGGGCGTCTATACCCGCCTGCTGTCGGCCCTGTACCCCCCCGCAGAGCAATAAGCAAAAGAAACGAGGAGAGCGGCGCTCTCCTCGTTTTCTTATTCCGCTGTTTCCGCCGCCTGTGCCAGCAGCCGGGCGGCAATGGGACCGGCGGCATCCGCGCCGCCGCCGCCGTTTTCCACCAGCACCACAAAGGCCAGGGGCAGATCCTCATCCGCCACGAACCCGGCGAACCACGCATGGGGGGACTGCCCCGGCGCGGCCTCGGCAGTGCCGGACTTGGCGCACACCGCCAGGGAGCCGAACATGCTCTGGCCATAGGTCTGCTGCACGTTGTTGCGCATCATATCCCGCAGCACCCGGCAGGTGTCCGCGTCAAAGGGGGCCTTCAGCGACGGCGCGCCGTCCCCCGGCAGGGGAATGCCATGCATGGTGGTCTCCTGATACACCAGCCGGGGCCCCACTGTTTTGCCCCCGGCCAGGGAGCCCAAAAGCCTCAGGAACGCGCAGGGGTTCACCAGGTCGTCATACTGGCCCACGCCGGACCAGCCCAGGTCCGCCCCCTGCCCTGCGGTGAACTGTCCCGCTGCCGCGCTGATGCCGCTGACGGAAAAGCTCTGGGTCAGCCCGGCCTTTTCCGCGTATTGGGCCAGGGTATCGCCCCCCAGCTCCACCGCCATCTGGGCATAGGCGCAGTTGCAGGACCGGGCCAGGGCGTCGTACAGGTCCATCTCCCCGTGGGCATAGGGACAGGTGATAACGCCGCCCTCCAGCTCCAGCCGCCCGGTGCAGGTGAAGTGCCGGTCCAGGGTCCCGTCCAGCTGCTCCAGGGCCGCGGCGGTGGTCACCAGCTTGAACACGGAGCCCGGCGCGAAGGTGGAGGACAGCACCCGGTTCAGATACACGCCGTCATACCGGCTGTCCCCGTCCCGGATCTCCGGCGGGTCCGCCGGATCAAAGGTGGGGCTGGACACCATGCACAGCACGTCGCCGGTGCGGTAGTTGTACACCGCCACGGCCCCCTTCCGGCCGTTCAGGGCCTCCAGGGCCGCAGCGTTCAGCTCTGCGTCAATGGTCAGATATACCTTGTGTCCTCCGGCGGAGGTACCCGTCAGCGGGTCAAAGCCCACCAGGCGCCGCCGCATAGCCGCCTTGGCAGAGGTGGAAATGTTGTCGTCCCGGTCGCCCACCACATGGAGCGTCGCCCGGCGAATGACGCCGTCCTCTGCCCAGCTGCCGGAGGCCCCGTCATACAAAAGCACCCCGTTGCGGTCCAGCACCTGACCCAGGGCCAGCCGCCCATTCCGATAGGCATGGTCATTGGCGGAGAAGGCGGCCCACTGTCCGCCCTGCACCACATACCGCACGCAGAACAGCACCACTCCCGCCGCCAGCACCGCCACCAGCGCCGCCAGCAGCATGGACCGCAGCTTTACCTGTTTCAAGACCGCCCCTCCTTCCCGAATATCTCGTCCACCGGGATCTCCGGCATATCCTCAAAAAACCCCTCCCGCTTCGGGGCGGGCTTCTCCGGCTTGTCCTCCGGTGACCTCTCCTCCGGCGGACGGCGCACGTCGGCGGCCTTCAGATAGGCCAGCAGCCCCCAGCAGGACAGCATGCTGGACCCGCCCATGGACACAAAGGGAAACGTAACGCCGGTCAGGGGCAGAATGTCCACCGCACCCAGCACGTTCAGGGTGGTCTGGAAGATCAGCATGGACGCCGCGGCGCAGGCGGCGATGGCATAGAAGCCGGACCGGGCACTGTCGCCGGACCGCAGGGCAAACACCGCCAGGGCCATCACCGCCCCCACGCACACCAGGGCCAGCAGCAGCCCGAACTCCTCGCTTACCACGCCGAATACCAGGTCCGTGTTGGCCGCCCCCACATATTTCAGCCACGCATCCTCCGGCCCCGTGCCGAACAGTCCCCCGGAGGCGGCGGCGGACATGGTGCGGCTCTGCTGATAGCCGGTGGTCTGGGTAAATTCCCAGGCGTGCCGCCAGACGGTGAACCGCTGGGCCACATACGGCTTGAAGTGCAGCACCAGGCCCCCGGCGAAGCCCGCCGCCGCCGTCATCATCACGATGGAGGCCAGGTCACCGGTCCGCAGAAAGGCGATGCACAGGAATGCCACAAAGAATACCAGCGCCGTGCCGAAATCGCTCATCAGCGCCAGGCATCCCACGCAATAGGCGGAGAACAGCACCGTGAAGATCAGGTTCCGCTTGGCAAACAGCCGGTCCAGGGTGGCGGCCCCCGCCAGGATAAACGCCAGCTTCACCAGCTCCGACGGCTGGAAGGAGATGGGTCCCACGGAGATCCAGTTTTTGGCTCCGAAGATCCGCTCGCCCATCACCACGTTGAAGGCCAGCAGCGCCGCCGCCAGTCCCGCCGCCGGCCACCGCAGCTTCACCGCCAGCTGCAGCCGCCCCAGCAGCCACACCAGCACGCAGTAGATGCCCATGCCCAGGGCCACCGCCGCCAGCTGCTTGTACAAAGCGCCCGGGTCCCAGGCGGCGGTGATGGCAAAGCCCACCGTGGCCAGCAGCAGCGCCAGGGTCTCCAGGTCAAACTGCCGCCGGTGCAGCCTCCGGCTGACGCCGTACAGCACCCATCCCAGGCCGCACAGGCCGAAAAAGCCCGCGCTGACGGGATAGATGTTCTCCGCTCCGAAGCCCGGGGCAAACTGCCCCCACAGCAGCAGCTGGATAAACGTCAGCAGCCACAGACTGCCCACGGGGCTGGGCCGCTTTTTAGGCTGCCCGGTGTGCTGGGGCTGCTCCGACGGGAAGAAGAACAGCTCCACCCCGCCCAGGGCGATGGAGTCCCCGGGGTTCAGACTGGCAGGCACCAGCGTCCGCTTTCCGTTCAGCAGCACCCCGCTGCTGCGGTTGATGGGGTCGACCCGCCATATCCCGCCGTCGTCCCGCTGCAAAATGGCGTGTGTCCGGGACACGGAGGGAAAATTCACCCGGATATCCGCCCGCCGGGCCCGGCCGATGACGTTCTCCCAGTGATACAGCTCGTACCGCGCGCCGTTGGACAGGGTCACAAAGCCCCAGCTCTCCCGGTCCCGGCCCCGGAACAGGGACTTGCAGCACCGCACCAGCAGCCACACCGCCAGCCCGGCGGTCACGCCCCGGAACAGCCACAGGATCACCGGCAGCGCCGGGGAAATATATTGTTGCAGAAATGCCGTCATAGTTTACGCTCCACTTCGGTCCGTTGTCTTTCGCGTCATGTCTATCATACCATTTTTGTCCGGAAAAGCAACCTTGTTTAAGGATTATTTAACCACAGCCGCCGCATTCTGTGGTATAATCAGCCTGACTATAAGGGAGGAGTGGTTCTCATGACCATCCAAAAACGATTGGCCCGGTCCAACATCGCCATGCTGACGATCCCCCTGATAACGGCGGCGGTTCTCGGCGTGGCCATCGGCGAGCTGGTCTACCGCCCGGGCATGGGGGCATGGGACCGTCTGGCGGCACTCCGGCGCGCCAGACAGACGCGGCCCTGACCATGCTTCGGCTATCCGGCAAGCAAAAACCTCCGGCCAGGCCGGAGGTTTTTGCTTGCTCGTTTTATTTACTTACAGCAGGATGTCTGTCAGGTCGTCGAACACCTGGGACTTGGTGACCACCACCACATGGTCCCCCTCCTGGATGGTGGTGAGACCGCCGGGGATGATGATCTTGTTTTCCCGGGCAATGGCCGCCAGCAGCACGCCCTTTTTCAGGGTCAGATCCTTCAGGGGCTTGTCCAGCACCGACCGGCTGGAGGCCGTGGCGGTAAATTCCAACGCCTCCACGGAGCCGTCCAGCATTTTGTAAAGGCTCTCCACGGTGCTGCCCTGGGAGTTGGCCAGGGCCCGGACATAGCGGGTGATCTGGTTGGAGGTCAGGTCCTTGGGGCTGATGATGCTGCCCAGCTTCGTCTCCTGCACCAGGTCCATGTAGTTGGGACGGGTCATCTTGGTCAGCACCTTGGGCACCCCGGCCCGCTGGGCCGTCAGCGCCATCAGCAGGTTCTCCTCGTCCCGGTCCGTCAGCGCCACAAAGGCGTCGGTCTCGAAAATGTTCTCGCTTTCGATCAGGTCGGCGTCGGTGCCGTCGCCCTCGATGATCATGGCCCCGGGCAGCTCGGCGGACAGACGCAGGCACTTGTCGTGCTTCATCTCCACGATCCGGACCTTGGTATTGCTGCGGGCCAGCTCCCAGGTCAGGTACATGGTGATGCGGCTGCCGCCCAGGATGGACACGTTCTTCACCTTCTGCAGGGTGCGTCCGATGCCCCGCAGCATCTTCTGCAGCTCCGCCTTGGTGCCCACCATGTACAGCTTGTCCCCGCTGCGGGGCACAAAGGAGCCGTCTGGGATGATGATGTCGTCCCCCCGGTGAGCGGCGCAGATCAGCACCTCCGCCAGGCGGTTGCGATGGAAATCGTTCAGGGACACCCCCGCCAGGGAGTCCTCCTCCGTCACCCGGAAGCCGATCATGTCGATGCGCCCTCCAGCGAAGGGCTCCACCGAGAAGGCCGCCGGGAAGCTCAGGATCCGGGCGATCTCCCGGGCCGCTCCCAGGTCGGGATTGATGAGCATATCCAGGCCGATCTCCCGCTTCAGCATCCCGGCGTCCCGGCGGTACTCCGGGTTCCGGACCCGGGCGATGGTGTGCTGTGCCCCCAGCTTTTTGGCGATCAGGCAGCACACCAGGTTCGTCTCGTCCAGATTGGTGACGGCGATGACCAGGTCCGCGCCGCGGACCCCCGCCGCGTCCAGCACGCTGATGCTGGCGCCGTTGCCCTCCACGCACATCACGTCCAGGGTGCTGTCGGCCCGGTGCAGGGCCGCGGCGTCGTCGTCCACGATGGTGATGTCGTGATCCTCCACCGCCAGCTGCCGGGCAATGGCATAGCCCACCTTGCCGTTGCCCACAATGATGATCTTCATGCTTGCTCCTCTCCGCTGCTCTCCGGCAGCCGACTGCGCCTACGGCGCAGTATCACGGCGCTGTACTCCGCGCCCATAATCAGCACCGTGCCGCTCATATAGAGCCACAGCAGCACCACCACAATCGTGGCAATGGAGCCGTACAGCACGGAATAATTGGCAAAATTCTCCACATAATACGAAAAGGCCAGGGACAGGACCATCCACGCCGCCAGGGAGATGCCCACCCCGGGAGCCACTTCCTTCAAAGGCCGCCGCTGCCCCCGTGCCAGCATATACAGCACCGTCAGCATCAGGAACATCACCACGCCCAGAACGATAAACCGCAGATAGCTCCACAGGTCGATGAACCCCGCCGGCAGCTCGATGAGGCCGGAGAGAAACTCCAGCGCCCGGCGGCCCACCGTGACCAGCAGCAGCGTCAGTCCGATGGTCAGGATCAGCCACACGGTGAACAGCAGGATCCCCAGCTGATTGACCAGCATTTTCCGGGGCGGACCCAGGCCGAAGGCCTTGCGCAGGGAGTGCAGCAGACAGCTGGTGGCCCGCATGGGGAACCAGACGGAGAAAATCAGGCTGAACCACAGCAGCTGGCGGCTGGCGTTGGCGGACACATATTCAAGATACGACTCCAGCACCGACATCACGTCCGCCGGAACGATCTGGGACAGCATCTGGGTCACGCTGTCCACGTCCAGCTTCAGGATGCCCAGCAGGGTGCTGATGAACACCAGCAGCGGAAACAGCGCAAACAGCAGATAATAGGTCAGGGCCGCGCTGTCCCGGCCCACGTCATGCAGATAATACCGGCGCACCAGCTGCACCGTGATTTGCCCCGCAGCCGTCCGGGGCGACCACTTTTTCTTCACAGGAGCCCTCCCCCCTATCCTGTACAGTGTATCACACAGGTGCCCAAATGAAAAGAGGAAATTGCCCCCATACGGATTTATTTATAGCGGCAGATTGTAAAAAAATTATTATTTTTCACGTTTCCCTATTGCGATTTCTCGTACGGCTTGTTATAATTAGTTTATCCGGAAGCAAAGCTGCTTCTGGAATCTACAGTAAAGAGGGTCGAATTATGGACAAACTTACCAACATCGTACGGGACGAAATTTCCCGCCAGTACAAGAGCGTCCGGCAGTTTGCTTTTGCAGTTGGCATTCCTCTGTCCACCATCAACAGCGCACTGCACAACGGCATCGGCGGTTCTTCGTTTGACACGGTGGTCCAGATTTGCCGCACACTGGGCATCTGCGCCCTGGGCGAGGAGAACATCCACCTGACGGAGGACACCCAGCGGATCCTGGACCAGTACGCCAAGCTGGACGACTATGGCCGCCACACCATCGCCTCCGTGATACAGGTGGAGTATGACCGCTGCACCAAGACGTTTGAGGATGGCTCCGACCTGCGGGGCGGCTATTCCAGCGTCAATCTGTCTGCCCCCGTTGCCAACGACGAGCCCGTTTCCATGAACGTGCTGGCTAGCCGCGAGGACTGAGTGGATCCCCATAATTGCATAAAATGAGAGCTTCCGGCCGCGCCGGGAGCTCTTATTTTATGCGTTTCATCCAAAAATTTACCTGATTTTTGGCGGGCACGCAGCAAAAAGCGGTTGATATTTCGCAGTGTGCCTGTTATAATAGAGTGTAATTAGCGGAACAGCGGCGCATTATCGTGTAAAATTGCCCGCAGCCGCTCTATCCTTTCAGATGGGAGAAAGATGCATGAAAGTGATCCAAAAATCCGGCGCCTGGCTGTGGGCGCTGCTGGCGGCCCTCCTGCTGACGGTGCTGCTGACAGCCACGGCCTTCGCCGGAGACAACGATTTCCGCTGCTGGACCGTGGATGCCCGGCAGTGGACCAACCAGGGCTGCCGGTCCGAGCAGGACGGGGTGTGGTACCTGTTCCTGCCCAGGGACGAAAGCCCGGCGGACACGGTCCTGTCCTTCAGCGGCAGGGTAACGGCGGCCTCCGCCGGCGCCCTGGACCGGGAGGGCGGCACCCTGACCGGGGCCTTCGCCGACCGTGACCGGGTGACCCTGACCCTGGAGGGCGGCAGAACCGAGACGGTGTGCCTGCGGCAGAGCAGTCTGCCCAGCCTGCGGCTGACCCTCAACGGTACCACCCTGGACCAGATCCACCAGGACAAGGACGTGAAGTATCCCGGCAACGACCTGGTGCTGACGGACGGGGACGACGTCCTCACCGGCGCCGTGGAGATCAAGGGCCGGGGCAACTCCACCTGGCGGGAATACGCCAAAAAGCCCTACCAGATCAAGTTCAGCAAAAAGACCTCCGTGCTGGGTATGCCCGCCGCCAAGAAGTGGATTCTGCTGGCCAACGCCTCCGACGACAGCATGATCCGCACCCGGCTGGTGTATGACGCGGCGGAGCAGATGGGCTTTCCCTTCGTGACGGAATATCAATATGTGGACCTGTGGATAGACGGCCAGTACCTGGGCGTGTACCTGCTGGGCGAAAAGGCCGAGATCGGCAAGGGCCGCCTGAACCTGCAGGACCCCGCCGGGGCCATGTTCGAGCTGGACAACGGCTTCGCCACGGACGAGGACCACTATTTCTTCGAGGGTCGGCTGAACAGCTACTTCGCCCTGAAGGAGATCGTGGAGGAGGACGACGAACACATTCAGCAGGCCATGACCAATTTCCAGACGGCCATGACCCGCCTGACCACGGCGCTGACCTCCCAGGGCTGGGAAAATCTGTCCCTGAGCCAGCTCAATGAAATGATCGACGTGGACTCCCTGGCCCGCTACTATCTGATGAACGAGTACGTTCTCAACGGCGAGTCCTTCTTCACCAGCTTCTTCTGGTATCAGGACGGCGCGTCCGACGTGCTCCATGTGGGCCCCCTGTGGGACTTTGATACCTGCATGGGCAACAAGAACGAAAAGGTCACCGACTACAACGCCAGCAGCACCTCTGTGCTGATGAAGAAGATGCTGAACATCCCGGCGTTTTATCAGCGGGTGCAGGAGCTGTACACCCGGTATAAGCCGGTGCTCACCGGCATGGCCGGTCAGGTGGACGGTCTGCGGGACGAGATCGGCGTCTCCGCCGACCTGAATTACCTGCGCTGGAGCACCCTGGGCGCCGCCAATCCCAAGCCCGGCGGCACCCCCTTCGCCCCCACCTATGACGAGGCCCTCAGCCGGGTGCGCACCTGGCTCGCCGGCCGGGCCAATGCCTTTACCCCCACCGTGCGTCCCCAGCAGCTGGGGTACTACTTCAACGCCAGCCGCACGGTGATGTACCTGACCTACTCCGCTCCCAGCCAGACCTCCCTGCGCTTCGCCGTCTGGGGCCAGCAGGACGGCCAGAACGACCTGCACTGGTATCAGGCCAAGCAGCAGAATGGCCGCTGGGTGGCCGAGGTGCCCCTGACCAACCACCAGGAAACCGGCACCTATATGGTCCATGTCTACAATCAGAACGGCCTGCCCCAGGGTCTGCTGGACCACGGCACCGTGGTGGTGGACAACCTGGTGCAGCCGGAAAAGCCCGCCCTGAAGGCGGCCCTGTCCGCTGACGGACGGTATCTGAACCTGACCCTCACCGGCGGCAGCGACCTGACCCAGGTTTGGTTCCCCACCTGGAGCGAGAAGAACGGCCAGGATGACCTCCAGTGGTACGAGGCCAAGAAGCAGGCCGACGGCTCCTGGACCTATTCCGTGGCCCTGTCCCGCCACAACACCACCGGCACCTATTTCATCCACGCCTACGGCAACAACAAGAAGAACCTGGTGGCCCACACCACCGCCTATGTGGAGAAGATCCCCGGGCCGGAGATGAAGGCCGCCCTGTCCGCCGACGGGCGCTATCTGGACGTGACCCTGACGGGCCGCGGCGACCTGACCCAGGTCTGGTTCCCCACCTGGAGCCAGGTCAACGGCCAGGACGACCTGCGCTGGCATGAGGCCGCCAGGCAGACCGACGGCTCCT
>ERZ1673752.1137-NODE-1137-length-39333-cov-7.455140_pt1 | contig 39333 bp, 34 predicted proteins | sample MGYA00580195_ERZ1673752 | MGnify/ENA primary metagenome ERZ1673752 (study PRJEB41218, sample SAMN15661744) | gut metagenome | host: Homo sapiens | place: Canada: London | collected 2015-08-20/2019-03-30 | study: EMG produced TPA metagenomics assembly of...
GGATCCGCAGCCGCCGGACGAGGGAATTTTGGTTTTTCAAGAGGGTTCCTCCTTTCTGAGGGGCGGGGGGTGGGGGCTCAGGTGTATACGCCGCGCGTGCGCCGGTAGATCCAGTGCAGCGGCAAGTACAGAAGCGGTGCCAGAGGCACAATCAGCAGCAGCTCGCGCCCGGTGAGCGCCGCCGCCGCGGCGAAGGCCGCGCTGCCGTGGCGGTAGATCTGGCTGAGCGCCTGCAGCACGTCCGTCACGACGAGCGCCAGCGCCGCGCCGACCATCGAGCACCAGAAGCCCGGCATGATGAGCTTGCGCGCGATGAAGTTCACGAGCAGCCCCGCGATGAGAAACGACAGCGTATACAGACACGGCATCGCCGCCGGCATCGTCAGGTCGCACACAAGGCCGAAAACCAGCCCGTAGAACGCGCACTCGCGCTGCGGCTCCCACACGGCGATGATCCCTGCCAGCAGCGGCAGGGCGAAGGGGTGGATGTCGAGCAAATGGATGTGCGTGAGCACCAGACTCTGCAGCAGCACGAGCAGCAGCGTCACGGCTGCGTACAGCAGCCATTTCATGAGAAAGTCCCGTCGAGTCATGCGCGCCCCCTCAGTCCACGATGTCGAAGTCCGTGATGACGAACACCTCGGTCAGCTGGTTCATGTCGACGAGCGGGGCGATGACGGCGTATTTCGTCAGGCCGTTGTCGTCCGTGCGCACCTCCTCGACCGAGCCGATGCCGAGCCCCGAGGGGTAGTATCCGCCGAGACCGGAGGTGAGCAGCAAATCGCCGTTGACCAGCCCCGACTCATCCGACAGGTACGACAGCTTCAGCCGACCCTGCTGCATGAGGGAGAGGTCGCCCATCGCAACCGTCACCTCGCCCGTGCGGAAGACCTTCGCGCCGAGCTGCGAGTCCGTGTCGAGGATCGTCGTGACGGTGCTCCAAGTCAGACCCGCGTCCGTGATGACACCGACGAGATAGCCCTCTTCGTTCACGACGCAGTCGCCGATGGCGATGTCGGAGGAGGTGCCCTTGCTGAGCGTCATGGCCGAGCTCCAGTTGCTCGTGCTGCGCTCGATGATGTGGGCGGATTCAAACGAGAAGTCCTGTCGCTGCTGGCGCAGGTTCAGGAGCGTGCGCAGGCGGGCATTCTCCTCGCTGTTGGTCTGCGCCTGGCGCACCTGTTCCTCGAGCTCCGCGTTCTTCTTGCGCAGCTCCGCGTTTTCCTGCTTGAGCGTGTCGACGCTCTGGAAGTGCTCGGAGATCGAGCCGAACCAGCCGCCGACCGACGCCGCGGCCGAGCGGAACGGCTGCGTCACAACGCCCGCGGCGTTGTGGAGAAACCCCGTCGTCGACCCCATCGAGGACAGCACGCACAGCACCACCGCGATCAGCGTCGCCGCGGCGAGGATCCAGATGCCGTTTTTGGAAAAGAATTTTTTCATGTTGTCGGCTCCTCAGTCCAGTAGATTCACGCCGACCTGCGCGAGCATCCGGCTCAGCAGCAGGACGGGCAGGCCCATGACGTTAAAGAAGTCCCCGTCGATCCGCTCGACGAGCAGCGCGCCCTGTCCCTGCACGCCGTAGGCCCCGGCCTTGTCCATCGGCTCGCCGCCGCGGATATAGGCGCGCAGCTCCGCCTGCGACGCGGGGCGGAAGTAGACGTCCGTCGCCTGCGCGCGGGTGAGAACCGTCTCCCCGCGGCGGACGGTCACGCCCGTGCAGACCGTGTGGTGCCGTCCGGCGAGCGCCGTCAGCATCGCGAGTGCGTCTTCTTCGCCGTGCGGCTTTCCGAGCCGCTTGTCATCCAGAAACACCATCGTGTCGGCGGTGATGATGATGTCGTCCGCGGCGCAGAGCCGCGCCGCCGCATCGGATTTCTCGCGCGAGATGTAGCAGACCGTCTCCTCCGGATTCAGCCCCGCGGGGTACGTCTCCTCCACCTGCGGCACGACGACCTCGAAGTCCTTCACGCCGATGCGCCCGAGCAGCTCCTGCCGCCGGGGGGAGCCGGAGGCCAGAATGATCTTCGCCATGCCCGTCACCTGCCCGTCGAGCCGAGACCGCCCGCGCCGCGCGCCGTCTCGTCGAGCTCGTCGACAAAGCGCAGCGCCGGGAGGATCACGGGGGAGATCATCATCTGCGCGACGCGGTCGCCGGGCTGGATGGTATAGGGCTCATCGGAGAGGTTAATGAGCCCCATGCCGACCTCGCCGCGATAGTCGCTGTCGATCACGCCCACGCCGTTTGAAAGGGCGATGCCCTTCTTGATGCCCAGCCCGCTGCGCGCGAACACGAGCGCGACGTAGTCCTTCGAGGGCAGCGCGATGGCGATCCCGGAGGGGATGACGCGCCGCTCGCCGGGCTGCAGCGTGACGGGCTCGTCGAGACACGCGCATAGATCCATCGCCGCCGCGCCGTCGGTCGCGTAGTGCGGCGCGGGGAAATCTCTGCCGACCTTGTCGGACAGAGCCTTGATTTTCAGTTCCATCATATCGAAAAAACGCTCCTGATTTAAAAACTAATTGTAAAATTTCTGTGAAATATAACAGTCTGTATCACTCAACGCCCCGGTAGAACAGCCCGCGGGTGTATTTCTCCGGCGCGTAGTCGCCCTCGCCGCGGTAACGCCGCAGTACGGCGGCGCACTCATCCGCCGTCTCCGTCGTGAAGCGCAGGCGCGCGCTCGTCAGTCCGCACCCGCGCCACTCGGCCTTGTCGGCGAGGAAGAGGGGCAGGCTGTTCTCGATCTCGTTGCGGCAGCCGTAGACGCACTGCACGGGGAACTGCGCCCCTGTCCGGTCGGTCAGGGTGCTGCCCGCGCCATGGCGGCAGCCGACGTTATTCTTTGTGATGCAGTTTTCCATCACCATCAGCGGCAGCCGCCCGTAGACGATCCCCTCACAGGGGAGGAGCTTCGCGAGGTCGCGCACCTGCTGGTGGCGCAGCTCGAACGAGACCGTCGCGCTCGCGAGCCCCAGCTCACGCAGAAACGCCAGCGCGCGGGAGTTGAACACGTTCAGCCCGAAGTCGCCGCGCACCTCCAGCCCCAGCCCCTCCACGATGGGGAGGTGGCCGAGGTTGCCCACCGCCACGGCAGACAGCTGCGGGAAGCGCTGCAGCTTTTCGCGGAAGAGTGCCTCGTCCTCCGTGCGGAACACGCGCGGGAGCACGGCGCAGAGCTTCGTGCGCGCGGCGTACCGGTCGAGGTCGACCTCGTCCAGGATCTCAAGCGGCAGATACAGCATCGCGCACCCGGCGAGCGCGTCGCTCAGCTGGTCGGCGCGCGAGACGGAGCAGGTGAGCTGCGGCTCGCGCGGCCCCGGCGCCGCCGGGGGCAGGGGCGTGACCGCCGCCGTCCGCCGTTCGGGGACGGCCGTGAGCGCCCGCTCCAGCGCCGCGAGCGCGTCGCGCCGCAGGGCGTTCACCGCACTCGCCGGGAGCATCAGCCCCTCGTCGAGCGCGACGTTGCAGCGCTCCACGCGGAAGGCTGTGCCGCCGGTCTTACCCAGCCGCGTCTGCAGCTCCTCCGCCGTCAGCGCGCGGCTGCGCGCTGTCTCGGGGACGGGGCCCTCGACCGCCGCGATGCAGCCGCCGCAGACGGCCTCCAGCTGCGCGGGCTGCCCCGCGCGCACCGTGCAGCGCAGCGTGACCGCGCGGGGTCGGTTTTCTTTTCCGTTTTCATAGTGCTTGCGCACCTGCGCGAACCAGTCCTCCGGCCAGCGGGCGTCCTCGGGGCGGACGCCGAACATGTCCGCGCCCGTTCTCCCGCGCCAGTATCCGTCGGTGAAGCCGCTGCGCGAGAATGCGCGCTCAAGCTGCTGCGATTCCTCGCGCGTCGGGGCGCGCCGCTCGTCGATGAGCCGCCGGTAGATCCCGGTGATGACGGCCACATACTCCGGCCGCTTCATCCGCCCCTCAAGCTTGACGCACGCGACGCCCATCTGCTCCATCTGCCGCAGATAGCCCGAGAGGTTCGCGTCCTTCAGGCTCAGCGGGTGCCCGCCGCGGCACGGGCCGTCCACCCCGTAGGGCAGGCGGCAGGGCTGGGCGCACGCGCCGCGGTTGCCGCTGCGCGAGCCGATGACCGCGCTCATCTCGCACTGCCCGGAGTAGCACATACAGAGCGCCCCGTGGCCGAAGACCTCGACCTCCGCGGGACACGTGCGGCAGATCGTCTCAATGTCCCGCGCGCTCAGCTCCCGCGCGAGCACGACGCGCTCCATGCCGAGCTTCGCCGCGAAGTTCGCGCCGCCGAGGGTGAACAGGCTCATCTGCGTGCTCGCGTGCAGAGGAACGTCCGGCGCGGCCTCGCGCGCCATGTGCCAAAGGCCCCAGTCCTGCACGAGCACGGCGTCGACCCCCATGGCGGAGGCCTTTTTCAGCGCGTCCGCCGCCTGCGGCAGCTCCCGGTCGGTGAGCAGCGTGTTGAGCGTCAGATAGACCTTCACCCCGTGGAGGTGACAGTAGTGTACGGCGGCGGCAAAGTCGTCGTCCGTGAAATTTTTCGCGCTGCGGCGGGCGTTGAACGCGCCGAAGCCCATGTAGACGGCGTCCGCGCCGCTCTGTACGGCGGCCTCAAGCGCCTCGCGCGAGCCGGCGGGCGAGAGAAGCTCCATCGATGCCTTCTCCATCACTTGCGGTTTTGCTGGTGGCCCTGCTGGTTCTGCGCCTTGAAGAGCTGGCGCTTGAGATCGGAGATCTCGTCGAGATAGGACTTGATCTGGCGGCGCAGGTTCTCCGCCGCGTCCTGCGACTTGAGCAGCTCGTCGGTCAGATTGACCGCCGCAAGCACCGCCGCGTCGCTGCGGCTGACCTTGGCGTCCGTCAGCTGGGTCATGCGCTTATCCACGATGCCGCAGACCTTCTCCATGTAGGCGGCGTTTTCGTCGGCGACGAAGGTATACTCTTCGCCCGCGATCGTCATTGTCACTTTGTTTGCCATAGGGTGACCCTCCTTTATTTCCTCACGGCCACGCGCCGCGGCGCATGGCTCCGCAGATAGCTATACAGATTAATTATAGCACAAAATCCGGCCGGGAAAAGAACTTTCTGGCGAAATGCTGAATTTTCTGAAAAAACGCGCGCCGCCGCTTTACGGCGCGGGGGATTTCGTGTAAAATAAAAGGCTAAAGGATTGAAACGAAACGGAAAGGGGGCGGCGTCATGGCCGGATATATTCTGCGGGACGGCGAAAAGAGCGTCGTCCTGCGCGCCGATCAGATCGACCGGCTGCTTGGCCGGGGCGACGGGGACGCGGCGCTGCTCTACCTCTGCCTGCTGCGAAACGACGGCGCCATCGAGCCGCAGCGCCTGATGCAGAGCCTGCGCTTCAGCGAGCTGCGCCTGCGCGCGGCGGAGACGGCGCTGCAGGAGCTGGGGCTGATCGACCGCCCCGTCCGGCCGCAGCCGCAGGAGCCGGCGCAGGAGCCGGTCGCCTACACGACCGAGGAGGTGCGCCGCGCGCTCGAGGAGGACGGCGAGTTCCGTATGCTCACCGACCAGACGCAGAATCTGCTCGGCAAGAGGCTCAACACGACCGATCTCAAGAGCCTCATGAATCTATACAGCGCCGTCGGGCTCCCGGCGGACGTCATTTTCCTCCTCGTGAGCCACTGCGTCGACCGCACGGAGCGGCGCTACGGCCCGGGCCGCCGCCCGACGATCCACCAGATCGAGAAGGAGGGCTACTACTGGGCGCAGCAGGGCCTGTTCGATCAGGAGAGCGCCGCGGCGTACCTGCGCGAGTACAAGGCGCGCCAGTCGAAGCTCGCCGCGTATATGCAGGTGCTCCGTCTCGGTGACCGCCGCCCCATCCCTGCCGAGGAGAAGTACATCACCGGCTGGATGAACATGGGCTTTCCGCCGGAGACGGTGGCCATCGCCTATGAAAAGACGATCCTGAAAAAGCAGGAGCTGAACTGGCGCTATCTCAACGGGATCCTGCGCCGCTGGCACGAGGAAAACCGCCACACACCGGAGCAGGCCGCCGATGAGGGACGCAGCCGCGGCAAGCAGCCCGCCCCCACGCAGCAGCAGGACACGGCGGTGGAAAAGTACCTGAAGTGGTGAGGAGGGAGAAGCGATGTCATACGACGGAAAAATCATGCGCCGGGCGCTCGCCCGGTTTTCGGAGGACAAGCAGCGCCGCCAGAACCAGGCCGACCAGCGCCGCCGCGCCCTCTTTGCACAGGAGCCGCGCCTTGCGGAGATAGACCGCGAGCTGCGCGGCACGATGAGCCGCATCATCTCTTCGGCGCTGCGCCGCGGGACGGATCCCGTCCCCGCCATCCGCGTCATCCGCGACGACAACCTCAGCCTGCAGCGCGAGCGCCGCGAGCTGCTCGAAAAGCTCGGCTATCCCGCCGACTATCTCGAGGAGCGCCCCCGCTGCCCGCTCTGCGGCGACACGGGGTACCGCGACGGGCGCGTCTGCTCGTGTCTGCAGAGCTACTATGCCCGCGAGCAGATTCAGGAGCTCTCGCGCATGCTCGACGTCGGCTCACAGAGCTTCGAGACGTTCCGGCTGGACTATTATTCCCCCGACCGCGGCAGTCTCAGCCGCTCCCCGCGCGAGACGATGGAGCACCACCTCGCCGTCTGCCGCCGCTATGCCGACCGCTTCGGGAGTGAGGGCGGCAATCTCCTGCTCTTCGGCGCGCCGGGGCTGGGGAAGACGTTCCTCTCGGCCTGCATCGCGCGCGTCGTGAGCGAGGACGGCTATTCCGTTGTGTATGATACGGCGTCGCACATCTTCTCCCTGCTCGAGGACGCGAAGTTCCGCCGCGGGGACGAAGACGACGAGGAGACTCGGCGCCTGGACCAGTGCGACCTGCTCATCATCGACGACCTCGGCACGGAGATGAACAGCACGTTCGTCCAGAGCGCGCTCTATCAGCTCATCAACGGCCGCCTGCTCGGCATGAAGAGCACGATCATCAGCACGAACCTCACCCCCGAGGACATTGGCCGACGCTACTCGCAGCAGGTCTATTCCCGCATCGAGGGGGAGTATACGATCCTGCCGTTCATCGGGACGGACATCCGCCAGCTCAAGCGCCAGCGCGGCGAGAAGTGATATTTATATAGGTGTGGAAACGTCCCCGGCAAAAGCCGGGGACGTTTTTTGCGTGTAATGGCGTGGCTTTCAGTAGAAATTTGTAGGGCGGAGCCTGTGTGCCCCGCTGCGTTTAAACGGCGGACTTCTTCCAACGTCCGTGGGGGGGCGGTGTTCCCGACGCCCCGTTTTAGCGCGGGGTTGGGGGGTGAATCGGCTGGTCCTGCCTCCGGCGGGTAACTTTCTGCCCGCACAGAAAGTCACCAAAGATGCGCAAGAAACCAAGGTTTCTTGACTTCCTTTCCCGGTCGGCAAGTAGAGTTTCGGTAGGACGGTGCCGAAATGTAGTATCGTCTCTGCTCCTGCGCCGCTGCCGCTGAAGATCTAAAATGTAGGAGCCGTTTCGCCGACCGCGGGGCGTAGGGGACGCCGACCCCTACAAAAATCTGCGCCGCGCGGGGCTGCCTGCGCCAAAACATAAATCAAAACAAAAAATCCCCGACAACTTTCAAATTTCCCGACAGATTCTGCCGCGCTTTGCGCCGCTTTTTCGTTATACTGAAGAAAAATCAGGAAAAAGGGAGCGGTACACATGAAACTCCAGCAAAAGAGCGACTTTCTGTCCACGCGCGTCCAGTACATATCCACCACACGCATCCGCCCCAATCCGCAGCAGCCCCGGCGGAGCTTCCCGGAGGACGCTCTCGCGGAGCTGGCCGAGAGCATCCGCCGCTACGGCATTCTCCAGCCGCTGACCGTCCGCCGCGCGGGCGGGGACTTCGAGCTCATCGCGGGGGAGCGTCGTCTGCGCGCCGCGCGGCTGGCCGGGCTGCGCGAGGTGCCGTGCCTGATTGCGCGGGTGGGGGAGGAGGACTCGGCTTTGCTCGCGCTCATCGAAAATCTCCAGCGCCGCGACCTCGACTACTGGGAAGAGGCCGACGCCCTCGCCCGACTCATCCGCCGCTATGACCTCACGCAGGAGCAGGCCGCGGAGAAGCTCGGCAAGTCCCAGTCCACCGTCGCCAACAAGCTGCGCCTGCTGCGCTTGCCGGAGCCGGTGCGCGCCGCCGCGCAGAAATACGCCCTGACCGAGCGCCACGCGCGGGCGCTGCTGCGCCTGCCGGACGGGGAGGAGCAGCGCCTTGCCGTCGAGCGCATCGGCGCGGCGGGCTGGAACGTCGCCCAGACGGAGGCCTATGTGGAAAAACGGCTCGCCGCGCTGCGCACGATCCCGCCCAAGGGACGCAGCACCTATATCATCAAGGACGTGCGCCTGTTTCTCAACAGCGTCGACCGCGGGCTGCGGCTCATGCACGCGGCGGGCATCCCCGCCCGCTGGAACCGCGAGGACACCGACGGCGAGATTCAGCTGACCATCTCCATCCCCAAGCGCCGCGAAGCGCGCGAAAGAGTGGGAACTGTAACGGAATTGTGATTGTATTCCGCGCGCGGAGGGCGTATACTGTATCCTAACGTAGTCTGCCCATATGGAGGGCAGCAGGAAAGGATGGGGTGTGTATGGCAGAGAGAGAACACCGGGACCCCTCGCAGGAAGCCCTGCAGAAACAGAAAAAGAAGGGCCGCGCCGTCTGGCTCGGCCTTGCCGTCGCCGCGGCGGTGGTGGTGCTGGCGGCGGTCGGTGTCTGCGCCGCCGCGCACGGCAGCCAGCGGATCTTCTCCGGCACGGAGGTGCTGGGCGTGGAGCTCGGCGGCCTGACGCGCGAACAGGCACAGGAGCGCTGGCTCGAGCGGGGCGCGCAGGCCTGCGCTGATACGAAGATTGACCTCACTGTCGACGGCGGGAGCGTGCAGCAGGTGACGCTCGCAGAGCTGGGTGTCTCCGTCCGCGCGGAGGACGCGGCCGCGGCCGCGTGGGACAGCTCCCACAGCGGCAATTTCTTCCGCGACGGCTGGCACCTTGTGCGCAGTTGGGTGGAAAAGACATCCGCCGCGCCGCGCCTGACGGTGGATGAAGCGGCGCTCACCGCCGAAGCGGACACGCTCGCCGCGGCCCTGAGCTATGAGACGGTCGACGGCAGCTACCGCTTAGAGGACGGCAAGACCGACGGCTTCTATGTGACAAAGCCCCTCGACGGGCGCACGGTGGACGGTGCGGCGCTCACCGCCGACCTCGCCGCCGCGCTGGGGGAGGGGATACCTGAGAGCGTCGCCTGCCGCTATGAGATGTCGCCCGCTGCGCCGCTCGATCTCGACGCCGTGAACGAGGCCATCGGCGGCGACAAGGTCGAGGCCGGTTACAATAAGGTGAGCGGCGGGCTGATCACCTCCCGTCCGGGCGTCGCGTTCGACGTGGAGAGCGCGAAGGCACTCGTCGACGCGGCGGAGCCGGGCAGCGAGCTGGAAATCCCCGCGGCCATCACCTATCCCACCGTCACGACCGAGCAGCTGGAGAAGGTGCTCTTCCGCGATGTGCTCGGCAGCTATACGACCTCTGTCGGCGGCTCGTCGGAGCGCCGCGGCAACGTGAAGCTCTCCGCCGCGGCCTGCAGCGGCTATATTCTCAACCCCGGCGACGAGTTCAACTATAACGCCGTCGTCGGCCAGCGCACGGCGGCCCGCGGCTACAAGGCCGCGCCCGCCTATGTCGGCGGCAAAACGGTCGACGAGATCGGCGGCGGCATCTGCCAGACATCCTCGACGCTCTACTACGCGGCGCTGCTGTCGAACCTCGAGATCGTCAAGCGCGACTGCCACCGCTACGCGCCGAGCTACATCACCTTCGGCTGCGACGCGACGGTCAGCTGGGGCGGGCCGGACTTCATCTTCCGCAACAACACGAACTACCCCATCAAGATCGTCACGAGCTACTATAACAACAACCTCACCGTTAAGATCTACGGCACGAACGTCGACGGCACCTATGTCCGCATGGTCAGCAAGACGCTCTCCTCCACGGACTGGAAGACCGTCTATCAGGAGACGGATGAGCTCGCCGGCGGCGTGCAGCGCGTGGAGCAGTACCCCTACACGGGCTACTACGTCAAGACATGGCGCAATGTCTACGCCGCGAACGGCACGCTCCTGTCGAGCAATCTCGAGGCCGTGAGCGACTATAAGTCCCGCGACAAGATCGTCCTCGTCGGCAAGGCCGCGCCCGCGCCCGACCCGGAGCCGACCCCCGATCCCACGCCCACCCCGGATCCGACCCCGGATCCCGCCCCGACGCCCGATCCGGGTGAAGCCGCCGCGGGATAAGCAGATCCCCCATACCCGTCAGGTACAGCCTGACGGGTATTTTTGCGCGTTCCGGCTTGCGAACGGGCGGAGACTGCGGTACAATAGCTTGTATTCTGTCGGACGATAGGGGTGGGTACGCGTGGGAGAATTTTCCTGTATTGTGCTGGATCTCGAATGGAACCAGCCGCTCGATACGGGCGGCGCCATCCGCGAGCCGTTTTTCTTCGACTCGGAGATCATTGAGATCGGCGCGCTGAAGCTGAACGAACAGTTTGAGATTGTAGACGAGTTCAAGACGTTTATAAAGCCCATCTTTTACCCCGTGATGAACGGCGACGTCGTGCGCCTGACGAAAATCCGGCCGCAGGAGCTGGAGGGCGCGCCGGACTTCCCGGCGGCGTACCGGGCGTTCCGCGACTGGTGCGGGGAGGCGTGCTGCCTGTGCGCGTGGGGGACGGACGACATCCCCGTCCTGCTCGATAACCTCATCATGCACGGCCTTGAGACGGAGGACTTCCCGTGCTATGACCTGCAGCGGATCTTCGGCCACGAGATCCTGCGCGAGGAGCGGCAGTGCTCGCTCGAGCGAGCGATGGAGCTGCTCGGCATCAGGCCTGACCGCGCGCACGACGCGCTCAACGACGCGCGCAACACCGTGCGCGTCATGGAGCGGATGGATCTCGCCGCGTGCATGGAGGAGTATACGCTGCGCTACGTCGGCTACCGCGCCGACCGGATGGCGGGGCTTGTGGACGGGAAGGTATTCCCCGACCTCGCCGCGGCGCAGGCCGACCCGGAGATGGGGCAGTGCGTCTGCCCCTACTGCGGCGAGACGGTGGCTCTGCGCGAGTGGACGCGGCGCAACAACTACATGCTCCTCGGGTACGGGCAGTGCAGCGAGGGGGACGAGTTCTGCGCGTCACTGCGCCGCGTGCGCGCCGGGGGCGGCGTGCGCGTGAGCCGCACGGTCTTTGAGATGAACGACGACCTCTGGGACACGTATCAGGACTGCCTTGAGCGCGGCGGTACCGCCGCGGAGTGAGGGGGCGGACGTGACGGATAACAAGACCTTTCTCGGCACGGAGCCGGTCGGAAAGCTCCTGCGCAAGCTCGCCGTCCCGACGGTGATCGCGCAGCTTGTGAACATGCTTTATAACATCGTCGACCGCATCTACATCGGCCACATGCCCGGCGACGGAAGCCTTGCGCTGACGGGTGTGGGCGTGTGTCTGCCGATCATCATGGTCATCTCGGCCTTCGCCGCGCTCATCAGCTCCGGCGGCGCGCCGCGCGCGTCCATCGCGATGGGGCGCGGCGACATGGAGACGGCGCAGAAGCTCCTCGGCGGGTGCTTCATGCTGCAGGTTGCGATCTCGGCGGTTTTGACGGCGGTGCTGCTGGTGTGGAGCCGCGACCTGCTGCTCGCCTTCGGCGCGAGCGCGAACACGATCGACTACGCCGCCGACTACATGCGCGTCTATGCCATGGGGACGCTCTTTGTCCAGCTGACGCTCGGCATGAACGCGTTTATCACGGCGCAGGGCTTCGCGAAGGTCGGCATGACGACGGTGCTCATCGGCGCGGCGGCGAACATCGTGCTCGACCCGGTGTTCATCTTCGCGCTGGGGATGGGCGTGCGCGGCGCGGCACTCGCGACGATCCTGTCGCAGGGGCTCTCGTGCGTGTGGGTGCTGCGCTTTCTGACGGGGAAGAGGACGCTCCTGCGCCTGCGGCGCGAGAACTTCTTCATCCCGGCGAGGCTTCTCCTGCCGTGCATTTCGCTGGGGCTGGCGACGTTCGTGATGCAGGCCAGCGAGAGCGTCATCTCCGTGTGCTTCAACGCCTCGCTCCTCAAATACGGCGGCGACATCGCCGTCGGCGCGATGACGATCCTCTCGAGCGTGATGCAGTTCGCGCTCCTGCCGCTGCAGGGCATCGCGCAGGGCTCGCAGCCCATCACGAGCTATAACTACGGCGCGGGCAACGTCGACCGCGTGCGCGCGACGTTCCGGCTGCTGGTGCGGGTGTGCCTGCTGTATTCGGCGGCGCTGTGGGCACTCATCATGCTGGCCCCTGCGCCGTTTGCGCGGATGTTCTCGCCGGACGCGGCGCTCGTCGCGTTCACGGCGCGGGCACTGCGGATCTACTGCGGGGCGCTGTTTCTCTTCGGCATCCAGATCGCCTGCCAGATTACGTTCGTCTCCATCGGCAACGCCCCGTGCTCCATCTTCGTGGCGGTGCTGCGCAAGTTCATCCTCCTGCTGCCGCTGATCTACCTGATGCCGCACCTCTTCCCGGCGGATCCGACGACCGCCATCTACATGGCCGAGCCCGTGGCCGACGCCGTCGCCGTGACGTGTACGGCGCTGCTGTTCGCGTGGCAGTTCCGCAGGGCCATGCGGCGGTTGGAGAAATGTTAGTTTCCCGCTAAGAAAACGCGAATTCCACATAGTGAGATCTACAACAATCGCAGCGCGGCTTGATTTTTTGAATCAGGCCGCGCTTTATGACGTTTTTGGTCATAACGCAGAAAATTGCGGAGCAAATTTTGCTGATTTTGACAATACACACGGTTGACATTTGTCATGAAAGCCGTTAGACTAAATCCAACGCACGGGAGCCGCCCCGCTGGATTCGGAAAGCGGATGGTTCTCAGCAGGAATCTTTTTGCGAAAGGAAGGCAGTCACCATGACGAAGTTCTCTATGCACAACATGAATCAGAATACTACCGATGCTATGACCGCACCGGCGAACCGTCCTGCCTTCCGTATGTCCTGCACCAATGGCACGTTCTGCGCCGCTTCCATGATTATTATTCTGGGCTCTGCCATTCTGGCGGAGTCCATTTTGTTTGCGCTTGCGCTGGTACTGGGCCTGCTGCTGGCCGTTCTGTCCCTGCTGGTACTGGTATCCGTACGAATTAGCCCGCCGCGCTCGGCAAACCGTCGTTATATACTTGCGTCCGCCGCATAGGACGCGGGGTTCAGGCAACGGCTTTGCTGCAGCGAGAGCGCAGCAGAGCCGTTTTTATTTTTCGTATTTTGAGTCGTGAGACTGAAAATAACATAAGAATGATAGAAAAATTTAAAGGAAATCGAGGTAAACACACATGAAACACATGAAAAAAGTCTTTTGCCTGTTCATGGCCATTGCCATGACCGTGTCCATGCTGGTCGGCTGCGGCAGCAGCGGCAGCGGTGAGGGCTCCAACGACGGCGCCACCGTCAAGCTGGGCCTGATTGGCCCCATGACCGGCGACTACGCCAACTACGGTACCTCCACCCGCGACGGCGCGCAGGTCGCCGTGGACGAGATCAACGAGGCCGGCGGCGTCAACGGCTGCAAGTTCGTCCTGCAGACCGAGGACTCCCAGGGCGATCCCGACTCCGCTGTCTCCGCCTTCGGTAAGCTGATGGACGACGGTATGAACGTCTCCCTCGGCTGCGTCCTCTCCGGCGAGGCACAGTCCGTCATCACCGCCGCCAAGAACGACGATCTGCTGATCGTCACCTGCACCTCCTCCGCGAAGAAGTGCATCGACGGCAACGACAAGGCCTTCCGCGTCTGCTTCAATGACCCCGCGCAGGGCACCGCTTCCGCCAACTACATCGCCGACAACAACCTCGGCAAGAAGATTGCCGTGTTCTATCAGTCCGACATCGACTACTCCGCGGGCCTGTATGAGACGTTCACCCAGCAGGCTGCCGCCCGCGGCCTGGAGATCGTCGCCCAGCAGTCCTTCACCGATGGCACCAAGACCGACTTCTCCACCCAGATCAACGCCATCCGCAACTCTGGCTGTGACCTCGTGTTCATCCCCATCTACGCCGCTGAGGCTTCCGTCTTCCTGACCCAGGCCAAGGGCAAGCTCGACGGCATGACCATCTTCGGCTGCGACGGCCTTGACGGCCTGCAGACCAAGGTCTCCGACACCTCCATGCTCAAGGGCACCATGATGCTGACCCCCTTCGCCGTGGACGATCCCGACGCCAAGACCCAGTCCTTCGTTGAGAAGTTTACCAAGGTCCACGGCAGCAAGCCCGACCAGTTCGCTGCCGATGCCTATGACGCCGTCTACGCCGTGAAGGCCGCGATGGAGTCCTGCGGCAAGACCCCCGCCGACGCGGACTTCACCACCGCGATGGTCGACACCATGTACAAGATCACCGTCGACGGCCTGACCGGCACGATGAAGTGGGATGCCGACCGCGAGCCCGATAAGGCCGCCAAGGCCATGGTCTTCAACGAGGACGGCACCACGAGCCTGTTCGCCGAGTAAGAAAACCTGCTTCTTCTCCGCCCCCGGGGCCGGACATCCGGCCCCGGGGCTGCGCCCGAACCAAACGGCAGAACAGTGCCTGCCGCCCTCAGAACCCGGCACGGCAGTTTTGTGCCGTTTGATCAACAAATCCTGGAAAGAAGGGACCTTCCGCTATGGACAAACTCATCCAGACACTCATCAGCGGCCTGAGCCTCGGCAGTATCTATGCCCTGATCGCTCTGGGCTATACCATGGTGTACGGCATCGCGAAGATGCTGAACTTCGCCCACGGAGACATCATCATGGTCGGCGCGTATGCCGTTATCACGGCGGTCTTTACGATGGGACTGCCGCCGTTTATCGCTATTTTAATCAGTATCGCCCTGTGTGCGCTGCTCGGCATCGTGATTGAATTTCTCGCCTACCGCCCGCTGCGCCAGGCGCAGCCGCTGGCCGTCCTGATTACGGCCATCGGCGTGAGCTACCTGCTGCAGAACCTCGCCCTGCTCATCTACGGTTCGGAGCAGAAGGCGTTCCCGACGATCGTGGCGCTGCCCACCGTCCACATCGGCGGTGTGTATATCGACGGCATCACCCTCGCGACGCTCGTTGTGACGGCCGTCATCATGGTCGCGCTCTCGCTCTTTATCAATAAGACCCGCATGGGCAAGGCTATGCGCGCCGTCTCCGAGGATAAGGAGGCCGCGGAGCTCATGGGCATCAGCGTCAACCGCACGATCACCGTGACGTTCGCCATCGGCTCGGCCCTCGCGGGTGTCGCCGCAATCTTCTATGGCGCGGCGTATACCTATATCCGCCCAACAACCGGCGCCATGCCCGGTATCAAGGCCTTCACGGCGGCCGTGTTCGGCGGCATCGGCTCCATCCCCGGCGCCATGCTCGGCGGCATCCTGCTCGGTGTGATCGAGCAGCTCTCCAAGACGTACATTTCCACCCTGTGGGCCGACGCGATTGTGTTCGGTGTGCTGGTAGTGGTGCTGGTGGTCAAGCCCACCGGCCTGCTGGGCAAAAAGATCAGTGAGAAGGTGTAAGGCATGAAAAATATGGAAAAAAAGCGCCGTCTCTCCGGCAATGCCGTCACCCTGCTGATGACGGCCGTGATTGCCGCTGTCTGTGCCGGGATGCTCTATTCCGGCGCCGCCAGCCGTCAGATGTCGAGTATGCTCGTATCCATGACGTGCTATATCGCGATGGCCGTCTCGCTGAACCTCGTTGTGGGTCTGCTCGGCGAGCTGTCGCTCGGCCACGCAGGCTTCATGTCGGCGGGCCTGTTCACGGGCTGCCTGTTCTCCCTCGCCACGGCAGATAGCCTCCCGCTCATCGTGCGCCTGCCCGCCGCGATGCTCATCGGCGGTCTGGCCGCCGCGCTTGTGGGCCTGATCGTCGGCCTGCCCGCCCTGCGCCTGAAGGGCGACTACCTCGCCATCGTCACACTCGGCTGCGGTGAGATCATCAAGAGCATCATCACGAACCTGAACGTCACCGGCGGCGCGAAGGGTCTGAACACGGGTGCGATCTACGCCGACACCAAGACGCTCCTGCCGTACGGCATCGTGCTGGTGTTCCTCGTCGTCATCGTGATGATGAACCTCAAGAATTCCCGCCACGGACGCGCCATCATGGCCATCCGCGATAACCGCATCGCCGCGGAGTCCAACGGCGTGAACGTGACGTACTACAAGCTCATGGTCTTTATCATCGCAGCGTTCTTCGCCGGGATGGCGGGTGTGCTGTACGGCCACACGCTCGCAAACATCAAGCCCGCCATGTTCGACTACAACATGTCCATCGAGATCCTCGTGATCGTTGTGCTCGGCGGTATGGGCTCGATCCGCGGCTCGATCATCGCGACGATTATCCTGCGCGCGCTGCCCGAGGCGCTGCGCGAGGTTGCGGACTACCGGATGCTCGCGTATTCGGTGCTGCTGATCGTGATTATGCTGCTCAACGCGTCGCCGAAGTTTGCCGAGCTGAAGGGCCGCTGGTCCGTCGGCAATATCCTGCGCATGCGCAAGGCAAACAAGGAGAAGGAGGGGAAGGAAAATGGTTAAGGTCAAAGGATCGGGCTTCTCGCTGCCCGATACCCCGCTTGTGCCGTATCCCAGCGGCGCGCTGGTGCCGGAGCGCGACGTGGACTATATGCCCGTGCTCGAGGCGCGCCACCTCGGCATCGACTTCGGCGGCCTGACCGCCGTGGACGATTTCTCCCTCACCATCGGCCGCACGGAGATCGCCGGTCTGATCGGCCCGAACGGCGCCGGCAAGACGACGGTGTTCAACCTCCTCACGAGCGTCTATCAACCCACGCGCGGCAGCGTCCTCATCAGCGGCATACCGACGGCGGGCAAGTCCACCTATCAGGTCAGCCAGATGGGCATCGCCCGCACGTTCCAGAACATCCGCCTGTATAACAACCTCAGCGTGCTCGACAACGTCAAGGTCGGCATGCACAACGGCATCCGCGAGAATCTCGCCGCCGCCATCACCCACGGCTTCGGCTTCCGCAAGGCGGAAAAGCAGGCCGAGCAGGCCGCGATGGAGATGCTCGACTTCTTCTCGCTGGCCGACCTCGCGCAGGCCCCGGCCGGGAGCCTGCCCTACGGCGCGCAGCGCCGCCTTGAGATCGTGCGCGCCCTCGCGAGCGGGCCGCTGATCCTCCTGCTCGACGAGCCCGCCGCGGGCATGAACCCGTCCGAGACGCTCGAGCTGATGGAGAACATCCGCCGCATCCGCGACACGTTCCAGATCGCGATTCTCCTCATCGAGCACGACATGAACCTCGTCATGGGCATCTGCGAGGGCATCTGCGTGCTGAACTACGGCAAGGTCATCGCCAAGGGCAGCCCCGAGGACATCAAGTCCAACCCGCAGGTGATCGAGGCCTATCTCGGCAAGAAGGGAGCGGGTGAGCATGCTTAAAGTCAACAACATCAACGTCTATTACGGCAAGATCCACGCCCTGAAGGACGTGTCCTTCGAGGTGCACGAGGGCGAGGTCGTCGCCCTGATCGGCGCGAACGGCGCTGGCAAGTCCACGACGCTGAAAACCGTCTCGGGCATGATGCACTCGCGCACCGGCTCGATCGAGTTCCTCGGCGAGAACATCACCCACACGCCGAGCCACAAGCTGGTCTATCAGGGGCTGGCGCACGTCCCCGAGGGGCGGCGCGTGTTTTTGCAGATGTCCGTGCTCGAAAACCTCGAGATGGGCGCCTATATCCACAAAAAGCCTACGCGCGAGGAACTCGACGGCATCTTCCAGCGCTTCCCGCGCCTGTATGAGCGCAAGAATCAGGTCGCCGGAACCCTCTCCGGCGGCGAGCAGCAGATGCTGGCGATGGGCCGCGCGCTCATCAGCCACCCGAAGCTGCTGATGCTCGACGAGCCGTCGATGGGCCTTGCGCCGATCCTCGTCGACCAGATCTTCTCGATCATCCGCGAGCTGCACCAGTCCGGCACGACGATCCTCCTCGTGGAGCAGAACGCCGAAATGGCCCTGCAGGTCGCCGACCACGCCTACGTGCTGGAGTCCGGCAAGATCGCCCTCTCCGGCACCGGCGAGGAGCTGGCCGCCACCGACGCAATCAAAAAAGCCTACCTCGGAGGCTGAGATAAAACAAAAATTGCTCTGTCAGACAATGTCTGACAGAGCAATTTTTTTATATGTGTGTCTCACAGAGTTTGCGCCGCCGCAGCGGCAGTGGGGGTTCAAAGATTTCTATAGGTATAGTCCAGAATAATTTTCTTGCACTTCGTGCAGTTGTAGCCCGCCGCACCGGGATTTCCGGAGAGCCCGGTACCGGGTGCGAGGGAAACCATTGGCCCGGAGGCCAGCCAAGGGATTGAGGAAATTCCGCTGGGATCCTTCGCCCAGACAACGCCGTCACGGCTGCGGATATAACCGAGTACCATCTCCTCGCCGCAGTAAGGGCATTTTGTATCCATAGCAAAGTCCTCCTATCATATATTTAGATAATTTTGGGAAATGAGTTGAAATTTCAATGCCAGACTGCAAAAAATCCTTACAATCTCTCGAAGCAATTTTTACAGCATGATCGCTTCCCCAGGTTTCAGCACCGCCACCGGGATGCCGGTTTTCTCCTCCGCGAGACGGCGGAACGCCTGCGGATCCTGCTCGATGGTGGGGAAGGTGTCGTAGTGCATGGGGATCACGAGCCGCGGCTGGATCATCTCCGCCGCGCGCACGGCGTCCTCCGGACCCATCGTATAGCGGTCGCCGATGGGGAGGAGCGCCGCGTCGATCTCCTCGCCGGCGAGGAGCACCATGTCGGCCATCAGGCCGGTGTCCCCGGCGAAGTAGATGCGCTTGCCGCCGATCTCGATGAGAAAGCCGCAGGCCACGCCCCCCGGCGCGCCGCTGCCGTGCTCGGCGGGGAGGAACTTGACCGAGCCGAACTCCGTCTGAATGCGCCCGCCGGGCTGGCCGTTTTCCTGCCGCGCGTGCGGTGCGTGGAGCATCGCGCCCGTCTCCGGCGTGCAGAACACCGTGCAGCCGCAGCGCTCCGCGATGGGCGCGGCGTCGCCGATGTGGTCGCCGTGGGCGTGGCTGATGAGCATGTGCGTCGCCTCGACGTCGGCGGCGCGCATGGCCGCGGTGCGGCTGTTCGTCAGAAACGGGTCGAGGATGAGCGTGTGCGCCCCGGCCTGCACGAGAAAGCAGGCGTGGCCGAGGAAGGTGAGCTTCACGGTCTTCTCCTGCAGCTGCTCGCGCTTCTGCGGCGCCGTCTCGCCGCAGGCGGCGGGCTTTGTGCTGAAATTCATAGAAAAATCCTCCTTTGCATGCGGATAACAAAGCCATTATAGCACGCGCAGGAGGATTTCGCAAAATTCAGTTTTCCTGAGCCGTCTCAGCCGCGGGGATGGTCTTCACGCCGAAGAGAAAGTACACCAGATGGCAAACCCACACCACGGCGAGGATGACGCACGGGACGATGATTCCCTTGCGCAGCATCAGGACAAAGCCCACGGCCATCAGCGCCGTGACCGAGGTGAGGATCGTGGCCTTCGTCCGCACCGTCATGCCCTTTTTCTGCACAAACGATTCGAGGTGCTTTTTGTACATCTGCGTCCCGATGAACCAGTCGTGCAGCTTCTGTGAGGAGTTCGCGAAGCAGAAAACCGTCAGCAGGAAGAACGGCACCGTCGGCAGGATCGGCAGCACGATGCCCACGCACCCGAGCGCAAGGCTCAGGCAGCCGATGATGAGGAAAATAATCTGTTTGAGTTTCATGACGTTTTCTCCAGTCGTTTCTTTTCGCGCTTTGTCTCGATGACGTGCCATACGGCGGCCACGGGGTGGTGGAAGATCATCCGCGGGCCGGAAAAGCGCATGACGGCGCGGATTTTCTCCCGCATGGCGGGCTTGTAGCAGTGGACGCGGCAGTTGGCGCAGAACGTCTTCGTCTCCATGAACGGGCAGCGCTCCGAGCGGCTGCGCGCATAGTCCGCGAGGGATGCACAGTCGGGGCAGAGCGCCCCGCGTGTGCGATGATTGCGGCGGCAGTAGAGCGCGATCATCTGCGTGACCATCCGCTTTTCGCGTTCGCGCTTTGTCTGAACGGTCGGCATCAGCTCATTCTCCCGTGCTCGACGGAGTAGACCGTGTCCGCGATGCGCATCGTCGACGCGCGGTGCGACACGAGCACCACCGTCCGCCCGGCGCGCTCGGCGTAAAGCGAGCGGAGGATGATCGCCTCGTTCAGGCTGTCGAGGTTGCTCGTCGGCTCGTCGAGCAGGAGGAAGGGCGCGTCGTGCAGGAACGCGCGCGCGAGCCCCAGCCGCTGCCGCTCGCCGCCGGAGAGCGTGTCGCCCAGCTCACCGACCTGCGTGTCATACCCCTGCGGCAGCGCCGCGATGAACGCGTGTACCGACGCCTTGCGGCAGGCGGCGGCGATCTCCTCGTCCGTCGCGTCGGGACGCGCGATGCGGAGGTTGTCGCGGATGGTGCCCTGGAACAGGTGCGTTTCCTGTGTCACGAAGCCCTCCAGCGCCCGCAGGTTCGCGGTGTTCACGCGCGCGATGTCCGTCCCGGAGATGCGCACATGCCCCTCGCGCACGTCCCAGAAGCGCATGAGGAGCTTCAGGAGCGTCGACTTGCCGCTGCCGCTGCGGCCGACGATGCCGACGACGGCGTGCGCCGGGATGTCCACGGAGACGTTATCGAGAATCGTCTCGCCGCCGTAGGAGAACGTGACGTTCTCCGCCGCCGCGCCGTCAAAGCCGATCTCCGCCTCGCCCGTCACCTCGACGACGGCGGGCGTCTCGTCGAGGATGTCGAGGACGCGGTTGCCGGCGGCAAAGGTGTTTTGCAGCGTGCTGCCGAGCGCCGCGAGCGCGATGGCCGGCCCGAACGACGAGAACAGCGCCACCGTCGGGATGAGCACCCCGTCGAAGCCGACTTTCCCCGCGCGGCAGAGCGCTGCCGAGGTGAGGAGCATCGCGAGGTCAAACAGCAGGATGACCGTGTTCGTCACGGCGGTGTTCCGCCCGGCGACGCGCTTCATCCGCGCCTCGTCACCCGCGAGGGCGTCCGTGCGCGCGTTCATCTCGTCGAGCCGCGCGCGCCCGTGCCCGAACTGGATCGTCTCGGACAGGCCGCGCAGGCTGTCGAGCACGAAGCCCGCGAGCGCGCCCGCCTCCATGCGCAGGCGCAGACCCGCGTCGCCCGAGAGCCGGGACGTCACAAGCGGGATCACGACGCCGACGGTCACATACGCCGCGAGCGCCAGCAGGCCGAGCGCCCAGTGAAACCGCCCGATGAACACGCACAGGATCACCGTGAACAGCGCCGCGATCACCGCGGGGGAGATCGTGTGCGCATAGAACACCTCCAGCAGCTCGATGTCCGAGGTGATGACCGAGATGAGGTCGCCCTTGTCGCGCCCCTCGAGCTTCGCGGGGCAGAGCCGCCGCAGCGCGCGGAACACCCGGTCGCGCAGCAGCGCGAGGAGCTTGAAGGCGATGAAGTGGTTGCAGGCCTGCTCCGCGTAGCGGAACACGCCGCGTACCAGTGCAAAGGCCAGCACGCACACAAAGACCGCTTTCAGCGGAACCGGCGTCTCAAAGCCCAGCAGGTCGAGCATGGCCCACCCGCCGAAGATCGTGATGAACGACGCGCACAGGTGGCCGATCAGACCCATGCCGATGGCAAGCACCATGTACCCCGCGAGGGGGCGCACCAGACCGATGAGCCGCGCCATCACGGTAAAGCCGCTCCGTTTTTTCATGCCCGCTCACCGTCCTTTCCGAAGTTTTCGAGCGCCTGCTGCGCCTGCCAGAGCCGGGCGTAGACGCCGTGCTGCGCCAAGAGCTCCTCATGCGTGCCGCACCCGGCGCACGCGCCCTTTTCCAGCGCGTAGATCCGGTCGCAGGCCGTCACGTTCGCGAGCCGGTGCGAGATGAGGATCACGGTTCTCCTCCCTGCGAGGGCGTGGATCTGCGCCATGATCTCGTTTTCGCTCTCGACGTCGATGTTTGAGGTTGCCTCGTCGAAGATGTAAACGGGGCTGTCATGCAGCAGCGCCCGCGCCAGCGCGAGCCGCTGGCACTGGCCGCCCGAGAGGTTGCCGCCCTTTTCGGCGAGGGGGGTGTCCAGCCCCTGCTCGCCGCGAAGGAAGTCCGCGAGCTTCACCTGCTCGAGCGCGCGCCAGAGCGCCGCGTCGTCCGCCGCGGGACAGCCCATCAGCAGGTTCTCGCGCACCGTTCCCTTGAAGAGATAGCTCCGGTGGCTGACGTAGGTGATATGGCGCATGAGGCTCTCCTCGCGGATCGTGCACAGCTCCGCGCCGCCGATGGTGACCGAGCCGCCGTAGCCGCGGCTGCGTCCCATGAGGATGGAGGAGATCGTGCTCTTGCCGCAGCCGGACTCGCCCACGATGGCCGTGAACGACCCGACGGGGAACGTCAGATCCAGCCCGTGCAGGATCTCGCGCTCCGGCTCATACGAAAACCGCAGCTCCCGGCAGGCAATCTCGCCCTCCGGACACTCCGCGCCGCCCGTCTCCGGCTCCGGCAGGTCGAGCAGGCGGAAGATCTTGTCGCTTGCGGCCATGCCGTTCATCGCGATGTGGAAAAACGAGCCGAGCTGGCGCATGGGGATGAAGAAATCCGCCGCCAGCAGGATAATCAGCAGCGCGCCGCCGAGCGTGACATGCCCCGCGCGGTACTGCGTCGCCGCCATGATGACGCCGAGCGCCGCGCCGCCGTAGGCGATGAGGTCCATGATCGTGATGGAGTTGAGCTGCATCGTCAGCACCTTCATCGTGATGCGGCGGAACTTCTCGGCCTGCACGTTCATCTCCTCGTTCTTGGCCTCGTCCGCCTGATAGATCTTCAGCGTCGTGAGTCCCTGCAGGTTTTCGAGGAACGTGTCGCCGAGGGCGGTGTACTGGCCCCAGTATTTCGAGAGGAGCTTTTTCGCCCACGTCTGCACCGCCGCGATGGCGACCGGAATGAGCGGCACACACACCAGCAGCACGAGCGAGGCCGGGAGGTTCACCCGGCACAGCACCGCGAACAGCGTCACCGGCGCGAGCATCGCGTAGAAGAACTGCGGCAGGTACGCGCCGAAGTACGTCTCGAGCTGGTCGACGCCCTCAACCGCGACCTGCACGATCTCGGAGGTCTTGACCTGCTCATTATACGACGCGCCGAGGCGCAGGAGCTTTTCATAGATGGCTGCGCGCAGCGTCCGCTTGACCGCGCGGGAGGAGAGATAGCCCATCCGGGCACTCCCCGTGGTGCAGAAGAAGCGGATCACAACCGCGCAGAGCGCCGTCAGACCCGTCTCCGTCGGCATCGCGCCGTCCGCCGCGTTCAGATAGAGCGCGGCGAGCAGACGTGTGATGGCCGTCATCATGGCGATGTTCGCGAGCAGCGAGCACCACTGCAGGATAACGTTTCCCGCCACATAGCGTTTGCTCTCCGGAACGGTGCCGATCAGCCGTTTGTTAATCATCATCTCGTTTTTTCTGCCTTTCCTTTTATTCTCAGACCGGGATCACGAAGGGCTTGCCGTCTACCTCGCGGATCTCGAGCTCCACGTCATAGACGCTGCGCACCAGCTCCGGCGTGATGATCTGCTCCGGCAGACCCTGCGCCCGAATGCGCCCGTCCTGCATGGCGACGATCTCGTCACTGTAGTAGAGCGACTGGTTGATATCGTGCAGCACCATGATGATCGTGATGCCGAACTCGCGGTTCAGCCGCCGGATCAGCCGCAGAATCTGCAGCTGGTAGCGGATGTCGAGATACGTCGTCGGTTCGTCGAGGAAGAGCACCTTCGTGTCCTGCGCGAGCGCCATGGCGATCCAGACGCGCTGCTTCTGGCCGCCGGAGAGCTCGGCAACGGGCTTATCACGGAGCTTTTCCGTGTTTGTGATCCCGAGCGCCCAGCGGATTTTCTCCTCGTCCGCCGCCGGGTCGGGGGAGAGCCCCATCGTGTGATAGGGCGTGCGCCCGTAGCCGACGAGCTTTTCGACCGAGAGGTCGGCCGGGGCGGTGTTGTACTGGTGGACGATCGCGGCCTGCCGCGCGAACTCTCGCAGCTTCATCCCGGCGATGTCCTGTCCGCGCAGCAGGATGCGCCCGCCGTCCGGGCGAAGATTCTTCGTCATGAGGGAGAAGAGCGTGCTCTTGCCGCAGCCGTTCGCGCCGATGAGGGTCGTGATTTTGCCCTCGCGGAGCGTCAGGTCCAGACTACGGATGACCTCGTGCCTGCCGTAGGCGAAGGAGAGGTTCTCAAGCGTGAAAATACTATCCGCCATAGCTTTGCTTCGCCCCCCTTAGCAGCAGAATGAAGAACGGTCCGCCCACAACGGACATGACGACCGCCGCGCTGATCTCATACGGGGCGGCAATCGTCCGCCCGAGCGTGTCCGCAAGCAGGAGCGTGAACGCCCCCAGCAGCACCGAATACGGCACGAGCACGCGGTGGTCGCTCCCGACGAGCAGACGCGCGATGTGCGGCACGATCAGACCCAGAAAGCTGATCGGCCCGATGATGGCCGTCGAGATGGACGCGAGAGCCACCGCGATGACCGAGATGATAATGCGGCTGCGCGTGACGTTCACGCCGAGGCCGCGCGCCGTCTTGTCCTCGAGGGCGAGGAGGTTGCACTGCCCCGTCACGAACAGGGACGCGATCAGCCCGATGGCCGCGTAGAGCGCGAGCGTGCGGAAGTCGTCCCACGTCTTCTGCGTGATGTTGGCGTTGACGATGCTCGCCACGCCGGAGTAATTGCTCCCCGTGCCGGAGTTGAACGCGCTCATGAGCCCCGTGAACATCGCGTTGACCGCGACGCCGACGAGAATGATCCGCAGCGGCGACAGGCCGCCCTTCCACGACAGGCTGTAGACCAGCGCGAAGGCCAGCATGCCGCCAAGAAACGCGAAAAGCGGCGTGAAGAAATACAGCGCCGGGAAAAACGCCGTCACCAGCACCGCCGCGAGGCTCGCGCCAGAGCTGATGCCGATGATGCCGGGGTCGGCCAGCGGATTTTTCATCACCGCCTGCAGCAGCACGCCCGCCACCGCCGTGGCGGCCCCGCCGAACAGAGCAATGAAGATGCGCGGAAAGCGCAGGTCATAGACCGTGGCGACGTTCGGGTCATACTCCACGAACAGCCCCCGCAGAAGCTGCGCGGGCGTGACGTGCAGGCTGCCCGTATTGACCGCCCAGAGCAGCAGCGCCAAAAGCGCCGCCGCCGTGAGGAGAAAAGCCCCCACCCGCCTGCGAGCAGAGATCAAGGCAGTTCACCGTCCTTTCTGATGGTTGTGAAAGCGGGGACGGCCCGCCGCGCAGGCGGCGGGCTGTCCCTTCCGGGATGTGTCTTCGCTCAGGATTCACCGTAGAGCATCGGCTGCAGCTCCGTGAGCGCGTCGCTGTAGCTGAAGTTGGCGCTCATGTTGAACAGGGACGGGTCGAGGTCATAGACCTTGCCCTCCTGCACGGCGCGGAAGTGCTTCCAGACGTCGTTCGTCTCGAACTCCTCCGTGAACATCTCACGCACCTGATCGGGCAGGGCGTGCGCCGCGCGCAGGATGATGTCCGGGTCCTTCTGCTGCATGTCCTCGGTGTTGGCGGTGAGGAACTCCTGCCCGTCGCCGTCGCCGTAGACGTTCGTGCCGCCCGCGAGCTTCACAAGGCTGCCGACATAGCTGTTGTCGGTCGCCACGATGTAGGACCCCGGCAGACCCATCAGCACCAGCACCTTCGGGCTGTCCTTGCCCTCGTTCTTGTGGCGGTATTCGTCCATGAACGCGTCAAACTCCGCGAGCATGGCCTTCGCCTCGTCCTCGCGGCCGAACTTCTGGCCCAGCCCCTCGATCGAGGCGTACATCCCCTCGACGCTCTTGAGGTTGAGGAAGATGGACTTCACGCCGATCGAGGCGTATTTCGGCTGCAGATCCGACTGCAGCGAGCTGGGGGAGAGGACATAGTCCGGGCTGAGGGATTTCAGGATCTCCAGATCCGGGCTCATCGCCATGCCGACCTTCGGCAGATCCTGATAGCGCTCCGGGAGCGTCCCTGACGTCTGGCAGACGCCCACGAGGTCGAGGTTCAGCCGGTTGCAGATCTGCGCGACGGCGGGGGAGGTCGCGATGAGCCGCGCGTTTTCATCGGCAGCGGCCGCGCCGCTGTCTTCCGGGTGCTGATCCACGCACCCGATCAGACCCAGCGCCAGCACACAGGCCAGCACCAGGCAGAGCAGTCTCTTCATCGGCGCGCCCTCACTTCTGCTTTTTGCGGAAGAAGCCGAAGTACCACACCGCGAAGCCCGCCGCGGCGACGATCACAGCGCCGCCGACGATCCACCAGACCGCGCCGCTGCCGCTGTGCGCGGCGGTCTCCTCGCCGATGCGGTTGCCGCTCGCGTCAAACTCCTGCAGGCCGGTCGGCTCGGTGTCGTCCGGGGGGGTTGCGTCCTCCCCGGCGGGGGTCTCAGGCTCGGTCACAGGCGTCTCGGGCTCCGTGGCCGCGGGGGTTTCCGGCTCTGCAGCCGCAGGGGTGGAGGGGGTATCCGACGGGGCGGAGGGCGTCTCGGTGCTCTGCGCGGGCTTCGGCTGCGGGGCGGGGATGCTCGTGATGAAGTCGCCGGAGCCGGACTGGAGGTTCGAGACGGTGATGTAGAAGATCACCTGCCGCCCCATGGGGACGACGTACATCGAGCAGCGGATGACGGAGTGCTCGCTGCCGACGCGCATGCGGAAGTCCGCGGTGTTGTTGGAGTAGTCCTCCTGCATGCACGAGGCGCTCACGGACTTGCCGTCGACCTGAAAGGTCGGGCTCTGGATGTTGTCCATCAGCTTGAGACGGACGGTCACATAGGTTCTGCCGTCCGCGTCGACCTCGACGAGCGCCTTCGTATAGGTGGCCGACTCGGTCATCGACTGGCCGAGCACGGCGGAGCCGTCGCCGCCCGCGTCCTCGATGACCCCGGTGGTGGGGTGCTTGTAGTGGGGCGTGGCGGTGGCGAGGTAGATGCCGTTTTCCGCGGCATAGGCGGGGATAGCGGTGATGCTCGCCGCAAGGACGAGCATCACCGCCACACCGCATACCGACTTCAAAACGCGTTTGAACAGTCTCTTTGCGGTATGATGTTTCATGAAATTATTCTCCTCTGGTTTCCTTGCGGCGGCTGACGGCCATGACGGCGATCATTCCGGCCGCGGCGGTGAGCAGCAGACCCCACAGCATAACGCCGCTGTCGCCGGTGGAAGCACCGGGCGTGGAGGGGTTGGCGGGCTCATCGGCGGAGGTGGAGCCGACGGCGACGATGGCGTAGTTGCCGGCGGTCTTGGTCGCGGCGGTGTAGTAGCCGTCCGCAGCGGTGCCCTTCACGAGGGTCTTGCCGTCGCCGTTCACGCGGTAGAGCGCGAGTTCGCCGCTGCCAACGGCGGGCAGGCTCAGCTCCACGGCACCGCTCGGCGCGACCTCATTGCCTTCGCTGTCGAGGAACTTCACGCTGTAGAGCTTGAAGTTCCTGCCGACGCTCGCGAGCGTCTGGGCGGCGGCGTTATAGTCGGCGCCCTCGGTGATCTCGGTCACGACGATCTGCACGCCCTCGGGCAGGACGCCCTTGTCGGCATGGATCTTCACGCCGGTCGCCTCGTCGGTGTAATCAACGGCGGGGGAGAGCTCCTGCGGCTTCTCGGGCTCAAAGGCGGGATCATCCTCGGTCGTCTCGCGCAGGGAGCTGCGGTCGAGGTGCATGAGCACATCCTGGTCGCCCGTACCGGCGGAGATGTCCTCCATCACGGGGACGAACACGTGCAGCGGCACGAAGCTCTCGGCGTCCGCGCGGGCGGTGGCCACCAGCGGGAAGGAGACGGACTTGGGATAGAGCTGACCCTCGGCGGTGCCGCCGGGAACGTTGAACTCATCGCTCACGTCGGTACCGTCGGCGTTCTTCTGCGTGGTGAGGACGGTGGCCTCGCTGCGCGTGCCGATCACGGCGCCGTAGTCGCCGTAGCTGTAGCCGTCATTGTAATAGGAGAGCTTGGCGAGATAGCCGAAGCGGTTGAGATAGTGCAGACCCTTGAACTGAACGGTCAGGGTGTAGTTGCCGTCCTTGACGACGAGCTTCGCGGTGTGGTTGACCGCGTCGTTCGACATGGAGAGGTCAGTGCGGTTGAGCTTGAGCATCTCGAAGTCGATGGCGTAGACGCCGTCGGCGAGGTTGTTCCAGTCGAGCGCGCCGGTCTTCTCCAGACCCGCGACGGCGCTGAGGATATCCCTGGCCATCTTGTCGACGGCAGCCTGCTCGGTGATGTTCTTCGTGCGGTCGACGGCGTCGATGGCGCTGCGCAGCGCGGCGACGCTCTCGTCCGTGTAGCCGCTGAGGTCGGCGGGCACCTTGGAAAGCGCCTCGTCCACGGCGGAGTAGTCCGCGGCCCTATACGTCAGGCCGTCCATGTTGCTCGTGAGATAGCCGAGGTAGGTGTCGACTTTCTCCTGCGTGCCGAAGCCGGTCTCAAGCAGGTACTCCACACCGGTGATCGTCGCGGAGAAGCTGTTCCAGCTGTCAGTGGTGTAGAGCGCGTCGCCCTTGGCCTCGAGCTCCTTGGCCTCGGCGAGCTTCGCCTTGAGGGCACCCAGCTGCAGGCCGTAGTTCGGGTCGTTGGGGATGGCGTCGAGATCCTTCTTCGCCTGCTCGAGGAGGGAGTTGACCTGCTCGACGCTCTCGGCGGCGGCGATGGCGGTCACGGCGTCGGACTTCACCTTCGTCGCGGCGTCCTTGGACAGACCGGAATAATCCTTGTTCAGATCCTTGTAGGCGACCAGCTCGGCAACTGCGTCGGCCTTGGCCGCGTTCAGGATGTCCTCAAGCTGGAAGTTCAGGACGGGGTAGCCGTCGTTGAGCGTGCCGGGATCCTTGGCGAAGTTCTCGGCGAGGTTCGTCTGCTCGGTGAAGAAGTCGTCGCCCTTGAACCAGCTCTCGGCCTTGAAATAGGTCTTGCTGACAAGCTGCATGGTCGAGGAGCTGCTCTTCTGGCCGAGGGTGTAGAGCGCGTCGGCCGCGCCCTCGAGGGCATAGGCACCGTAGATCTGGCCGCTGTACATCCGGCCGACGAGCGCGCCGGTGCTGGGGCTGATGGCGTTGTCGTTGGTGGAGGTGACCTTGCCGGTGCTGTAGACGGCGGAGAGCTGGGACACGTCGCCGCCGGTGTAGCTGCCGACGATGCCGCCGACCGTATGCTGCGCGGTGACGTCGCCGCGGTTATAGAGGCTGGAGAGAACGGCCATACCGGCGGTGTCGCCCTTCTTGGAGGCGACGGCCGAGCCGGCCACGCCGCCGACGCCCGAGCCGACACCGCTTACGTCGCCGGTGTTGTAGCAGCTCATCACGCCGACGACCGTGCCATAGGCGATGAAGTGGCCGACCACGCCGCCGGTGCTGGCGCCGGCAGTGATATCGGCGGTGTTATAGCTCTCGCGGATGTAGGTGCCGGAGGCATAGCCCGCCACGCCGCCGACCTTCTCCTGCTGGGGCGCAGTGATGGCGCCGGTGTTGGAGCAGTGGTAGACGGAGCCGTAGATCATCTCGCCCACAACGCCGCCGGCGGTGGCGGCATAGTCCTTGTTGTTCACGCGGTCAACGGTGACGCTGACGCTGCTGTGGACGTTCTCAATGTTCGTATACAGCGCGCCGCCCACGACACCGCCGACATAGTTGGCCGTCGTCTTCACGACACCCTGCACGTTCAGGTCCTTGACCCCGGCCTTCTCGGAGGCGGTGCCCTTGAGATAGCCGAACAGGCCCTGATAGCTGCCGCCCGCAGTCACGAGCAGGTTGGAGACGGTGTGGCCGTTGCCGTAGAACGTGCCGGAGAAGGGGTGGGCCTGCGTGCCGATGGCGGTCCAGGCCTTGCCGTTGAGGTCGATGTCCTGATCGAGGAAGACGGAGGTGAAGGAGCGGCCGCTGTTTACCTGCTGGGCGAGCCACGCCAGCTCCTCGGCGGAGGTGATGTTCACGCTCGTGTCGTCGAGCTGCTTCGGCTCGCTGACGGTCTTGCCGTCCCAGCCGTCGGACTTGCTGACGGTCTCGAGCGCGTCGATGGCGCTGCGCAGCGCCGCGGCCTGCGCGTCGATCTCCTCCTGCGTGGAGGCGGAGTTATCAAGCACGGCCTGCGCCGCGGTGATGGCATCGGCGAGCTTCTGATAGCTCTCGGCGGTGTAGAGCGTGGAGTCGATGGCCTTCGCGTCGCTCAGCGCCTGCGAGAGGGCGTCTGTTCTGAGCTTGCTCAGACCGTCGATGGCGGTCTTGAGCTGCAGCGCCATGGCCTGCTGCTCGGCGTCAGTGTACTGGACGAGATCCAGCACGGGCTGGGCGTTGAAGCCGGTGCCGTCGAGGTCAAGCACGCGCTTGGCCCAGACGTTCTCGAGCTTCGCGTGTACCTCGCTGTAGGCGGCGTTGAACGCGGCCACGGAGGCCTCGGAATAGCCCTCGGTGTCGACCTGGCCGGCCTTCCAGAGCATGTACTGCACGTTCGTCTCGGGGTTGTCGATCTTCGTCAGGCTCGTCCAGTCGACCTGCATGCGGGCATACTGGTCACCGGAGGAGGCGGAGATGTCGAACATCACGGGCACGAACACGTGGCAGAAGGCGGCGTGGTCGTAGGTGTAGTCCGCAGCCTTGGTGGGCGCCGTCTCATCGGCATTGGCGGCCATCACGGGCGTGACGTCAACCGAGAGCAGGTGGCTGTAGGGCTGGTCGACGATGTTGAGGTAGCTCGCCTCACGGCCGAAGCCGGCGGGACGGAGCTTTTGACCGTCGAACTTATACTCGGAATCGGGGTTGTTGTAGCCGTCATAGACGATCTCGCCCGCCTGCGTCTTCTGATAGGTCAGCGTCTGCGTGGGGGTGAAGACGGTCTTGGGGTCGCTTGCGTTCGGCATGCCGTAGCGCGTGAAGCTGCCGGGGTAGATACCCTCCAGCTCCATCATGAAGCCATACATACCGAGGTAGCCCATCGGCATGAACTCGACGAGCGCGGTGGCCTTGCCGCCCTGAACGACGACGATCGGGCGATACGCCGTGTCATCGGTCCGCTTGGCCTTGTAGCTGTCGCTGCCGCGCAGGGCGGCGTTGCCCATGGAGTACTGCTTGGGATTGCTGGCGTTGCGCATGTTGATGTCGGCGTAGTAGACGCCGTCGGCCACGTCGGCGGGTACGCCGAGGTAGATGGCCGCCCGAGTCTCGTCCGCCGTATCCGCGAATGCGGAGACGCAGACCAGATTCAGGCACATCAGCACTGCCATCAGCAGCGCCAGACCCCGCCCAAACAGACGGTGTGTGGATTTGGTCATGTGTGAGGTTCCTCCTTTTCTTTTTCGCCCGGATGGCGGGCGTTTTCGATGGTTTGTCCCCGCTGCGGGGGATTGCTGCGGAAGAGGGAAGACGGTGCGGGAGATCTCCGACACGTGGTTAGTGATAGCTAACCCTGCGCCAAAAAAAGAAGCCGCCCGCGGCCCGCTGCCCAGTTCCTTTTTTACAGCGGCAGTATAGCATGCGCGCGGGCGGTCTGCAAACCCCGGCTTGTCACGCCTGTGTGACAAAATTTCCGCGAAAAACGTTGCCGCAGTCACTTTGCGGCGAAAAGCCCCGGAAATCCTGTCACGCCCCCGTGACAAACGCGGAAATTTTGTGGAAATTGCCAAGCGTCAGATCATGATGGTGAAGATGGCGGTTGATTCCGGCATGTGCATCGTCCCCACGGAGCACTGCATCCGCATGCAGACGCTCCCGTGCAGAATCTGACCCATGCCCTCGCCGATGTTGAGAAAGTGCAGTACGTCCGCGGAGAAGGCGAGGTTCTCGCCGTTCTCCTCCGCGCGCATAAACACGCCGTCCGGCTGGAGGATCGTGAGCTTGCGCACGCGGCCGTTCATCTTCCGCCCCGTGAGCGGCGACTTCGCGGACAGGTCAACCGGCTGCAGCACAATCTGCCCGCGTCCGTCCGCTACGCGCAGCACGCACGGGTGGCGGAAGCCCTCGTTCGCCATGGAGAGGTTCGTTCCGCCGCGTACCGTCTCGCGGTAGATGAGGAAGGGGAAGCTGTACTCCCCGTCGGCCAGATGGCGGCAGAGCTCCTCGCCGCCGAACTCCTTCTGCCGCCGCAGCTCGTACTTCGCGCGGTAGCGCTGCTCGGAGCTTTTGATGATCTCCATGCCGCGCTCGGAGCTGAACCGCGCCCACGCGTAGGCGTCATGCTCGGCGTCGTTGAGATCCAGCCCCTCATAGAGCAGGTGGTTGAGCACGATGTTCGTCCGCTTCTCGTAGTAGGCGGCCTGTTCGCGCCCGGCCTGCGTCAGCCGCGGCCGCCGCAGGTCGCTGCGGTCGAGCAGCCCCTCTTTTTCCAGCGACATGAGCAGGCGGCTGATCTTCTGCTTGCCCTCGCCGAGGATGTCTGCCAGCCCCGTGACCGTACACAGCGCGGGGTCCTCGTTGAGAAAGCAGATCAGCGCCCGCATCTTCAGAATTTCCAGAGATTCCGGCATCACATTCCCCGCCCTTTCTGAAAAGAATAGCATAGGTTAGCATTAGCTAACCTATGCTATTCTACCACATGCGCCTATTTTTGTCAATGTCGCCCGCCGCGCCGCGTTCCGTCAAATCGACGAAACGGGGAAGCGCGGAAGGCATGCGGGGTGCTTATTCTACATAGAAGCAGATTTTCCCGCTCCCGGCGAGTACGCTGTTGGCCTTGGCGACCAGCTCGCGCATCCGCTCGAGACTGGGCGGCTCCGTCCCCTCCGCCACCGGGTAGGTACGCCCCAGTGCGTGGTACTTGGATTCGCCCAGCTTATGATAAGCCAGAAGCTCATAGCTCTCCACACGGCCGATCGAACGGAGCATCTCGGCGATGCCCATGATGTTCTCGTCCGAGTCGTTGTAGCCGGGGATCACCGGTGTGCGCACGATGATCGGCACGCCGAACGCCGCGATCTTATGCAGGTTCTCCAGAATCAGACGGTTGTCCGCACCGGTGAGCTGTCTGTGGATCTCGGGGTCGATGTGCTTGACGTCGAAATACATAGCATCAATGTAGGGCAGGGCGGGCGCGAACATCTCATAGTTCGCGTGGCCGCAGCTCTCGAGCATCACATGGATGCCGCCCTCGTGACAGCGCTTGGCGATGTCGTGCAGCAGCTCCGGCTGCGCCAGCGGTTCGCCGCCCGAGAACGTCACGCCGCCGCCGGACTTCGTGAAGAACACGCGGTCCTTCTCGATCTCGCGGAACAGGTCGTCGACCGACGGCTCGCGCCCCACGATGTATTTCGACCCCGCGTAGCAGATCTCCGTGCAGTGAAAGCACTTCTGACATGCCGTGCGGTCGATGCGCGGATAGCCCTCCCCGTCGGGGCGGATGGCCCCGGCGGGACATTCGTCCCGGCAGACCATGCACCCGACGCAGCGGTTCTTCGCCTCCATGATCTCCTTCCGGAACGACTGGGATTCCGGGTTGGCGCACCACTTGCATGAAAGGGGGCAGCCCTTCATGAACACAGTGGTGCGCAGCCCGTAGCCGTCGTGGTTGGAGCATCTTTGAACGTTAAAAATCATGCTTGCTCACCTGGGTTATCTCATCAGGCGTGGGTCTGCAGCGTGCGGCTGATAATGTCGTCCTGAATCTTGCGCTCGAGCTCGACGAAGTAGGCAGAGTAGCCCGCGACACGGACCAGAATGTTCTGGTAATCCTTCGGGTTCTCCTGTGCGGCGCGCAGCGTCTCGGTGTCGACGACGTTGATTTGCACATGCTCACCGTACTGCTCGAAGTAACCGCGGAGGATGGACTCCAGAATGTCCAGACCCTTCTCACCCTTGAGCAGGGCCGGGTCGAAGCGTTGGTTGACCAGAGCGCCGGTCTGGTACATGAACAGGTCGGAGTGTGCGATGGAAGAGAGGGCGGCGGTGGGGCCGTTCGTGTCTCTGCCGCTCATCGGGGAGGCGTTGTCGGCCTGCGGGGTGAAGGCATGGCGGCCGTCGGGCATGGCACCGATTTGCTCGCCGAGGGTGACGTTGTAGGACTGCGTGGACACGACGATTGTGTAGCGTGCTCCGTGGCCGTCATCGAGGCCGTTATACTGCAGCTCGTCGCTGAGCCAGTCGGCCAGCTCGCGGGCGTAATCGTCGACGATAGGATCGTTATTGCCGTACTTGGGCGCGCGGTTGAGCAGCAGCTGACGCATATTCTCGTGGCCCTTGAAGTCGCAGGCCAGCAGATCCATCAGCTCACTCATGGTCATGTACTTGTCGCGGAAGACACATACGTCGATCGCGGCGAGGGAGTCGGCAACGTTAGCGGGGCTGGTGACGGCGCAGACGGAGAAGCTGTGCGGCGCGGCGCCCTGCTGCAGGTACTTGCCCTTATCGATGCAGCCCTGCGTGAAGCAGGAGGCCGTCAACGTCGGCAGCAGGTAGGCGTGGCAGGAGACGACGCGGGAGAAGACCTTCAGCCAGGCCTGCGCAAAGTAGTGCAGCTGGGCGCGGAAGGCTCCGGTAAGCTGATCCATGGAGGTGAAGGTCCGCACGTCGCCGGTCTGCAGGCCAATCTGCTTCTTGGAGACGGGATCGACGCCGTTGTTGAGCGTGATCTCGAGGATCTTGTAGGGGTTGAAGAAACCGACGTTCGCATTTTCATCCGTGATGCCGGGTACCATGTTCTCCACGCAGCCGCAGACGCAGTACTCGCGAGCCTCCTTGACCGAGTAGCCCATGGACAGCAGATTGGGAATGCAGATGTTATCGTTGAAGAACGCGGGGTGGCTGTTCCCCTTGCGGATGCACTCGAGTGCGAGACGCAGGGTATTGCGGTTGATGTTGTTGTGGTAGCGGAAGGACATGGCCGGCTCCTTGGTGGGCATCTCGATGATGGAGTGCAGCACCAGATCGGTCAGGCCGTTGCAGGCGTCCTTGCCATTTTGCAGCTGACCGCCGAGGAACATGTGCATCCACAGCGGGCAGCCGGCGTAGGACTGGGCCTCCATCGCGGGACGGTAGATCTTCAGCTCGGAGACCTTCAGCTTCAGCTCATTGACGAGGTCGGACATGAAGTCCTCGCTCACGCCGCGTGCGAGATCCGCCTGATACAGCGGGTACATGTACTGGTCGAAGCGGCCGAGGCAGTGGTTGTGGCCGTTGCCTTCGAGCATAAAGGCGAGGTGGGTGAACCAGACGAGCTGGACGCCCTGATGGAAGGTCTTGGGTGCGAACTCGGGCACGACGCGGCAGTTCTCGGCCATCGTCCGCAGCTCCTGACGGCGCTCCTCATTGTCGCACTCGGCGGCCATCTTCTCGGCGAGGTCTGCGTAGCGGTGCGCGTGGTCGATCAGGGCCTCCATGACGATGATGAAGCTCTCCCAGTTGTTCTTCCGGTTCAGGGCCTCGATGTCCGTCTCGGTCTGCGCGGCGATCTTGGCCTTGCACTCGTCGATGTACCAGCGGTAGCCGCGGTTGATGAGGTTGTAGTAGTCGGGGGCATTGGAACCGGTGTCCTTCTCACGGCTGCCGATCGTGAAGACGCCCAGTTCCTCCATGAGGGCGGACTCCTCGTCGATCTGTGCTTTCGTGAAGTCGCCGAAGGTGTGGCCCTTCCACTGGGCGGCCAGAGCCTTCAGCTCATCTTTCTCACCGGGCAGGAACTGGTAGGGGTCATAGGGACGGGTATCGGCGGTGTCAATCTCGTCGGAGAGCCAGGACAGCACGTCGACGAACACCGGGCATCCGACGAGACGGGAGGCCATGTGGCCGGCCAGAATGGAATCCGGGTCGATGAAAATGGAGCGGTTCTCCAGAAAGTACTTGAAGAACTTCGCGCGGCGCAGAGTGTTCGGCTCCGTGGCGACACCCTGATAGTACTTCGTGACCAGACGAGCACGATCCAGGCAGATGGTAGGGGTGGTGGAACGCTGGCGATCTCTCAACCGCTTGATTCTCTCAGAAAGCATACTTTATAACTCCTCCTTGTTTATATCGGCAAAACCCGCCCGGTACCGATGGAACGGGTGATGTCTATGTGTTCGGGGCGTCTGCGCGGCAGAAGCAGGAATGTGATGATTCCACTATGTGGAATCATAAGAATGGATATTTACACGATTCCGCGCAGCGTATGCGTTGAATATAAAAAAGAAACGCTGCACGGACAAGCCGTACAGCGATAGTTCCCATGGGAATGACTTCGGTGACGGCAAAGTCAAGGTTTGGTGCTGACGTATCTGACTTATCCCGACAACCCGGGCATCACAGTGACCCACTCGCGGGGCTTCTCACCCCATTCCGTTCCAGTACAGTGACCGGACACACCCTTTATGCGATTGTGAAAAACGGTTACAAGTTTTCGTGTCAGTGTAATACAGCTATAAAAGCATGTAATACTGACTATGGACAGAACATAGCACATGAAAAGAAAAATTGCAATAGCTTTTGTCAAATTTTTCAAAAATTTCAATATTTAAATTCCAATATGTGAAAAATAGACGATATATCGAGGTGATGCTCAGGTAAGGTGCGCTTTACCCACAAAAGAATCTCAAAGCTGAAAACTTTTATTGAAATTCGGGTTGTCAGATGCTATACTGATATTCGGAACACGCGAAAGCAGGAGGAAGTACGATGGAAAACGAAAGTCTCACACATTACATGCGCGTAGCCGTCTCGCTCGCCGAGCGGATCGCCGCGGGGGAGCTGCGGGAGGGGGAGAAGCTCTCCGGCCGCTCCAAGCTCTCGCCGGAGTATAACGTCTCGCCGGAGACGGTGCGCCGCGCGCTGCGTCTGCTGGCCGACATGAAGGTCGTGGAGGTGAAGGAGCAGAGCGGTGTCTACATCCTCTCCGCCGACAACGCCCGGCGCTACCTGCACCTGTGCGCGGGCAGAAACGACCTGCAGGAAAAGCAGCGCCGCCTGCGCCGCCTGCTCGCCCAGCAGGAGCAGCTGCACCGGCAGGTGACGGAGCTGTGCACCGCCATCCTCGACGAGACGGGCCGCACGCCGGAGAGCCTGCCGAACTACAGCTGCCGCATCCCGGAAACCTGGGCGGGGAGCGGCAAAACGGTCGGCGAGCTCCAGTTCTGGCAGCAGACCGGCGCAACGATCGTCGCCATCCACCGCAACCTCGACTGCATCGTTTCCCCCGGCCCCTGTGCCGAGCTGTACGCAGGCGACAGCATCGTCTACGTCGGCGACGGGCAGGCCCGCGAGGCGGTCAGCCGCTTCTTCGCGTAAAGCAAGAGAAAAGAAAAAAGGAATCGAAAAGAAAGGAGCCATTCCGACATGGTACACAACGAACTGCACGCCATCGACCTCGGCATCATCGCCGCGTACCTCATCGCCATGGTCACCATCGGCGTGGTGATGGTCAAGCGCGTCCAGAACACCGACGACTACTACCTCGGCGGCCGGTCCTTCGGCCCGCTGGTGCTCATGGCCACCGTCTGCGCCACGATCATCGGCGGCAGCGGCCTGATGGGCCGCGCGGGCGTCGCCTACTCCAGCGGCTTCAAGGCGATCATGACGGCGCTGCCGTATCTGCTGGGGATGTTCATCTTCTCCGGCTTCGCCGGACGCATCTCAGCCGTGGGCACGACATTCAGCGTCACATCCATCCCCGACCTCTTCGAGCAGCGCTTCGGCAAAACGGCGAAGGTTATCCTCGGCTGCCTGATCGCCTTCACGATGATGGGCACCGTCGCCTCGCAGGTCACGGCCACCGCCACCATCATCAACATGCTCGGCAGCGAGATCGGCATCTCCTTCGAGCTCGGCGCGCTCATCGCCTGCGTCGTGTTCATGGTCTACACCGCGACGTCCGGTCTCTTCGGCGTCATCTATACGGACGTGTTCCAGTTCGTGATGCTGATCCTGTTCGTCTACATCATGATCCCCTCGGCGTCGGTCATGAAGCTCGGCGGCTTCTCCGTCTTTCTGGAGAACCTCGCCCCGGAGCTGGCGAAGCCCTATATCGACGGCAGCATCCTCAGCGACATCATCACCTACTTCGTCTTTACCCTCGCGGGCGCGGAGATGTGGCAGCGCGCCTTCGCCGCCAAGAGCCGCAGGGCCGCGAAGGAGGGACTCTTCCTCGGTACGTTCGTCTATGGCCTGACGATTCCGCTCGTCTGGTTCATGGGCGTCATCACGCACCAGCTCGTCAGCGCGGATAAGATCGCGCAGTACGGCTCGACGGACGCGGTCGTCCCCGCGCTCGCCATCGAGGTGCTGCCCGTCGGCCTGACGGGGCTGGCGCTGGCGGGCATCCTCTCGGTCATCATGTCCACCGCCGACAGCTACCTCATCGTCTCCGTCCAGACCTGCGTCCACGATATCTATAAGGTGTTCCACCCGAACATCCCGGAGAAGAAGGAGCTGTGCCTGACGCGCGTGTTTGCGATTGTCCTGCCGCTCGGCGCGCTGGTCATCGCGCTCTATATCAAGAATGCCTACAACATCCTGATGTTTGCCTGGAGCTTCTACGCCGCGGCCGCGGGTCTGCCGGCCTTCGCCGCGCTCTATTGGAAGAAGGCCACGAAGGCCGGCGTCATCTCCGGCATGGCCGCAGGCTTCACGGTCTGTGTCGGCTGGAAGCTGGCGGGTACGCCCTTCGGCCTCGGTCCGACCGTCCCCGGTGCCATCGCCTGCGCCGCCGCGCTGGTGATCGTCAGCCTTGCAACGTATAAAAAAGCCCCCACCCGCTTCCTCGACCCGTATGAGGAGGAGAGAAAGCAGAAGGCGCAGCAGGCATAACAGAACAAGCATATGTGTATTGGCTACCAGAAAAAGGAGTTGATACCATGCCGAAGAAACGTGCAAATGGAGAAGGGAGTCTGCGCAAGCGGAAGAATGGTCGCTGGGAGGGACGCTACACCGCAGGCTACGATCCCGCCACCGGCAAGCCTATCCACAAGAGCGTCCTCGCTAAAACCCAGTCCGAAGCCAAGGAAAAGCTCAAGCAGGCCATTGCGGAAGCCGAAAAGCTGGACATGAGCCGCGCAAAATCCTACACGCTGGGCGCGTGGATCAAGCTGTGGTACGAGGTCTATGCCGAGCCGCGCCTGCGGGAGAAAACCAAGGACTACTGCCTCAACTACATCAACAACCACATCATTCCGGAGCTGGGCAACACGCCGCTGGAAAAACTGACCACCATCCAGATCCAGAAGTTCTACAACGACCTGCAAAAATCCGGGCGCATCCAGCGATACACTCACATCAAGCTGAAGGACAAGGGCCTCAGTACCCGAGCGGTGCTGGGCATCCACACGCTGCTGAACAACTGCC
>ERZ1673752.1141-NODE-1141-length-39234-cov-7.285485_pt1 | contig 39234 bp, 32 predicted proteins | sample MGYA00580195_ERZ1673752 | MGnify/ENA primary metagenome ERZ1673752 (study PRJEB41218, sample SAMN15661744) | gut metagenome | host: Homo sapiens | place: Canada: London | collected 2015-08-20/2019-03-30 | study: EMG produced TPA metagenomics assembly of...
CCTCGGCAGCATCTGCACCCGGAACTGCCGGTTCTGCAACGTCACCACCGGACACCCCCTGCCGCCCGACCCGGAGGAGCCCATGAACGTGGCGAGGGCCGCCAAAAAGCTGAATCTGCGCCATGTGGTGCTGACCTGCTCCACCCGTGACGATCTGCCGGACGGCGGCGCGGAGCAGTTCGCCAAGTGCGTCCGCGCCATTCGGGAGGTCTGCCCCGGCACCACCGTGGAGACGCTGATCTCCGACATGAAGGGCGACCACGCCGCGCTGGACACGGTGATCGCCGCCCACCCGGAGGTGCTGAACCACAACGTGGAGACGGTGCGGGAGCTGCAAGGCGCCGTGCGGCCGCAGGCGCGGTACGAGCGGTCTCTGGGCGTGCTGCGCTACTGCAAGGAGCAGGATCCCACGCTGCTGACCAAGACCGGCTTCATGGTGGGGCTGGGAGAAACGGAGGAGCAGATCAGCCGTCTCATGGACGACATTCTGGAGACGGGCTGCGACATCCTCACCATCGGGCAGTATCTCCAGCCCTCGCCCCAGCACTATCCGCTGGCGCGGTATGCCACGCCGGAGGACTTCGCCCGCTGGAAGGAGCTGGCGCTGTCCAAGGGCTTCCGCCATGTGGCCTCCGCGCCGCTGGCCCGCAGCTCCTACAAGGCGTGGGAGGCACTGGAGGACGTGCATGATCTATATTGAGACCGGCTCCGCGGATGTGTATTACAACTTCGGGTTGGAATACTATTTTACACTGGAAAAGCGTCTGCCGGAGACGGTATTTCTTTTCTGGCGCACCACGCCCACGCTGATGGTGGGCAAGTACCAGAACGTGCTGGAGGAGATCAACAAGCCCTATGCTGACGAGCACGGTATCCATCTGGTGCGCCGCATGAGCGGCGGCGGCACCATCTATACGGACATGGGCGGCTGGCAGTTCACCTTCATCCAGCACAAGGAGGCCGGGGAGATCGAATTTGGCCAGTACATCGCCCCGGTGATCGACGCGCTGAGGGAGATGGGGGTGAGCGCTTCCTTCAACGGGCGCAACGACCTGACCATCGACGGCAAGAAGTTCTCCGGCAACGCCCAGTACCGGCTGGGGGACTGCATTGTACACCACGGCTCATTGTTGTTCGACACGGACATTGCGCAGATGGTAGCGTCCACCACGGTGGACAGCTACAAGATCACCTCCAAGAGCATCAAGTCCGTCCGGGATCGCGTGACCAACATCTCTGAGCATCTTCCCAGCCCCATGGACGCGGAGACGTTCAAGGAGACCATGGTGCGGCACATTATGAACGGCAGCACCGCTGCATACACCGTCACGCCGGAGGACGACACCCGCATTCGGGAGATCGCCGGGGAGCAGTTCCGGAGCTGGGAGCGGATTTTCGGAAGAAACCCGAAATTTACCATCGACAGGATCGGCCGCTTTGCGGGCGGGAAGATCCAGTTCAAGCTGGATGTGCAGAAGGGGATCATCCGCGAAGCCGCCGTATACGGCGACTTCTTCTCCACGCTGGATGCTTCGACCATCTGCGATGCGCTGATTGGCTGTCCCTATGAGCGAGGTGCGGTGCTGGCAGCTCTCCGGAGCCACGGCATCGACGGCGCGGTGTACCGCATTTCTGCGGAAGAAATGGCTGCGGCGGCAGTGGATTGATCGCGCTGCCGCATGGGGAGCTATCCCCTTATAAATTAAAGGATGAAGTGCCGAAAAGCGATTCGCCTCCCGTTCAGTGGCAGGCGAATCGCTTTTCATCTTGTCAGAACTTATTCCGCTGATTTTTCCTTCCGGGAGGCGTCGAGGACCTGCCAGTAGTCCCTGTAGTTTGCCTGCAGGAGCTCGGGGGTGTTGAGGCCGTAGGGACACTTCGACACACAGTGTCCGCAGCGGCGGCACTGCTCGATTTTGTGCATCTTCTCCTGCCACGCGTCCGTGAGCCACGCGGCGGCGGGGGCCCGGCGCAGCATGAGCGACATGCGGGCGCACTGGTTGATCTCGATGCCCGCGGGACACGGCATGCAGTAGCCGCAGCCGCGGCAGAACTCGCCGCTGAGCTCCCGGCGGTCGCGCTCGATCGTGGCGCGGCGCTCGTCGGTCAGTGCGGCGCCCTCGCGGATGCACTGCAGGAACTCGTCGAGCTCACTCTCGCGCTGCACGCCCCAGATCGGCACGACGCCATCCTGCGTCTCCATCCACGCCGCGGCCGCGAAGCCATCGCGGATCAGCCCGCCCGCCATGCCCTTCATGGCGATGAAGCCCATGTTCTGTGCGCGGCACTTGCGCACAAGCTCCAGCTCCTGCTCCCCGGCGAGGTAGCTGAACGGGAACTGCAGCGTCTCATACAGGCCGGAGTCGATGGCCTCGTGCGCCACGGCGAGACGGTGGTTCGTGATGGAGATGTGACGGATTTTGCCCTGCTTCTTTGCCTCGAGCGCCGCGTCGTACAGGCCGTCCGCACCGCCCGGCTTCGGACAGAAGGCGGGGTTGTGGAACTGATAGATGTCGATGTAGTCCGTTTTCAGCGTGCGGAGACTGGTTTCCAGATCCTTCCAGAAGCCCTCCGCCGTCTGCGCGCCGGTCTTTGTCGCGAGGACGATGCGCTCCCGCATCGACGAGAACGCCGCGCCGACCTTCTGCTCGCTGTCGGAATAGGCGCGGGCCGTGTCGAAGAAGTTGATGCCGCCGTCGTACGCCTTGTGCAGCAGGCGCACGGCTTCCGCCTCGCTAATGCGCTGGATGGGCAGGCAGCCGAAGCCGTTTTTCTCGATGACAAGGCCGGTTTTGCCGAGTGTGATCTGATGCATGGAAGTTTCCTCCTTATACTTTTTGTGTCAAAGGCCCGCCGCCCTCCGCCACGTGGGCGGCGGGCAGCGGGCCGGATATTTTCTCTACCGCAGCCACTCCGGGGCGGTTCGTTTGTGGATGCCGGAGACCATGCCCATCGCGAGAAACAGCGTCACGATGGACGAGCCGCCATAGCTGAAGAACGGGAGCGTCAGGCCGATGACCGGCACGAGAAACAGACACATGCCGACGTTGATGACCGTCTGGAAGATGAGCATCGCCGCGATGCCGACGCAGATGTACGACTCGAGCGGGCTCTTCGCGCGGCGCGCCACAAGGACGCAGCGGACGATGATCGCTGTCAGCAGCGCCAGCGCCAGCAGGCACCCGATCATACCCAGCTCCTCGCCGATGGTGCAGAAGATGAAGTCCGTGTGCCGCGCCGGAAGGCTCCATGCGTTGCTGCTCTGCGTCTGGGTGCCGTGGAGATATCCCTCGCCCGTCAGCTTTCCGCCGCCGAGGGCCATCAGGCCGCGCGTCTGCTGCCAGCCGACGCCCTGCGGGTCATAGTCGTGGTGAAAGACGACGTAGAAGCGCTCTTTCATATAGCTGCTGACCTTGTCGTATTCCCACAGCAGAAAAAACGCGATTCCACCGCCGAGCAAACCCATCACAAACCAGCGGATGGCCACGCCCGCGGCAAAGGCGACGCAGGCGAAGATGAAGATATAGACGAGGGCGCTGCCCATATCGGCGGAGACCTTATAATAGATGCCGACGAGCGCCAGCAGATGGACGCCCAGCATCGCGACCGACGGGACGCTCTTGAGGTCGCGGTGCTCCTTGAGCCAGACGAGCTGATACGCCAGCACGAGGATGAACGTCAGCTTCACCAGCTCCGCGGGCTGGATGCTGACCGGGAAGCCCGGGAACTTCAGCCATGCGCGGTTGCCCGTGCCGTCCGAGCGGCCGAAGGGCGTCAGCAGCAGGAGGATGAAGCCGAAGTTGAACATCGTCAGCCACTTCCACTTTTTCACGACCTCGGACAGGTCGACCATGGAGACAAGCAGATACAGCACCACGCCCAGCACAAGGGCGCAGCCCTGAATAATCACAAGGCGGTTCGTCTGCATATAGCGGGTGGCGCTGTAGACCATGGTGATGCCGAACAGCGTCGCCGCGCAGCACAGCGCCAGCAGGATCATGTCCGCCTGCTGCAGCACGTCCGCCAAAAAGTTTTTCGCGCGTCGGAACATAGGCTCTCCTTTGAGATTCGGGTGGTTTTCATAAGTTATTATAGTTTACCACAAGAAGTTTTTTCTGTAAACGGGGCTTTCTCCCTTTTCTTTTGTTTTTTTCTGTGCTATAATGCATTGATTTGAGCGAAAGCGGACATTTTGAGGGAATGGGGGTTCGTCTATGGAATATCTCTGTCACAGCCCCGCCGAGACGGAGGCGCTCGGCGAGCAGCTGGGAAAGCAACTGCGCCCCGGCGCGGTCATCGCCTACGAGGGCGGGCTCGGCATGGGAAAAACGGCCTTCACGCGCGGCCTTGCGCGCGGGCTTGGCTGCCGCGGCCGGGTGACGAGCCCGACGTTCACGATCGTGAACGAGTATGAGGGCCGCATCCCGCTGTTTCACTTCGATATGTACCGTCTCGACAGCGCCGACGCGCTCTTTGACATCGGCTGGGACGACTATCTCGAGCGCGGCGGCGTGTGCGCCGTCGAGTGGAGCGAGAACGTCGCGGACGCCATCCCGCCGGATGCCGTGCGCGTCGCGATCGAGCGCGCGCCGGGCGGCGATGACTGCCGCCGCATCACCATCACAGGAGGGGAGCCGATTTGAAGATTTTAGCGCTGGAGACGTCGGCGAAAAGCGTCTCCGTGGCCGTGACGGAGGACGGCGTGCCGCTGGCCTCGAGCTATCAGAATACGGGACTGACCCACAGCCGTACGCTCATGCCGCTGCTGGATGCGATGCTCACAAGCAGTGGTCTGGAGCTGCAGGACATGGACGCGCTGGCCGTGGCGGCGGGGCCGGGCAGCTTCACGGGGCTGCGTATCGGCGTCTCGGCGCTGAAGGGGCTCGCGTGGGCGGCGGAGAAGCCCTGCTGCGGCGTCTCGACGCTCGAGGCGATGGCCCGGAACCTCGCACATATGGACGCGCTCATCGTCTGCGCGATGGACGCGCGGCGCAATCAGGTCTATAACGCGCTCTTCCGCGCCCGCGGCGGCGCGCTCGAGCGGCTCACGCCCGACCGGGCGATCGGCATAGAGGAGCTTGCCAAAGAACTGGCGGATATTTCCGCAGAAACTGGCAAAATAGTGGTTGGCGACGGGGCGCAGCTGTGTTATACTGGTCTATTGGAACGGGGCGTTTCCTGTACGCTCGCCCCGGCGGCGCTGCGGATGCAGAATGCCGTCGGCGTGGCGCTCTGCGCCGAGGAGATGGTGCGCCGCGGCGAGACGACGAGCGCGCGCGACCTCGTGCCGGTCTATCTGCGCCTGTCGCAGGCGGAGCGAGAGCGGCTCGCGAAGGGTCTGAAGATCACCGTCGACTGAGTTTGTTAACCCATTCAAAATTTTATCATATGAGGAGAAGAACGATGTTTAGCGAAAAAGTACACGTCATGGATCACCCCCTGGTTGCACACAAGCTGTCCATCATGCGCGACAAGAACACCAGTGTCAAGGATTTCCGCGAGCTGGTGAGCGAAATCGGTATGCTCATCACCTATGAGGCCACCCGTGACCTGCCCCTGACCACCACCACGGTGGAGACCCCTATCTGCAAGGCCGAGGTTCCCGTGCTGGCCGGCAAGAAGTTCGCCGTCGTTCCCATCCTGCGCGCCGGTCTCGGTCTGGTGGACGGTGTGCTGCGCATGGTGCCCTCCGCCCGCGTGGGCCACATCGGCATGTTCCGCGACGAGGACACGCTCGAGCCGCACGTCTACTTCTGCAAGATGCCCAAGGACATCGCCGACCGTGACATCATCATCGTCGACCCGATGCTCGCCACCGGCGGCTCCGCCGACGCGGCCATCACCGAGATGAAAAAGCGCGGCTGCAAGAACATCAAGCTCATGGTGCTCGTCGCCGCCCCCGAGGGCATCGAGTATCTGACGAACAAGCACCCCGACGTCGAGATCTACGCCGGCGCGGTGGACAAGTGCCTGAACGAGAACGGCTACATCGTCCCCGGTCTCGGCGACGCCGGCGACCGCATCTTCGGCACGAAGTAATCTCCGCAGAGCGCGGATTTTTCTGGCAGACGCAGCGCCCTCCGCAGTCATTGACTGCGGAGGGCGCTGTTATTTTAATACGTTTTGCTCTTTTTCAGGTCCTCCCGGATGAGGCGGAAGGCCTCGTCCTCGCCGTGCTCCTTGACGAGCAGGAGCCACTCGTCGATCAGACGGCTCGTCTCCGGGTGGATGAGAACATGCCCCTTCGAGCGCTGGTAGTAGTCATAGGCGGATGCGTCGGTGTACTTCTCGCCCTGATAGACCCTGCAGGCGGCGATCCGGTCGCAGAACATCTCGGCGACGTATTTTTTCGGCATCTTGCACCCGCCCATGAAGACGTGCCCGTCCGGGGCGATGCAGTAGTCGATCCAGTATTCAAAGTGATGGCGGTTGCGGCCCTTGTGGTGCAGCCACGACAGGCTCAGGCCCGTGGCCTGCCGCTCGGCATCGTTCGGGCTGCGGTAGCCCTGATAGTAGTGGACACTGCGCCAGAACTCGGCGGGGCTGTATTTGCTCAGGTCGTGCGTCAGACCCTGCCAGATCAGGCCGAGCCGGAAGCAGTATTTGCGCACAAGCCGCCGGTGGCGGTTGATCGTGCGCAGATGTGCGAGGAACTTCATGCGGATTCTCCTTGTTGTAAGCTGCGTTTGGGGATATTGTAGCATAGCGCGGCGGAAAAAGCAAAGAGAAAACGTGAGGGAGGCAGAACAGGCCGATTAAAATCCCATCCCACACCAAACCGAAAAAAAGACACGCCGCCTGTTGGCGGCGTGTCTTTTTATAATCGGTGAATCGCCTTACTTGGCCTTGGCAGCCTCGCGGCCGGCGCGGAAAGCCTTGAGGTTCAGCTCCTTGACCTTTGCGGGGACGGTCTCAGCAACGATCTGCTCCCAGTCGATGTCGGGGCAGCCAAGGCTGTCGCACATGGCGCCGAAGAGCACCACGTTCATGCACTTGGGGTTGCCGAGATCGAGAGCGATCTGGCTGGCGGGGATGGCGATGGTGTTGAAGTTCGCCTGCATGGCCTCGATGCAGCCCTCGGGATACTCCTCGGCGCCGGAGGCGATGGTGGTGGACTTGATGGCGTAGTCATTGATGATGGCGACGCCGTCGGGCTTCAGGAACTCGGCATAGCGCACGGCTTCCATCTTCTCGAGGGCGACCATGATGTCGGCCTCGCCGCGGCCGAACACGGGGCCGTAGACCTTATCGCCCCAGCGGACCTGCGTGGAGACGCTGCCGCCGCGCTGGGCCATACCGTGGACCTCGCTCTGCTTGACGTCATAACCGGCCTTCATGAAGCCGTTGGACATGATCTTGGAGATCAGGATCGCACCCTGACCGCCGACACCGACGAGCAGACAACTTTTCACATTAGACATGTTACTTCTCCTCCTTTTCGATTGCATCAAACGGGCAGGCCTGGGCGCAGACGGTGCAGCCCACGCACTGGGTACGGTCGATGAACGCCTTGCCGTTCTCCATGGAGATGGCGGGGCAGCCGACCTTCAGGCAGCTCTTGCAGCTCTTGCACTTGTCGGCATTGACCTTGCACATGCCGAGGTTCTGCTTGATGCGCTTGATGAGCAGGCAGGGACGACGGGTGACGATGGCGGGGTGCTTGCCCTCGTTCAGGGCGGCCACGGCCTCGTCGACGGTCTTCTTCATCGCGGTCAGATCCTGGGGATCGACGGTCAGCACGGGGGCGAAGCCGTAGGTCTCGAAGATCTTCTCGATGTTCAGCATGGGAGCCTCTTCGCCCATCAGGGTGAAGCCGGAACCGGGGTTCTCCTGGTGGCCGGTCATGCCGGTGATGCGGTTATCGAGCACGCAGGGGATCATGCGGGCGTTGTTGTAGATGATCTCGGCGGCGCCGGTCATACCGGAGTGGAAGAACGTGGAGTCGCCCATCACGCCGAACACGACTTTATCGGTCACGTTCTCGCGCTGGAAGGAGCGGGCCATACCGACGCCAGCGGTGAAGCCGCCGCCCATGCAGATGCACACGTCCATGCAGTTCAGCGGCGCGGCGGAACCCAGCGTGTAGCAGCCGATATCGCCGGTGACGACATAGCTCTTGTTCTTGGAGAGCGTATAGAAGAAGCCACGGTGCGGGCAGCCGGGACACAGCGCCGGGGGACGCTTCGCAGCGGCGACACCCTCGATGGTCTTGTAGGGGGTCTTGATGCCGAGCACGCGCTCACGCACCAGCTCGGTGTTCAGCTCGTACATGTTGCCCGTCAGCTCCTTGCCGACGCACTCGATGCCGGCGGCCTTGATCTCATCCTCCATGAACGGATCGAGCTCCTCAATGACGTAGAGCTTCTCCACCTTGCCGGCGAAGTCGCGGATCAGATCCATGGGCAGGGGATAGGTCAGGCCGAGCTTCAGGAAGGACGTACCCTCGGGGAAGACTTCCTTGGCATACTGATAGCTGATGGAGGCGGTGATGACGCCGACCTTGCCGTCGCCGATCTCGACGGTGTTCAGGCCCATCTCGACGGCGCGGGTGGAACCGAACTCGGCGAGCTTGACCAGACGATCCTCAACGAGAGGATGGTTCATGTAGGCGTTCGCGGGGGTGCAGATGAACTTGCGGACGTTGCGCTTGTACGCGGGGGCGACATGCTCGGTGCGCTCGCCAAACTCAACGAGGCCCTTGCTGTGACAGACGCGGGTGGTGGTGCGGTACAGCACGGGGGTATCGAACTCCTCGGAGATCTCGCAGGCCATCTTCACGAAGTCCTTGCACTCCTGGGGATCGCTGGGCTCGACCATGGCGATCTTGGCGGCGCGGGCATAGTGGCGGTTGTCCTGCTCGTTCTGGGAGGAATGGCAGCTGGGGTCGTCAGCGGTGACGACGATGTAAGCGCCGTTCACGCCCATGTAGCCGGCGGTGAACAGGGGGTCGGCGGCGACGTTCAGGCCGACCATCTTCATCGTGCAGATGGAGCGGGAGCCGGCCACGGCGGCGCCGTAGGCGACCTCGGTCGCGACCTTCTCGTTGGGAGCCCACTCGCAGTACACATCCTCCTTGTACTGGGGCAGATTCTCCAGAATCTCGGTGCTGGGCGTTCCGGGATAAGCGGAACAGACCTTGATACCGGCTTCGTAGACGCCACGGGCGGTGGCCTCGTTACCGGACATCAGATGCTTCATGTTATTTTCCACCTTTCTTTTTGTCTTCTCTATTTCCACTACCTAATAAGGGATCACGAATTAATAGACGCTGGCCTCCTGCTCGCCGTGGAGCACGCGCAGCGCGCCCTCGGCCAGAGAGCGCATCTCCTCCTCGCCGGGCATGCGGATCACGGGCGCGATCTTGCCGACGTAGGCGGTGATGTCGTCGCAGAAGAACTGCTCATAGGCCATGCCGCCGGTGTAGACGATCGCGTCGACGTCGAAGTGCAGCACGGAGGCCATCGCGCCGATGTCCTTGGAGAGCTGGTACACGAGCGCCTGATACGCCTCGGTGAACTTGGGGTCACCCTCGACGACCTTGGCGCAGACGACGCGGAAGTCGGTCGTGCCGACATAGGACAGCATACCGGCGCGGCGGCCGAGGATCTTCTTGATCTCGTCCTTGGACTTGCCGGAGAAGCAGTAGTTGATGAGCTGGTTGACGGGCAGCCCGCCGCCGCGGTCCATACCCATGGAGCCCTCGTCCTTGACGTTGCAGACGTCGACGACGCGGCCGTGCTGGTGCGCGCCGACGGAGACACCGCCGCCGAGGTGGCAGACGATGAGGTTCACGTCCTCATACTTCTTACCGAGCTGGGCGGCCGCCTTGCGGCCGATGGACTTGTGGTTGAGCGCGTGGAACTGGCACAGGCGGCGGAACTCGGCAAAGCCGGTGTAGTGCGCGACCTCCGTCATCTCATCGACGCACACGGGGTCGACGAAGAAGGCGGGGATGCCGACCATGTCGCCGATCTGTCTGGCGAGGTAGGCACCGAGGTTGGAGGGGTGCTCACCGTAGGGAGCGGTCTGCACATCGTGCATGACCTTGTCATTGACGGCGTAGGTGCCGGAGGGGATGGGGCGGTACAGGCCGCCGCGGCCGCAGACCGCGTCGAAATCGCTCAGCTGGAAGCCCGCCTCGGCGACGGCATCCAGAATAGCCTTTTTGCGGTAGTCCGCTTGGTCGATGACCTTGTCGAACTGATCCAACTCCTCCGCGGAGTGATCCAGACCGAGCTTGAACAGCTGCTGATCCTCCTCAAAGACCGCAATTTTGGTCGAGGTTGCGCCGGGATTGATAACCAGAACCTTCATAGGGCGTCTCCTTTTTTCTCTGAATAAATTCACCGAATAACTTAATGAACGAACTCATTATATCATTTGGTGAGCGGAAGTCACTGGGTTTGACAAAAGCTTGTAGCAGCGCACAAAAAAAGGTGCTTCCACCTGTTGAAAACGGCGAAAGCACCTATATTTGTTACTTTTTTCACATTTTTGCTTTAAATGGATTCAGTCCGTCGAGCAGGATGGCGGCCATGCGGCGGCCGCGCGAGACGATGTCGAAATTCCCCTCGTAGATCCGCCATTCGATGAGCGTTCCGCGGTGGAGAACGACGAGATCCTCGACGATTTCGTCCACGGAGCGCGCCGCGTCGATGCTGCCCTCGTGCTGGCACAGCTCCACGAGCTCGCGCAGCACGCGGTAGTACACGCGCCGGTCGTTCTTTTGCAGAATGTGCTGCTCCGGGTACTTGATGGTGTGAATGAACGCCTTGTAGAGCACCGGTTCGGAGACGCTGCTGACGAGTGACTGGCCGACGAAGTCAAGGAGCTTGTCACGGGCGGGGGTATTGCGGTCGCTGAGATACTGCTCCTCGAGCTCGAGGTACGTCTGGTCGACGTGGCTTGTGACCTGAATGGCCAGTTCATCCTTGCTCTTGAAGTAGTGGTAGATGTTGCCGACCGAGCAGCCGGCCGTCTGCGCGATCTGCTCGACGGAGACATTCTCGAAGCCCTCGCGGTTGAACAGATCCAGCGCGGTATTCTGGATTTTGCTGCGCATCTCAAGCGCCTGCCGTTTTCTGGGTGTAAGTTCTTTGCGCATAGTTCTCCCTCTGTTACCTCTGGGTGACAAATGGCGGCCGCCGGCGGGCGTGTCCGATCTTGTCAGCCGATGGTAAAAATTATCATAATACATTATTATAACGCATCCTCATCACAAAAGTCAATATTCCACTTTACCCATTAAAAGAGATGTTTTTCTATGCAGAGGGCGAAAACTGTGCTATAATGAAACATATGATTGATTTTCGGAGGGAGGCGCGATGCATGGAGCGGGTGATTCTGCACTGTGACCAGAACTGCTTTTTTGCCTCGGTGGAGTTGCTGAGCCACCCGGATCTGCGCGATGTGCCGATGGCCGTGTGCGGCGACCCGGCCTCGCGCCACGGGATTATTCTCGCGAAGAACGAGCCCGCCAAGCGCTTCGGCATCCAGACGGCGGAGACGGTCTGGCAGGCGCGCAGAAAGTGCCCCAGCCTTGTGCTCCTGCCGCCGCACCACAAGCTCTACCGCGAATATTCCGTCCGCGTCAACGAGCTCTACGGCCAGTACACCGACCTCGTCGAGCCGTTCGGCATCGACGAGAGCTGGCTCGACATCACCGGCAGCATGCACCTCTTCGGCGGTGACCCGGTCGCCATCGCCGACGAGCTGCGCCGCCGCGTGCGCGAGGAGCTGGGGCTGTCGATCTCGGTGGGGGTGTCGTTCAACAAAATTTTTGCCAAGCTCGGCAGCGACTATAAAAAGCCCGACGCGACGACGCTTATCTCGCCGGAGAACTGGCAGGAAATCGTCTGGTCGCTCCCGGTGGGGGCGATGCTCTTCGTCGGGCGCTCGGCGCAGCGTACGCTTGCACAGTACGGCGTGGAGACGATCGGCCAGCTCGCCGCCTGCCGCCCGGAGATGCTAGAGCAACTGCTCGGTAAGCTCGGCCGCCAGCTGCACGAATACGCCAACGGCCTTGACCGCAGCCCCGTCCGGCCGCAGGCGGAGCGCGAGCCGGTCAAGTCCGTCGGCAACGGCACGACATTTCCGCACGACCTCACCCGCTGGGAGGAGGTGCGCGCGGGACTCGCGGCGCTCTCCGACAGCGTCGCCATGCGCCTGCGGCGGCAGGGACTCTACTGCAGCGGCGTGCAGGTCACGATCAAGGACAGCAGCTTCTGCTCCATCTCGCGCCAGAAGCGGCTTGAGTCGCCCACCCGCCTGATGAAGGACATCCAGCGCGCCGCCATGGAGCTCACGCGCAGCGCGTGGCGGGCGCCGACGCCCATCCGGATGCTCACCGTCACCGCGCTCCACATCACCGAGAGCGCCGAAAGCTTCGAACAGCTCGACCTGCTCGGCGCGGGCCGCGCCGTGAGCGACGCGCGGCAGGAAAAGCTCGAGAGCGCCGTCAGAGCCATCCGCGACAAGTTCGGCGACGGCTCCATCACCTTCGGCTCCGGCGAGCCGCCCGGCGCGAAAGGGAATTGACAGAAAAGTGTCTCCTGTTATATAATAGCGAATATTAAGATTTACAATATTAAAAAATAAATTATACGAGATAAACTAATATTTGATATTAGATAACAACTTTTTCAGACACAAGGAGGCCCTATGGACATCTTTACAAAATGCTATCAGCACAGCTTCGTGGACGAGCTGCGCGAGCGGGATCTGTTCCCGTATTTCCGCGAGCTGCAGTCGCGGCAGGACACCGAGGTCATCATGGAGGGGAAGCGGCGCATCATGCTCGGCTCGAACAACTACCTCGGCCTGACGACGAACCCGGAGATCATCGCCGCCGCGCACAAGGCGCTCGACGAATACGGCACCGGCTGCAGCGGCAGCCGCCTGCTCAACGGCACGCTGAATCTGCACCTTACCTTTGAGCGGGAGATGGCGGAGTTTCTGCGCAAGGGCGACGTCGTCACGTTTTCCACCGGCTTTCAGAGCAACCTCGGCATCATCAGCGCCATCGTTGGCATGCGTGACTACATGATCTGCGACCGCGAGAACCACGCGAGCATCTATGACGCCTGCCGCCTGAGCTACGGCAAGATGCTGCGCTACCGCCACAGCGACATGGCCGACCTCGAGCGCTGCCTGCAGAAGGTGCCGGAGGACCGTGCCGCGCTCATCATCACCGACGGCGTGTTCTCCATGGGCGGCGACATCGCGAAGCTCCCGGAGATCACGACGCTCGCGAAGAAATACGGCGCGCGCGTCATGGTCGACGATGCGCACGCCTTCGGCGTCATCGGCGAGGGCGGCCGCGGCAGCGCGAGCTATTTCGGTCTGGAGCAGGAGATCGACATCTACATGGGGACGTTCTCAAAGTCGATGGCCTCGCTCGGCGGCTATATGGCGGCGGATGCGCGCGTGTGCGACTACGTCCGCTGCAATTCCCGGCCGTACATCTTTTCGGCGAGTGTTCCGCCCGCGAATATCGCCGTCGCCACGGCGGCGCTGCGCCACCTGAAGGCGCACCCGGAGCTGCCGCGGCAGTTGCTTGACATCAGCCAGTACATGCGCGACGGCCTGCACGCGCGCGGCGTGAAGATCATCGACGCCGACACGCCCATCATCCCCATCTATACCTATGACCCCATCGTCACGCTCAAGGCCCAGAAGGAGCTGTATGAGCGCGGGGTTTACGTCAACGCGACGCTGCCGCCGGCCTGCGCGCCGGGCGAGTGCCTCCTGCGCTGCACGCTCATGGCAACGCATACGAAGGCACTCATCGACGAGGCCGTGGACATCATCGCGGACGTTCTGCACCAATACGATCTCTAAAAAAAGAAGTGAATCAGCATGAACAAGAAAATTGCCATTGTCACCGGGGGTACCTCCGGTATCGGGAAAGCCACCGCTCTCGCCCTGCGCGGGGCGGGGTACACCGTCTATGAGTTCTCGCGCCGCGAGGCGGGGGTGGAGGGACTGCACCACATCCGCGCCGACATCACGGACGAGACGCAGGTGCGCGCCGCCGTGCAGCAGGTCATGGACGCCGAGGGGCAGATCGATGTCGTCGTGAACAACGCCGGCTTCGGTATCTCCGGTGCCGTCGAGTTTACGGACACGGCCGATGCCCAGCGCCTGTTCAACGCGGACTTTTTCGGCATGGTGCGCGTGAACCGCGCCGTTATCGCGCATATGCGCGCGGCGGGGCGGGGCCGCATTGTGAACCTCAGCTCCGTTGCGGGGCCGCTGCCCATCCCGTTCCAGACGTACTACTCCGCGGCCAAGGCGGCGGTCAACGCCTATACGATGGCGCTGGCGAACGAGCTGCGCCCCTTCGGCATCACCGTCTGTGCCGTCCAGCCAGGCGACATCCACACGGGCTTCACCGCCGCGCGGGAAAAGACCGTCACCGGCGACGAGGTCTACGGCGGGCGCATCAGCCGCTCCGTCTCGCGCATGGAGCACGACGAGCAGACCGGCATGGATCCTGCGGCCGCGGGCCGCTTCATCGCGCGCGTCGCGCAGAAGACGAGCCATAAGCCGATCTATACGATCCGGCTGGACTATCAGTTCTTCGTATTTCTGAAGCGGATCCTCCCGTACCGCGCGCTCAACGCGCTGATCGGACTGATTTACGCGAAATAAACCTGATATGTGTGAAAAACCTCCCAGAAAGGGGAGGTTTTTCACGTTTTTTTGGATTTTACAAGGGGCATGAAATGCAGAATCGTCTCTGCGTCAGCGGCACTTCGGTGATTTCCAGAAACCATCCGGTTTCTGTCGCATCTTTGGGCACTTTCTATGCGTACAGAAAGTGCCCCGTCGGCTTTTAAACAGTTTCACACCGGATAGCATATGATTTTTCTTCCACTTCTCCCTATTTTATGTTATTTTGAAAAATATAAGGGGGTGTCCGTATGATACTCTGTTCTGAGCAGGAGCTGCGTCGGCAGATCTGCAGACAGCGGATCGCGGCGGCGTTGTCTTTTGCCGCATCGCTGTTGGCGGTGCTCTCCGGCGGCACGTTGATCCTGTTCCTTTGCATACACGACTCCATCTGCATTCCGGCGGCCTGCTTCACTGTGTCGGTGCTTATCCTGCTGCTGCATGCGTGGTGGGTGCGCACGCAGAAGGCGCTCCCGGCGCGGATCCCTCTGCCGGAGACACTGTGCTTTGAGGACATCTGTGAACGTCTGCGCGCGGCGGCCGTGGAGGATACATGCCGTACATACACGGAAAACTCGTTTTTCTGCCGCTCGACATATCGGTTTGACGGACGATTCCTGCTTGTGCGGATGGAGAATTTCCAAAAGGCGGATTTCGATGCAGTCAAAAAGCGCGTCAACCATGCCGTGAATCGGGAATTCCATCTGCCGCAGCGATATGCCGCCGGAGAGCTTGCCTATAAAATGCGTTTTTATATTCTGTATACGGAAGCTGCGAATGATGAGCTTATGCGCCATATCTCCCGCAATGCGGAGACGCTTCTGCGCCGCGCGGAGGGTGTGATGACCTTTGCGCTGTGCGGAGACAGTCTCATCGTACCACCGCTCTATGGCGATGTGGATATGGCTGCCGTGCGGCGGTACGCGGGGGCTATCCGGATGATGCGTGACCTCCTGCGCCATCCTCGCGCCCATTGACTTCTCCCGCGCGCTATGGTATAACGGATGGGACATAATTCGACAAGGAGTTATCCGATATGAAGCGTTTTGCCCTGATTATGATCGACATGCAGCGCGGTTTTCTGGATCCGGCGTCCCCGCTGTGTATTCCCTCCGCCGCTGCGACCGTCCCGGTCTGCGCCGCGGCGATGGACGCCTGCCGCCGCGCGGGCACGCCCGTGGTGTACGCCACGCGGCACTACCGCGCCGACGGGAGCGACGTCGAGCGCTGCCGCCGGGAGGTGTGGTTCGCCGGCGGACGGCCACTCTCTGAAGTCTGCCCGCCGGAGATGTCCGACGCGTTTCCGGAGGAGTTCACCGTTGAAGCGGGCGACTACTGTATCGTCAAGCCCCGCTTTTCCGCCTTTTTCAGCACGCAGCTCGACCTGCTGCTGCGCCGTCTGGGCGTTGACACGGTGATCCTCGCCGGGACGACCACACCCAACTGCATCCGCACCACCTGCTATGATGCGCTCTCGCTCGACTACGACGTCGTGGTGCTCTCCGACTGCACGTCCTCCGTCTCGGACGAGGTGCAGTCGGCGAACCTGCGCGATATGGCGCGCATCGGCGCGCGCATCTGCACGGGGGCGGAGCTGCCCACCCTACTGGGCGAGGCGCGGGCATGAGCGAAATTTTCCTCTACGCCAGCCGGGCGGTCATGCCCCTGCTGCTGATGATCCTGCTGGGGTATCTGCTGCGGCTGGGGAATTTCTGGGATGACTCGTTTTTCCGCCAGCTCAACCGATTCTGCTTCCGCGTGTTTCTGCCGGTGCAGCTGTTTCTGAACGTCTACAGTGTCGGCAGTCTTTCGGAGCTGAACTGGGTGCTGCTGGTCTATATCATCGGGGGGATTCTCTTCTCCATGGCACTGGGCATTCTGGTCGCGCACCTCACGGCGAAGAGGCGCGCGCAGAGGGCCGTCATCGCGCAGGCGACGTTCCGGTCGAACCAGGTGATCCTCGGCGTTCCGCTTGCGAGCGCGCTCGGCGGCGCGTCGGCCATGGCGTTCGCCTCGCTCGTCACGTCGGTATGCGTGCCGGTGTTCAACGTGCTGGCCGTGCTGGTGCTGACGATGTACGCCTCCGGTTCGCCGGGAGCCGCGGGATGGAAAACGCGGCTGATGAACATCGCGAAAAACCCGCTGATTCTCGGCGCGTGTACGGGACTTGTCGTTGTCGCGATCCGGGGGTTGCTCCCGACCGGGGCGGACGGCACGCCGGTCTTCACGCTGCAGTCGTCGCTGCCGTCGCTGTTTTCTGTCATGCAGCAGTTTTCGAAGGTCGCCACGCCGATCATGCTTGTCGTGCTCGGCACGCAGATCCGCTTCGACGCGGTGCGGGGGCTGCTCAAGAACCTGACGGTCGCGGTGTGCATGCGCCTGATCGTCTGCCCGTGCATCATTCTGGGGCTTGCCGTCGCTCTGCGCGGGCCGCTGGGTCTGACGACGGAGGAGATGCCGTCGCTCGTGGCGATTTTCTGTTCGCCGGTGGCCGTGACGAGCGCCGTGATGGTGCAGGAGATCGGCGGCGACGAGCAGCTCGCGGGGCAGATCGTCGCGTGGAGCTCGGTGCTCTCGATGTTGACGATTTTCGTGTTTACGGTGGTTCTGCGCACGCACGGGCTGCTGTGAGGGAATATGGCCGATGAAATGCGGAGCCGGTAGGCTCCGCATTTTTTCCGGTTTGGCGGGGGATGGGAGATTGAATTGGCTTGTGCTGCCTCCGGCGGGGTACTTTTCCCGCGCGGGAAAAGTACCCAAAAGCGCGCCGGAAACCGTAGGTTTCTGGACTTCCTTTCCGGGCAATCAGAAAGTAACCCGCCGGAGGCATAAACGGCCGATTCAACCGCCAGACCTTGCTCCAAACAAAGAGACACCCCGCCCCGGCCAAAGGCCGGGGCGGGGTTCAGCTTAGCTATGCGGTTTTACGCACTGTGCTCAGGCTCTGCGCTTCTTGCCGCGCAGGAGGGCGGCGCCCGCGAGGGCGGAGACGCTCAGCAGCGCCAGCCACAGCGTGAAGCCGGAGGTATCGCCGGTCGCGGCGCCGGGCTTGCCGGGTTCACCGGTACCGGGCTTATCGCCGGGATCGGTCGTGCCGCCGGGGGTATTGCCGTCGACGGATGCGCCGCAGACGTCGCACTTGCCGTCGTTATCGGCGTCCGTGTGGCCGAGCGCCGGGATCTCGCGCGTCAGCACGTCGCCGCAGGCGCAGGTGCTGCTCTCGACGCCGGGCACCGTGCACGTCGCGGGCTCGGTGACCGTCCACTCGCCGTAATCATGCGTGTGCTCGGTGCAGACCACATCGGCGCGGTCGCGGATGCGGATGCGCGGGAACGGGCCGTCGGGCGCGTTGAAGGTGTTGTCATAGGACGCAAGACCCGTCACGGTGATCTCGCAGCCGACGGCGAGGTTCTTCACATCCTCGGCGGTGGTGATGTAGCCGTCGATGAAGACGCGGGCGACATTGCCGTCCTTGTCGCGGACCATGATGGTCTGAACAAGGCCGTTTTCAAGCTCGAAGCTCTCGACGAAGCCGCGGAGGGTGATGAGACTGCCGAGAACGGAGCCGTCGTTCACCTGCGCGGCGGTGACCTCCGTCGGGACGACGGGCTCGCCCTCGCCGATCTTCGTGATGGAGGTGACCTGCAGCTCCAGCTCACCCTGATAGAAGTCGGTCGTGCCGCTCACGCGGACGCGGTCGCCGATCTTGAAGTTCCCGGCGACGGGGAAGCAGTTGATGCCGCCGGTGCTGTCCTGAACATAGATGCAGTCGAAGAAGGCGGTATCCTTGTCATAGCCGGAGGCGTTCGAGGTGACGACGCCCTCGATCGTGTACTTGTAGCCGGCCTCGGTCTGCTTCTGCACCTCGGAGATCGGGGTGATCTTCACGGGATTGAGCTGCTGGACGAGGTTCTCGCAGATGCGGTAGTTGGAGTAGTTCTTTTCAGTGTCGTTGTCAGAACTGTCGTTGGATGCCTTGACCTGCACCTCGAAGTTCGAGAGGAAGGCCGCGCCGGAGACGACGATCATGCCGCGTCCGTCGAGCTGCTCCGTCGCCATGACGAGCAGGCGGTTATCGCCGTCCGCCACCGCGTACTTCGGCGTGTTCGCGCCGCCGAGACCGTCACTGTCCTGATCCTTGGAGTAGGTCGTGGCGTGGCCGTAGACCATCGGGGAGACGGTCGAGGGCAGGGTGGAGACGGGGTTGCCGTCCGCGTCCACGGCGTAGATCGACGCACCGCCGTACTGGCTGAAGCGCTCGGTGTAGAGCTTGTCGTTCGGGTTCACAGGGTCATACTCGATGCCGCTCAGGAGCGGGTGGTCGAGGTTATAGGTGCTGAAGTACAGGCGCGGGTTCTGTCCGCCGTTGAGTACATCGTCGAGCGTGCCGTCATCGCTGATGCGCAGGCTGGAGCCGAGCGCGGAGAGGATGCGGTTCTGCTGGGCGGCCATGTGATCTTCGGCGGGGAAGGAGGCATAGCTCTCGTAGTAGTCGGACCAGCCCGCGAGGATGACCGTGCCGCCCGCGAGGTTGAAGGCGTTGACGGCCGCGATCTCGCTGTCTGTATAGTTGTCATAGGGGCTGCGCAGCGCCGTGCCGTCGCGGCGGGAGGGCGCGGTGAGGACGATGGCCTTGAACTTGGGGTTGGAGCAGGCGGCGATGAGCTCGTCGGAGGTGTTCAGCTGCACGGTGCGCACACTGTAGAGCGCGGCGAGATTGCCGAAGTTGCCCATGCTGTCCTTATAGTTGCCGGCCACATACTCGTTGTGGTGGGAGCCGTCGATGCCGATATAGACCAGCTCGTCGGCGTTGAGCACGTCGAGGTCGATCGTCTTGGTGAAGGTGTATTCCTTGCCGTCGAGCACCACCACGGCGGTGACGGTGACGGTTGTGACCTTCGCCTCGGTCGGGGTATAGCGGAAGGAGACGTCGAGCGTGCTGCTCTTGCCGACGGTGTAGCCGGTCATGTCGGTGCCGATGACCTGGGAGCCGATGGTGTAGGTCAGGGACTTGACCGCCGCGTCGGCGGCCTCGCTGTTGAAGAGCGTGGTCGTCAGCTCCAGCTCCTCGCCGGTGACGGGTGTCGCCGTGGCGCAGGTGAGGGAGGAGATGCCGAGCTTCAGGCTCTCGCCGACCCAGACGGGGGACGTGACGGCGAGGTCGCCGTCACCCTCGGTGACTCGGATGAAGTAGTAGCTGTAGTCGGGGCTGAGCGTCGCGGTGAGCGCACCGGCGGCCAGCTGGGCGGGGTCGTCCCACGTGTAGACGACCTTACCGGAGTTCGCGACGAGCTCGACCTTGGAGATGGAGTCGCTCTTGTCGGGGTCATAGACCGTGACGTCGAACGTCAGCTGATCGGGGACGACGGTGATGCTGCTGCCCATCTGCTCACCGTTGACGGTGTAGCTCACGGCGAGGTTCTTATCCTCAGTGGCGTACATGCGCATGGCACGGATGGCCTCATAGATCCCTTGCTCGGAGAAGTCGTCGGTCAGGATGACGTCGCGGGCGTCGTTGGCGTTGCCCCACTTGCCCTTGTGGTTGTCCTGGTTGTTCGTCGGGGCGACGTGCCAGCCCTTGTCGAGGGCCATGATGTAGTACTCGTAGCTCGGGTAATAGCCGCCCGCGCCGATCTGGCCCTCACCGTTGCCGACCTCGACCATGGCAATGCGCGTGTCGGTGACGGGATCCCAGAACGAGAAGTCGCCGAACGTGCCGAACGTGGTGCCGGGGTGGTTGAACTGGCTGATGGAATCGGCACCCTCAGCCTGGTCGAGCAGGGCGTAGTACGCCTTCATGCCGGCGTAGTCGGTCTTGTTGTTGAGCGTGGCATTGTTGCGGGAGACGATGCCGGGGGTGTTGAAGGTGTTGATGTGGCCGGGGCCGCCGGACCACGTCATCTCGAAGCCGCCGATGGCGACGACGTCGGACTGGCTGGCGTTGAAGGCGGCGACCTTGTCCTTATACTCGCTCCAGAGCTTCTGGCTGGATGCGGAGGCGAGGCTCATGTCATAGAGCGCGCCCTCGGGGTTGGCGGCGGAGGTGGAGTCGAAGTAGTTGGAGTGGTCGGTGAAGGCCACGAACTGGACGTTCGCGCTCGCGGGCAGGCTCCTGATATAGTCCAGAGCGCTGTCGAGCGTACCGGAGCCGTCGGAATAGGTGGTGTGGGAGTGCAGCTGGCCGAAGTAGAGCTGATACTGCGACTCGCCCACGGTGAAGCTCCACGTCTTGGAGGCGGACTTGCCGTCGGCGCGGGTGACGGTGACGGTCACGCTCACGCGGCCGTCGTCCATGTCGGCCGCGGGGGTGTAGGTGATGCGGCCGCCGCCGCAGACGGCGGAGACGGTCTCACCGTTCACGGTCATGGTGACCGTGGCGCCGCTGCCCTCGTTGGCGATGGCGGCGGAGATCTCCGGGCGCTTGTTATCGCCCGTCTGGGCGTTCGCGGTGGGGGTCAGGTCGGAGATGACCGGCTCGTCGAGTACGGGAATCTCGACCGTACCGGCGATGGCGACGCCCTCGGCATCCTTCGCGGAGACGGAGACGGTCAGCTTGTCGCCGGAGATGTCGGCGGCGGGGATGGTGACGCTGTACGTCCCGGCGCTGAGCGTGGCGGGGAGCGTCTTGCCGCCGAGGGTGACGGTCACGTCACCGGCCACGCCGAAGGGCGCGTCGATGGTGAAGGTCAGCGTGTAGTCCTGCCCGACGTAGGCGGTATAGACCGTACCGAAGTCGACGGACGGGGCGTTGACGATGCCGCGCGTGACGTTGACGCCGTCGGCCACACCGTAGAAGTAGAAGGAATAGATGGTGTAGTCGGTGACGCTATACATGGAGTAGGTCTTGAAGCTGTCGGCGTAGTACTCAAGCCACTGGCTGTACTTGCCGTTATACTTGGCGGTGCGGCTCTCCATCTCATAGCCGCCCACGCCGCCGCTGCAGGAGCGGACGAGCCAGTCGGCGTCATCCGCTGTCACGCCGTCCTCGGAGAAGTCCTTGCTGTAGAAGGCGTTGTTGCCGGTGCCGTTCGAGCAGAGATAGCCGTAGCTCTCGTTCTTGAAGCGGTAATACTCGCCGTTTTTCTCCACGGTGAAGATCACGGCGCCGTTGGCGGGAGTGGCCCTGCCGTCCGCGACGGTCGCAGCCGCCATGTTGATCGAGAGCGTGTCGTTCTGCGCGGCCAGCACGCCCGCGGCGTTCTGGTTATAGAGCACGACCTGCGCGCCGGGTGCCGGCAGACCGCCCTCGGAGGACGCGGGTGCGAGCTTGCGGAAGGTCATGGCGAAGTTCTTGCCGCCGGAGCCGAGCCCATAGGTGGTGAAGGTGGTGTAATACTCGAGATACTGGGCCTTGCCGCTGTAGCTGGCGTTCACGCTTTTCAGATAGAACGCGTCGCCGTTTTTCTCAGCGGTCCAGAGACTGTAATCCGAAGCGGCAGCCGCGAGGAACAGGCTGCTGCCGGTCTCGCCGGCGGTCAGATACTTGCCGCCGCAGAGGAAGGAGAGCGCGCCGCTGTCGTCGATCTGCACGGTGAACACGGCCATGCCGTCGCTCTGGCGGAGCAGGTCGCCGTCGAGCGTCGAAGCCACGGCCTTCATGCGGCTGCCGGAGGCCTCACTGCCGATGGCATTGCCGCTGGCGTCGTTGTAGATGGCAATCTCGTCACCGTCGGAAAGGCCTGTGACCGGATCGGTCTTGCCCTGCGCGGGGGTGAAAAGCTGGAAGGTGTAGATATTTTTCTTGTTGGCGTTCATGCCGTAGACGGTGAAGCCGTTGTAGAACTCTACATACTGGGCATTGCCGCTATACTGGGCGTTGACGCTGCGGATGAAGAAGCCGCCGTCCGTGGCCTCCAGCGTCCAGAGACTGTAATCCGAGGGGGCGTCCGCGAGGGACAGGCTGTTGCCGGTCGCGCCGGCGGTCAGATACTTGCCGCCCTGCAGGAAGGTGTAGCTGCCGTTGGCGTCCACGGAGACGGTGAACACGGTGCCCGCATCCTTCGCGACGGTCAGACCGTCCTCGGTCTGGGCTGTCTCGGCTGCGGCGAGCTTTTTGCCGTCAGCCGTGCCGGAGATGGCGGTTTTGCCTTCGGGGTAGTAGAACACGACCTCCATGCCGTCCTTCAGCTCCGAAACCTGCGTCAGGCGGAGCGTGTCGGGCGTGGGATCGGGCGCGGGCGCGGCGTCGTACTTATAGAGGGTGAAGTGGCAGGGATACGAGCTGCTGTACTTGCCGGTGACTGTGCTGTTCTTATAGGCACGGAAGCGGTTCTCGCCGCTTGTGGGCGTGCTGTTGCCGGAGAACGTCACTGTATCAGTGTCCTGGCCGGCGAAGGTAAAGGTGCCGCCGGAACATGCGGCCGTCCAGGTGTAGCTCCCGGACTTGATGCCGTTGGCGTCGCCGCCCTTGGGGGCGATGGTCTGCCCCTTGCTGTCGGTCAGGGTGACGCCGCCGTCCGTGACGGTGATCGTCCACAGCAGGGAGGGGGCGACCTCAACGGTGTCGCCGCTGGCAGTGACGGCCGTGGGCGTGACCCAGCCGCCGTCCAAGACGGTGGGGGCATAGCCCGCCTCATTCACCAGCACATACTGGCCGCTTGTGAGCTGGTCAGCCGAGCTGATTTTTTTCGCCGTGACCGTATCCGATGCAAAAACCGACGTGGGCAGAAGCGAGAGCATCATGACCAGCGCCAGCAGCACGGACAGAATCCGGCGGCCTGTTCTTCTTTTCATTATAGAACCTCCTGTTTGATTTCCCGGCGATCCGGCCGTGCCGCGGGGCTTCGCGGCGGGGAGGGGCAAAAGAGCAGGGGGTGCGCAAACCGGCATCATCGGTCTAATTATTGTACCATAGCGGTTTAGTAAAGACTATCCCGGAATTGAAAATTCTGTAAAATTCACAAAAACCTTTGGCATAATTTTCGTAAAAATTGCCCCATGCTTGACAGCGAGAGAGGAACTTGCTATGCTGAAACTAAAATTCGGAGAAACGGAGCGATGCGTAAATGAAGGGGAAGAAAACGCACCCGTCCGGGCGCGCGTGGTGGCGGGAGTACCGGATGACGTGTCTGGTGCTGGCGGCGGCCGTCGCAGTGTTCATCGCGGCGCGGCTGATTGCAGTCCCGGCGGCGTCGGGCAACAGCGAGCCAGAGGAATACGCCGAGTATGAAAACGGCGTCATCACGCAGATTCTCGCCGACAACACCGTGACCGACCCCACCTCGGACGGCGCGGCGCGCGGCGAGCAGCTCCTGCTCGTCGATGTGAAGACCGGCCAGTACGCGGGCGAGACGCTGCAGGTCTATAACTACGTCGGCCCGCTCTACGGCGGCACGCTGAAGGAGGGACAGGGCGTCACGCTCATCATCTCGACCTACAGCGGAGGCACGCACACGGCGACGGTGTTCGAGTATAACCGCACGCTGCCGCTGATTGTGATCGTGGGGCTGTTCCTGCTCGCGACGGTGCTCGTCGGTGGGAAGGTCGGCGCAAAGTCGCTCGTGGGGCTTGCGGTGACGCTCGCGTGCCTGTTCTGGATCCTCATTCCACTGCTGATGAAGGGCGCGCCGACGCTGCTGACAACGCTGCTGGTGTGCGCGTATATCACGGTTGTGACGCTGACGATCCTCGGCGGCTTCCGGCGCAAGACGGTCTGCGCCATGGTCGGTACGCTCGCGGGCGTGGCGCTGGCGATGGCCTTCGGCCTTGCGGCGCAGGCGCTGCTGCAGGTGGACGGGCTGCGCCTGTCGGACGTGGAGCCGCTGCTGCAGCTGCGCCAGACGGGGACGCCCATCGGCCTGCGCGGCCTGCTCGTGGCGGGCGTGGTCATCAGCGCGCTCGGCGCGGTGATGGACGTGGCGATGAGCATCTCCTCCGCCCTCTCGGAGGTGCATGCCGTCGCGCCGGAGCGCGGCTGGAAGGATCTGGTGCGCTCGGGCATGAACATCGGGCGCGACATGGTCGGCACGATGACAAACACGCTCATCCTCGCCTTCCTTGGCAGCGGCCTGACGCTGATTATCTATCTGTACTCGCTGGGGCTGGATCCGCACCAGCTCATCAGCTCGGCCTATCTCGCGACAGAGGCCGTCAGCAGCATCGCCAGCAGTATCGGCGTCATCCTCGCCGTCCCGCTCACCGCCGTGTTCACGGCGCTGATTCTGGACCGGAAGAAAAAGGCGTAAACGAAGAACGCAAAACAGGCGCGCCGACCGGCGCGCCTGTTTTGCGCTGCGGATGACAAAACTGTTATCTGTCTGTCACCCACCTGTCACCGGAATCTGCTATACTGAAAACCAGAAAATCACCGGGAGGACAATTTATGGAACTGATGCGGATCGAACACCTGACCAAGGTCTACGGCAGCGGCGAAAACGCCGTGCACGCCGTGGACGATGTCTCCTTCTCCGTGGAAAAGGGGGAATTTCTCGCGATTATCGGGCCGTCCGGCTCCGGCAAATCCACGCTTCTGCACATTCTCGGCGGCGTCGACCGCCCGACAAGCGGCAAGGTCTATGTCGACGGGCAGGACGTCTACGCGCAGGACGAGGAGGCGCTGGCCATCTTCCGGCGGCGGCAGGTCGGGCTTGTGTACCAGTTCTATAACCTGATCCCGGTGCTGAACGTCGTGGAGAACCTGACGCTCCCGGTGCTGATGGACGGACGCGCGGTGAATCAGGAGCGGCTGGGGGAGCTTCTCGACACGCTCGGCCTGCGCGGGCGGGAAAAGCATCTGCCGAACCAGCTCTCCGGCGGCCAGCAGCAGCGCGTGTCCATCGGCCGCGCGCTCATGAACGCTCCGGCGGTCGTGCTCGCCGACGAGCCGACCGGCAACCTCGACAGCCGCAACAGCCAGGAGATCGTCGCGCTGCTGACCGCGGTGACGGAGGGCGCCTACAGCGGTGTGCAGTTTCTGCGGCGCAGCGTTGAGCAGAGGGTCGGCTCGTTTTTCGGCTATTTCGACAATCTCACGGAGGGGGAGGCCTCGCAGCTCACGCAGAGCCACGAGGTCACGAAATCCACGACGTGGCAGGACATCGGCTGGGCGGCGATCGGCAGCAGCAACGACTATAAGCCGTATCTGCACGTTGTCTCCGTCGACGCGGATTTCCGCTCGCTCGTCGCCGTGAACCTCACGTCCGGGCGCATGCCGGAAAAGGCGGGGGAGATTCTCCTGCCCGACCACCTGCTCACAAACGGCGACGTGTCCATCCCCGTCGGAGAGACGATCACGCTTGACGTGGGGCGGCGCGTGTATGACGGCGACACGCTGGATGCGGACATCAGCTTTGCCGAGGGCGAGACGCTGGAGGATACCCGGCCGCGCACCTATACGGTCGTCGGCACCTACGCGCGCTTTGACTATCTGATCGAGGACTTCGGGTGCCCCGGCTATACGGCGCTCACCTGCACGGAAAACGGCGGCAGCGCGCGTCTGTTCGCGCGCACCGCGAGCGCGGAGAAGTTTCCCTCGTTTCTCGCCGCGCAGAGCGCCGTCGCGGACGATTACCGCGTCAACTCGGAGCTCTTGAACTGCTACGGCGTCACCGGCTACGCGAACATCAACAGCGTGATCTACGGCATGGCGGGCGTGCTGCTGTTTCTCATCGCCTTCGGCTCGATCTCGCTGATCTACAACTCGTTTTCCATCTCCGTCTCCGAGCGCACGCGCCAGTTCGGCATCCTCAAGTCCGTCGGTGCGACGAAAAAGCAGATCCGCGGGAGCGTCCTCTACGAGGCGGAGCTGCTGTGCGCCATCGCCATCCCGGCGGGACTGGTGCTCGGGTGCGCGGGCATCGGCGTGACGCTCTACTGCCTGCGCGACAGCTTCGGCTTTCTCACCGCCGGTGATAGTTATACCGATCCCGTGCAGATGAAGCTCGTGCTCAGCCCGATTGCGCTGGTCGTCTCGGCGGCGGTGGGGCTGGTGACGGCGCTCGTCTCGGCGTGGGTGCCCGCGCGGCGCGCCGTGCGCATCGACCCCATCCGCGCCATCCGCCAGTCGGAGGACATCGCCGTCCGCGGGCGCGATGTGCGCACCTCGCGCCTTTGTCAGAAGTTCTTCGGCTTCGAGGGAATGCTCGCGGTGAAGAACTTCGGCCGCAGCCGCAAGCGCTACCGCGCGACGATCATGGGCCTGTTTCTGAGCGTGACGCTCTTCATCTCCGCATCGTCCTTCTGCGCGTATCTGAAGGATGCTGTCGGCAATGTCGCCGACAGCGGCGGCGCGCAGGCGGATATCTATTACGAGCTGAAGGGCGGGGACGCGGCAAAGGTGCAGAGCCTGTATGACCTGCTGCGCTCGGTGCAGGGTGTGGACGGGAGCGTCTATTACAGCGAGAGCTGGATGAGCACGGCCGCCCCAGCCGCCAATGTCACGGCGGACTACCGCCGCGTGATGGAGCAGACGTTCACGACCGATCAGGAGCTCCCGACGGGGCAGGTACCGTTCGCGGCGAATGTGCGGTATATCGACGACGCGTCTTTCCGCGCGCTCCTGCGCGCAAACGGCCTGCGCGAGGAGGAGTATTTCAATGCCGACGCGCCGCTGGCCCTCGCGGCGAACACCGTCTCGGGCACTCTGGAGACGGACGGCCAGACCCAGTGGTACCGCTGCGCCGTGCTCGACGAGAGCCGCCTGCCCATGACGCTCACGGACAAGACGGTGCTCGACCGCGACGGCTATGAGTACAGCGGCCAGACCCGCGAGGTGAGCGGCGAGACGTACTATCTCTATTACACGACAGAATATATGAAAACGCTCTGGGACAGCTACGAGGAAAACCACGGCATGGTCTATGACGAGAGCATGGCGCTCGCCGTCCCGGAGAGTGAGGCCGTGGTGCGCAGCGACTACCGCGTCGGCGCGGCGGTGAAAGAGAGCCCTTACTATGTCGACGGCAGTATGCTGACGCTCCTCTATCCGCGCAGCGTCATGACGGCGATGCTGCTGAACGGACAGGTCGACACGGAGAATCTGCCGGGCTACGATGCGTCGGACAGCGTGAAGATGGCCTTCACGGCGCGCGATCACGCCGAGGTCACGCGGCAGATGGGCTCGCTCCTCTCCGAGCAGGGCATCAGCCGCGCGGAGCTGACCGACCGGGCGGAGCAGGACGAGTCGCGCCGCGCCGAGGTGACGGTGGTGAACGTGTTCTCCTATGGGTTCATCATCCTCATCTCGCTCATCGCGATGGCGAACGTGTTCAACACCATCTCCACGAGCATCTCCCTGCGCCGCCGCGAGTTCGCGATGCTCAGGTCCGTGGGGCTTACGCAGAAGGGCTTTCGGCGGATGATGGACTATGAGTGCCTGATCTACGGCCTGCGCGCGCTCGCGTGCGGGCTCCCGGTGTCGTTTGTGATGACGCTTGTGATCTACCTCATCGTCGGGCAGGCGTTCGCGCGCAGCTTCTATATCCCGTGGTACAGCGTGGCCATCGCGGTGGGGAGCGTGTTCGCCGTGGTGTTTGCGACGATGCTCTATGCCACGGGCAAGATCCGGAAGGAAAACACCGTCGACGCGCTGAAAAACGAAAATTTGTGAGATTTTGCTGCAAGCCCCCGCCGCATGGCGGGGGCTTGCTTTTTTTGCGGGGGACAGGCGATTCGCGCTCCCCAGAACAAACAAAGAGCGGGCAGACGCCCGCTCTTTGCCGTATATGCTTGTTTTCATCACACGGAAATCCGCGTAACATCGCTGTGCGCCTTCATAAACGCAATCGCCTCGTCATGCGTAATAGGCTCCGGGAGCTTCGCGACAACCTCGAGGCAAATGTCGTCCTCCTCGCGGGAGATGTTGCTCTCAATGATCTGCCCGCGGTGCGCGCGGATCAGCCCCTCGAACGCGTCGAGCAGCTCCTGCCGGTCGCGCATGCGGACGGACAGCTCCTGCGTGCTGACGGCGTCGCTCCCGATCGGGAAGCGGTGCAACACAAGCTGCACGCACATCAGAACGGCCGTTCCCACAAGGCCGACCCAGTACAGCCCCGCGCCGATGGCCATGCCGATGGCCGAGGTGGCCCACATACCGGCCGCCGTCGTCAGGCCCTTGATGGCGAAGTTCGCGTTCTTGAAGATCACGCCTGCGCCGAGAAACGAGATGCCCGTGACGACCTGTGAGGCGATACGCGAGGGATCGGCGCCCTTGCTCCCGGCGAGGGCCACAACGTCGATAAACGCATACTTCGACAGGATCATGAACACCGCCGACGTCAGCGCGACGATGCAGTGCGTGCGGATGCCCGCGTCCTTCTGCTGCTTCGTGCGCTCAAGGCCGACCATGGCGCCGAGGATCGCCGCGAGGACGATCCGGATGAGAAATTCCAGATTATCAAAGACGGTCAGAAGCGACTCCGGCAGATATACCGATAATCCTGTCAGCATGGGTGATTTCCTCCTTGGATATAACGTGACCGCCGCGAGGGCGGCGGGATTTATTGGGAGATACTACCACATTCGACACCCCTTGTCAAGAAGAAAATTTCCAAATGTTTGATATCGTCGCATTTCTGCAACATTTCTGGTACATTTTGGCGGTATAAGCAAAAATACTGGCAGGAATTAGTAATGTTCGGCGAAAACAAAAGACTGCCCGACCGGGCTGGCCGGGCAGTAAAATGCGCGATATACCGTTCAATCCATCTCGTCAAGCGCTAATTCAAAGCTCGGCAGAAACTCCTCGCAGAAGCACCGCAGCTCCGGCAGATCGAACCGCTCAAGCGCGGCGCGCGTCTGCTCGGCGGCCTTTTTGAACTCGCTGTTGCCCGCCTTCAACTCCTCGAGACACTTGATATGGGCCGAGAGCTTGTCCGCCGCGCTCACCAGCTCCTCGATCCCGGGATCGGACGGCGAGAGCGCCTCGTCATACGCCGGGCGAAGGTCAGCGGGGAGCATGTCGAGCAGCTTCTGCGCAGCGACGGACTCCACTTGCTTGTACGCGTCGCGGATGGCGGGGTTATAGTACTTGATCGGCGTGGGCAGGTCGCCGGTCAGTATCTCGCTCGCGTCGTGATAGAGCGCCGCGACGGCGACAGCTCCGGCATCCACCTGCCCGCCGAAGCGCTCGTTGCGCAGAACGGCCAGCGCGTGCGCGAGCACCGCCGTCTGGTGGCTGTGCTCCTGAATGTTCTCGGTATAGCTGTTGCGCATGAGCGCCCAGCGCTGGATAAAGCGCATGCGGTTGATAAAGGCGAAAAAGTGGCTCATCAGACAATCCTCCCGATCAGAATATCCCCCTCGACGCCGGTGATCTCGACGGCGCGCACCTCGTTGTGCAGGTTCTCTCCGTCGACCTCGACGTCGGTGTAGTTCGGCGCGTGACCGGCGTAGCGGCCGTCCTTCGGCTGCTCGAAGAGGACGGGGTAGGTGCATCCGACGCACCCGGCGAGATAGCTCTGGCGCATCTGCTCGGCGACGGCGGCAGCGCGCGCGGCGCGCTCCTCCTTCACCGCGCGGGGCAGCTGCTCCATGGCGGCGGCCTTTGTGCCGGGGCGGATGGAGTAGGGGAAGATGTGCATCCGCGCAAAATCACAGGCGCGGATAAAGTCAAGCGTCTGCGCGAACTCCTCCTCCGTCTCGCCGGGGAAGCCCGTGATGAGGTCGGTCGTGATGGCGGGGCGGTCGAAATACGCGCGCAGCAGCTGCACGGACTCGGCAAAGCGCGCGGTGTCATAGCGGCGGTTCATGCGGCGGAGCGTTTCGTCGCAGCCGGACTGGAGCGAGAGGTGGAACTGTTCGCAGAGGTTCGGCAGGCGCGCGGCGCGGCGGCAGAAGTCCTCCGTGATGGTGCGCGGCTCAAGCGAGCCGAGCCGCAGACGCATGTCCCCCGCGGCGGCGGAGACAGCCTCGAGCAGGTCGATGAGCGAGGAGCCGTCCTTGAAGTCATGGCCCCAGGAGGAAATTTCGATGCCGGTGAAGACGATCTCGCGGTAGCCCTCCTCGCGCAGGCGGCGCGTCTGCGCCACGGCCTGCTCCAGCGGCAGCGAGCGCACCGGCCCGCGGGCGTAGGGGATGATGCAGTAGGTGCAGAAGTTGACGCAGCCGTCCTCCACCTTGAGCATGGCGCGGGTGCGGCGCGCCTGTCCCCCGGCGGGGAGCACCTCGAAGTCGCGGCGGCGCAGCGCTTCATCCACAAGGACGCGGGCGCGGCGGTCGGCAGCGGCCTGCTCGAGCAGGTCGAGGAACTTCATCCGCTCGCCGGTGCCGCCGACGAGGTCGATGCCGAGACTCTCGGCCTCGTCGGTGTGGGTCTGGACATAGCAGCCGCAGGCGGCGACGACCGCGCCGGAATTGCGCCCCTTGGCGCGGCGGATCATCTGGCGGGACTTCTTGTCGCTGACGGCGGTGACGGAGCAGGTGTTGATGATATAGGCGTCGGCCGTGTCCTCAAACGGGACGAGCGTATGGCCGCGGCGCGTCAGCTCCTGCTCCATGGCCTGCGTCTCATACTGGTTGACCTTGCAGCCGAGGGTATAGATGGCAACTCGCATGGGAATTCTCCTCGCAAAGGCCCCGCGCAGCGCGCCGGGCCTGAAATCATAAAAATACAATCATATTATACCGAAAAAACCGCCGCGCCGCAAGTGCGGCGCGGCGTAGAGCGAAAATTATCCCAAAAGGGCAACGCCCTTTTGGGATAAAGGTCTCACAGAGTTGGCGGCTCGCAAGCCGCGAAAATGATCCAATCCGTATTTTGCGGCGTGTACGCCGCAAAATACTCTTTGCGCGTAGCGAAGTGTCGCAGGCCCGCGCTTGCGGCGGGACAAGGCGCGGAGCGCAGCGAGATCCCCTTAGTCAAAAAGAGCAACGCTCTTTTTGACTACTTATATTCGTGCAGCAAAAACATCGGCTTGATCGCGACGACCTCGTCGTATTCCGCCTGCTCAACCTGCACAGAAGCATTCAGCGCCTTCAGGTCGGCCTTGAGCACCTCGAGCGCTTCTGGCGCGGTCTGTGCGCGCCCCTCGCGCAGGATGCGGATCATCCGGCGCAGGACGATGGGGTGGGCATAGCGCGCCGGGACGGGGAAGTCCGCGGGCAGCTTGTCCGCGAGCGCCTGTTCCGCCTGCTCCCACGCGCGGGTGATGGCGCCGCGGTTGTTCTTCGCCGTCGGCAGGACGTGCGCGCCCGAAAACAGGAACACCGCCGCGAAGCCGAACAGCGCGAAGTAGATCCCAAAGCTCCCGCCGCCGCGGATCAGCGTGATGATGCCGTAGACCATCGCGGCCGCACCGGCGATGACGATGGCGAGGGCGACCCACTTATAGGCAGGGTTCGTGTGGTCGTTGACGCGCTTGGCCTTTGCCGCGCGGGAGAGCTCCGCCGTCTCGTCGGCATAGTTCTCCTCCAGAAGTGCCATCGCCTGCTCAAGCTGCGCGCGGGTCGTCTCGGCGTCCGCTGTCAGGTTCCTGACGTAGCGCTGAGCCTTCTCGGCCTTCTGCTCGGCGAGGTGGCGCTCAACCTTCTCGCTGTGCAGCGGAATATCGGGCAGGTACCGGGCGATGCACTCGATCATACGGTCTACGTCATCCTCGTGCTTGAAGGTACACTGTTTCACCTGGCCGCCGTCATATTCCACCACCAGATACGGGATGGAGCCAAAGACACCCTTGCCGCTGAAGCCGCCCTTGCTCATGGCGACACGCTTGAAAACGCGCCGCACGGACGAGAGCGCCACATAGTAGCGCCGGTCGATGAAAAAACTGTTGAGATAGAGGGCCTTTTCGCCCACGCCGCAAGGGCCGAAGCGCTTGCAGGACTTCCTGTCCGCGGCCAGCTCCTCGCGGCCGAGCGTGGTGTTTCCAAGGCGTGCAGGTGCAAAAAGCATAACGGTTCCTCCCATCGGAAAAAGCGGCGGGAGATGGGCTCCCCCGCCGCTTGCCGGATTGTGGTTACTTGTTCAGCGTCTCGTAGTGGGGCTGCGTATGGCGCTTTTTGATGGTGTACAGGAAGATGCCGAGGAACACGATCGCAACGGCGATGCCGATGGGATACGCGACGGCGGTGTTGTACACGACCTTGCCGGCGGCGTCCGTGTGGTTCAGGAAGCGGCCGAGGCACTCGTTGCCGAGCAGGAAGTACGTCGAGGAGACGGCACTCATGAACGTCGCGGGGACGGCGGTGATCCAGTAGTTCTTCTTCTCATAGAAGAGGTACATGGAGGCGGCCCACAGAACGATCATGGCCAGCGTCTGGTTCGTCCAGCTGAAGTAACGCCAGATGACGGTGTAGTCGATCTTGCCGAGGGCATTGCCGATGCCGAGGATGGCGCCGACGCCCAGCACGGGGATGCAGAGCTTCAGGCGGCTCGTCCACTTCTTCTGGTCAATCTTGAACCAGTCGGCCAGCGTCAGACGGGCGCTGCGGAATGCCGTATCGCCGGAGGTGATGGGGCAGGCGATGACGCCCAGCATAGCCAGCGCCACACCGACCTTACCCATCGTCTTGACACAGACATCGTAGATAGCGGCGGACTGGCCGTTGGCGAGGATCGCGGCAAGGCCGGTGTTCAGGCCGCCCGTGACCTCATACAGTGCGCAACCGGCAGCGGCCCACACCAGAGCGATAACGCCCTCGGAAACCATGGCGCCGTAGAACACGAAGTGACCCTGCTTCTCGCTCTTCATGCAGCGGGCCATCAAGGGGCTCTGCGTAGAGTGGAAGCCGGAGATAGCGCCGCAGGCGACGGTGATGAACATAAAGCTCCAGATCGGGGTGCCGCTCGGATGCATGGAACCGAAGTGATCCCAGATCTCGGGGATGGTGTACTCAGGCTTGACAAAGATACCAACGGCCACGCCAACGGCCATGATGATCAGGCAGATACCGAACAGGGGGTAAATCTTGCCGATGATCTTGTCGATGGAGATAAAGGTGGCGATGAAATAATACGTCAGCACGATAATCAGCCAGAACAGCGTTGTCGTGACGACACCGGTCGAACCGGCGTTCTTGAACAGCGTTACGATCAAGCCCGCAGGGCCGACAGCAAACACGGTGCCGACCATGATCAGCAGCACCACGCTGAACACACGCATCACGTTCTTCATGAAGCCGCCGAGGTAGATGCCGGAGATCTCGGAGATGGAAGCGCCGCTGTTGCGCTCGCTCATCATGCCGGAGAAATAATCATGCACACCGCCGGCGAAAATCGTACCGAAGGTAATCCACAGGAACACGATAGGTCCCCACAGAGCACCCTGCATTGCGCCGAAGATCGGGCCGAGTCCGGCGATGTTCAGAAGCTGAATCATAAACAGCTTCCACTGCGGCAGGACGACATAGTCCACGCCGTCGTTGATCTTGACGGCGGGCGTTTCACGGTCATCCGGGCCGAAGGTGTTTTCCACGACCTTGCCGTAAACGAAATAGCCGCCGATCAGCAGTGCCAGACAAATCAAAAAGCTAATCATTTTTGTACTCTCCTCCTTCACATATTCAGGACGTTTGTCAGCAGGAAACGCCCATCTCTCCTGCTTTCGACAACTATCATAGCCAATTTATTAAAAAAATCAATTGCTAGATTCGACAAAAAAATACAGGACTTTTTCGCATAATTTACAGTTTATGCAAAATTTTTCCGTTTTTACCGGAAACGTTTCCATTTTGCTATGAAAAAATTATCGTTGCGAGAATTTATTTTTTCACAATATTAAGGGCATGTTAAGAAAACAAATGTACATCTGATTGTCCGCGGTGTGCGGACAACCTGTTTGGAAGGTTGGCAGATGCCTCCGGCGGCATACTTTTTGCCAGCAGCGGCAAAAAGTATGCAAAAAACGCCGCTTAAACCTACGGTTTAAAAAGCCCTTTGCGCGCCCTGCACCGTTCAGGTTGTTTTAGTGCGTACCACACGCTTGTAGGGTTTTGCAAGGGGCATTAAATGTAGAATCATCTCTGCGTTTGCGCCGCTGCCGTTGATGGTGCGAAATGTAGGGGGGTGCAGTGCCCTTTCATTTTGGCGGGGCCCATGTACCCCGCCGCAAATATCGGCGCACTCCTGCCGAACATTGTAGGGGGCGATGCCCACATCGCCCCGCCGTTCGACCGGAATGCTTCTTCCAACTGCGTAGGGGGCGGCGTCCCCGACGCCCCGCGATAGGCGAAACGGCCCCTACATTTCAGAGTATCAGCGGCAGCGGAGCAGAAGGGGAGACAATTCTAAATTTAGGATACGGTTTACCGAATCCCCCGCTTGCCGACCGGAAAAGGAAGTCAAGAAACCTTGGTTTTTTGCGCGCTTTTGGTCACTTTTCCCGCGCGGGAAAAGTGACCCGCCGGAGGCAGAACAGGCCGATTCAATTACCAATCCCCCCAAAAAACGGGCCGATGTGGGCATCTGCCCCTACAGCGCGGAAGCGGGAGCTTTTTTCAAATAACACAGCGGACCCCATGTGCCCCGCCGCGGTCGGCCGGAAAGCTCCTTCAAACCTCTGTAGGGGGCGATGCCCACATCGCCCCGCCGGGGGCTGGACACGCCGCTCCGCACGCCGGTGCCACGCGGAAGGCAGTTACTCCCCAGCCTTCAAAATCCGCACCGCGCGGCCGTCCATCTCGATGACACCCTCCTCCTTCATGCGCGAGAGCTCGCGGTTGAGCGCCGAGCGGTTCACGTTCAGGTACTGCGCCAGCTCCTTCTGGCCGAAGGGCATGATGCGGATGCCGTTCGGCACGGGCGTCAGGCCGTTGAAGTAGATCAGCAGGCGGTTGCGCAGGCGAGGCTCGGTCAGCAGGTGGTTCTTACGGTTGAGATTGGCGAACTTCGCCGAGATCTCCATGAGCAGGTTCGCCATCACGCGCACGACGTCCAGGTCGCCGCCGTGGTCAAGGATGCGCTCCGCCGGAAGAAACAGCACGAGCGCCGGCGTGAGGATCCGGATCTCCACCCAGCTGCGCTGCGCGCCGAAGGCCACGGCCTCGCCGAAGCTCGAGCCGCGTGTTCTGGTCGAGCCCGGTGAATGGCTCGTCGAGCACGATCATGCGGCAGGGGTAGTGTATCCGCCCGCGCCAACGCCACGCGGCGCTTCATGCCGCCGGAGAGCTGGGAGATGGGCTGGTGCAGGCTGTTCGGCGGGAGAATCTGGCTCAGCTCCTCGGCGAGCTGCTTTTCATCGACCTTCCCCTCGCACACGAGCGCCACGCGGCACGAGCTGATGAGAAACGGCATGAACGAGGGGCGGTAGATATAGAGGAATTTCTTCCAGCGGCTGAGCCGGAACGTCTCCGCCATCTCGAGCATCTCCGGGTCGACGTTGAGAAAGCCAGCGAGCGTGTTCGTGTAGATCAGCGGCAGGACGATCAGAAACGACAGGTAGATCGTCAGCGCCTGGTTGCCGATCCAGATGAGCAGCATAATGACAAACGACACCATCGGCACGGCCAGAATGATGCGGTTGTCGACGACGCGGTCGGCGACCTCCTAACGCTATAAACATAGTATACCTCAGCCGCGCGCCACCGGGAAGTTGCCGCGGCAACTTTTTTTGCGCGATATTCGCCGCCGCGCCGCATCTGTCTTGACAGCGCCGGGGCGCGTTACTATAATAAGCATGGAAAATATGCCCCACGGGAAGGAGAGAGCACATGAAGCTGAATCAGGAGGAGATCAAGACCATCCTGCCGCACCGTGACCCGATGCTGCTCGTCACATCGGTCGAGGAGCTCACACCCGGCGAGGAGATCCGCGCGTCGTTTTATGCCGACCCCGCGCGGGAGATTTTCCCCGGCCACTTTCCGGGCAACCCCGTCCTCCCCGGCGTCTACACGGTGGAGTGTTTGGGGCAGGCGGCGGATCTCGTCGTCATGACGACCGAGCGCTACGCCGGGAAGACCCCGCTGCTCATCGGCGTCGACAAGGCGCGCTTCACGCGCAAGGTGCGCCCCGGCGAGACGCTGGAGCTGCGCGCCCGGCTCATCCGCGAGCGGGCGGAGAAGGCCATCGTCACCTGCGCCGCAGAGGCGTACGTCGAAGGTGAATTGGCGCTCTCGTGCGAGATTACGCTCGCGCTCAGATAATCTTTTCGGAAGAAGCCCCCAAGGGACTTCTTCTTTATACGGGAAAGTTAGCTAAAGCTAACTTAGAACGGCAGAGGTGACGGTATGAACGAAAAAATCACGCTCTCCGGCGTACCGGAGACGATGCTCCAGACACTCTATGCCCGCGCGAAGGAGACGTGCACGCGCGGCGCCATCCGCGACGAAAAGGCCGCGGCGCTTGTGGAGCGGATCGACTATGACTTCTCCCTCGCGGACAAGGACGACGCCATGCACAGCGGCGTCATCGCACGGACGATCGTGCTCGACCGGCTGGTGGAGGGCTTTCTCGCGCAGCACCAGAGCGCGGCGGTGGTGAACCTCGCCTGCGGGCTCGACACGCGCTGCTACCGCGTGGAGGGCTACGGCCGCTGGTATAACCTCGACCTGCCGGAGACAATGGCCGTGCGCGCAGAGCTCCTGCCCGAGAGTGGGAAGATCACGCAGCTGGCCATGTCCGCGATGGACGACTGGAGCGCGGCTGTGGAGGAGCGGGACGCGCCCGCGCTCGTCATCATCGAGGGGCTGACGATGTACCTCTCGGAGCGGGACGTGCAGCGCATCTTCGAGGTGATCGCCGCGCGCTTTCCGCGCGTGACAGTGCTCGTCGAGACGATGAGCCCGGCGGTCGTGCGCCGCTTCAGGGAGAAATCCATCGAGGGCAGCGGTGCACGCTTCACATGGGGCGTCGCGGACGGCGCGGCGCTTGCGCGGCTGCTGCCGGGCTTCCGTCTCGTGGAGGAGCACAGCCTGTGCGAGGGGATGGCCGCGTTCGTGCCGGTCTACCGCCTGCTCGATAGGATCCCCCTCGTGCGCAATATCTCCAACCGGATCGTGGTGCTGGAAAGGGCGTGACGGCGTATGTCCAGAAAGGCAACGGAGTTTCAGAAGGTGCCATGAGCCGCATGTACCGCGGCACGGAGATTTTCAAGCCCCTGAACACGGGCTGGATCGACGGGCACGTCGCCTGCGTGCGCGAGTGGGTGGCGAACATCTTCTTTTACCGCAAGGACGGCACGACTATCATGATGGACGCCGGCTATAACTACGACCGGCTGGCCGAAAAGATGGCGTGGCTCGGATCGCGCCGTATGACGCCTATGACGAGTCGGACGACACGCGGGAGCGTGCGCAGAGCGGCTTTTTGAAGGGAGTGGGGCAGTGAAGTATTTTGAATTCGGGCAGGAGCACCCCGAGCTGATGGTGCTGCTCCACGGCGGCGGGGTCTGCTACCGCGGCGCGACGTGGCGCAGCTGGGTGACGAGGACCGCTGCATGATCGGGCGGCACAAGGATTTCTCCCTCTTTACCTGCACGGACATGTACGTCTGGCACGGAATCCGCAGCTCGACGGAGCGCAGGCTCGCGGGGCACATCCGCGCGTGGCAGGACGCGGGCTATGCCTTCACCTACAAGGTGTTTCCCGATATGGGGCACGGCACGCTCGCCGGGGAGCACACGGAGCAGTTCCGCCGGGAGATGCTCACCGCGCACGCGCAGACGCTGGCAAAGGCCGGAAATAAGGCCGGAAAGGAGACGCCATATGAAGGTGCATATTGAGAAAAACACGGTGCAGGAGACGCTGGTCATCCCGCTCTACGGGCGCAAAATGTGCTCGGAGCTCTATCCGAACCTCTACCGCGACGAGACGGCCGTCCGCCTGATGGAGCGCGTGGACTACGACTTTTCCCACCTTGCTGCCGGGGCAAAGAGCACGATGCAGCGCTTCGGCTTTCTGGAGGTCGCAATACGCCAGAGTGACCTCGCGTGGGAGGTGCGCGACTATCTGCGCACGCATCCGCGCGCGGCGGTCGTGAACCTCGGCTGCGGGCTCGACGGCACGGGCCGCGCCTGCGACAACGGGACGTGCCGGATCTATAACATCGACTTTCCCGACGTCATCGCGGTGCGAAACGAGCTGCTCCCGGCGGGGGAGCGCGAGGAGAACATCGCCTGCGACCTGAACGACCACGCGTGGATGGAAAAGATCGACGCGTCGGGCGGCGCGGTGTTCTTCGCCGCGGGCGTGTTCTACTATTTCCTCACGCCGCAGGTGCGCGCGCTCGTGCAGACCATGGCCGCGGCCTTTCCCGGCGGGAAGCTGGTCTTTGACGCCGCGTGCCGCAGCGCGGTGAAGCTGATGCTCAAAACATGGATCCGCAGCGCGGAGATTCAGGACGTGGGGGCGTATTTCGCCGTCGTGGACGCTGCGCGCGAGATCACGCCGTGGGCGGAGAACCTGCGCGTCACGAGCCGCGGCTATATGCTCGGCTACCAGAGCCTGCGCGACCCGTCCGTCAGCGGCTTTTTCCGCCTGCTCGCGAAAATCGGCGACGGCGCGATGAAGATGCAGATCGTGCGCATTGAATTTAAGTAATCAACAAGCGACCGCATCCATTTGGATGCGGTCGCTTGTTGATTAAAAGGCTCTCGCTCCGAACCGCGTGTTTTTGTGTGCTGCGCACACAAAAACACACTCTTTCCGCGCAAAGTGTTTTTCGCGACGTACACGCCGCCGAAAAAACGGATT
>ERZ1673752.1142-NODE-1142-length-39209-cov-24.682919_pt1 | contig 39209 bp, 29 predicted proteins | sample MGYA00580195_ERZ1673752 | MGnify/ENA primary metagenome ERZ1673752 (study PRJEB41218, sample SAMN15661744) | gut metagenome | host: Homo sapiens | place: Canada: London | collected 2015-08-20/2019-03-30 | study: EMG produced TPA metagenomics assembly of...
AGCTATTCAAGGCGCGTACGGAAGCAACCGGCAGCCACTTTCGCCCCACGCACTCTTGCAAAGATACGAAAATAGTTAGAGAGGAATTAGGTTAGAGCATTCATATTTGCTACTATCACTGATTTAGCCGATTAGTCCCCAAACCACATCCAATACCAAAGGAACACTTCCTGCATCACCACTTGCCAAAGGAAGAGATGCAAAAAGGCGGAGCCATACAGCCCCGCCTTTCTTCTGCTTTAAAGCGTATCAATTACGCCTCTACTTTAATGTACTTATCGACGTACTTGGAGGTAACGTTCCAATTCGGGTATTGCGTTCACCTTTGATACTCCGGAGAAGATCGTTTTGCCGGAAACTACATTAAAGACACTTTTACTCTTAGATCCCTTCGAATCGGATGCTTGGAAGGTAAGTACAGTCAACTTTTGTCCGCTTAGTTCTTTATCTTCCCAATATAATAAACCGTCTACATTTATATCTTTGTTGGTTGCTTGTACGGCTGCCTCACCTGAAGTCAAGGTACCGGATTGTACATTGGAGGTAAAACCATATTTCTCCAAGATACTTTCTCCAACTTCTGCACTCATATCTCCCGGTTTTTTGGCGCCTATGTAGTAGGAGAATTTTGCACCTTTTGATGGCTTATACACATAAGATGCAATCCAAAATGCCATTTTTTGAGCAAATTCTTCTTTACATTTGAAAACCCAATTAACGCCTTCTTTGGTATTTTCTTCGTCCACATCCCACTTTTCTGCCATAGCGGACATGATACGTTCTTGGTAATCCATTATCTGAGAATATACAGGGAAGTATATATCCACGATATAACGGTTATCACCTTTTGCCACAACCTCAACTTCACATTTTCCCGCCTTGCCTGCCACGGTTGCTGTAATAGTGGTATTACCTACGGCTACAGGGGTTACCACGTACACATTGCCTTCGGCACCCTGTTTTTTAGCAACGGTAGCGATCTTTTCGTCAGCACTAGCCACAACGATACCATCGTATTTAGCATCCTTGGGGAGTACTGAAATGGTAATATCCTTTGTTGCACCCAAAGCTACCTGAAGCTTTTCGGGTGTAATGTTTACGTTGGTTACCTGATTATTTACGTTGGGAGCAACCGTTACCTTCAAATCCGCACTTGCTTCCATCTTGTTGTTGGCGTCAAACAACTTGGCAGTAATGGTGCAGGTACCTTCCTTCAGTGCCTTTACCTTAAGGGTGTTTACGTCAATATCGGCTATTGCCTGATCGCTGACGAACCACCTTAATTCACCCTTACGTGTTTCTGGAACCACTGTAACGGCGATAGGATCGCTGACAGCACCCTCCATAAGGCTCAATTCGGTAGGTGCAAACTTAATACTTATTCCAGGTGTTGGATTGGGCTCATTACCTTTCTTGCACGATACGGCAAGAAGACCTACCATTGCCATAGCGGCAAATACTACAAATAATTTCTTCATACTTTCAATAGTTGATTTGTTATCACTAGTTTCTTCTATTCTTCTTTTTTTATTTCAGGGGGAAAGATATATCTTTGTTTCTTCCTCCTATTACCTCACAAGAACCTTAATCACGCAACTTTTGCTGCCTGCTTTAACGGTTACTTCAGTTTTGCCGCGGGAAACCCCTATGATAGTCAACCCTTTGGTTGTAGCCACACTGGTATTAGCGCTCACTAACTCGGGATCAGCAGCCCCAACAGGATCAATCACTATATCCGTAACGGCATAGCTTTTACCCACCTTCACCAACACTTCGTGGTTGGTTACGCTCACGCTTTTCACTTCCTGAGTAGGCCATGTTTCTTTAGGTGTGCAGGATGCGGTAAGCAGCAAGGCACCAAGGGAGAGCGCAAGAGCGCTCGCAAATAGTTTTCTCATCTTTTTATTACTATTTCTCTTACAAACTGTCAATCTAACTTGTTCTTTGTAATGAAAGCATGTAAAACACTCCTCATTGCTTCACAAAGGTATAGAAACAAATTGATATAAACAAAAGGAACGCTCCCAACAGTCTTCTCTAGTTTTACACTCTTTTCCCCGCCTAAAAGGATTCCTCCATTAACATCTTTGATGAAACATAAATCATCAACGAGTACAACGTAGCGTGAAGAGAGCACCATACTGCTTGAATAGGTTGGTCAGGTGGTGTAACATACTACATTGTCAATTACACTCCTTCATACAAAAACGCGACTTTCGATCTAATAGGAAGATCCGGAGAAGCCGCTCTCAGAAAGAGCTAAACGGAAAGAAACGGAGCGGCGGGATGGGAGGATGCGGATCGGTTGTCCCGTGACAACGGAACGGAGGATGAGAGGATTCGGATCGTTTGTACGAAAGAAGTGGCGCGGAGGATGGAAGGATGCGGATCGGTTGTCCGATGGCAACGGAACGGAGGATGGAAGGATGCGGATCGGTTGTCCCATGGCAACGGAACGGAGGATGGGAGGGAACGGAGCGTTTGTATGGTGTAGTCGGAGAAAAGTCTATAGACTTTCCTCGGATACCCTATAGACTTTTCCCGGATACCTCCGTACATCCCCTCGGACAGTATGGGAACAACGATTTGTTCGTATGGGAGAACCGCTCCTTTCCCTCTGTAGGAAAGAGTGCGAACGTGCGCAGACGGGAGGCAACGCGTGCATGGAATGGAGAGCGAGGTGCGCAAATGTGTGGTAGCTTCTGCATGAGTTGGAAGGCTGAGGTGCGCTGCGGTGGCACGTCTGTGTGGAGAATTGATGGGGTAAGTATGCTGAAGCTGAACGGAGGTACGCAGCAATGGGTGCGCTGGTGCGGAGATGAGTGTGGGAAAGTGCGATATAGCGAGGGGATGGTGCAGTGGATTGGTAGACGCAAGGTGCGCTGCGGTGGGCGCGTGGGATGGTAGAAGGCGGGCGGTATGTTCGTAGGATGCTATCGGAATTAATCAGAACTAATCGGAAGGGTTCGGATCGTTTCTGATAAGTTCTGATTGACTTCGATAAGTTCCGATAAGCTCTGACAGGGAAGATATTTGCGCGAAGGTGCGCAAACGTGGTGCAATACAAGTGTGGATCAATAGAGGAAGGTACGCAGGTGTGGTGCGGCATGTTCGCGGGTTTATGGGCGAAGGTGCGCAAACGTGGTGCAATACAAGTGTGGATCGGTGGTGGAAGATGCGCAGATGTGGGGGATTTGCATGGCAGAAGCAAATCAATTTGCTCGTTGTTGCTATCTTTGTGGCGGAGACCTGAGCAGATGATCGCAGTTGGTAGCGATAGAGGGTGCCGGCAACGGCACCACCTATATCGAAGGTTCGAGCCCTTCCTGCTTAGGTCTTTTCTTTGTAGGTTGTATTACCATTCGCCTCAATTTCTAATAAACGAGTCCTCGCGCTACCATTGCTTTTCTCAATAACCAGCATCAGATGGTCTTTGAGAAGCGAATCCGTATAGCAGGATTATCGGTAATCTAACTCGTTCTAACAGACCATATGAGGAAGAAATGATAATCGTCTTTTCCGGCTTTTACAGCAATCGCCTCTAATTGCAATCCGCTTTCATTGAAGGTATGTAGATTGGTTCCTTTCTTCGTCCGAGTTCTTTGTCATAGTGTTCATTTTGTATTCTCGTATCATCATACAACTTGGCGAAGCCGTATATCGAGACAAAGAAAGATGATGCAGCCAGACGCTATAATGCTCCCAAGGATGGATCTTAACAGGGGAAAATAAAGACAGCCGACGGGAGCGCGCTCCTATCGGCTGTCCTCAGCTGTTGCGATTCTGTTCTCTATGGTATCGGAGAGGTTAGGCTACGCAAGCGAAAGCCGTTCTGCCCCTATTGATCCGTATAGAGAAGCTATTCTACGAGCAAATCCGCTATACGATTCCGCTAAAGCCCATAAAGGACATAGCCAGTATGCTGGCGGAAACCATCGCTATGGGCACATTCTTCATTGCCTTGGGCAAATTAGCTTTGGTCAGTTGCTCGCGAATGCCGGCAAATACAACCAGTGCCAATAGGAAACCAAGGCCGATCGAAATGGCATAAACCAAGCTCTCCAGGAAGGTGAACTCCTTCTGAATAACCAATATGGCAACCCCCAGCACACAGCAGTTAGTTGTGATAAGCGGCAGGAATACACCCAGTGCCTGATAGAGAGGTGGCGAAACCTTTTTCAGCACCATCTCGAGCATCTGCACTAATGCAGCAATCACCAGAATGAAAGCGATCGTTTGGAGGTAACCGAGCCCTAAGGGATTCAGTACGAACATCTGAATCAGATAGGTAACCATCGTAGAGATTGCCAAGACAAAAGTCACGGCAGCACCCATCCCGGTTGCGGTATCAACCTTTTTGGATACCCCGAAGAACGGGCATATCCCTAGAAACTGCGACAGTACTACGTTATTGACAAATACTGCCGATATAAAAAGAAGTAGATATTGCATAGCTTTTACTGGCGTTTAGTGATGATATTGAACAAGGCGATAAGCGTTCCCAGCACGAGGAAAGCTCCGGGCGCCAAAATGAATACCAACGAGCCGTACATTTCGGGGAAGATGACTGAGCCAAAGATCTTTCCGCTACCCAACAACTCACGAACCGATGCGAGGAGCGTCAGCGCCATCGTAAAGCCGAGACCGATACCTATACCATCGAACATAGCGATGAGAGGGTTCGACTTTGATGCGACCGCTTCAGCACGGCCTAATACGATACAGTTCACCACAATCAAGGGAATGAATATACCTAAGCTGCTATCAAGCGATGGTAGGAAAGCCTTAATCAGCAATTGAAGTATCGTTACCACGCTGGCGATCACCACAATGAAAGCGGGAATACGCACAGCATCGGGAATGAGATTCTTCAGACAAGAGATAAGCGTATTGGAGAGAATGAGCACAAAGGTAGTTGCCAAACCCATACTCAAACCGTTCAATGCCGAGGTCGTAGTGGCCAAAGTAGGACACATCCCCAAAAGCAATACAAACGTAGGATTCTCCTTTATGACACCATTGGAAAGTGCCGAGAGATATTTATTCATGGTATTACTCTGCTCTATTCGGTTATCAGTGTTGTACTATCCGGAGCGACTTGCTGCTCAGTGGATTCAGATGCCTGCTCGGTAGCATCCGTGCCGGCATCCACATTACTACCGCTAATCACTTGGAAAGCTCTGTAGGCACGCTCAACGGCATCAATAAAAGCACGGCTGGTTATGGTGGAAGCCGTTATGGCATCTACTTTACCGCCATCCTTAGTTACCTTGAGCGGAGATTCTTCCTGCATCTTGACTCCATGCATATTACGGATCAATCCGGGCTTGCCTTCGGAATGGAACCAATCGTCCATCTTTGCGCCCAACCCGGGTGTTTCGGAATGGCTTAATACCGCAAAGTTTTCGATAGTGCCATCGGGCAGGAATCCTACCATTAGCGAGAACTCACCACCGAATCCCTTTTTAGTATACGTTTCTACTGCATAGCCTACCGGTTCGCCACCCTTGGTAGCAGGATATACTTTGAGTGCGCGTTCCTCATCGGGGATTTGAATTTCCTTAACGTCACCGATCGGATTATTGTCAAATGCCGGAAGCACTGCACTAACGGCAGCTGTTTTGTTCTTCAGCTCGGTATCCTTAATAGGCTTTTCCGTAATCCGATTCATTGCTCCCAGAATGCCACCCATAACCAAGCATATGAGCACCAAAGAGAGGAACATGTTGGGGAAAGTAGAGGATAGTTTCTTCATTTTGCGGCCTCCTTCTTATTTACCTTTACCTTATCGCCAAAAAGCTTCGGCTTCATATAGACATTGATCAGCGGAGTGAAGGCGTTCATAATCAGAATGGCAAAAGACATACCTTCAGGATAAGCACCCCAAGTACGAATAACCATAGTGAGAACACCAATTAGTACGCCATAAACGATCTGACCGCCCTTACTCATAGGAGAGGACACATAATCGGTAGCCATAAAGATGGCCCCCAGCATCACCCCACCGGAGCAAAGATGTACTAAAGGCGATACGTACATTTCAGGATTAGCGCACCAAAGTATACCGCTGAACACGCCTACGGTAGCAAGAATCGCCACCGGAATGTGCCACGTAATGGTACGCGTTGCCAATAGATAAACAAGCCCTATCAGTAGTGCCACTGCCGATATTTCCCCCATTGAACCGGGGTTCAGCCCCAAGAAGAGACTGAATGCATCAGGCAACTGATCGAGCGATACTCCGGGCGCACCTTTAATCACGCCTTTCATTATAGAAAGTGGCGTTGCCATAGTAGTAGCATCGGTTGCAGCCATAGCGTTGGCGAGATGCTGCGCTACGGGCCAAGTAGTCATCTGTGCCGGGAAAGATATCAACAAGAAAACACGACCAACGAGAGCCGGGTTAAATATATTGTTACCTAAACCGCCAAAAGCCATTTTACCTACACCGATAGCAATAAAGGCACCGATAAGGATAATCCACCACGGCAAAGTGCTTGGGAGGTTAAAAGCGAGCAAAACACCGGTCAGTATAGCGGATCCATCACCAAGATAACACTTGCGGCGAAGCATCACCGTAGTGATAAACCACTCGGTAAGGCAACACATTGCCACACTTAGCGCGGTAACTATAATAGACTGCCATCCAAACTGATAGATTGAGAAGGCAAAAGCCGGAATCAATGCAATCAACACATTGTACATATTGCGACTAATAGAGTCGCCACCATGTATATGTGGTGAGGGAGATACAATTACTCTTGTTTGTTCCATAGTCGCGATTATTGTTTACGTGAACGCATAATACCCATTACCGTTTGCTTACCAATTCGGATGTAATCGAGCAATGGTCTGTTAGCGGGACAGGTAAAGCTACAGCTACCGCATTCGATACAATCAAACACGTGCATCTTTTCGCAGCTATCCCAATCCTTCGTTTTACTATCTCTCATTAGGAAAGCGGGATTAAGTCCCATAGGACAAACGCCCACACATTTAGCACAACGGATGCAGTCGCGCGATTCCTTGCGCCTACTTTCCTTTTGCGATAAGAGCAAAAGTCCGCTTGAACCCTTGGTTACCGGTACAGAAGTATCCACAAGTGCGCGTCCCATCATCGGGCCGCCACCGATAATTTTACCGGTATCTTCGGGCAAACCCCCTGCAGCATCTATCAGTTGCTGCATCGGCATCCCGATACGTGCCAGGAAGTTGCTCGGATTGGCTAGCTTACGTCCCGTAACCGTGATCACGCGCTCAAAAAGAGGTTTATTCTTTTGAACAGCCTGATATATGGCAAAGGTTGTACCCACATTCTGAACAACAGCACCGGTAGAGATAGGCAATGCACCACTTGCCACCTGCTTACGGATCACAGCATCAATAAGTTGCTTTTCTCCGCCTTGCGGATAGCGCTTCTTTAAGGGAACAACTTCTATACCTTTATACTCTTTTACCACTTCGCACATCGTGCGGATTGCTTCGGGTTTATTGTTCTCTATACCAATAATGCACCGCTCTACGTTGAGCGCTTTCATCAAAATGGTACAGCCAATGACAATTTCTTCCGGATGCTCGCGCATCAATGCATCGTCGCTGGTAAGATACGGCTCACACTCAACGGCATTAATGATTAGGCATTCCGCTTTTTGCCCCGGTGGAACAGAGAGCTTTACATGAGTGGGGAATGTTGCTCCGCCCATGCCCACTACGCCCATTTCGGCAACCTTATCAATGATTTCCTTCGGACTTAGTGCGCATTTTCTTACGATATCGTTCGAGCGGTCGATGCTTTCTTCCCATTCATCACCTTCCACACTGATAAAAACAGCAGGCTTTTTGTATCCGGAAGCATCATACACGTTATCTATTTTCAGCACTTTCCCCGAAACAGAGGAGTGTATGTTGGCAGAAACGAAACCTCCGGACTTAGCGATCAGTGTACCCACCTTTACTTGGTCGCCCTTTGCCACACAAGCCACGGCAGGGGCACCGATATGCTGCCCTAATGGAATTACCACCTGTTGAGGGAGGGGCAATTCCTGGATAGGTCTGCCGGCGGACAACTTGCTTTCAGGAGGATGAATACCTCCGATGCGAAACGTTTTCGGCATATGATTATTATGGTTATTTTTCTTCTTTACTCTTATTTCTCCGTGGGGAGCGTCTTGCTTTCGGCTTCCGATGCGGCGGGCGTTGCTGATGCTTCCGCCGGTTGAGCTTTTGCTTCTACCTCTACTTTCGGTTTACGCGGAGGGAAGTTTACTTCGTGAATGGCTCCGGTAGGACAAACTACCACACACTTGCGACACAAGCGGCATTTATTGAAGTCGATATAAGCGAGATTATTTTCAACGGTAATAGCGTCAAAGGCACATTCCTTAGCACACTTTCCGCAACCGATACAGGCATTTTTACATGCTTTCATAGCCACACCGCCCTTATCCTTGTTCACGCAGGAAACAAAAACGCGGCGTCCCTTGGGACCTTTCTTGCGGAGCTGGATAATCAGCTTGGGACACGCCTTTACGCAAGCATTACACGATGTACACTTTTCTTCGTCTATTTCGGGCAATCCGGTTTCCGGATTCATATGTAATGCATCAAAAGCGCACACAGCGGCACAATCGCCAAAGCCCAAGCATCCGAAGGCGCATCCCGTCTGCCCGGAGTAAAGCGTATGAGCAATGCGGCAACTCTTAGCGCCCACATATTCATTTACTTTAGGACGAACAACGCAATTTCCGTTGCAACGTACCACGGCAACCATCGGGTCACCCGCTTCTACCGCCATTCCCAGTATTGAAGCCACTTTTTCCATTACGGGCGCGCCTCCTACCGGACATAATAGACCTTCCAACGAGTTGGCTGAAGCGCAAGCATTAGCAAACCCGGAACATCCGGGATATCCGCATCCACCACAATTGGCTTGTGGCAGAACAGCTTCCACGGCGGTTACCTTAGGATCAACGTACACTTCGAACTTCTTCGACACTATGTACAAAAGAACTGCACTCAGTGACGCAATAATTCCTAAAATCAATACGGTGTAAAGTATTATCATACGTCTTTATTTAATTAGCTTCCTTGCGTACTCTCATGCAGTTATCCCTGCGTTGACAGACGTTTGGGGTGTGATTTTCTCTATGGTAAATCGGAGTTTCCTTTCAAAGTAGCTCCGGAAGGGTATGAGCAGAAGGTAATACAGAGCCAGCACGCCGAGCGAAAAGAATATCGCGTTAGGCTCACTCCAAGCGAACAGCTTGAGAGCGACAACCGCCGCTACGAGCAACAGAATAAGCGGAAGCACAAAAGCCACCAGAACAGCTTTAGTGCCCATTGCATACGTACCGACGAGCCAAACCTCATCGCCCGGCTCAAGATGGGCTCCGGCGTAAGGCACCACAACGGTGCGTTGCTTTTTGTCCAATACGGAGCAGGAGCCTGCCGCATGGCAACCCATACAAGCACTTGCCTGCATTACAGCCACGGTTACATAGCCTCCCTCAACAGCCTGCACACGGGCGCGCTGAGCCATACAGTCCTTATCTTTGTGTTGCACGTATTAAACTCTTCTTTTTTCTTCCTCGGACACAGTGTCCATATCCTCGGCAAAAGTAGGTATTTATATTGAGTTGACAAAGTGTTTGTTCCCTATCGTTAGGTATTTTCCTCATTTTGCTTTCAGCAGAACAGCATTTTCTACTTCGCTCTCCCTGCCGCTTCCACACACACCTCCCCGAACGACAAAAAAACATATATACCTTTCGCACGATACCTATATACCTTTCATCTGAAACATCTATACCTATTGAGCGATAGGTATAGATGTTTGGCGGGGGAAATACGAGGGGCTGCCGCACGATGCAGCAACCCCTCACTTCATTATAACAAAATCTTACTTACTTGCGCTTGGGAATGTTCTTCAGTACTTCTACCAAGTGGCGCCAAAAGAGCTCAACGGTTTCGATTTCGCAACACTCACGCGGCGAATGCACATAGCGAAGTGTGGGCCCGAAGGAAACCATATCCAAATTGGGGTACTTGGTGAGGAACAGACCGCATTCCAGACCGGCGTGGATAGCCAATACCTCGGGATCTTTGCCAAAGAGCTTGCGATAAGCTTGGTTCACCACCTTCAATATTTCGGAATCGGGGTTCGGCTCCCAACCGGGATAACCGTCACGCACTTCAACCTTGGCTCCGCCCAGTTCGAATACGGCTTTTACCATGTTGCCGATATCTTCCTTCAACGTTTCGGAAGAGCTGCGCTGGCTGGTTTCTACCTCTATTTCGCCCGCTTTCTTCATTTTGATGGAGGCGAGGTTGGTAGAGCTTTCCACCAAATCTTCCATGTCGTGGCTCATACCCAGTACGCCGTGAGGCATTACGTAGAGCATACGCACAAAGCGCTTCGTGCAATCGTCGGCAATTACCTTGTCGCTTTTGTTCTCACTTTCCAAAGTGACCTTTACATCGGGATCTACTTTGCGGAGTTCGTGCTGCATATTGCTCTGCATCACATTAACGATGGCCGCCAAAGCCTCCTTTTTATCGGCAGGAACAGCGATTACGGCATACGCTTCGCGTGGAATGGCATTGTGCAGATTACCCCCATCAATCGCCACGAGGTTCATCGGCATCTGTTCCATTACAGTATACAAAATGCGTGTCAGCAGCTTGTTGGCATTGCCCAATCCGATATGTATTTCGCCACCGGAGTGACCGCCCTTGAGGCCATTTACCGTGATCTTGGCGAAAAAGGCGTTGGCGTCTGCCTTTTTGGTATCGTAGCGCACAATCCCCGTAGTGCCCATTCCGCCGGCACATCCGATAAACATTTGGCCTTCGTCCTCACTATCGAGGTTCAAAAGGATATCACCTTTGATAAATCCCGGCTGAATGCCGAAAGCACCGGTCATACCGGTTTCTTCGTCCACGGTAAAGAGACATTCGATAGGACCGTGTTCCACGCTTTCATCATCCAAAACGGCCAACGCGGAAGCCACTCCGATGCCATCGTCCGCACCTAATGTTGTGCCGTCCGCTTTAACCCATCCGTCCGCTACAATCGTTTTGATCGGGTCTTTCTCAAAGTCGTGATCCACGCCGCTATTCTTTTCGCAAACCATATCCATATGGCTTTGCAGCACAACCGTCTTAAGGTTTTCGTATCCCTTTGTGGCAGCCTTGCGAATTACGATGTTACCCACTGCGTCTTCGTCATAGTCCAAATGGCGATCTTCCGCAAACTTACGGAGATATGCGCGGATCTTTTCTTCCTTTTTGCTGGGGCGGGGTACTTGCGTTATTTCGTCAAAGATACGCCATACGCCTGCCGGTTTCAGTTCTGTGATCTTCATTCTTTTCTTGATTCTATTATTGATATTTCTACTTATGTACTAACTTTGCAACAGTGCAAATGTAGCGAAAAGAAGAATGATTATTGTTATTTCTCTGCTGGTGGTTGCCATTGCCGTGGTTTTGCTATCCATCGGAATCATCCTAAAGAAGGACGGCAAGTTCCCCAATACACATATTGAAGATAGCGAAGCTATGCGCCAACGCGGCATCCGCTGTGCCAACAAAGAGCTTAACGAAGCAGCTTTTCGCCCCAACCTAACCGACTTAATTGAAAAGAACAAGTAACACGGAACAAATCGAATTAAACCTATAATGAAAAAGTTTATCCCCTTTATCGCGCTGGTAGCCCTCCTCTTCGCAGGCTGCACCCCATCCAACAAGCAAAACGGCTCGGCAACCGCCTCCACTTCCGATAGTGCCGCGCCTGCCGGCAACGCACAAAACGCCGAAGCGCGTCCCCTCAAAATCGCCTTCGTTGAGATGGATTCCGTACTAAACAACTACGAGCAGTACAAAGAGATGAACGCGCAATTGGAAAAACGTTCCATTGCCGGACGCAACCAACTACAGAGCAAAGTGAACGCCATCCAAAAGGCTTCGCAAGAATTCCAACAAAAATTGCAAAGCGGTGGCTTTGTAAATCAAACCGCAGCAGAGATGGAGCAGAACCGCATCGTCAAAATGCAGCAGGATGCACAGCTTTTGGATCAAAACCTTTCCGAGCAGTACATCAAAGAGCAGGAATCGCTTAACGAAAAGCTCTATAACACCATCCAGCAGGAAGTGGAAAAAATGAACAAGGAGTGGGGATACGATCTCATTCTCTGTAACGTAAAAATGAGCGGCTTACTATACGGCAAGCCCGAAATGGATATCACTAAGGAAGTAACCAAGCGCCTCAACGATGCGTACGCTGCCTCGCAAAAGAACAATGCAAAGAAGTAATCCATCCCCATGCAGCCACTTTTCTATATACATAGGAACGGAATTACCTCCGGACCTTATACGGCAAAGGGCGTCCAAACCATAGGTATTGAGCCGGGTTGCCTTTTTTCCACCGACATTCACAAGAATGCTCTGAAGCCTTATACGGACGGAATTATAGAATTCAACGACCCCGACGAGGCAAATCGTCAATATTATTTGGCAAAAGAGGGCAGGGTGTTTGCCACTCATTCCTACAAAGCCTTGGAAAGGGAGCTGAAGCAAAAAAGCGACTTGGCGCTTTATGACGGAATTGCACCGAAAAGCCTCCTGCAAAAAGCTGAGTTTGTGTGGACGCAAGGCATGGACAAGTGGGAACCGGTGCGCTTTTTCCCCGAACTAAATGCTCTTTTGCAAAACAACGTTACCGACGGGTTGCCGCCCATTCCGCATAAACCGCCCGTGGCCCTACCTCCGTTACCCGGAGCGGCACCCGGTGCGAATGCCCGCCGTACCTATTCGGATGGGAGCAAATCAGCCGTAACCTTCAAACTTATGTGGGAGTACGCGCTCAATTGCGTGGCTAAAAAGTATGCTTGCTTTACCGGTCGCGCCGGCAGAGTGGAGTACTGGTCCTTCGTACTCTTCAGCTTTTTGCTCGGAATTGCTTTGAGCCTCGCTACCGGTGGGCAGCCATTTGCGATCACTCCCTATGACATTTCCGATTTCATTCCTTACTTCAGTCGTGTAAATGCTGCATCGTCACTGGTATCTTTAGCGTTGTTACTGCCCTCGCTGGCGGTCGCCGTGCGTCGTCTCCACGATACAAACCGCTCCGGCTGGTGGCTTCTCATCGGCTTAGTTCCGGTAGCAGGCGCTATCGTATTGCTTGTGTTCCTTATTCAGAAGGGCACTCTCGGCCACAATCGCTACGGAGCCGCTCCGGAGCATTCGTAACCTCGCTACCCTACCCTCCATTATTCACCCGAACGGAACTATCCCTTCGGGTGATTTTTTATCCGCGAACCGCTCCACCATCCCGAGCGGCTCCGAACCATCCTCCCTGCCACTCCCCTATCCCTACCGAGCTACCCCGCAACATTTACGCATTTGCTGCTCATTTCCTACCGAGCGGTTTCGCCACACTTTCCCCTCCACCACTTGCTCCTGCCGAGTTGTTGTGCTGCATAAGCCAACTTTCCGCCCTGCAACTCCCCCACCCCTGCCGAGCTACACCGCCCACATTCTCCGCAAACAACGATATAGCGCAGTGCCTAATACCTACCCATCGGCGCCGTTGCTCGCTATCTTCCGCCCCTTTCTTCGAAGGTCCTCAATCTTTTATGCCTACTTATTCAATCTTTTCTACGTACCTCCCGGATCATTTGTCTATACCTTCTGTACAAATTCTTTAAAGGATTTATATAACCCGTTTAAAGGATTTGTACGAATACTTTAAATGATTTGTATAAATCCTTTTAATGATTTGTCGAACAGGTATGTAGAAGCGGTTGAAGAAGTACGTAGAAGTGGGTGAAAAAGTACGTAGAAAAGAGGAATGAGGGGCGCAGACGTGGGGTGGCTCATGCGTGGGAATGCGGGCGAATGTGCGCAGACGGGACAAAGCCGGATCGTGGGGTTGGGCACGAAAGTGCGCAGGCGTGGCGCGGCTCGTGAGTGGGAATGCGGGCGAAGGTGCGCAGACGGGGTGCGGCTCGTGCGTAGGAATGTGGATGAAGGTGCGCAGGTATGGAGCGGCTCGTGCGTGGGAATGCGGAAGGAGGTGCGCAGACGTGGCACGGCTCGTACCTGGAAATGCGGGAGGAGGTGCGCAGACGCGGGGCGGCTCTTGCGTAGGAATGCAGACGAAGGTGCGCAGACGTGAGCCGGCTCGTGCGTAGGAATACGGAAGGAGATGCGCAGGCGTGGCGCGGCTCGTAAGTGGGAATGCGGGCGAAGGTGCGCAGACGGGACAAAGCCGGATCGTGGGGTTGGACGCAAAAGTGTGCAGACGTGGGGCGGCTGGGAGGTCGGAATACGGGCGAAGGTGCGCAGACGGGGCAAAGCCGGATCGTGGGGTTGGGCACGAAAGTGCGCAGGCGTGGGGCGGCTTGTGGGTCGGAATGCGGGCGAAGGTGCGCAGACGGGGCGCGGTCGGGGCAAGTGTTTGGGCGTGAAAGTGGGTTTGGGTGCGCGCGGGATGCTCATCGGAATCCATCGGAGCTTATCGGAACCAATCGGAATTTATCGGAGGAGCTCGGCTCTCTTCGGATTTGTTCTGATAGACTCCGATAAGTTCTGATAAAATCTGATTTGTTCTGATAGACTTCGATAAGTTCTGATAAACTCCCAAAGGGAAAAGTTTCACAAGCGGCATATTGTCGTACAAGCGCAAAAAGATAGGCGAAAAATGGTATCTTTGCACCGTTATGACAGCGGATATAAAGCAGATAAAACAGCAATTCGGCATTATTGGGAACGATTTACGCCTCAACGAGGCGATTCGCGTTGCCTATCAGGTGGCTCCCACGGATATGAGCGTGTTGGTAACGGGCGAAAGCGGCGTGGGGAAGGAGTTCTTTCCCAAAATCATTCACGCCTATTCGCGGCGCAAGCACGGACGGTACATCGCAGTTAACTGTGGCGCTATTCCGGAAGGAACCATCGATTCGGAGCTGTTCGGGCATAAGAAGGGCGCATTCACCGGAGCGATTGCGGATCGCAAGGGTTATTTTGAAGAAGCCAACGGAGGAACCATCTTTTTGGATGAGATCGGCGAGTTGCCGCTTGCCACTCAGGCGCGTCTGTTACGCGTATTGGAGAGCGGCGAGTTTATACCGGTGGGCGCCAGTATGCCCTCCAAAACAGATGTACGCATCGTTGCTGCCACTAATGTTAAGCTACGGGAGGCGGTGGCTAAAGGACGCTTTCGCGAAGATCTGTACTATCGCCTGAATACGGTTCCCGTAAAAGTGCCTTCGCTCAGGGAACGCGCTGAGGATATTCCGCTGCTCTTCCGCCGTTTTGCCGGTGATAACGCCACCAAATACGGCATTCCTCCCATCGAACCGACCGAAGATGCGCTTGATATGCTGAAACGTTATCCGTGGCCGGGCAATATCCGCGAGCTACGAAATTTAGTGGATCGGGTGAGCCTACTGGAAGCCGATCGGCGCATTGACGGCGAAACGCTCGGGAAATATCTTTCGCTGGAACCTACTGTAGGGGACCTGCATCCCGTTCCCTATCGGCGTACCGATTTAACCGAGGGGCAGAGCTTTGCCAACGAGCGCGAAATCCTCTACACGGTACTATTCGATATGCAGCGCAAATTGGGGGAACTGACCAAGCAGGTTAACGATATGAAGGGGATCGGCGGGGAAAGCGGTGTGAGCCGTCCCGTGGATACGCTCGCTTCGTTGACGGACAGCATCACTGATCTACAAGACATTACCGCCGTGGCTCCGCGCTATGAAACGGCACATCTGCACCCGGAGGATGCCGAGATGGCAGAAGTCAACGAGGAGTTCATTTTGGATCACTTTAAGGGAATGACCTTGGAAGATATTGAGCGCAAACTGATTATGCGTACTTTGGAGCGGAACGGAGGCGTAAAAGCACGAACCGCCGAGGAATTGGGTATAGCGGACCGAACACTCTCACGCAGACTTAAAGAGTATGAGGTGGATATGTAGTATCGCGCTGGCGGCTCTTGTGGCAATAACCACGGCCGGATGCCGCATTTCGTACCGATTTACAGGCGCTTCGATCGATTACGATCAAACGAAAACCTTCTCGGTGGCGGACTTTGTTAACCGAGCCGCGCTGGTATACCCGCCTGCGGCTCCGCTCTTTACGGAACAACTCAGGCAACTCTACAAGCACCAGACCCGTTTGGAAGAGATCCGCTCGGATGGCGACTTTGCCTTAGAAGGCGAGATTGTGGGTTACGATTTGGCACCTATAGCCGTTCAGGAAGATGCTTTTGCTTCCATGACGCGCTTTACCCTTACCGTATCGGTACATTTTGAGAATAAAGCCAACCCAAAGAAGAGTTTTACCCGAACCTTTTCCGCCTATACGGAGTTTGATAGCAGTAGCCTCTTTTCGGCAGTGCAGGACGATCTGCTGAGGCAGCTTTCCGAAGATATTACCAAGCAAATCTTTAATGCAACGGCGGAGGATTGGTAATGACGCTCAACGAGTTAACCCAATATTTGGAGCATCCCGAAACGCTCTCCGCTACCACGTTGCCCGAAATTGAGCAACTAAAGAGCCGTTTTCCCTACTCGGCACCATTACTTTTTCTATACCTATATAACTTAGCGGTGGTTCGAGACGTGCGCTACACGGCTGAGCTACAACGCTGGGCGCTATACCTTCCGGATCGGGCACTGCTCTACGGAATGGCGGAAAAAGAGATGCCCCTACCCATGCGGACTCGCTCCGAAGAATGCGACGACGAGGATGCCTTTGCCTATATCGATCGCTTCCTGGAAGCACAGCCCTCCGGTCAAACAACTGAAGAGGCAGCTTTATCCCCCAATACGGTACACACGGATTATTTGGCGATGGCGGGTCTTTCCGAAGAAGAAGGCACTTCCTTGCACCCGGAAACAGAATCGATACAAATAGAACAAATTGTACCGCAAGAGGGGGATGACACTTTACAGGATGAACCACTTTTCACCGAAACATTGGCAAAAATATATGTTTCGCAAGGACGATACGACAAAGCTCTTTCCGTTTACAAAAGCCTGAATGCCAAACATCCGGAGAAAAGTGTTTACTTTGCAGACCAGATACGTTTTATTGAACGATTAGTGGAGAATAACGAAAACAACGAATAAAACAATATGTTCATTTTTCTAACCATACTCATTCTTTTAGCAGCCATTCTGCTGATTTTGATTGTTGTAGTGCAGAATTCCAAAGGCGGTGGCTTGGCAGCTGGCTTTTCGGCAGGGAACCAGTTGGCGGGCGTACGTAAAACCACGGACTTTTTGGAAAAGGCAACCTGGTACTTGGCAGGCGCTATCGTCGTTTTGAGCATTATCTCGGCTCATTTTCTGCACGGAACCGTGGAAACGGTTGAAACGCAGGTGAATAAGCAGGTAAATGCCATCGAAGCTCCGAAGCCCGAAGCATTGCCCGATTTGGGAACCACACCGGCTACGCCTACAGAAACTCCGGCTACACCGGCAACGCCTGAAAAGCCCGAACAACCGGCGCAGTAAACGTATTACTCCCCTTTTGGGCGCGTGCGGTCTTGCCTGCTCGCTTTACGGCATATCCGCCTGAGGGATAAGAGATAAAAGTTTTCAACATAATGGGACAACACTCCTTTGTACGGCAGAGGAGTGCTGTTTTGTGTTCATACCTATCCAAGCGTTTCGATACCCTTCGATACGTTTCGATACACTTTAATACGTTTCGATACACTTCGATACGTTAGGATACGTTACGATACACTTTAATACACTTCGATACGTTTCGATACACTTAGGGGATGTGGCGCAACGTATCTTTGCAACGTTGTTTTCAAGATTGGTGCCTATAAGCGGAAGCGTCCGCGCAACACTAATCGGAAAGAACAGCGTTCTTTGACATATGAAAATAGGAAGTGCCGAAAGGCTATTCGCGCAGCAGTATTTGCACGGTGCGCGCCGGTAGGTAAAAGGTAGCACGATGGCACTCTTTGCGTTCGCTCAGCGAGCAGCAGGGTGCGGTAAAGTGTTCCGCCGGTGCCAAACGGGCAAAGCCGCCAAATTCGCTCCGGTCGCTATCCAACAGCAAGGTGTACTTACCGGGAGGGAGCAACAGCTCGAACTCATCGTAGGAGTGCGCCGGCGCAAAATTGAACAGAAGGAGTAACCTTCCACGGGAGAAGGCAAGCACCTGCGTCTCACGAGAGGCATAGTGACAATAGGGAATGCTTTTCAGCTCGGCAGCATACTGCTCGAGGAGGCGTACCAAGGCCTCATCAAAGCGCGCCAGCTGTTCGTAGCGCAGAAAGGGATTATCCCTAAGTGACCATTGGCGACGCGCATAGAGAAAGGAGTTACCGTTTCCTTCACGCGGAAAGTCAATCCATTCGGGATGCCCAAATTCGTTCCCCATAAAGGAGAGAATACCGCCGTTGGTCGATGCAAAGGTTACCGCCTTAATCATATTGACCAGCGCCAAGGCACGCTCCATTACCGGGGACGGATTGCCCTTATTCATGGCATGATACATCTCGGCATCTGCCAAACGGAAGATGAGTGTTTTATCGCCCACCAGAGCCTGATCGTGGCTTTCGGCATAGGAGATAACCGCTTCGCTGTGCCTACGGTTGGTCATTTCAAAGAATATGTTCCCGGGGTCCCAAGCCTCGTCGGGCAGTTCTTTGATCGTTTTGATCCAATAGTCGGGCTGGTTCATCGCAAGGCGATAGTTAAAGCCGAAGCCGCCCTGCTCCAATGGCAGCGCTATACCGGGCATTCCGCTCACCTCCTCGGCTATTGTAAGGGCATCGGGTTTTACGCGGTGTACCAGTTCATTGGCAAGCATAAGGTAGCAGCCGGCATACTCATTGTAATCCGTATTATAATAATCGGCATACGAGGTGAAGGTTTTGCCTAATCCGTGCCCGTGATAGAGCATTGAAGTAACGCCATCAAAGCGAAATCCGTCGAAGCCGAATTGCTCCAACCAATAGCGGCAATTGCTCAGCAGAAAGTTCCTTACGAAGGGCTTTCCGTAATCGAAGCAGAGCGAATCCCATGCCGGATGCTCACCGCTGAAGAAGAGCGTGCGCGTGCCATCGAAGGCGCCCAAGCCTTCCACCACATTCTTCACGGCGTGCGAGTGCACAATATCCATAATCACGCGTAAGCCCAGTGCGTGTGCTTCGTCAATCAGTGCCTTTAGCTCATCGGGATTTCCGAAGCGACTTGACGGAGCGAAGAAATTCGATACGTGATAGCCAAAACTGCCGTAATAAGGATGCTCCTGAATAGCCATCAGTTGTAGGCAGTTGTAGCCGGCACGCACAACGCGCGGCAACACATCCTCCCTGAAACTATTATAGGTGGCAACGCGTCCTTCTTCGCTACTCATCCCTACGTGGCACTCATATATAGCCGGGAAGAGGCATTTTCCCTTGGGCGCAGCATGGTGCATTTGGTAAGGCGACAGTGGCTCCCACACACGTTCCGTAAAGATACCGGTAGCGGCATCCTGCGTAACGTATTGGGCAAAGGGCGAAATGCGCTCACCGTTGCCGCCGTTCCACTCCACCCAAAGCTTGTACGGGGCGTTGTGCGGTAAGAGCTTCCGATCTACGTCAAGCTCCCAAACGCCCTCCTCCGTACCTTTGTGGAACGCAAACTCGCTCCGCGGTTGCCAGTCAGCCGCGTCACAAAGCAGATAGAGCGCAGTTGCGTTGGGGGCATACTCGCGAAAGTGGTGCCACACCCCATCCGAATGCCGACCAAAGCAGTACGACAGATCAGAGCGGCATCCTCGCGAAAGGGTTTGCCGAAAAAGAGCACCGCGCGCCTCAATATCCTTTTCGAAGGGCTTGAGCCAAGGATCGTTCAATAGTTCGGAAGACATCTATTCAAATAGGTTACGATCCGCCGGCACCCGCAGCTCGTCGCGCGAATCTTTGAGTTCCATTATGAGCGTTGAGGGGAGTTGCTCCAGTACTTCGGGGCACTCCGCGGAGATGCTCTGCCATGTGGCGTAGGACACCATTAGGAAATCGACCCCCATAGGAATCGTTTCGACCACTTGTACGGGAACTTCGTCCCCTTCGGTAGCGTAGACGGCAGGCAGCGTTGCTTGCTCGTTTTCCCAAAGAGCTGCCAAGCGCAGCACAACAACGCTTCCTTTGTTAAAGGATGCCATACGCTGCGCATAGGGTAGCAGCGAGAAAGACTCCTCAGCACCTATTACTATTGCTATTCGCGAGGGTTTGCCAAAGTTTCGGTTGACAAATATCCCCACGTTACAATCGGTTTCCTTGAAGAAGCGGCGCGTCTTATCGTTGAACAGTTGGCCCGCCCTGAGCAGCGTAGTAGGCGAAGCGATCGAGAAGTGACGCCATTGGTGCGCCAACCGCCCGTGACGACGCATCACTTTGCGGTCCTCCTCCTCTTCGGACAGCTCCAAGCCGGCTCCGGCAAAGAGGTATTGTCGCCCCGCCTCGTTCGCTTCCTCCACAATTGCATGTACTACGTCATCCGTAACGCGGTGCAGGGGCTCAACGCTTATACCAAGGTGCTTTCCCTCCTTTAGGATTGGATTAAAGTTTTCCTCAAAATAGGTCTCTTCGTCCGTCAGGCTCAAGCTGCTATCCGCTGTGGTATGTAGCACCGCTGCTCCGCGCTTCAACAGCTCCGGCTGAATAATCTGTTCGGCTAAACGCAACAGCAAACTCCCGGTATCGGGTCGCCCAAAGGAAATGAGGATAGGTTTTGTCTCTGCCCCCGTCACTTGTGGAGAGTGACGCGAACGCCATTTGAACAGTGCATCGAAAAGCTGCACCAAAGGATGGGTCATCACAGTGGTAATGAGCGTCATCATCACTAAGAGCACGAACAGCGTTGGGGGCAGAACGCCTAAATCCAAGCCGATCTTGAGCACAACCAGCTCCATCAGTCCGCGCGTATTCATAAAAGCGCCAAGGTAAAGGCTCTCTTTGATATCCATTCCGCAGGTTCGCGCCGCTATATAGGTTCCACCCACTTTGCCGACAATGGCCACCACAACCAAGAGGAGCAGCACGCCCCACAGCTCGGGACTGTTAATCAACCCAAGCTCGGTTCTCAATCCCGAGGAAACGAAAAAGAGCGGTAAAAAGATGTTCAGCGATACATCCTCCACCTTCTCTGTAATGAGGTGACGGAACTTATTGTCGTCCGGCATGATGAGCCCCACCATAAACGCTCCGAACAGCGCGTGCATGCTCAATATATCGGTCAGATAAGCGCTAAAAACCAACAGAATGAAGATTCCGGCAATAAGCGTTTTGTTAACCAACTCATTCTTGTTGTACACACTGCCCACCAGTGCGAACAGCGGCTTGAGCACGCCAAAGAACAGGGCTGCATAGAGCAACAAGAACAGAAAATTGAAGAGCGCGCCCGTAACGCTACCACTCTGCGTAATAGCCATTATACCCGCCAGCATCAACCAGGCGGTTATATCCGCCACGGCTGCAGTGCTCAGCGTAAGCGAGCCTAAGTGCGTCCGGCTCATCGAACGTTCCTGAATAATGCGCGCCAGCACAGGGAATGCCGTGATGCTCATTGCTATTCCCATAAAGAGCGACAACGGCAAATAGGGCACTGTATAGGAAAAACGCGTATAGAGCGGTATGGTCAGCAGCATCCCCGATATAAAGGGAATAAAGATACCCGCCTGACTGATCACCAACGCCTTGCGTGCGTTCGCCTTCATTTCCGAGGGACGAAGCTCCATCCCTACCGTGAACATGAAGAGAATCAACCCGAACTGACTCAATATTTCAATAACGCTGATGCTCGATGCGGGGAAAAGTCGGGCAAAGAGCCCCGGCGCCAATGCGCCCAACACGCCGGGCCCAAGCAGTATACCGGCAATAATTTCGCCAATCACGCGCGGCTGGCCCATTCGCACAAAGAGCCCGCCCACCAAACGCGCTACCAATAGGATAACCGTAATCTGTAAGAGCAGCAACCCAAGCGACGACGAAGCGTGCTCCGATACGCCATCCAAAAATGTACGCCACGCCGAGTTATGCTGCGGAAGCGCAACGGAAGTGGTATCATACAGAGTAGCCAAGTGAGCGGATAGCCACACGGCACCCACAAAAAGCAACAACAGCACGACGAACAGGATCACTGCTCCCCTACTGTTCTGCTTTCGCGATCCGCCACTGCTCTGCGTTTGTGATTCTCTATCGTTCTGTTTCTGCAATTCGTTACTGCGCTTCATTTGCGATTCTCTATCGTCTTGTTTCTGCGATCCGTCACTGAGCCGCTACTGCGATCCGCAACCGCGCTTCATTTGCGATTCTCTATCGTCTTGTTTCTGCAATTAGTTACTGCGTTGTGCTATCCTTCTTATTCCTCCTAAATAGTGACGTGCAGAACAAAGCAAGACCCCTTCTATAGACATTCTTGCCTCAATCAGCCAAATATGGTTGCCCTTCGTCGACCCATCTACTCTATTTCCGTCGCAAAGATACGCATTTCCGAAGCTCACCCTCCGCACTTCTCTTAAATGAAAACAGAGCTTTCCTCCCATACAATCAAATCGTTGCTCCCATGCCGTCCGAGGGGATGTACGGAGGCATCAGAAGAAAGTCTATAGGGTATCCGAGGAAAGTCTATAGAGTTTTCTCCGACCGCATAGGAGCAACGCTCCGTACCCTCCCATTCCCCGCTCCGATTCCTTCGTACAAACGCACCGTCACCTCCCATCCCCCACTCCGTTTCCTTCGTACAAACGATCAGAAACCTCCCATCTTCCGTTCTGTCGCCATGTAACACACGATTCGTTACCACCCATTCCCTGCTCCAACTTCTTCGTACAAGCGGTTGGTCAGCCCAAAGTCTTTTCCCAACATATTCAGTCCTGCTCGTATTTTATTGGGAAAGTATCCGCATTTGCCCCGCTCTCCGTTCTGTTTACTCCAGGGTCAGGTTTCCCAACGTTCGTTTTCATTCTCCATTTTGTATCGTGTAGTAATTCTGTTACAGGGAGAAAGAGGGAAAATTACATGGACGAACGGAATTGTGGAAAGGACGTCAATTCCGCTTAGGCAGGGAGATTTCTTCCGGCGAGTACGGGATGGCGAAGAAAAAAGATAATCAAACATCGCGCTTAATTCATTCTAATCATTAACTTTGCGGTGTCAAACGATGTAATGCCCCACATGAAAAGGCACTCGTGTGGCAATGGAAACAGATACACACAAGACAACGTAACAAGATTATAGAGATAGTTTTATGCACAAAAAGATTACTACTTTTTTAATGCTCGGAGCACTGCTTGCCGGAGCATTGAGTATGATGGCGCAAACAAGCGCAAATGCTCCGCTTCAGGGCAATGCTACTGAAGTGAACACTCAGGGCTCGCGTCCGCGCCCCGACTACAGCAAGAAGTTCAAGGAAGGCAAGTTCTTCTACTATTATGCAGATGAAGCCGCCAAAACAGTAGGCGTGGCCCCCGCAAATGGGATGGACGACGATATGTACATCAAGCATATGGAAATTCCCGAAACGATCAAGCATATGGGCAACACCTACACGGTAACGGAGATCGGACCGGCTGCTTTTGGCAACTGTTTCTATCTCCTATCGGTCAAAATCCCCAATACCGTTAAGTATATTGGTGACAGAGCTTTCACCGGTACAGCGTTAGAAAGCATCACTATTCCCGACGGAGTAGAAGAAATCGGTGACGATTGCTACAACGGCTGTATTAAAGCAAAGCAACTTACCATCGGCAAAGGACTGAAAGTAGCCGGACGCGATCCTTTCCTTGGTTGTTGGGACTTACAGAACATCACGGTAGATCCGGCAAATACCCTCTATGCAAGCAAGGATGGCATTCTCTACAGCAAGGATATGGTGACACTGATTAAGTGTCCTGCATGGCGTTCAGCAGTTACTGAAGTTACCTTACCCTCAACAGTAGAAAAATTAGGGAATGGTGCTTTCGAATACTGCGAATACATCACTAACATAAAGCTAAACGAAGGGCTCAAAGAGATAGGAGCCAGAGCATTCCATATGTGCGTTAGTCTCAAAACGCTCCGTTTTCCTGCCACAGTGGAAAAAATTGAGGACGGCTCCGCCTTTGTTCTGTTGCGCGACTGCAAACAGTATGAAGTAGCTGAAGGAAATACGCACTTTGAAACGATGCTTGATGGACAGCTTTTGGTAGACAAAGCGGAAAAGAAAGTGGTCTCCATCCTATATACGATGGCTACCGACAAACTTACCATTCCTGAAGGCATTGAAGCCATTGGCGATAAGGCTATGATGGTTATCTATGAAAACAACGATACCGAATACGACTACCGTGGTCGCGGTCGCTATTGCGTAGAACTTCCTTCTACACTGAAGAAGGTGGGTGTGTTTGCTTTCAGTGGAACGAATATCCGTTCGGCTAAAATCCCCGATGGCGTAGAAACGATTCCTCAAGGATGTTTCGACGACTGCAAGAAACTGAACTATGTTTCTTTGGGTAAGGGATGTAAGTACATTGGTGAAGGCGTTTTCAACAATTGTGACGCAATGGCATCCTCCGCTAATAGCGTTCTGCGCGTTTATGCCGTAGAACCTCCTGCACTGCTTAAGGATAAGGAAGGAAAAGACGTAAAGCCTTTTGAAGAAAAGATGTTCCTCAAAACCACGCTTCAGGTACCTTCTGCCTGCCTTGATAAATACCAAGCCATTGATACCAAGGGATGGAGCGACTTCTTGAAAGTGGTAGCATTGGAAGAACAATCCGCTGAAACGATTAGCGCTGATGCTCCCGCTATTGTAACGCTTGACGGTGCCCTCTCCGTGTCCACGCCTAAAGCCGGTTTGGTTACTATCTATACCGTAGACGGCAAACAGCTCTACAGCACAATGCAGAGCCGGTTCACCGTAGAACTGCCACAAGGTATATACCTCGTTACCTATATGGGTAAAAGCTATAAAGCTTTGGTTCGATAAAGAATAAGAAAAACAACAAAATACTGAAATCATCATGAAACGTTTCACTACTGCTTTATTATCGTTCATAGCGATAATGGCATGCGCGGCATCAGCCTATGCGCAAACAGGTAAGATTACCTTCACTACCGAAGTTCCGGAAGGGGATAAGGTCAACCTCATCATCAGTCCTTTGGATAAGGTGAAGGTAGAAGGCGCACACGCAGTAACCATCCAAGGAGGTGTAGCTTGGGAAGTGGAAGAACCCACTATCACTATTACCGGTCCGATTGAGTTCTTTGATTGCAACATGAGCCGTATCAAGGATATCAAGTTTGAAAATTGTACGGCATTGAAAGAGCTCTTTGTCAATACCAACATTATGACTGCGTTGGATTTGACGGGAATGAGTGCTCTAACCTATTTGAATGCTTCCACCACGAATCTAATTGATTTGAATCTTAAGGGCTGTAGCGCCCTCAAATTCATTGAATGCGATGGTACAAAATTGGAAACCATTAAGAACCTCCAAGATGCATCACAATTGACAAAGGCATCTTTCAATATTGGCCAACTCAAGAGCATTGATCTATCAGGACTCAACGCGCTAAAGGAAATTGACTTGAGCCATAACAATCTTACTGATATTACAGTAAATAATTTGCCGGCGCTGACGGCCATTAGCCTTACGTACAATCCGCTTAAATCGGCATCGTTCAGCAACTGCAATTTGCTTGAAACGCTTAACCTAAGCAATGGCGCTTTGGAAAGCTTTACTGCTAAGGGGCTACCCGCGCTGAACGAAATCAATTTGTACAAGAACAAATTGGTTAAAGTTGATTTGGAAGATCTGCCTGTACTTCTTGAACTCAATTTGGCGAGCAACAAGCTTTCTGAAGTAGACCTCTCTAAGTGTACCGCACTCTCCATCGTTGACTTGAACTCGAACCTCTTTAATGGCACATTTGAATTGAAAAATTCAAATCGCTTGAAGAGATTCAATATTGGACGTAACGCCCTCACATCGTTCAAATTAACGGGTTGCCCGCGTTTGGAACAATTGATTGTTCAGGGAAATAAACTGACCGATCTTGATCTTTCTGCTTGTACTTCAACTAATGTGAATGAAGTTTATGCTGAAAACAACTTACTCACCTCTGTTAAGTTGGTGGATATGAAGCACCTTTCACTTGCAGGCAACCAATTAACCTCCATTGATCTCACTCCGTGTAAATCCCTTAAGTACGTGGATTTGGGGAACAATAAATTCACGGGAGTAGACTTTTCTAACCTTGCTTCGCTGAAGGAAGTATATATCTATGGCAACAGCATTAAGGGCGAAGAGATGAATAAGCTCATCGCATCCTTGCGTAATATTGAAATTTCTACTACCCCAACTACCACAACGAAGCCCCTTACTGAAGGCGAAGATCCGATCGGACCTACGCCTGATGATCCCATACAAGACGATCCAAAGGGATATATCTATGCAGTTGAAACTCAGGCTGAAAGCGAAAATAACATCTGCACCGTAGAAAATGTAGCAGCAGCTCTCGCCAAGAACTGGATTGTAAACGACTTCCGTACACATCAGGCATATAAAGGAGCCGAACTGCGCACCATCACCTGCAAAACGGAAGGCAAGGGCGGTTCGATCAAAATTAATGGTAAGGACCAATTGCAACTCTACACCGATACCAAGGTTACTGTAACGGTTACTCCAGATGAAGGTTATGGACTGGCTGATCTGAAGTATCGTTCATTTGATATCTTCAACGATAAGGAATTCTTTGTTACCAAAGATGGTGAAGTAGTTGCTACCTTTACGGACAAGATCTGCAAAGTACGCCTCCGCAGAGAAGGTCACGGTATCTTGGAGCTTGAAGGAAAGAATTTTGATCTTAACAGAATGCCTATCGGCAGAGAAATAAAGGTCGTTGCCGACATTTACCCGGTTGAAGAATACGAAAGAGAATTGACTTCACTGAAGGCAAACGATAAGGACATTATTGGCGACAAGAGCGTTAAGCTTGAAGGCGACACCAAGATTGTAGCCGTATTCGATTGGCTTGGCACTGGCGATGATCCCTATGCCGGTGAAATCTACGATAACGCTGAACAGATTGAAGCAGTAAAAGCTGATTACGTTGTTTATCCGAACCCCGCAAACGAAGAAGTGTTCGTTGCCAATGCGGCTCCGGAAGCTGCCGTTAAGGTATACAGCTTGGACGGCGTACGCTTGTACAACGGTGCTACCGATGCACAGGGTAACAGCAGCTTTAACGTAAGCACTCTGAGCGATGGTGTTTACATCGTATCTGTAGGTGGCGTTTCCAAGAGACTTGTTGTACGTCACTAATTGCTTAAGGCACATTGCCTAATATAAATGCGAAAGGGGGCTTTCCGATATCTTCGGTAGAAGAAAGTTCCCCTTCGCTTTTTGTTTTGTAGCATTGGAAATATGTCAACGATTAATAGGTATATAACTTTCGATTGAGAGGTATATACCTTTTCACGAAAACATATATACCTTTCGGTGAACCCGTAACTACTATAATATCGCAAAGCATTCAATACCGATAAGAAATGAAATATAGATTAAAACAGATCCTCCCAACTCTTGCAGCGGGATTGCTGGTTGGGCTTAATACCACAACGGCGGAAGCTCAGGAGGCTTTCGGGGGATTCCCGCCCTGCTTTAACGAAACGAGCGGAACCCTTCGCGCTGCTGAGTCAACGAATCTCGTTAAAGTAGCACCCGACTTCAATGTGGCTGACCTCAGGTCGCTGAACCAATGGGGAACCGATGATCTCCATTTCAAGCCACTCCAAATAGGTAAAGTTATCCCTGCCTCAATCAATTTCGCCGGTGAAGCTACAAAGGTCACCTTAGAAACAGGCAAGGAGCTTTATCGTTTGGTTATCTCCTCACCCGGAGCTATGGCAATGACGCTTACTTATAGCGACTTCTTCATTCCAAATGACGGAAGTAAGCTCTATATCTATAATGCCAACCGCACGGCTCTGCTGGGAGCTTATACCTACGAAACGCACCCCAAGCATGGTGTTTTTGCCAACGAACCGGTACAGGGCGATGAACTTATATTGGAGTATGTTCCTGGTGCGTCTACCGAAAAGCCTTCGCTGCTGATATCCGGTATCGGATACATCTACTATCCCCACATCGGAATCGGCACTCCCAATAAGACTCAAAAAGGCTTTAATCCCGGCGAAGATAACAGCGACCCCACCTGTCAGTTGAGATCAGGTATCAATTGCCCTGAAGGCGCTGAATGGCAAACAGAAAAGGCAGGGGTTATCCAGATGGTTATGTATGAGGAAGGTTATTTGGGCTGCTGCTCGGCAAACCTTTTAAATAACACCAATGAGGACTTTGCCCCATATATCATTTCTGCAGCACACTGTATTGATGGCGACAACGAGAAGCCACTCACCATTCAGGACGATTTGGACAAGTGGACCTTCCGCTTCCATTACGAAAAGCCCACCTGCAGTAACGGCTCCGAAGGCTTGAGCCGCGGTAAATCAATTATTGGTTGTACCGTAAAAACCTATCTACCTATTACGGACGTAAAGGGCTCTCCTAAAAGCGACGGGTTGCTCCTGCTTGCCAACAATAAGGTTCCTGAAAATTATCGTGTGTACTACAACGGCTGGGATCGCCGCACTCCATTGCCCAAAGGTAAAGTAACGGGCATACACCACCCCAGCGGTGATGCAAAAAAAATCTGTTCTTCACCGGAACTATTAGGTCTCGGCACTTGGGATACTCCGGGGAGTTCGGGTGGTAAAATGGCTCACTTCCGCGTTGAATTTACCCATGGCGACACGGAAGGCGGTTCATCCGGTTCGTCTCTCTTTGACAAAAACCACTTAGTTATCGGTACTCTTACCGGTGGACGCTCGGGTTGCGGCAGCACTAACTACTACGGCCGTCTGTTCCACCACTGGAATCGGTACAAGAAAACGGGCAATCCGCTTTCATCTATGGATATTTATCTCGACCCTAAAACACAGGGGGAAGCTGAAAAGCTCGAAGGTACTTGGCGCAACGGTCTAAAGCCACTCCAGCGTGTACCCGGAATTAGCGTGGATTTAGTTGAAGATAATATCAAAGTGACCTGGAAAGCCATCAGCAAAGAAAGTGTACCTTCCGAATGGAAAATCCTTTATCGCATTTATCGGAATGGTGAATTTATCAAGGAAGTAGATTCCGATTCCGAAATGTCGTTCACGGAAAGCCGCACCGAAGCGCTCGGCGGAAAAGATCGTGCCGGCAGTGTGGTCTATGGTGTACAGGTTCGCTACAACTATAACGGACAAACTATCCCAGATGACGGCCATAACAATGGAAATCCCTATACCTACGGGGACTCCGATATGGCTGAATGCGGTATGTATCTTGGAGAACTTGCGACAAAAGTACCCGTAACCGTAAAGGAAAGTGGCTCGGGTGTAAACCTTTCGTGGGAGGAACCTACCTATTTGCAGGAAGTATCGCTCTTTGGCTATCCCGAAAATTTGGCGCTGGCTACCTATACGCGTCCCCAGTGCGATATGAAAGGCCGTTGGGAATCATCTCGCCGCTTTAACCTTGCCGTACGAATGCCGAGCGATAAATTCGCTAAGGAAAAGGCTCCGTGTATATATGCCGTCAACTTAGTACCCGATACAAAAGCACAAGGCAAGTACCGCCTCTATATACGTAATGGTGCCAAATACAGCAAAGCTGCGGGTGGTGTTGTTGGACGTGTATACGAACAACCCTTTGACGTACCGGATACTTGGAAAGAAGGTGAATGGATTACCGTACTTTTGGATAAACCTTTGCAGTTTGATCCAATGGACGATCTCTTCGTCGGCTATAGTGTGGATAACGACAAAGCACCCTTAGGATTGGCTTATGTAAAGGATTCCGGAGATGCTCTCCGTTGGTATTACGATGCCTTCCTACTAGTCAACGACCTGCTACTGCCCGTTCCCGAAGATGCCTATGATGGTTCAACGCCTCCCGATGCGTATCACGCTATCCGTGTGGTATTTGCTTCCTCGCCAAAGGCAGAAAAACAAGCGGATTTCAAATGCTTCGTAAAGGGCAAAACGGCGGTTCCTTTCCCCGTTGTTAAAGGCTACAAAGTGATTAAGAATGGAGCCGAAATTGCCAACAATGTTACCGGTACTTCTTACAATGATGCTTCCGGTAAAACTACGGATAACTACGAAGTAGTTGCTTCTTATGAAAATACCACCTACGCCGATGGCATTACCGGCACTGAACCGGAAGTGTATCCTACCCTACTGAACGCTAACGCAACGCTTAACGTAAAGAACAATAGTAATGTTGTTCGCTTGAGCGTGTTCGGAATGGATGGAAAACTTCTGATGCAGATTGACAATCCCACAGAAAGCGTTGATTTGTCTACTCTACCTGATGGGGTATTTGTCGTAACTTTGGATACTGCCGCACGACGCATCTCGCAGCGGATAACCAAATCCGACCTATTCTAACCCCACACAACTCCGTAACCACGGAGTAAAAGAGGGGAGCAGATCCGCAACGGATCTGCTCCCCTCTCCTTTTTATCCTCGTCCTATAAATCTGGGTTATCGAAAAAAAAAGCGTCTTAAAGTATAAGTGCTGGAACAAAGCTTCAAGAAGAGATCTTAAGTTCTAAAAGAGATGTATGAAGTTCTCCATTCCAATCATTGAATAAGAATTTGAAAGTTACTATAAGAAAATTCTTGACAAAGTAGAACAATACAAAGACGCTTCTCCAATCAATTAGAGAAACGCCCTATTTGGTCTGATATCTACCTTGCAACTATGAGTGAACTGCCCGGGGTTCGAACCCGGGACCCCATCCTTAAAAGGGATGTGCTCTACCAACTGAGCTAGCAATTCTCTGAATCAACTGCATTCGTAACGGACCGCTTGCCTATCATTTTCCGAATGCAACGGCAAAGGTAGTAAAAAAGACCGATATACAAAACAGTATCCTAAAGTGGAATTTATTACCGTAGCTGTATTTTATGTATTCTTCGCACCGGAACGTATTTTTTTGTAGCGCAAGCAGAACTTCCTAACCCTGAAAGGGGCGAGGCCTCTACCATCTCTTTGAGGTTAATGCTCTATATTGTCCAAACAATAAAGAATAAACTTACTTTCCTCCATTATCACCTACAATAACTCTGAGTTTTTCAACTTGGTGAGTATACAAAGAGCCCTTGTTTTGCGCATCTATATATATATCCTAGGACAGATCATTTAAAACTTTTCTTTTGACAACTTAACCAACAGGGGATTATGGCAATACCCAAACGGATTAAACAGTAATCTCCTAAAAAAATAAAGCACAAATATCTAATGAAGCAATCTATGGAGTGCTTCCATCCAAATTCCATTATACAACGGAATGTACGCTGATAATTGCTGTTTTGGGGGAAGGAGGATTTCGGCACTCTTTTTGTTATCTTTGCGAAGGAATTAGTAAGGGAAATGGGAGAAGGGTGTATCCACAGGATTCGCTTTTCCCCGAATGATTGGCAATGTATAGAACAATAGATTGCGGTGCACTACGCATCGAAGACGTAGGCAAGAAAGTAACTCTTGCCGGATGGGTGAGCAAGGTACGCCGTTTGGGCGGGATGACCTTTGTAGACTTGCGAGATCGCTATGGTACAACCCAGCTGGTTTTTGATGGAGAAAGTGCCTCGTGCAACGAAATACTACATCAAATCGGGCGCGAATGGGTGCTTCAGGCAGAAGGAACTGTACGCGAACGCTCCGCTAAGAATGCATCTTTGCCTACAGGCGATATAGAGGTGGAGATTTCTCAACTCAAGGTATTGAACCGAAGTGAGGTACCTCCTTTCACCATCGAGGATGTTTCGGACGGAGGAGATGATCTGCGGATGAAATATCGCTACTTGGACATTCGTCGCGAACCGGTGAAGCGCAACCTTATTCTACGTCACAAAATGGCGTTGGAAGTTCGAAAATATATGGATTCGCTCGGTTTTGTGGAAATAGAAACACCTATGCTGATCAAATCCACTCCGGAAGGAGCTCGCGACTTTGTAGTACCAAGCCGTATGAACAGCGGTGAATTCTACGCACTTCCGCAATCGCCTCAAACGTTTAAGCAACTACTTATGGTAGCCGGAATGGATCGATACTTCCAAATCGTAAAGTGTTTCCGCGATGAAGATTTACGTGCGGACCGGCAACCGGAGTTCACACAAGTAGACTGCGAAATGAGTTTTGTAGAACGTGATGATATATTAACCACGTTCGAAGGCTTGGCTGCACATCTATTTGATACTATTCGGGGCGTGAAACTACCACTTCCTTTCCGTAGAATGAGTTGGGAAGAAGCAATGAATAGATATGGGAGCGACAAGCCTGACCTTCGTTTTGGAATGGAAATACAGGACGTTACCAAGCAACTGAAGGGAAAAGGTATGTCTCTATTGGATGATGCCGCTTACTCGGGTGCTATTGTTGTAGCGCAAAAAGCCTCCTACTCACGAAAACAGTTGGATGCTTTAACTGAATTTGTAAAGAAACCGCAGGTCGGTGCACATGGCTTGATTTGGATTAAGCTAAATGAAGATGGTACCTGCAAGAGCACGATTGATAAATTCTTCCCGCAAGAAACACTTCAAAGTTTGGCAAACGATCTAAAAGCAAAGCAAGGTGATCTTATTTTAGTGCTTACGGGTGCGGAACGTTACTCTGTTTTGAAGCAATTAGGTACATTGCGCCTTCATATTGCTGACCTCGAAGGGATGAAAGATCCAAATCGATTTGAGTGCTTGTATGTAGTTGACTTTCCGCTTTTGGAGTGGGATGACGAAACACAGCGCTACTACGCTGTACACCATCCGTTTACGGCTCCCAAGCAAAGCGATATTGCTCTCTTGGATAGCGACCCGGGTCATGTAAAAGCGGATGCATATGATATGGTCATCAATGGCGTGGAAGTTGGTGGGGGGTCTATCCGTATACATGATTCAGCACTTCAGCACAAAATGTTTGAGCTTTTGGGTTTTGAAAAGGAAGATGCAGATGAACGGTTTGGCTTCTTAATGAATGCATTCCGCTACGGAGCTCCTCCTCACGGAGGCATTGCCTTTGGACTGGATCGCTGGGTTTCTATTATGGCGGGGCTGGATAGTATCCGCGATTGCATTGCGTTCCCCAAAAACAATGCCGGGCGAGACGTGATGATCGATGCGCCTTCACGATTAGACGAGGAACAGCTCCAGGAACTGCATATCCGCGTTACTGCGCTGCCAAAGCCATAATGGTACGTATAAAAGATGTGCTTTCCGTTCTGGAAGAGGCTTTTCCGCCTCTTTTGGCAGAGACGTGGGATCATTCCGGCTTACAGGTAGGGGATCCTAATGCCCCCTGCACCGGTGTACTGGTAGCGGTGGAAGCTACAGAAGCCACGGTGGAAGAGTGTGCTCGCAAGGGATATAATCTTTTGGTCACACACCACCCTATTCTGTTTCATCCACTCTACCGCATTACCCCTACCACATATCAGGAAAGAACCATCGCACTTGCGTTATGTAAAGGCATAACCATTTACGCTGCACACACCAATGCGGACAATGCTTGGGACGGACTGAACCGAATGTTGCTCCCGTACTTTGACGTACAAAAGACGGAAGCTTTAGAGGAAGTTACCGAACGCGTATCCAAACTGTCGGTTATGGTTCCTTCTGAAAACGCTGATTCGCTCAAAAAAGCACTCTTTGAAGCCGGAGCTGGACGTATCGGACAATATGAGAAGTGTGCCTATACCTTTGTGGGGGAGGGTCAATTCAAGCCATTGAGAGGAGCCAATCCCTACATAGGAACAGAGGGGGCTATAAGCAAGGTGACAGAGGCTTGTGTTTCGGTGCTTGTTCCCAATGAGCGTCTTAGCGTCGTTCTCGCCGCATTAAGAGAGGCTCACCCATACGAGGAACCTGCTTACGATGTAATTCCATTGAAGAATGGGCGTAGCGATGCAGCAAGCGGTCTAATTGCTACCCTGCAGCAACCCATTACTGAGGATGAAGCTCTAGAACGCATTGCATCTATCGAGCAGGTTAAATCCGTATCCCACTCCCATCCACTTGGCCGTTCCGTACAACGCATCGCTGTAGTGACGGGTAGCGGAGGTAGTTTTATGAACAAAGCAATAGCACGTGGAGCTGATTTGCTCCTAACGGGCGAAGCTCGTTATAACGACTATCTTGATGCCCAAGGGCGCATTCTGCTCGTTACTGTGGGGCATTGGGAAAGCGAGCAACCTGCAAGAGCCCTCTTTCATCGCGTGATCACGCAGAAAATACCTAACTTTGTGGTTGAAACTGCGGAGACTGATATAAATCCGATCCAATACAAACGATAAGATATGGCAACCAAAAAGAGCGAAAAGGATATACCTAACGAACAAATAGAAAAGGAAAAGAAGCCGGAAACAGCCAAGAAGGCTACGAAAACTACTGCAAAAAAGACTCCGGCAAAGAAGAGTTCTTCCGAGGCAGCTACCGACAAAAAGACTGCAACTACCGAAACCAAAACGGCAAAAACAGCAAAAAAAGCGGATACTCCACAGGAAGAAGCACCCAAAACCCTTAATAAGGTTGAGGTAAAACTGCGTTCTGTAGCGCGGTTACAATCCGTTCTTTCCGCCATCGACAAGATTAAAACTTTGCGTGGAGAGCTTCCTCTTGAAGTACAAAACATCGAGGATAACCTTGCCGGCATACAGACCCGCTTGGACAACTACTCGGCTGCTGCAAAGGCTCTATCCACGTCCATCACCAATGAGCGCAATAAAATAAGCTCTTCGGCAGAATTGCTGGAAAAGTATCGCCGTCAATTGGATCATGTTCGCAATAATCGCGAATATGATAGTTTATCCAAGGAAATTGAATATCAAGATCTGGAACTTCAGCTTTCTGAAAAGCGAATAAAGGAATATACCGCTGAGCTCAATGCAAGGAAAGAAGATATTTCCAAGCTAAAAGAAACTTATGAACTGCGCACAGGTGACCTTGCCGCTAAAAAAGGCGAATTAGACAAAATAATTACGGAAACGGAAGCGGAAGAGCAAAGGTTGCTTAAGGAGGCAAAAAGCCTTGAAAGTAACGTTGAAGACGAACGTTTGCTCAAAGCCTTCTATCGTATCCGCAATGCAGCGCACAATGGTCTTGCTGTAGTTCCGATTGATCGTGATGCCTGCGGAGGATGTTTCAACCGTATTCCGCCACAGCGCCAGTTGGAAATAAGGCTTGCAAAAAAAATAATTGTGTGCGAATATTGTGGCAGAATCGTGGTAGATCCGGATCTCTTCGCTGAAGAGACAAAATGACGTTGCGTATGCCACGCGCTGTTTATCAGCATCCGTTGATGCAGCGCGCCAAGGAAACAATCGAAAGGGAGCTTGGGTTGGCTCCTAACGAACCTATTTTAGTAGCTCTTAGCGGGGGAGCAGATTCCGTTGCTCTGCTAAGAGCTATGCTTTTTATGGGTTTTCCTGTGGCAGTGGCACATTGTAACTTTCATCTCCGTGGCGACGAAAGTAACCGAGACGAAGCTTTTGTGGTTGATTTATGCCGTCATTTTGACCTAAAACTGAGTAAGGCGGATTTTGACACAAATGCATACGCAGCTCAAAATGGCATTTCAGTTGAAGTGGCTGCACGCGACCTTAGATACCAATTTTTTGATGTCTGTTTGGACAAACAGGGCTATTCGTTTGTAGCCGTAGCACATCACCTTGAGGATAATATCGAAACGTTTTTCGAAAATCTCGCAAACGGATGTGGCATTAAGGGATTAAAGGCTATTCCCCCCAAACGGGATCGTATTGTCCGCCCTCTTATTGATGTGCCGCACGAGGATATTATCAGCTTCCTACAACTGATTGATCAGCCTTACTGCACGGATTCGTCAAACTCCGATACCTCCATCCGTCGCAACTATATTCGCCATAATATACGCCCTCTGTTCAATCGCCTCAATCCTTCGTTTCCACAAGCTATGGCACGCACTATAACGAACTTACGCGAAAGCGATCGACTATTGGATTGGGCTCTTACCGAACAACTACAACGAACCGCTTTATCCACTGAGGGATCGGTATATAACGCTCGTGCCATAGCGGCTTCACCCGCTCCGGTAAGCCTACTATTCGCACTCCTTAGCCCATTGGGTTTTACGCGAATCCGTATAGTTCCCTTTGCGGAACAATTACTTAATCCCGAACCAGCCACCATAGAAAGTGCTACTCATAAGGTAGTTCGTCGTGGCGGGAAACTATACATCAGCTCAATTACTCCAAAAAAAATCAAATAAAACTAACGTAATATGACACACATTTCATCACTATTGAAGAGAACAAAAGGATTCATCCTTTTCATTTCCACTACCCTTCTATCGGTTTCTTTCCTTTGGTCTGCGCCAATAGATCGCAACCGAGCTCAACAATTGGCTGAAAAGTTGTTCGCTACCGTTGAACTACGCAACGCAAAGCAGACCTCCACTTCCGGAGATTTACGCCTCACTTTGGCCATTCCGCGTGATGCTGATCTCTTGCACGGATCCGCGAATTTGCTACGTAATGCCGAAAACAAAGATCCGCTGATTTATGTTTTCGAACGTGGCAACGGAGAGGGATTTGCCCTTATTGCCGGTGATGACAGGCTTGATCCCTGCATCGGATACTCGCTCACCGGTAGTTTCTCGCTGCAAAATGCCCCCCGTTCCTTGCGTAGCTTTCTCGCGACTTACCTCAACTATATGGAAAATCGCCTACGCAGTGCCGAAACACATCAAGATCCTCAGAAGCCCATTGCCGATTTCATCCGGTATTTAGCTTCAAAAGGAACAATTCATTCTCAGGTGGAACCACTGATGAACAACATTCTTTGGGACCAAGGCGAGCCATACAACCGCCTGTGTCCCTTAGTTATCAAGAAGCAAGGATCCGACGAAAAGGTGCACGCCTGGGTAGGTTGTGTAGCAACCGCTATGGCACAAATAATGAAGCACTACGAATGGCCTATCCAAGGCAAGGGCGACTATGGATATACCGACTCCAAATCTGGCACAAATCATTACGTAAACTTTGCAAAACAAAAATATGATTGGGCTAAAATGCCTAAGGATACTATAGGTGGCTACACGGAAGAAGAAGCAAACGAGCTATCTAAATTCAACTACCACGTGGCTGTTTCTATGAACACCGCTTTCAGCTATGAAGGAAGTGGTGCCTACGACCATGATGCCCTTCAGGGTGCCATCCGCTATTTTTCCTACAACAAAGCGACAGAACTCTGTTACAGAGATAATTACAACGGATTTGAATGGCTCGAAGCCCTCTATACTTGCCTCAGTAACAACACGCCCGTGTTCTATGCCGGCGAAGGAGAAGAAGACGGACACGCCTTTGTATTTGATGGTTACGATCCAAACGGTCTATTCCACGTAAACTGGGGATGGTCAGGCTTGGCCAATGGCTACTATAATGTCAATTCACTTGAACCTGTTGATTTGGGAACCGGATCGGGCGAAGGTGACTACAACTATAATCAAGATGCGCTGATCAACCTCACACCCGACAAAGATGGATCTTCAAAATATTTGGGACCAAAGTTGATTACTGAATTCATAAAAGTGGCATTGGACGCAAACGGCGTACTTAAGGCTACAGAGGCAGGCTTCTACAATCAGACCTACCGCAGCAAATTCAATGGTCAATATGCACTTGCGTATCTACCCGTTTCCCTCAATGATCCCAAACCCATTGTAGTACCCTCTTCACTTAGGGAATCATCGGTTTTCGGATTGATACACAACGAATTGAGCGGTGCGGAGCCTCTCAACGGAGTGGAACTTCCTGATGGCATCTACTCGATAAACTTTGTCTATCGGTTATCACCTGAACAAGAATGGAAAGTAATGCCCACTAGCTATAGAGGGGCAGTTATTCCGCTCGTAGAAATTGCTTCAGGAAAAACCTCTATCCTTTGTAACAAGGAAAAACAACCACTCTTGAAGATCATTCCGGGCAAAGATGGAAATGAAATACGACATAACGTTAAGAACGGAACTCCGGGCTTTTTGTCAGTTACCTTGTACAACGATGGTTCAAAGAGCGTATATGCACCTGCCACTCTAACGCTGAAACAAGGAACCGACGAGACCAAAATTGCAGAAAAATGGGTTAAGATAGCTCCGTACGCTTATGCTGAAGTTGAATTCACTTGGGACAGTTTTCCTCAAACGAATGGCGACTTCTCGCTACTGCTTACTACCCCTTCGGCACAAACAACGGACTATAGCTTTGAAGTGAAGCTCACAACCCTCACTTCTGCAGAACTGAGCAAACCTACTGATGCATTAAAGCCCATTGCAACTCCCCTAAACTTGCGTCTTTCGCCTAATCCCGTACGCAAAACGGCTACTCTGTACGGAGCAAACGAAGGAAGCAGTTACCGTATTGTGGCTCTTAATGGGAAGGAGATAACACGAGGAGCGATCCACAGCACTACGCAACTGCTCGATTTTTCGGCTCTTGAACAGGGGGTTTACCTACTGGAAACGGAAGGACAGGTACTTAAATTCACGCTACTACCCTAACGCTTCATCACACTAAATCGATTAAACGTTACCGATATCATAGGGGCGCACGCTTGTGCGTCCCTTATTTTTCATCTATACCCCGACTGCCTCCGGCCGAAATAAAGCGTAATACTGAACCAAAAGAATCATCCGATACAAACACTTCCTCAACAATTACCGAGGGAGAGCATAATGGCTCCGCTCAACATCATCCTTTATTATTCCCCATCCCATTGCTATCCCGATGCGAAAGGTATATAAGTTTCGTGCAAAAGGTATATACCTCTCAAGTGAAAGGTATATACGTTTTCCACAAAAGGTATATACCTTTTGCGAGAAGAATCTCAAATCGGCGGTTTGGAAGACTAGAAGGAAGAAGTTAGGGCTGAAACATAAGGTACGGATAGGGAGGTGACGTAGGGTTGATCGGAGGAAGGAGCAGTGGATTTGTTATAGGGCTTCAACATTCATTAAAGGGAGGGAAGATAGGGGTTAGGAGATGGATCTGGGTGTATGGTTGTGGGGGAGGCAACAAAAAGGATGAGTAGCTAACGGCTACTCACCCTTTGGTGTACTTCAATGGACTGCCTTAGATC